>Ga0180301_10000005_pt1 | contig 198184 bp, 202 predicted proteins | sample GuaBasSediGuay16_FD_121797 | JGI IMG/M metagenome (GOLD analysis project Ga0180301, IMG submission 121797) | Subseafloor sediment microbial communities from Guaymas Basin, Gulf of California, Mexico - Guay16, Core 4569-2, 12-15 cm | ecosystem: Environmental > Aquatic > Marine > Hydrothermal...
GGAGAAAGTTTCCACAGCTTCATTGAATATTTTAAGGAGTTGAGGAGATTAGCATTACGCTATTCAACGTATAGATGGATATCCTTTGAAAAGCTGGTTGAATTCTTTGATAAGGTGATAGAGGCAATAGGTGATGATAGATACGTTGGTGTCCTCTCGAGAGTAGGTGATGATGTTAAGTATGGAATAGTATGTGTAGACCCCAAGGTAGCCCTTGAACCATTGCTGGCCAAGTCATACATATCCATACACATGTCAGCTACTCTTTCTCCCATGGAACACTATGCTGAGCTTGTGGGCCTTAGAAACTATCAGACATTTTCTATTAAGCCAAGCTATGCAGATAGGGTAATAACCTACATCGTAAGCGATGTAACTACAGCTTATGAGATGAGAACCTCTGAAATGTACTCCAAAATAGGCGCTATCATCAGCACCATAGGGAATAATATAGATGCCAACATAGCTGTATTCTTTCCGTCCTACGAGGTCCTAAATAAAGTCAGCGGCTACTTGAAGGTTGGTAAGCGCATCTTCATGGAAATTCAAGGTGAGGAGAGCAGGAGATTTGAAGAAAAGATTAGGACGTTCAAGGACCAATGGAAACATGGAGGAGCTCTCCTATTAGGAGTTCTTGGTGGGAGAGCAAGTGAAGGCACTGACTACCCTGGAAGGACATTGGAGATGGTCATCATAGTAGGAGTTCCCTATCCAGAGCCAACTGTTAAAGTACGTGCTCAGCGACGATACTATGCAAGAAGGTATGGGAATGAACTAGCCTTTACCTTCTCTTCAGTTATCCCAGCTATGAGGAAGGTTAACCAGGCTATAGGTAGACTTGTGAGAAGCCCAAGTGACTATGGAGTAGTCGTCCTGATGGATGAGAGGTATAGAAGACTGACAAGCTATTTGCCTTCCTGGATAAGACTAGCAGGGGAATATACCATGGACAGTTTGAGGGATATGCTTCATGATATTGTTCATTCACTTGAATCCTTCAGACGATCATAGTAGCTAGACCTGCTATTCGAGGCCATCTCTCAGCAGCTTCCTTAGCGACAGGCCCTCTTATTTCAGTACCCTTTGGATCACCCTCAGGAGACACGATCACTACAGCATTATCCTCAAAACAAATCCAAGTTCCATCAGGCCTTCTATAGGGTCGTCTCTGCCTTATGACTATAGCTCTTAGCTTCTGCTTTCTAAGCTCAGGCTTACCTTCTCTTACTGAGACTACTACCATATCCCCTACAGCCGCTCCTGGTATCCTTCTAAGTCTTGTCTTAGCATGAGAACCTACCACTCCTATGACTCTAACCAGCTTGGCTCCACTATTGTCAGCACACGGCACATAAGAGCCTATGAATATGCCAGGAGTTAAGCTAAGCCTATATGAAACTCCACCAACTCTAAAGCCCCTCTTAGCCATCACCTCACCTCCTTCTTACCTATCACTACAAATGAAACAGTCTTAGCAAGAGGTCTACACTCTCCTATTATCACTATATCTCCCTCCTTAACTTTTATACATGGTGGACAGCGTGCATGTATCTTCTTTCTTCTCCTCTCATATCTCTTGTACTTAGGAACATAGTGCAGATATTCATGGAGCACTGTAATGGTTCTCTGCATTTTCGTACTCACGACTTTGCCCTCAAGTATTCTACCTCTTACTGGAAGTTTGCCATGCCATGGACACAGCTCATCATCACACTCCTCAGGTGGTGGATTTACTCCTGGTATTCCTAAGTTTCTAGTAGGCATCACCATCTCCTCCTTATCTTCCTTTTAATACGGTCTTCAGGCCGACCTACCAATAGCCTACCCTCCACTCGAACTAATAAACCACTCGGTAGCCTGAATTCGAAACTACATACTGCTTTAGGAACTATTTTCACACCTTTATCAGTGGATAGCACAAGGGTATTCCTTGTTTCGTCTATGACCACTCCTCTAAGGCCTATGAGATATTTGTTCCTACTATCTATAACCCTTACATAAAGTCCTATCAATTCATGCAATATAATATTCCTGGGTGTTATTTTCATCGCTTCCTCCTACTCCTCAATCTCTTTAATTCCTCTTCTCGTTCAACGGTTAATATCCTAGCTATGGCCTTCCTAACTTCTCTTAACCTGCCTGGATTATCAAGCAGTCCCTTGGCAGCCATAGCCCTTAACCTTGCTAGCTCAGCTCTTAGCTCTTCAAGTCTTTTCCTCCTCTCCTCAGGACTCATAGCTCTTATCTCTTTAGCTTTTAGTCTCGCCATGTTGTTCACCACTTCCTTCCTCAGCTATCTCAACTTTCCTTATCTCTATATCGTCTGGATGTCTTCTTGGTAAAACTATCTTCACTTTCACTCCATATACTCCTGGCTTGAGTAGTGCATATGTCACTGCCTCATCCACACACTCCTCTCTCGGCTGTCCTGACTTGAATAATACTCCAGCTGTATACTTCTCATAACGGGCTCTTTCACTAGTAAGCTTACCACTTATAACGATCTCCGCCCCCCTTGCTCCTGCCTCCATTATCTGCCTCAGAGCTATGAAAGCTGCTCTTCTGAATTTAACTCCTCTTTCAAGTGCTCTGGCTATCCTAAGAGCCATGATCTTAGCGTTCAATTCAGGTTTCTCAACGGGTATCACATCTATCTGAGGATTCTCTATACCAAAGTCCTTCTGCAATCTTTCAGCAAGCATCCTTATATTCATGCCTCTCCTTCCTATAACGAGGCCTGGCCTCTCCGCATAGATTGTTATCCTAGTTCCAAGGGGAGTTTTCATTATCTCAACGCCTGCATAGCCTGCATTTCTTAATTCCTTCTCTAAAAAGCGGTCTATAAGCATCCTCTGTATGCCCTTCTTTATGAAGACATCTCTTACACCAACCATCATCTCTCCTCCAAGACTATTTCTATATGAGTTAACTGCTCAAAGAAGGGAGTTGCTCGTCCAAAGGCTCTAGGCACATATCTCTTCAACTTAGAGCCCTTATGGGCTACAGCATGAATTATCCACAGGCGAGAGGTATCAAGCCCCTTATATTCTGCATTGGCTCTGGCATTGTTAAGTATTTTCAATATCTCCTTTGCAGCCTTGACAGGATATCTTGCAGCTGGCCATCCCTGGGTTCCCCTATGATGTGCTACTTTGCCATGATATATTCTGAAGGGCACCGGTCGCTTCTTAGCTATAACTTCCTCCAAAAATCTGATGGCGTCCTCAAGCTTTTTCCCTCTTATTTCTCTACAGATCTCAACTGCATGTTTAAACGATATCCTCAAGTCTCTTCCAGAAGCCTTGGCAGTTCTATCAGGGTCAAGCTCAGTGATGGAATAACGCCAAGTGGGCATTATGACCCCCTTTAGGCCTACTTTAGTGGTACATACATTGAGGAGCGTGTAGCTCTGAGGCCGGGCTCACCGTGCTTGACTATCTTGCATGTGGGGGCGAACTCTCCCAAGTAGTGCCCTATCATCTCAGGAGTTATGGTAACAGGAATGAACTCCTTACCATTATATACATGTATGGTGAGGCCCACCATCTCAGGCAATATTATCATGTCTCTACAGTGAGTTTTTATGACCATCCTCTTGCCCTGCTCCATCAACTTCTTCGCCTTCCTACACTTCTCAAGCAGTTTCCTCTGCTCGGGAGTAAGTCCTCTAAGTAAGCTTCTCCTCTGCCTAGCTGGCAGTAGCTTTATGAAATCATCCATACTCATTTTCAGGAGCTCCTCAAGCGTATATCCTCGGTATGTGAATTTCATTGACATGGTGAGCCCCCTAAAAGCTTTTGTTTAAGATTATTTAAGGCTTCCCATTAATTAGTCAGTCATTATGACTTATTGTCTCATTTTATAAAGTAGAGCTAAAGGTAACTATCGGGAGGTATTATGGATCTGGAGCAGCTTACAATAAGAGCTCTAGTCAGCATGATAAGAGAGACCAAAGGAACCTGTATAACAGTAACCCCTAAGAAAGTAGCATTGAAGGCTGGGCTTGACGCTAAACCCATCACCCTAACTGTTGTAAGATATGTACTCGACAGGCTTCTGGAATTAGGCTGGTTGCGGGTATGGAAGACCTCAAGGAGGATAAAATATATAATAACCAAGGAGAGTCCTTTATGGACAGAAGCAAAGAGTGCTCGTAATGATGATGAGTTGAACCACCGTCTGACTCTGATGATGGAGGCCCTACGGGTCTGAACAAGCAGAGCTCGCATGTCCAGTTATAGTTTGATGAAGCTGGTAGTGCTCTAGAACATGAAGCAGCTCAGGGATATTATGGTGGGGCCGCCGGGATTTGAACCCGGGACCTTCGGCTCTCCTAGGCCGCTTTCTCACCCGGGGCTTTGTATCAAGGGTTGTAGCCCCGAGTGGCCTTATAAGGCCGACGCTCTTCCTGGCTAAGCTACGGCCCCTCATAGGCTATTCGTGGTCACTCAGTCCATTATGAGGTTGAGCTATCATTTATTTAAGCTTTGTCACCATAGCTTATGTAGTAAGTTTTAATTAAGCTCCAATAATCTATAGAGAGCGGTGGCACATTGCTAGACGAACTAAGGCGATGGGAGGAATACGTGCTAAACTACTGGAAGGACAAGGGCATATACGAAAAGGCCAAGGAGAGAGCAAAAGGCTCTCTCTTTAGATTCCTAGATGGCCCACCTTATCCTACTGGTCCAATTCACATAGGCACCTCATGGAATAAGATAATGAAGGATGTCATCCTTCGCTTCCGGAGAATGATGGGCTATAAGGTTATAGACAATCCAGGATATGATATGCACGGTTTGCCCATAGAAGTCCAGGTGGAGAAGAAGCTCGGCTTTAGGAGAAAGAGTGATATAATGAACTTCGGTGTTGATAAATTCATTGAGGAATGCAAGAAGCTGGCATACGCCAACTCAGAGATCCAAACCAGACAGTTTATGAGGCTTGGCGTCTGGATGAACTGGAGTAGAACCTACTATACTGCTGAGAATAGCTATGTTGAAGGAGTATGGTGGGCTATCAAGAGAATGCATGAGCTCGGAAGGCTATATCGTGGCTGGAAAGTTCTCGGATGGTGTGCTAGATGTCAAACAGTCCTTGCACAACATGAGTATGAGTATAAGATAAAAACCTCCCCCTCGCTCTACTTCAAAGTAAGGCTGAAAGATGAAGAGGATACATACATCATAGTATGGACCACAACACCCTGGACCATAATAGGGAACATGGCTATAGCTCTTAATCCAGTGGAGGATTACGTCAAGGTTCGTGTGGGACATGAGGTCTGGATATTGTCCAAGTACCAATATGAACAAGGCCTTCTCAAAGAGCTTGAAGTAGGTGAGTATAGAGTTCTTGAAACTATAAAGGGCAGTCAGCTTGATGGAGTAAGGTATGTACATCCATTACTTGAGGAGGTTCCAGTCCACAAGAAGCTGGAGGAGGAATATCAGAGATGTCATACTGTGATAATGAGCGAGGAGTATGTTCGAGTAGAGGAGGGCACAGGCTGTCTTCACGTAGCACCATCATTTGGCCCTGAAGACTACGACCTGGGCAGGAGATACTCATTACCTATGCTACAATTTGTAGACGAAGAAGGTAAGTTCATGGAAGAGGGTGGATACTTCAAAGGCATGATAACTGATGAAGCAAGCAGAGAAGTTCTCAGAATACTTGATGAAAAAGGATTATTGATAAAAGCTGGAACTATTCAACATGAATATCCCCACTGTTGGCGCTGTAAAACTCCTCTGATATTCAGACTCACCAGACAGTGGTTCTTCAAGGTTAGCGACCTGAGAAGTCTGTTAGTGGAGGAGGCTAAGAAGACTGAGTGGGTTCCCTCATGGGCTAAAAACATGTTCCTGGAATGGCTAAACAACATTGAGGACTGGTGTATTTCAAGGCAGAGGTTCTGGGGCACTCCATTGCCCATATGGGTTTGTGAAAAATGCGGAGACTACCTAGTAGTTGGTAGCATTGAAGAGCTTGAGAAGCTAAGCGGAACAAGCATCACAGATGTTCATAGACCATCAATAGACATGGTGACCATAAGGTGTAGAAGATGTGGAGGTACTATGAGAAGAGTTCCTGATGTGATTGATGTATGGGTTGATTCTGGCTCAGCCACCTGGGCTGTTCTACCTAAAGTCATGGGCATAAAAGACTTCTCCAAATGGGATACACTGGACTTCATAATAGAAGGCAAGGACCAGATAAGAGGCTGGTTCAGTGCTCTCTTCGTCTTAGCTGTCACATTGTTCAGGAAAATACCCTTCAAGATAGTGTATATGCATGGCTTTATAACTGATGAGAAGGGCAGAGCTATGCACAAGTCGTTGGGTAACGTAATATATCCTGAGGAAGTCGTGGAGAAATACTGTGCTGAAGCTTTACGTCTTTATCAAGTAAGCTCAACGTCACCAGGTGAAGATCAGCGCTTTGGCTTCGAACTCCTGAAGCCAGCCATAACAAGCCTCCTTGTAGCAATTAACACGTATAACTTCCTGAAGCAGCTATCTCTTTACGTGAAGCCCAAGGCTGAGAACCTAAGGCCAGAGGACAGATGGCTCCTATCAAGAGTAAATACACTTACTGAGGAATTAACTAGTCATCTCCTTAGCTATGAACTACCTGAGTACGCAAGGAAGCTCTATGAATTCATAGTCGAGGATGTAAGCCACTTCTACATACAGCTCATTCGAGATAGAGTAAAGGATGTAGAGGAATCGGGAAAAGTTCTCCATACCCTCACCTATGTCCTGGAGAAAGTTAATAGACTAATGGCTCCTCTCAATCCAATGCTCGCTGAGAAGCTATACCTCGATGTTATAAGGCCCCTCACTGGTGATGCCACCGAAAGTATTCATCTAAAGGAGTGGCCAAAGGTCGATAAGGAGCTTGTGGATAAAGATCTTGAAAGCCTAATAGAGAAGGCTAGAGAGGTGATAAAAGTAGTTAAGAGAATAAGACAGGAACAGGGTATAAAAATACGATGGCCATGCATAGCAGTGTACGTGGATCATGAAGAGCTAAAGCCGCTAGCAGACCTCCTTACCAGAGCCTGCAATGTGAAGAAAGTCTACTTCACAAGCCCACCGGCAGCTCCAAGCGTTAAGGTATCTGAGACAGCTTTCTGCAAAGTGGGTCTTGATGTGAGCGAAACCCTAGAGTTAAGGGCTGAGCGCTTGGTAAGAGACCTTTCAAGGCATATAAGAGCTACTCGCAAGAAGATGAAGCTTAGGCCAATTGACCTCATTAAAGTAGTGGTAGCCTGTAGCGAAGAGCACGAGAAGTTGCTCAGAATAGCAATGGATGAGCTGAAGAGAAGAGCAGGAGCCAGTGAGGTCATAATAGTAAGAGAGCTCAAGATGGAGGAGAAGTCAGGAGAGGTAGAGTTCGAAGGTAGGAGGATAGCCTATCGCGTCATAAAAGGTTAAACTGTAAACCATATAGAGAATAGAAACGGATACCTCATGAGCGGAGAAGATAAGCCATTAGTATCCATTGTAGTTCCAACAAGAAATTGCGAAAAAACAATAGAGCTACTTTTAAAATCGCTCAGTAAAGTCAAGGGTAATTTTGAAGTGATAATAGTTGATGCCTCCACGGACCGTACTCCTGAGATAGTCAGGAGATATCCCTTCGCTAAATTAATCAAAGTAGAGCACAAGGGCATAAACTGGTCCAGAAACATAGGCGTGAAAGTATCAAGAGGAGATATAGTTGCTTTTACTGATGGCGACTGCATTGTACCTGAGAACTGGATAGAGCGCATATTGAAGGCATTCAATAGAGGAAAATATGCCTGTGTAGGAGGTAATGTGTATGTAGCTCCTCAGCTAAGAGGAAATATCATCGCTGAATATGCTGATAACGCTTTGATACCTCTTCATCCTATATATGATAGGGAGAAAGTTATTAGTGTTGATAATTTCTACAGTGAATTTCATCTAAGAAGATGTCCTCCAGGCAACAACATGGCCTTCAGGAAGGAGGTGTTGCTCAAGATAGGCCTTTTTGATGAACGCTTCTGGATAGGCTATGATGATGTGGACATCATGTGGAGACTTTGCCTAAACGGTTATCGGATATATTGTGACCCCGCTATTGTTGTGTATCATCTCCATAGGAGCAGACTGCTTGACCTGCTTAAACAAGCATATAGGTATGGTAAGGGCCACTATGTCTTTTATTCCAAGCATAAGAACTCTCCCTTCTCCAAGATAACCCATATCATGCTCTCAGGTAGTTTGGGCTTCCTCTGCCTCATGATAACCCTTGGAGCTATGACATTAGCTGGACTGTTGAATAAAATAATTCTTCCCATCTTCCTTCTATCAGTCTATCTAGTACATGCTCTCCTCTATAGAGTCTGGAGGAAGGTCTCAGTGGTGAAATGTCTTCTCTATCCTATAATAGACTTCATGGTGTACTCATCCTATGTTATAGGGTTCTTAAAGCAGATGGTCTGCTGTAAAATAGGCAAAGGAAGGCTCTAGACCATGAAGCTCCTAATATTGAAGTACATGGATAGAAGCCATCCTCACGCTGGTGGAGCAGAATACTATATACATGAAGTTAGCGAGAGGCTGGTCAAATATGGCTACAAGATCGCTATACATTCATCAGAGTTTCCTTCATGTAGACGGGTTGAAAAGACAAAAGGCATTGTGATAATCAGGAGGGGTAGGGGTCTTCTCACCTATCTCTACGCAGCGATAGACTACCTCTCCAGCCTTTGCAGAGAATTCGATGTGGTTATCGATGAATATACGAAGATGTTCTTTCTAGCCCCTCTCTACTCAAGAGGTTATACAGTGTTCATGGTTCACCAGTTAGCAAAGGAGGTTTTCCCATATGAAGCACCCTATTTACCATATAGAGTAGCATCCTTGGAGGACTACATATTGAAGAAGGTCTACTCTAAGATACCAACCATAGCCGCATCAAGAAGTACAGCGCTTGAACTGAAGAGGCTAGGCTTCAGACAGGTTTATGTAGCAGAGCCCGGCATAAACAAAGAACTCCTCTATAAGAAAAGGAGCCCATATGTAAGCAATGTGATAGTATACCTAGGCAGGCTGGTAAGATATAAGAGAATAGAGGATGCAATAAAAGTTCTATATATTGTGAGGAAGAGAATAAGCAATGTTCGTCTATACGTGATGGGAAGACTATGCGACCTTAAATACCTCAGCTTCCTTAAACACTTGGCCAGAAGACTAGGTCTTTCATCCCATGTCAAATTTCTACTCAATGTAAGCGAGAAAGAGAAGGTGGAGGTTCTTAGAAGAGCTATGCTCATGATAATACCTTCTGTTAAAGAAGGCTGGTGCATTTCAGTAATAGAAGCAAATGCCTTAGGCATACCTGTTGTAGCATATGACGTTCCAGGGCTTAGAGATTCTATTGTAAACGGAGTAACTGGCATAACTGTGCCATTTGCCCAAGTGAGTCTAATGGCTGACGCTGTGACTAAGCTACTGACTGACACTGAGGTGTATGAACAGATGTCCATAAATTGTAAAGAATGGGCTTCAAACTTCACCTGGGATAGGACAGCAGAAAAATTTAGGAAGGCTATAGAGGATATCTTAGGGAGCTAAGATGAAGAGATGGCTAATGGAGATATTGGCTTGTCCCATGTGCAGACACCATCCGCTTGAACTACACGTATTTGTGGAGAAGGAGGAGATAGAGGAAGCCATCATAGTATGCCCTAAGTGCCTCAGATGGTATCCTGTAATAGAGGCTATACCTCACATGTTGCCTGATGAGCTTAGGAACAAGAAAGAGGATCTAGAGTTTCTCAGGAAATGGAAGGATAAGATACCCAAGGTAGTTCTCGAGCGAGGTCGACCATTTAACATCAAAGACTTAAGGGAGAGGTAGAAGATGTTTGTCGAAGTCTTCATATAGTTTCAAACTTATAAAACCTCTCGCTATAATCACTTATGAGACAGGAGCTGTGAACGAAGGCGGGGGTGCCCGAGTCAGGACAAGGGGCTAGAGCCCCGTCCAGAGGGGCGGGACTTAAGATCCCGTGGGGGCAGCCCCGTCCGGGGTTCAAATCCCCGCCCCCGCACCACAATATCAACAACATACTCCGACATCCAGGTCGCGATGCGGAGAGTTTTATTATCAGTCTGATAATAGGCCTGACTGATCATCATTATCTGTACTCAGCTGATGGACCTCTCCCAGCTCGTGTAAACTTTTAACCTTTCAACTTCAAAATATGTTATAGGCGGAAGCAGTATGTCACTCATGGGGGAGCATGGTCCTGAACTACAGCTTAAAGCGGTGGAGTTACTGTCCTTGCTGAAGGATATTATGAGCTATAAGGAGCTATCCGAAAAGGTAGGCCTCTCAGCATCAACCTTAGCTAGGTATGTAAGAGGAGAAAGTCTGCCATCACTTAATAGAGCCAGGCGTATTGTAAGGGCTCTGTCAAACATGTTAAATCTTAAGAGGCTTGTCAGCTCAAGGCTTGAGGTTGATGAGAGAGGGATTGTGGGGATAAGCAATGTCATCCGTGATATGAAGCTCCTCCGCTTCATAGCTTATCACATAATTGAGAGGTTTGAAGGAAGGCGTATAACAAAGGTGGTGACTTTGGCTGATGAAGGAATACCCCTGGCAGCGCATGTGGCCTATCTTCTAGGTGTCGAGATGATATATGCGAGTAGGCATAGAGTGTTAGGAGTCAGAAGCTTTTTCGAAGAACCCTTTGTAAGCGGCTCGATAATGGAAGCCATATATTTGCCAAGAGGAACTATAAGGAGGAATGATAGTGTTCTTGTTTTATCAGCTGTTGTGCGTGATGGTAGGCCTGAAAACGCCCTGTTGAGAATTCTATCAAGACGTGTACACGCAGAGGTAGTCGGTTTCTTCACTATAGTGGCCATGGGGGAAGACTGGATCTCCAGGCTTGAACTGCCTGAGGGCTGTGAAGCACATGCACTAGTGGTGGTTTCTAAGAGTAAGGCTAATTTCAATCCATAGCCTATAGTGCTCTAAGGTGAGAGGTTGCATAAACTATTCTTCTCAGAATTTCGAACTGTCGAATGGAGGGATGGCATCGTAGCCATGGTTGATCAGAATCTCCTACCTTGGGAGTTTCGCATTGTCGAGTTCCGAGACTATAGAGAGGTTGCCAAGGCGATAAAGAATATGACTGTAAGAGGAGCTCCCGCCATAGGCGCTACAGCTGCCTTAGGCTTGGCATTAGCTGCATATCACAGTAAAGCTACAACTATTGAAGAACTAATGGAAGAGCTTCGAAGAGCATACGAGATACTGAAGAGCACCAGGCCAACAGCTGTTAACTTATTCTGGGCCTTGGATAGGATCATGCAAGTAGCGCATAGGACAAGAGGAGGTGTGAATGAGGTAAAGAAAGCTGTGGTAGAGGAAGCTCTTAGAATACTTGAAGAGGACATTAAAGTCAATAAAAAGCTTGGTGAGATAGGCTCTGAGCTGATAAACGATGGTGATACTATATTGACACATTGCAATGCAGGAGCATTAGCAACAGTAGGCTATGGCACTGCACTAGGCATAGTCAGAGCAGCTGTAGAGCAAGGTAAGAGGGTCAGAGTTATAGCCACCGAGACAAGGCCTAAACTTCAAGGCGCTAGGCTTACAGTATTTGAACTTATTAAGGATGGTATAGAAGTCACCTTGATAACTGACAACATGGTGGGATACTGCATGTACAAGGGGATGATCGACAAGGTAATAGTAGGCGCTGACCGTGTACTGGCGGACGGTCACGTGATAAATAAGATTGGGACATATACCATAGCTGTCCTCGCTAGTAGGCATGAAGTTCCCTTCTACGTGGCGGCTCCCACTTCAAGTTTTGACCTATCTCTAACCATAGACCAGGTTGTAATTGAAGAAAGAGATCCCAGGGAAGTAACCCATATAAGAGGTGTACCCATCACGATCGAAGGCGTTAAAGTGTTCAATCCAGCATTTGATATAACGCCGCCGGAGCTAGTGACGGCTATAGTAACCGAAAAGGCCATAATAAAGCCTCCTTATGATAAGAACATTCCCAAGGTTGTGAGACCATAATGATAGAGGATCTCTACGAGATCTTACAAAGGTCAAGAAGAGTTCTACTGATAGGAATCGGAAGTGGAACTGATATAATAGGTACCATTCCTACAATGGTCTTCCTAGAGGATGTTCTAGGTAAAGAAGTGCTGCTTGGCTCCATATTGTGGGACAGGCTTAGCATAGACCCGAAGATAGGCCCTCGTACTCTTGATGAACTAGTCAATGTTAAAAGAGTGTCTAAATATATTGGCCTTCTTAATGGAGAGAGTATAACCGTTGATGGTGTTGAGCTATCTCTAGTAAAGGCTAGTAGAATCCTACGAAGAGAAGTTGTTGGAGTAGATATTACCGGTGGAGTTAATGGTCTAGCTAAGTCCCTACATCAGTTGGCTACGAAGCTAAATATAGATTTGATTATAGGCATAGATAGCGGAGGTGATGTTCTCGCAAGAGGCCTTGAAGCTGGTCTCTCAACCCCATTATCTGAGGCAGTATGTGTGGCTAGTATGATTAAGTCAGGAGTGAAATCCATTGTAGGCGTGCTTGGCTTTGGTAGTGATGGTGAGCTCAGCCTTCTTGACTTAATATATAACTTATCCGAAATTGCCAAGCGAGGAGGAGTCCTAGGAGCTATTGGGATGACGAAGAAGGCCTTTACTATAATGAGAAAGCTCATCGATGAAATACCTACTGAGGCAAGCAAGTTGCCTCTCCTAGCATCTGAAGGCAAGCTGGGCTTCACCATAGTGAGGGAAGGAAGAGTGGTTTTCCTTACCTATTTATCAACCATAACCATCTTCATAGACGCTAACATATTGTCTAAAGTCAGTAAGCCCATAAGCTCGGTCTTGAACACTTCATCAATTGATGAAGCGAATGAAGAGTTAAATAAGCTCGGTCTATTCACAGAACTCGACTACGAAAGAATGGCTGGAAGAATGTTAGAGAAAGGCATAAGGCTCCCTCCACTGTGAGCTCATATATCCATCACAGCCTAGATCAGAGACGCCTCATCAAGCGATTTATCATGTTCTCTAGGCTTTCTCTAATGCCTCCTCTACCGAGCACTTCCACTACTTCGCTAAATCTCTTAGGCATGAATGCCAAGTCGGATGGAAGAAGAATCTTCCTATCATACTCAACTTTTGCATAGACCTCTTGATCAAAAAGAATAAGATACATCTTGTTCTCATACTCTTTTATCAGCTCAAGAATTCCCTCAATAGGCCACTCATCAGCCACTACAATAATTCTCTCCGCCTGTCTTATAGCTAGTGAGAGAAGAGGTGAATCTGCTGTGGTGTATGTCACGTTATGGTCTCCAGCTATCTCTAGTACAACTTCTCCAGCTATTCTAAGAGATATTGACGAGTGATAGGGACTTGTTCTTATGCAAATAACACGTAGTCCAAGTTCTTTACTTTCCATGGCTATTACCTTTGCTACCAATTTGCTTCTGAACAATATGGCCTCTCTATCACACAAGACCTTACACTTCATACACGATATACATCTATCAAGGCTAACTGCAGGCTTACAGCCTGGTAGAGCTATAAGAGCTCCTTCAGGACAATTCAAGGCACATACGGCACATCCATTACAGAGCCCATAGTTCACTACAGGCACACTTGTAAAGCACTCCACCACTGCTCTCTCTTCCAATCCAGGGTCGTTGAGGAGAGGCACCTTTAAGTAATCAACAATACAGATGGCAAGAGCTCTCATTATCATACTACTTGCTGCCCAAAGAGACTGTCCTGCCAACTCGCCATGAAGATCAAGTATTAGAGCTCTCAAGCTCTTACAACCTCCATAATCCGCTCGGCTATGTGCCTAGTCGCCCTCATAATCTCCTTGCTGAGGACAAGGCCAAGCCTTTTCTCAAAGTCCACATGGACTGGCTCCTTCACATCCTCCATCATGTCAACACTCCATACTTTGCCCCTCAGATACCTCATGAGATTACGTGCTCTATTCTCGGTGACCTTCGACCTCCTGTTCAGCACTACATAGACCTCTGTGCCAGACCTCTTCATAATCCCTATCCTCCTTCTGACTGTTGCAAGAGGGTCCTTTGACAGATCTACCACGAGAATGCCTATCTCAAAGCCTCTTATGAAAGCTTTTGGTATAGTGCCTGATGGACCTCTTGCTATTGTGATATCTGGCTTAAGTTTGCCCAACATGGTCATACTTGCTAGATAGAGCTTCTCTAAGGTATAGACTGCGGTCTTGTTATCTACAAAGCCTACCACTACCTGCTCATCTACCTGATATGCTTTTACAGAGCCTATGGGAATGGGCTTCATGACAATAGCTCCTCTAGGACATATCGTCTCACATACGCCACAGCCAGTACAAAGAGGCATCATCACTTTTGGCCCCATACGCCTAAGTCTGATGGCATTAAATCTACATATTTGCTCACAGAGCCCGCATGAGTCACAGGACCTTAGATCTACCTGAGGAACATAGGATACTATATGATCTTTAAATACGACATTGCTTAGCTTCAAATACTTATGTAGCCTATGTGGTTGGTCTAGATCCAGGACAAGAACCTTAACATTACCCATGTCTACTATATTGGCTAATATGCCAAGTGCACACAGACTTCTTCCTGAGAGTGGACTAAGGGAGCTAACTAGAACCCTAACCATAAACAACACCTGAGAGATGAAGAACTGAGATGTCTTTGACTACTGAAGAGAAGCACATTATGCCTCCTAGGTGAATTTTATTCTGAATTCGCAATAGGGGTCTCCCTTGCCTAGACATAAGATTTCCTCCACTTTAACCTCTTTATCAGTTGCCTCACTTAACATCCCTGTGATAAAGCCTCTCGTGAAGTGACAACAAGGTCCCTCAAGCACTCCAGAGAGTGCTATAGCTTCATGGCTATCTCTTATTCTGATGAGTCCCCTCCCCCTCTCTAAATCCAGCTCTACTATTTCAACTTTGCCAAACCCCATAGCACTCAGTACCCTGCTCAGGATATTAACCAGCTCTTTGGCCTCCATGCCGGTGTAACTGGAAAGCATTCCGAACATGGCAGAGCCTGCAGCTTTTCCTTCCTCAAATATTATGGGTACTGCACCAGACTCAAAGATACTCACCAGCCTTCTCTCCATGCTAGTGAACACCACAGATGGTAGTATCAAAGCTCTCTCACCACATATGGTATAAGGGAAGTGCATTTCATCAATTCCTACTTCAGAGAACTTGCTTATTTTGCAATACCTTATATGACTTTTAGCCTCAAGGCACATTCTCAACGACTTTTCATCACCTGCATAGTTAGTCACATCCAGGAATACTGTTACAAGAGCTTCATCATCTCTAAGCCTTGTCATCAAAGTTAAAGGTTTTATTCCAAGCTCCCTAAGCTCTTCGTATAGAGTACGATAAACCTTGAGAAGGTCACCAACCGAGGTCAAGAGCTGTATCTCCACTAGCTTACGCCCTTTGATGTACTTCTCTTTAAATAGAAGCTCAAGCGCTTCATTATGTTCCATCACCTCACACCTCCTGTTGCACTTCTCCTTACCTAAGACAGCAGGCCCTTGAATTTAAATGTTTAGTACAGCGTTTGAGATTTCAGCAAACGCTTCTCAATCTAGTTGAAATCTTTATAATAAGGTATTGCATAGTACAGGACAGGGGATGAAGAAGCCGCTCCAGTCGGGCTGAACTGTGACGATCTCGCGACGAACGGACCCTCTAATTTATACATGATTAGATGCATTATTTGAGCATAACAGCTTCATATTTCATCTTACATGTTCCTCTCCTAAGAACACTTGACGTTAGCTTTTTAATCGAGCTCTTCAAACGTTATCATGTAGAGATATGTCTTTAGTGAGATACGAGCCATGCATATAGAAACCCTAGAGTTCAAGATCAAGTGTAGCCGTTGTGGAAAACTCTTGCTATCTGGAACTACTGCACTTGAGATCTTCACTTTCTACCAAGGAGAACCCTTATGTCTCAGTTGCTATATAGCTGTACGTCGTGGTCTTGAGAAGGCTAAGTCATTTTAGGCTTTGATTATACGCTCCAACTCTATCTTTATCTCACAGGCTCTGCATATATCATGAGAAGTAGGCATTCCGCAGAGGCTGCATCTGCGAAGTCTTTGTTGTATTATCTGCTGGCCTAGCTTTTTCCTCAGAGATTCCTTTACTCTTAAAAGTCTATGTTTAGTTCCTGGTGAGTGTTGTTCTAGAGAGTTAATCATAGTCCTTAGCTGATATCGCATGGATAGTTTTGCATATGGGCACTCTACATAAGGGGTTTCAAGCCCCCGTAGAATGAAGTGAAGCATGGACTCTTTCTCTGTGAGGTAGTAGAGTGGCTTGAACCTAGGTATAAGCTCACCAATATGAGGTCTAGTTACAGGCCCCTCCCTTACAATGCTTTGAAGATCTCCTCGTATGATATTCATGATGAACGTTTGCACCTCATCATCCAGATTATGCCCTGTTGCTACATACTCCGCTCCAACTTCCTTAGCGTATATGTTCATGAGGTAGCGTCGAAAGACTCCACATACGCTACAAGGTTTGAGACGAAGCTTTCCCCTCTCATGAAGCAGTGCTACCTGGTCAATGGTAACTCCCATCTCCTTCTTCATACTAACCTCTATGAGGTTCACTCCAAGCCTTGTGCATAATGCTCTAAGGGCCTTTGCTTTATGCTCCCGATAACCCTTTATGCCTTCATTGACAAGAAGAGCTGCTACTTCATAATCATAACTCTCGCTCAGCTCCTTCAGTATATAGAGTGCATTAGAGCTATCTTTTCCACCTGAAGTAGCCACCACTACTAGTTTACCACTTAACCTGCTCAGTAGGCCAGTGCCTTTGAGAACTCTCATGACTTGTTCTTCGAAATACCTCAGGAAGCACTCTTTGCAGAGGCTTTCTCCAAGGTAATTTAACTTTATCACCGACCTTCTTCTCCTGCATCTAGTACAAAGCTTCATCTTGACCACTTGCCCTAGCTATCCTCCTGACACAACCCTTATTATCCTTAGACAGTCATCATCTACTATCTCCTCATCCTCAGTTATGGGTTCTTCCCCTCTAAGCACTATTACCTCCTCAGGGTTAAGCTTCAGCATATGTAGAAGATGTTCGATTATAGTGCCCCTTGGAACAGTAAGTTCCTTCATGCCCTCAGGTATCAAGTCTACTCTTACCCGTAGGAGGTTCGCCTCTTTACTCCTTGACCCAGTAGGCTCCACTCTCAGTCACCTCCTTCTTCCAGATAGGCACTTCCTTCTTTATCCTGTCGACGAGCTCCTCTAAGGCTTTAAATCCCTCTCCTCTATGTCTTGAAGCTACCACAACATACATTATGTCCTCGCCTACTTTGACTTCCCCCACGCGGTGTTCTATAGTAGCTCCTATAAGGCCATGTTTAGATATGGCTTCTTCTAATATCTTCCTCATGACTTTATTAGCCAACGTAGGATGAGCCTCATATTCAAGTCTAAGAACTTTTGAGCCATCTCTTCCTCTTCCTCTAACGACTCCTATGAAGACGAGTATAGCGCCTATCTCGTCTGAGCTTCTCTTGAGCTCAGATATGATCTCAACCAGAGGGTCTAGCCTCTCACTTATCTTAGCTTTCATATCAACCACCTGAGGGTAATGGCATAAGGTCGATCAAGTCCCCACTCTTAAACTTTAGCTCTCGTAGCTTGCTGTGAGATATGATCTCTTCGTTTACAGCTACTAGAAGCCTGTCCACATCTAACACCTGATCCTTACTCCTCACCGCTTTATTGAGCTCCTTGATCAAGTACTCAAAGGTATTTTCATGGAGTATAACGTCTATTTCACTGGTACCAAATGCCTCTCTTAGTGATGCGAATAATCTTACTCTGACCACCACCCCTGCCCTACGCTGCATAATCGCTATCCTCAATCAACTATAGTGCTGTTGAGGACTTATTAAGTGGATAGCTATTAATCCTCATCTATAATGCGAATTGCTTATATGCATGTGTTCGCCTAAATTTACTACACTCTCTCCATATATATTTTTCAAATATTCAATCTTAAAAACATCCTTAGGAGCTCCTATCATGTAGTATTCCCTATTGAGGAGCAGAACCTCCTTTGTGTATGGCATGAGAAGAGTAGGATCGTGACTTGTGACTAGTATTAAGCGTTGATGTGATAGCTCTCCAATAAGTTTCGCAAGTTCAGCTCTACCTGCAGGATCTACATTGGACAGAGGCTCATCCATCAGTATTATTGGAGGATTATATACTAGAGCACGTGCCAAGAGCACTCTCTGCCTTTGGCCACCACTTAGCTCCCACATCGGTTTATGCCATAGCTCCTCTGGAACACCTACGATTCTCAATATGAACCTCACTGCTTTCACACTTTCCCCTGAACCTATTCTAGGCCACTTCTTTTTGTGCAGGAGAAGTGACATCGCTACATACTCCCACGCTGAGACGGGATACTCCTCACCTTTAACTACCATGATCTGAGGTACATATCCTATGAGTGGTCCTGCCTTAGAAGGCTTTCCTGTCACATCAATTCCATTTATCAATATGCGCCCCTTGATGGGCTTGATGAGGCCTAGTATGGTCCTCAAGAGTGTAGTCTTGCCAGCACCATTAGGGCCTATTACCTGAACTAGTCCTGGGCCTTGAAATGTTACAGTGAGATCTTTCAGCACTATTTCTCTACCATATCCAACTGTTACATTCTCCAATGTTATGATCTGGGCGCTTTTTTCAGCTATATTACCCACCTCCAAGAGCTCTCCTGATTGAATACCGAGCGACGCACTTATATCTTTGTGCACATATACCTTGAATTGAAATCTTAGCATGTGCACAAGGGAGTTAACTATGCACTTAAGAGACTTCATGAGAATATTAAGTCTGTTTCTATTGGCACTACTCATTGTACTCTTCGCATCGTGCAATACTAGGGTGAAGTCAGCTAAAGATGAGAGCCTTTTCATAGTAGTGACCTTCCCTAATCTAAAGTTGGATGTAGAGCTCATTAAGTGTGAAGACGACCATGTGGTGTGGCTTGTTCCGCCTGGCATCGACCCTCATGACTATCAACTTAGCCCCTCAGATATCGAAAAGTTGCGTAGAGCCGATTTAATAGTGTCAACATCTCATGCACCCTTTGAGATGAGGATTAGAGAGCTTATGGAAAAAGGAGAGATAACTGCTACTCTAGTGGAAATACCGAAAATACCAGGCATTAGAATATTCAAAAACCCAGCTACTGGTGAGCCAAATCTACACATGATAATCTATGATCCACTCAATTATAAAGTCTTTTTGCGCTATCTGGCGAAAATAATGTCCACGCTCAGGCCTGCGAAAGGTCATGAATACATGAAAAGGGCTGACGATATATGCACGAAGGTTGATGTCTTGCTCAACAAAGCTCCTAGTTTAGATCTTATAGCTGTAGCTGATGTCCCTGTTGTGCAATATGCTGTGACATGGCTTGGTATAGAAGTGAAGTATTTAATGGTGAAGGAACATGGCGTGCCAGCTACACCACAGGACATTGAGGTAATCAAGAGCGCCATAGAGCATGGCGGAGCTCAGATAGCAGTGATTCTTAGGCCTGCCCTACTTCCTCCTTCTAAAACCCTTGAGACCATGGCTAAGGAGCATGATATACCCATCATATATGTACCATCTCCGCTAAGTGTTAACAGCACCCTTGACAAGTTGAAGTATATACTCCTCCAAGTCCACAGTATTTCATTAAGAGCACGAAGAAGGAGTTATATTCCTGTACTATATGTGGACGTTAAGTGGATATTAGTAATGATAGCTGCTGCGATGGCGTATGGATTCCTGAGCCCTATGGTGGCTGTTCGAAGGCTTCGTTTTCTATCTGCAGCCTCCTCGCATGCAGCCCTCCTCTCCATAACGCTTGCCATAGCTCTAACAAGGCTCATCGGCATCTTCAATGAGTACATATGGGCTATTCTGCTCAGTCTTCTTCTCATGTACTTAGTAGGCTACATGATATACAAGGGCACTGACCCTGACGCAGCCACATCAGTATTCGTAGCGTTTAGTGCATCAGCCAGCATAATATCTATGTACTTCATATTGACACGATATCCTATCGAGGTCGACTTATGGGCTGTGATAATAGGAGACCCTCTATTGGCAAGCTGGAACGACGTAATCTATGCTCTTGTTATAGCCTTTCTTATAGCGATATCAGTTAGTCTCACTTATAAGGAGAATGTGTGTATTGGTGTTGAAAGAGATTGTGCACTAATCGCTGGCATACGTGTTATGCTCTACGACTGGCTCATCTATACTCTCCTTGGATTAGCGGCAATAGCCATGATCAAGGTTGTAGGTTTTGTACTTGAACACATCCTGATACTGCTTCCTTCCACCATAGCAGCCTTGTATGCACATAGTGCTCAAAAGGCGCTTGTAGCAAGTGTTATCATAAGCCTTGTCGCGAGCCTTGGAGGTCTGTTCCTGGCTATAATCCTTAATCAAGCTCCTTCAGGCACTGTGGGCTTAATACTTATGATTATATACCTTACCACTCTACTAATAACAAAAGCTAAGAGGTGAACTATTTGAAGCCTAGATTTGTCAATAAAAAGAGACGTTTCGGCATATCAATACCTGAGCGCTTAGCTAAGAGCTTAGATGCACTCACCCAAGCACTTGGAGCTGACCGCTCTAGCCTGATAAGAGAGGCTCTACGTGAATATCTTCACGATCATTCGCACTATCTAAAACCTCATGAATGCGGTGGTGTCATGATTTTGCTAGAGAATAGAGATCACATGTATCTACTCCATATACTTGAAGAGTACGATGATATAGTCTGCAACTATAATCACGTGCATGTAGGCAGATACTGCATAGATATAGTTGTAGTATCAGGCTCCTCCTCAAGAATTGCCCATCTTCACAACAGGCTACTTTCTGAGCTTAAGTGCAGAATAAGGTACATACCCATAGGCAAATGCTCACTTGAGCTAGCCGAGGATATGCAGCCCTAGCTTCACTTGCTTCACTCACTAGCCTTAGTGATAATAAAGCCAACTTACTGCGCTTCTAGATAACATATATTTGCTTCTACGTAGACCATTATGCTGAGGTGCTGCTAGAATGAGCTCAAAACCTCAGCGAGTCTGTAGTGTTAAAGGTTGTGATAAACCTGCTGTAAGGTCGATCTCGGCTACTGAGGCCATGAATGCTGGCCTAGATGTAGAAGCTAAGCGAGGACGTATATATCTTTGTAAGGAGCATTACAAGGTGTACAAGAAGGCTACTAAGGTCAGAAAGCAACTAGAGAAGTGGAGACTTATGGGATAATTAAGCGTCAGAATTTTATCTCGCTGTTAGGTTTCATCACTTAAAGGGTAGAGCCTATGAGCCTAAGAGACTACGAGTTATATGAAGAGGATGAGGAGGAGGAAGTAGAGGAGCATGAATATGGCACAGCTGAATTCAGAATTGAAACGCCTCGAGAGACAGGCGTATGTTACTTATTATCAGTCACTTATAGCGGAGCCAGTGGTAAGGCTCTTCTAAAACTATATGATCCAAGTAGAGGCATCATGGTGTTTTGGTATGATAATACTGGCCATAAGCCCTACTGTCTTACAAACTTACCTCCCAGCAATGTACTTAAGGTACCCGGAGTAGCTTCGCATAGAGGCTTTGACCATGTGGAGGAAATCGAGAAATATGATCTTCTGCATGACAGGAAGGTTAGGCTTACGAAGGTGGTAGCGAAAGATCCCCTCTCCGTAGGAGGTGCTCCTAATTCGTTAAGAGACATACTTCGTAAACATGGAGCTAAGGTCTGGGAGGCCAAGATAAGATATCATAATTGCTACATATATGACCGTCAGTTGATACCTGGCATGCCTTACAGAATTGTGGAAGGCCGTCTAGTACCCGTTAAGGTTCACATGGATGAAAAGGAGGTTGAGGATGTTCTAAGATTATGGAAAGATGACTCTCCCGAAGAAAGAGAGATGCTTAGGGAATGGCTTCCTCTATTTCAGACTCCAGTTCCAGTAATCAGAAGAGTCGCTATAGACATAGAGGTTTATTCCCCTATCCCTGATAGAGTACCTAACCCAAAGGACGCTAAATATCCTGTGATATGTGTAGCCATGGTGTCAAATGATGGCTTAAGAAGAGTACTGGTTCTCAGAAGGAAGAACGTTTCCTTAGGCGACCAAAGTGAACTGCCGCAGGGCGTTGAAGTGAAGTTTTATGATGATGAGAGAGCTATGCTCCTCGAGCTCTTCAAGGTCATAAGTGAATATCCAGTCGTCCTCACATTCAATGGAGATAACTTTGACTTCAACTACCTCTGGCACAGAGCTCTACAGCTAGGCTTCTCCAGGGAGCAAATACCCATTTACCTCACGAGAGATTCTGCTCTTCTTCACACAGGGGTCCACATAGATCTCTACAGATTCTTCGGCAACAAATCAATACAAGTTTACGCCTTCGGAGGCAAGTACAAGGAGACTACTCTTGATGCCATAGCCGAAGCGCTACTAGGCGAGGGCAAAATGGTGCTCGACAGGCCTATACCCGAGCTCCCCATATACAGGCTCGCAGCCTACTGCTATCGTGATGCAGAACTTACCCTCGGACTTACAATGTTTGAAAATGACCTCGTCATGAAGCTAATTATACTCTTCATGAGAATATCAAAGCTATCCATGGAGGACTTGGTAAGACAAGGCATTTCTGGCTGGATAAAGAACTTGTTCTACTATGAACACAGAAAGCGAAACTACCTAATACCTGAGCCTGATGACATACTCTCCCTCAAAGGAGTCACTGTGACCAAGGCTATAATAAAGGGTAAGAAGTACATGGGAGCCCTTGTCATGAAACCCAAGGCTGGGGTACATTTCAATGTAGTAGTGGTCGATTTTGCCTCTCTATACCCCTCTGTCATTAAGCAGTGGAATCTATCGTACGAGACAGTTAGATGTCCTCATGAAGAGTGTAGGAGCAATCTTGTACCAGAGACTTCTCACTGGGTCTGTAGGAAGAGGAGAGGACTTACAGCCCTCATAGTTGGTCTTCTAAGAGATCTAAGAGTTCGCCTATACAAGAAGCTAGCGAAGTCCTCATCGCTTCCTGAAGAAGAGCGAGAATGGTACGACGTAGTCCAGAGGGCTCTCAAGGTATTCATAAATGCCAGTTACGGCGTCTTTGGTGCATCAACTTTTCCACTCTATTGTCCTCCTGTAGCTGAAAGCACTACAGCTATAGGGCGATATGCTATAAAGAGGACTCTTGAGAAAGCTCAAGAACTAGGCCTTGAAGTAATCTACGGCGACACTGATAGCCTCTTCATAAAGAATCCTCCCTCTGAAAAAGTCTCAAATCTGATTAAGTGGGCTGAGAAGGAGCTTAAGATAGACCTTGACGTGGACAAAGTATACCGCTATGTAACTCTTAGTGAACGTAAGAAGAACTACCTTGGTGTGCTTGAAAGCGGTTCTGTAGAAATAAAAGGACTTCTTGGGAAAAAGAGAAACACCCCCGAATTCCTTAAGCAGGCATTCGCTAATCTCATAAAGATACTTGCTGAGGTCAGATGTGAAAGAGACTTCGAAGAGGCTAAGGATAAAATCAGAGTCATAGTACACGACTGCTATATGAGGCTTAAAAACAGGAGATATAGCCTAGAGGACCTAGCCTTCAAGATGATGCTCTCCAAACCCCTCGATCAGTACATCAAGAGCACTCCTCAACATGTCAAAGCAGCTCAGCAACTAGTCAAAGTAGGTTATCCAGTTGAAGCTGGCGATATAATAGCTTTCGTTAAAGTAAAGGGAAGCACGGGAGTTAAGCCTGTACAGTTAGCACGAATAGATGAAATAGATGAAGAGAAGTATCTGGCACACATAGAGAGTACCTTTGAGCAAGTTCTGGATGCCTTGGGCATGAGCTTTAATGAAGTGATATCAGGGGCTAAACTACTTGATTTTAAATAGCTAGCTCTCCTTCCTGAGCTTCTCTTTTAGGTCGATGTATCTTCCTTTCTCGTAGAACCTTATTCTAGTGGGTAGCCTGATGCGCACTCCCAGGTTGAGGTATATGTTATACAGCCTTATGGCATCTATTGGTGTCTCTACCTCCTTATTGACGATGAGCTTCGCTAAAATGGGGACTAATCGCTTAGTGAGCATTGGGTATTGGGCCTTGGCAGCCTCGAAAACCTCTTGTGCTTTCTCTGTTAGATTGCGCCTTACAATGTCCTCAGGGTCTGTTTCCTCTCTTTCCTCCCTCTTAATGCTCTCAATCAGTAGCTTCTTTTGTAGTTCCAATAGCTTTTTCCTTCTCAATAACTCTAGTTCTTCATCTTCGCGCGGCTCATCATGTAGCGGCTTCATCATATCATCAGCGCTATGTCCCTTTCTCATTGCCGCACCCACACATAGTTACACTGAACCTCAATATAACGACTGTGCTTCATTTTAGAAGAAGGGAGGGCTCGGTGTGAGATAGTTCGTTCATCAAATCACCACTTCCCATCCTCATCACAGCCCATTACCTGATCGTCAATCTCCTCTATTAAACCTACTGCCAATTGTGCTATGGTCTCAAAATACTCAGCAACCATAAGGCTATAATGAGAGCCAAATTGCCTATATATTTCTCCAGCACTAGTCCTATGGTCATGAACAATATGAAGGGCATGGTAGGTGAAGCCCATACATACTCCTCTGGACTTAAAGGTAACTCTTCTTCACTCTCCTCAAGCCTAATGGCTATCGAGAGCTCTCTTCTTCCATCAACTATCCTATCTAAGACCATAAACTTGTTCTTCTCTCTGAGCACAATTGAGTACTTCACCTTCATAGCCGTGAAGAGAATCACAAGCTTCTTAGTCCATTTTATGCCCACGTAGTCCTTGAAGAGAGACACCCCTCTTAGGTACTTCACATATATATTCCATGTCATTATGACTGGCACCATCAGGAGAGACATTATACAAGCGTTTATGTAGACTACAATGGGTGTGTAGGGTATGGGCTCAAATGGAAATCTATCGCTTAGGGGAATGGAGAGTGCCAAGGCTATCAAGGCCTTTGAGTCAGCTCCCCCAATAAGCCTTACATAATATAGAAGAAGCGCAAGAGCCATGCTTAGACATATTGAGAGCATGACATGATAAACAATGACAAGACCATACGTGGTGTACTGCTGATGCATTTGAATTAACATGAGTGGCGTTCCTAAAGCTATCATGACCAGCCAAAATAGGTCACTGACCTCTCGCTTCATTATATCGCTTACTGAAGCAACAGCCATGATCAGTACTATGATTGTATATCTAAGTTGGCTGAGTAGTGTTATCCACATAGCATCCTAGATAACCTATAAGTGCTTCTTGAGGTTTTTAACCTATCTGGTGACAGTTTGAGGGTTAGATTTGGACCTGCAGGAAGACCACCATCCTTCAAAGGTCCTATTGTGGAGCTGCCAGTCTTCTTGAGAAATGAAGGGCTTGATGCTTTAGAATACCAAGCCGTGAGAGGTGTTAGGATATCTGAAGACACCGCTAAGAGGCTTGGCCATGTGGCTAAGGAATGTGACGTCTTGCTATCTCTTCATGCGCCATATGCCATCAACCTCTCCTCTGCTAAAAAGGAGACTATAGAGGCAAGTAAGGAAAGACTTGTCGCTAGTCTTCAAGCAGCCTACTGGATGGGTGCTCACGTAGTAGTCTTTCACCCCGGCTATTATGGCAAATATACACCAGAGGAGGCCTTAGGGCTATGTATAGCTGCTCTAAAAGAAGTCAGGGAGAGAGCTAAGAGTCTTGGAATCCAAGGAGTTCTGCTAGGGCCTGAAACTACAGGAAAGTTAAGCCAGGTAGGGTCCCTAGAGGAAATAATCAAAATGTGTGAAGAAGTTGAGGATACAGTGCCAGTCATAGACTGGGCTCATATACACTCAAGAGAGCAGGGTTTGTTCAGGAGTAAGGAGGATTATTTAAGAATAACGAACATCATAGAGGAGAGGCTAGGACACGGCATAGTTAAGAGCCTTCACTGTCACTTTACAAAAGTTGAGTATGGAAAGAAAGGGGAGTTAAGACATCATCCCTTAGAAGCTGAAGGCTACGGTCCGCCCTTTGAACCTCTTGCTGAGCTCATTGTAGAACATGGATATTCCTTTACTATAATAAGTGAGAGCCCTCTACTGGATGTTGATGCTATCAGAATGAAGAGTATTCTTGAAAGTATTAGGAGTACTATTAAACAGAGATAGTACACCAGTTAGGCTAATATCATATTAAGTCTTGGTATTTAACGCCAAAGGGGCGTCTATGATAACAAGCTCATTCATAGACTTGGTCACAGAGGAGATTAGCAGGAGAAGAGAAGAGTTATTTAGGTACTTCAACTCGGCACTTGAAGGAGAGACTCTAGAACACTTGATAGAGATGAAGTTCAAAGAGCACTGGATGCCTCTGCCCTCTGCCTCCGAAGAAGAGCTCCAAGTGATAGCTGTTGACAGTAGCTATGTCGGAAGGATATATGCTCATGGAAGGTCTCTTCACATTATCCGTAGCGTTGCAGTATCATCCAGTGGAGACATAGAGCGTGATCTCAGAGTTGAATATAATGCCTCAACGAGGCCTAGAACTATAACTAACCTCGTTAGAATGCTGGCTGAGGGTCTAGAGTATGAAGTAGCTGAAAGGCTTCTCAGAAGGTTGCAGCAGGGGAATGTCTTAGTACTTTTAGACGGCTCCCTATATAGCAAACTAGTGCATGTTCCCTCTGAGTTCAAAGTTGACCGTAATAAAGATGCATATCTGACATGCATGGATAGCTTTCTTAGATTATGTAAGAGGGCATCAGACTTAGGTGCCCTCATAGTAGGCGTGGCTAAGGATAGCATGTCTGAGCACCTGCGCCTCTACCTATATCTCGAAGTAGCACATGACCTCCTGTCAAGCATGATGACTAAGCTTCGAGTTAGAGGTGAAAATCCAGCCATGCTTAAAACATTAGAAGCAGTGCTCAAGGTCTGGTCTCTACTCCCCATCCCACAACGCGTAGCCTTCCTAAGGAAGCTAGTGAAAGCTCAAGGCCTTGGAGCATATGTGATGAACGAATTATCCTTATTGGCAGAGCTTATTACCGACCTAGGAAGAAGAGAGAGTGATTATCACTTGTTAATGCGCTTCGCTAAGTCTGAAGGCTGTTCAAAGCCACTCATTATTGGCTGTCTTCGCAAGCGTTGCCGAGAGAAATTTGAATGCTTGAATGAGAAAGGAGTAGTTAAGTTTGTTGAAGACACCTGGCCGCTTACGATAAGGGAGCTGGAAAGGTCTCCTTCAAGGCTTAAGGAATTCAAAACATGGGCTGGAAGAGTTATAATGAGAACTAAGGAGCTTCCAGCCATAATCACGTTCTATGTCCTCTTAAGAAAAGGAGACATACCTCTCAGAGTCGACATAATGGTACCCTCCCAGGATCTTCCCAAGTTCTACAGTTTCCACAACATAATTGAGGCTAAAGTAAACTCTGGCATAATCGAGAGGATTCTCATGATGCTAGTTAAAGGATATGCTGATACCTCTGTATATAATATCTGGCTATTCTCTGCACACCATATTGTCAAAATGTCTCGAGATGAGTTCGAAGCACTTGAAAATGCTCTGAGGAATATGGGTATCATGTTAATACCTAGGAGGAGGATGTTACTTGTCTGAGCCCATAGGATATATAGTCGGTGAATCTGAGCCCAACTCTTTCATGTTCGTAGTGGATCCTAAGAATATTCCTCCCATCCTAGAGTATGTATGTGTCTATGTTGAGGAGGAGGTGGAAGGTGAGAGGCTCAAGATACCAGTCCTTGCACAGATACAGAGGATAATCCAAAGTAATCCTCTCCTAGACAAAAATGCCTCAAGCGAAGCAGTAAGTAAAATTGCAGTGAACTTCAACGTCTGCCATGTAGTGGCTCAAGCTAGAGTACTGGGCTTTCCTTATAGAGGAAAAGTCTACTATCCAAGATATGCCCCTCGTCCTGGCTCTCCTGTATATAGAGCTCCAAGTAGCCTTCTCAGGCAACTCTATTACATAGAGCCAGATAGTGCTATTCACATAGGTTACCTCATAAATAGGCCTGATGTAGAGGTCTACTTAGACGTGAGAGGTTTTGGCCGACACGTAGCTATCCTGGCAGCAACTGGTGCTGGTAAGTCACATACAGCTGGCGTCATAATAGAGGAGCTGCTAAAGAAGGGTGCAACTATTCTAGCCATAGACCCTCACGGAGACTACTCCAGGATGTATGAGCGAAGAGATGGAGGAGTCTATGAGTTCTCAGATAGAATAACATTGCTTAGTGTTGGCCCCTATCAAAGATTTGGTAAACCCTATTACATAAGAGTAGCTGACCTAACTGATGATGAAATAGCCTACATGGCTGGCATACCATCAAAAGCTACCAATATAAGAAGAGTCCTCTCCTTAGCCATACGTCGAGCAAGAGAAATGCATAAAGATACTGGCTCATTTGACCTTGATGAGCTGATAACTATTCTTGAGAAGTGGAGCGAAGGTGAGATTGAGGCTCCTTACTCGAAGCGTTTATCAAAAAATCTCAAGGATTCTTGTTTCAATGCCATAAAGTATCTAGAGAGGCTTAAGAAGCTCAGGGTCTTCTCTGTAGACTCAGTACCTTTGAGAGAGATCCTCAAACCGATGCACCTCACTGTCCTTAACTTAACTGGAGTACCCTTTGAGGCTCAGGACATAGTGGTCTACCACATATTGAAGAGAGTTTTCGAGGCAAGAGTCAATGCCATAACAAATTCGCCTGGTGAAAAATTCCCCTTCCCAGTTTTTGTGATAATTGAGGAGGCCCACCGCTTTGCTCCACCTAAAAGGGAGACATACTCGGCTAGTATTATAAGGACGTTAGCATCTGAGGGCAGAAAATTTGGTGTATATCTCGTAGTGATAACTCAGAGACCCTCCAAAATAGACTCTGACATATTGTCACAGTGTCAGAGTCAGATAGTTCTGAGGATAGTAAATCCTGTCGATCAGAGAACCATAAGTGAGTCCTCGGAAGCATTCTCCGAACCCCTTCTTGAGAACCTTCCAGGCCTGAACGTAGGAGAGGCCGTCATAGTAGGCCCCATAGTGAAGACCCCTGTTATAGTCAAGGTTAGGCAAAGGGAGACAAAGCATGGAGGCATGGATCTGCCCATAGTAGAGCTTCTCAGAAGAGCTAAGGAGGAGGCCATGAGGGAGTTAAACATAGATGAGAGCAGGGTGCATGATATAATTGTAAGAATAAGGAAGGAATTACGTGGTGAGCTGAATTGACCTTACGCTTCATACACTTCGGGGATACTCATCTATCGAGAACCTATCCAGCCCCTATAGCTCATGAAAGGGTGAAAGCTTTTAACAAGGCCTTCTCTTACGTGATTGATAAAGCCATTGAGATGGAAGTCGACTTCATAATACACACTGGCGATCTCTTCGATAAAATATCCCCCTGGCCTACTGTAGTGGGTTTTGTTAAAGAGAAGATGGTAGAGCTTCATGACCACAATATTCCAATATTCATCATAAGGGGGAATCATGATGGAGGATTTGACGTAGAGGGTATAGCAAGGGGCTGTAGTATTGAACTAATACAGCATCCCAGTATGCCATATGTATACTTCATAGACCCTCTCTACGACATAGCTAGCAGCTCGAAGTCTGTGGGCTATCGAGACTTTGACGACATCAGAGTAATAGGGCTTGGATACTATGGGCATAGAGGGAGTGAGTACTTCAATAGATTCATACCTCAGCTAATATCTGAGGATAAGGTAAATATCCTTCTTCTCCACACCTTCGTGAGAGGATATACATTTTCCCCTCCAGGAGAGCCATCCATAGGATTAGAGGAGCTCAAAAGGCTTCCTGTGACCTATGTGGCTATAGGCCATGACCATGAGCCTAGAGAGCCCTTAAGGCTGGGGGAAGGGCGCTATGTAGCCTGCTCGGGCTCTACTGAGAAGTGGGATTTCAATGAAGGTGATCTTAAAATATTCTACCTAGTGGAGATTGATCAAGACAAGGTCAAGAAGATCAAAAGCTTCAAGATACCAAGAGAACATGAGATGAAAACTCTTGTCCTTGAGTCGGATAGTCCTCATCCACCTGAATGGTATGTCGAAGAGGCCATAAGACTCCTCGTACGTGAAGTTACGCGGTCAAAACGCAAGCTAATACTCAGGATGAAAATCAGGGGAAGGCTTTCCCGAGGTCTACCCAGCGACATGCCCTTGAGCAAAATAGAGGATGTGGCTAGAAGGCTAAAGAATGAGGGCCGTCTTCTATACTTCGACATAAGCCCTCCAGACATGCTCCTTGACATCACAAAAGTCATCAGCAAACTAGATACGAGCACTATTGATGTCAAGGAACTCCTAGTTAAAATACTAAATGATGAACCTCTAGCTCAGAAGGCGTATGAGCTCTTTGACTTCACCCGGGCACTGTTCCGGGATGAAGATAACTTAACTAGAGACGGCAATCTTAAGGAGCAATCACTTCGTCTCATAAAATCAAGGATCATGAAGCTATGGGATATCAAAGGTGCAAGTGTTCTCGAGTTTTAGCTAACGCTATTTATATGTATCATTCCGTCTCTCCTCTAACTGAAAGAGGGTCAGGGAGATTCCATGATAGTAAAGTTGATACTAGAGAACTTCAAAAGATATAGAGGTAAACATGAAATAATATTCAAACCTGGACTTAATTTAATACAAGGCCATAATGATGCTGGAAAGAGCTCACTTTTCCACGCGATATCCTATGTCTTTTTCAATCAAACTCCTACTTTAGGTACGACAACTTACGCACTTGTTACTCATGGCGAACAGAGCATGAGAGTCGTACTGGAATTCATCGCTCCCAAGACAGGAGAGTTATATAGGCTGGTACGAGGGAGATCTTCAGCCAGAAGCTCAGCCTCATTTTTCACACTGATGAAATATGATAATCGTAGAAGAGAATGGTTACCTCTATTATCATCTTCAAGGGGAGGTAGGGAGAGGGAACTCAGAATCAAGCTCTCTGAAATACTAGGCTTTGATAAGAAGGTCTTCTTTAACGTGATTTATGCACCACAAAAGGAGTTCGTTAATATAGTAAGAGGAGGAAGCGAGGTGAAGAGAATCCTTGACTCTATACTTGGCATAAGCGCCATTTCTACGCTTAAACAATGTGTGCACGAAACTATTAGGGATGTTAAAGTGAAGGTTCAGGGAATGATTGATATAGAATCGCGCTTAAGAGAATATGAGAGCTTTGAGAGGAGCTTTAAAGAGCGACTTAACACACTAGCTGAGAGCATTATGAGAGACGAAGTTTCTTATAGGCAACTCATGAAGCAGCTCAAGTTTCATGAAGAGAGGCATAAATTGCTTGAGGGCCTCTTGTCAAGAGTCAATAAGGTCAAGGAACTTAGGAATCGTGTGAAGCAGCTTGAAGCTGCTATAGAGCAGATATCAGGCGACATATCGAAACTGTGTCAGAAGTGGGGAGATGTAGCCTCAGTAAGGAGAATGCTCCTTGAGTGTCAAAATAATCTAAAAGCCATAGAAGAAGACCTACGCAAGGTAGAGAAGGAGATCGATAGTTTAAGAGCAAGGCGAGAGGAAGTCCTTAAGAGGATAGGCTATCTAGAGAGTACAATAAAGTCAAGGCTACAGGTATCGACAAAGTCTAGATGTCCATTATGTGGTCAACCTATTGATCGTGAGTTGATAGAGTCTGAGATCAGAATGCTTGATCGTGAACGTCATCAGCTAAAGCTAACAATAGAAAAGCTGGATGTTAGAGCTAGGAGTCTTGAAGAGAAACGCACCTCCCTAATGGAGAAGAGAGAGAAGTTACTGACCAAGACTAGAGAGCTTGAGATGGTCTTGGATCAAATGGATGAGCTCATAAAGAGGATTGATGAGATAAAGAGAGAGAAGTCATCTCTATCGAATACTGTAACATCAGAGGTAAGGGATATAGCCTCAGCTCTAGCCAAGATAGCCGATGAACAAGAACTGCTTTCAAGACTCGGCGATCTAGACCAGATTGAGGTCATCCTCAACAGTTTATACAAGAAGGCATGGAAGCTCATGGCTGATACAAAGAGCCAGCTAAGCGCTATAAGGTCTAGGATAGAATCCATGGTGAAGGAGAGGAAAGAGATTATGAAACAGCTGGAGAAGGTTCAAGCAAACATTAATAGGCTTAGAAGAGAGCTACAAACCATAAAGAAGTATGAAAAAGCTCTTGAGGAACTAGAGAGACTAGAGAAGGGCCTAGAAGTATTGGAGGAGGAGTTTAGAAGAAGGGTACTCACCCTGCTTGCTGAGCGAACCTACTATTGGTATAGGCAGCTGGTGAGCGAGCCACTGTACACTCGTGTTGTCATAGACCCTGAGACCTATGAAGTATTGGCTCAACCCATAGGATTCAATGAGCCCCAGCCAGTTAGAAGCTTTAGCGGAGGTGGCCATGAGACACTATTTGCGCTTGCCTTTCGCCTAGCCTTGGCTGAAACCACAGGAGTTAGAGATTTCCTCATGTTTGATGAGCCGACTGATGCCACTGATTCTCGTAATAGAGATTCACTAATAGAGGCTCTTCACAGAGCATCTCATAATTTCAACCAAATACTGCTTATAACACATCACGGCATAGGCCGTGAGATATCTGCTCACATCATAAACATAAAATATGATAGAGAGCGTAACAGTTCTATCGTTGAAACAGCCTAATAGTTCCCTGGAGGAGACTCATATACTTCAAGGCTGGGCCTTATTGCATAATATCTTCTCTCAGCCTCGGCTCTAGTTACTGGAAATGTAGGACCGCAATGTTCCACCTTTATGGAGGCAGCGGCAGATGCTAGGAGAAGAGCCTCTGGAAGGTGATATCCCTCTAAGAGGCCAGCTATCAGAGCGCCAGCATAGACATCCCCTGCTCCTGTAGGGTCTACAGCTACCGTCCTATAGGCAGGTACTCTGTAGAATAGCTCACCATCAAAGGCAACTGACCCTCTCTCGGCCAATGTGACAATGCCTACTTCTGCTCCCCATTCAACCAAGAGTTTCGCTGCTCTAAAGGGATCGACCTCTCCTGTTATGAAGAGGCTTTCCTTCTCGTTAGGCTTTATGAAGTCCAAGTATTGAGCTACTCTCCTTAATGACCTGCAATCACAGAAGTGCTCTATGAAGCCATCTTTTCCTATCCTCCTCGTGAGACCTTGCGGATCAAGTAGTACTTTAGCATCACTAGCAGTGGCCACATACTCTATGAGGCTATAGTCGATCTCGTAGAGCACAGGCCCCAATATTATATATTTGGCCTTTAGGTACTCATCGGGTATATCATGGCTAGTAATCTTAGAGCCCAATCCCAAGACCTTGAGTGTTCGGTCACCCTTCTCATCGTATACAAGTTCAAATCCACATGTAGTATCAGCTTCTATAAGTGCAAAATTACGGATCCCAAAGTTCCTTAGGTCCTCCTTGATCTTGTACAAGTAGTCTTTGCCAATGGATCCTATGAGTGCTACTCTATTGAAGCCCAGCCTCCTAAGAGCAAGAAGTGCGTTAACGCTACAGCCAGAAAGTACTCTGCCTTTGCTTCTAACGAAAGGAGTTATTATTATATCATATACAGGATTCCCAATAGCTACTACATCATACATCAAGTTGTCGTATGCCTCCTTGTATACTCTAGCCTCTGCAGTACTGTAATATGGCTGAGAACACCGATAAGTATTACTACATGATTGAGATCAACAAGTCCATAGTGATGAAGTAGCAGCCCAATCATTAGGAGCAAGAGCTTCTCCTGTCTTTCAGCAATGCCAACTGTACAGCTTCTAAGCCCTCCTATAGACTCTGCTTTTGCTCTAGTATAGCTAGCCATAATCATTCCAAAAAGTGAAAATATGATCCACTCCCACCTCACGATATTGCCTATGCCCAATCCCATCATGATGAAGAACTCTGCATATCTATCCACTACATGATCTAGCACTCCTCCAAATCTTGAGGTCTTCCCAAGAGCTCGAGCTATGCTTCCATCAAGCATATCAGTGAAGCCTACGAGAAGAAGTAGCATAGTGCTAAGCATCAGGTCTCCTCTCCACAGGGTGAACATACATAGGATGCTTATTAGGAGGCTGATGAAGGTCATGAGGTTTGGGCTTATGCCTAGAGCCGCCAGAGCTCTTCCCAAAGGCATCATCCTTTTCTCGTACTCTTCTCTGAATCTTCCAAGCATAGAAGCTAAGCCTCCTCGCACTGCAACCGATCAATTGATACACTGAGAACTATTTATAATGTGGTCTTCAATACTACACATCAAACTCTTCGTCTTCCTAAAGGCTCCTTTATCTTTCTCTCCTCTTCTGATCTTATCCTAACTATACCATAGAATACAGCACATCTTATGCAGTAGTACTTGGTTATCTTGTATCTAGGGATTATGGCACCTTTCTCTCTTAGCTCTTTAGCCAATTGAGGATCTACAGGACATGACCATACAGTCAACTTCTTTGCTTTTGAGCGGGGCACCAGAGCTCCACATTTATCACACTGTACCATGGGCTCCTTACCTTTATCCCCTTTATGTCTTCCTCTTGATTTCCTCTTCTTAGGCACCTTCCAAGCCTCCTGCCTCTAAAACCATAGTGTAGGAATGATTTAAAACTATTCCCACTTATAATCTATGTCGCTGAGGAGTTCCAACTTGACCATGAGGATTAATATCATATCACATGTATCCATAGACGACATAGTAGTAGGCGAACATGAGTACAAGGATCTGCTAGGAGGTCCTCCCACCTACGCAGGCCTTACAGCAGCAAATATGGGAGTCTCAAAAGTATTCATAGTGTCCTGTGTAGGTCATGATTTTCCCTCAAAGTTTCTAAATCTCTACTCTAAACGAGGAGTAGATCTCACTCATCTGTCTGTGCACAAGGATGCAAAGACCACGCGTTATAGGCTAGTATATAAAGGAGATATGCGCGAACTCTACTTGGTGTCTAAGTGTAAAGCCATAGTAGTCGATGAGCTCCCAGGCGAGATATCCTACGTATCGCCTATAGTTGATGAAATAAACATGGAGACAGTCAAAGTCATAGCTGCGAGATCTGACATCACCTTTCTGGATCCTCAAGGCTTCTTTAGAGTCATCAAGAACAGGGGCAAGGTTAGCATAGTTCAGTGGAGCGAGCTATGGGAAGCATGTAGGATTTGTGACTTCATAAAGCTTTCTAAGGATGAAGCTGAGACATTGGATGATAATCCTGTGATGATCTTGAGAAAAATAGCTCTCCTCACCAAGATGGGGGCTTCTATTACCATGGGCCCTCAAGGCTCTCTGCTAGCTGTGAAGAAGGACTTTAGAAGGATTAAAATCTACCACATACCGAGATATGAAACGAGACCTAAGGACCCTACTGGGGCTGGAGATGTCTTTGGAATAGTATTGTTGATTGAACTTCTGCGTGGTGATGATCCATCCTGGGCAGGAGCCATGGCTAGTGCTGCAGCTTCTATTGTGGTCGAGGGTATAGGAGCCTCACGACTTCCAGAGAGGGGTGAAGTTCTCAGAAGAGCTCGCATAATATACGAGAGATGTAGTGTCAAAGAGGTCTAGCTTTCAAGCTTAGTACGTCTTGCATACTCTGATCATGTGTTTTGCCTCTCTACCGCATATGATGCATCTCCTGCCCTTTACATCATACTTCTCATCCAGAGGCACACCTAGTACTCTACCCTCCGTTCTCTCTTCTATCTCTAGCCCACAGCTCTCACTACCGCACCATGGTACTACTGCAACTCCTTGCCTCTTAGTGACTATGTCCTTGGCTTGCTCTATATCCTCAACAATCCCTACCCTGCTCCTCAGCCACTTCCAAGCTCTGTCGTATAGGCTTTGCTTTATGTCATCCATGAGTTTCTTGAGCTCATAGATCAGCCTATCAAGAGGTATGTCTTTTCTATCTAAGGTATCCCTTCTAGAGATGGTTGCTGTATTCTCCTTCAGGTTTCGAGGGCCTATCTCTATCCTTATGGGCACGCCTTTAAGTTCCCAGTAGTAGTACTTCTCTCCTGGAGTAATGTCCTCTCTTTTGTCATACACTACCCTAAAGCCATGCTTCAATAGCTCCTTGTACACTTCCTCACATGTCTTATAGACTTCTTTCTCCACGCCTTTATATGGTATTGGAACGATAACGATTTGTATTGGTGCAACGTGTGGAGGCAGTACTAGCCCGTGATCGTCACCATGTATAGCTATGAGAGCAGCTATTACTCTCTCTGAGATGCCATAGCTAGTGGTATAAACATATTCATGAGTACCATCTGGCTTTAGATAGGTTACCTCAAAGGCCTTAGCGAAGTTTTGTCCTAGGTGATGAACGGTTCCTATCTGTAAAGCTCTTCCATCAGGCAATAGAGTATCGAAGGCTATTGAGTATACCGCTCCAGCGAACTTATCCCACTCTGGCCTAAGCGATATCATGTAGGGTATGCAGAGCTCATCGAAGAACCTCTTATATATCTCGACAGCTTCCTTAACCTGCCTTTCAGCATCTTCAAAAGTTGCATGCGCTGTATGAGCTTCTTTGAATGTAGTAACCTCTCGTACTCTTATCATTGGATGAGTAGCCTTAGTCTCATACCTGAAGACATTTACTATCTGATACACTTTGAGAGGTAGGTCTGTGTGGTCCTTTATCCATAGCTTAAACATAGCCATAATGGCTGTCTCACTTGTGGGCCTAAGCGCAAGCCTTCGCTCTAAGGGTCTCTTCCCTCCATGAGTAACCCAGAATACTTCCTCTTCGAATTTAGCTATATGTTCAGCCTCTTTCCTTAGTAGATCCTCAGGTATAAGCATTGGAAAGAGGACTTCCTCATGCCCGCTCTCATCAAGTAGTCTCTTCATAAGCGTTATTACATTATTTCTTATTTTCATTCCATAAGGAGGCCATACGCCCACTCCCTTGACTGGATAGCGGTAATCGTATACCTCAGCCTGAGAGATTACGTCTCTGAACCACTTGCTAAAGTCGGTACTCCACTTAGTTCTTGAAATTTCAACCATGCTCCCACACTATCATAACCCTCTATAGTCCTGATTGCTTAAGGCTTTTTAAATTTCAGGCAGAAAGCCTTAAGTTAAACTCTACGAATTTTCTATGTCTGGTGCTCTAGATGGATCCAATAGTCATCATTGCGACCATAGTGATCCCCCTCATAATAACTCTATTGCTCTACCTATCTGGCAGAGCAATGGCGCCAAGACACACCTCCCAATCAGAGGATAAAATGGCTCCCTATGCCTGTGGCGAAGACTTTCCTCCTGAGAGACTTCAGGTAACTGCCAACTTCTTCTGGTATGGCCTAGTATTCCTTGTATTTGATGTAATAGACTTCTTGCTGGCTCTTGCGTTCGGCGTCTCAGCTTTGATTCCAGCCATATATCTCTCTGTGATCATACTTGCTCTCATAGTAGCCCTGAGGTGTTAGTATGCGACTCATACAATGGGCTAGGTACTCGTCGCCTTGGATACTTCACTTCAACAGTGGTGGATGCAATGGATGTGACATAGAAGTAGTAGCCGCCCTAACCCCATACTATGATGCTGAACGATTTGGTGTTCTCCTGCAAGGAAGCCCCAGACATGCAGACATCCTAGTGGTGACTGGCCCTATAACTAGACAAGTGGCTAAGAGGCTTAAAAGAATATATGAACAAATGCCTGAGCCTAAGTTCGTCTTGGCTGTTGGTGCATGCACTCTATCAGGTGGAGTCTTTCATGGCAGTTACAATGTCTATGAAGGAGTGGACAAAGTAATTCCTGTTGATGTATATGTACCTGGCTGTCCTCCAAGGCCAGAAGCCATACTGCATGGTGTGGTTCGCCTTATAGAGAAGCTACGAGGTGGCGGTAGATGAGTGAGCTAGATGAGATATCGAAGATCCTAGAGGGCATACCTCATGAAGTCAAAAAGGCTAGAGAGAGGAGAATATTCGTTCAAGTTCCAAGCGATAAGCTTTGGGAAGCCGTGAGGAGACTGAGGGATAATGTAGAAGCTCAGCATGTAGTGACCATAACAGGCATAGACACTGGAGAGAATATTGAGCTCCTCTACCATCTATGGAGCCCTAAAGTTAAGTCTCTAATAACCGTGAGAACTACAGTTCCCAGAGACTCACCCTCCATAAGAAGCATTGTTGACCTAATCCCTGGAGCCACGCTGTACGAGCGAGAAGTACATGATATGCTAGGGGTTAACTTCATTAATCACCCGAATCTAGCACGCCTCCTCCTTCCTGAGGACTGGCCTGAGAATCTGCATCCCTTGAGGAAGGATGTGAAGCTGGAGGAGCTAAGGAAGCTAATATTTGGGAGGTGATGAAGTTGTCCCTATTCGAAATACCTCTGGGTCCACAACACCCTGCACTTAAGGAACCCATAAGATTCATCTTCAAGCTTGATGGTGAGATCGTAGTAGGCGCTGAGCCAAGATTAGGCTATGTACATCGAGGAGTAGAGAAGCTGGCTGAGACAAGAACTTTCATACAGGATGTATATCTGGCAGAGAGAATCTGTGGTATATGCAGTGCAGCCCATACAACATGCTTCGTTCAGGCTGTTGAAGAGCTGTTAGGCATAGAGCCTCCTCCTAGAGCAAAGTACATAAGACTCATAGTCTTCGAGCTGAACAGAATACAGAGTCATCTACTATGGCTTGGCATACTAGCCTATGAAATGGGCTTCGACACCCTCTTCATGTACATATGGCGTGATAGGGAGAGGGTATTGGATGTACTTGAGATGATAACAGGCAATAGAGTTCTATACGCTATAAACCAGATAGGCGGTGTGAGGCATGACATAGATGACAAGATCGCTGCCTATATGAGAAAAGCTCTTTCATATCTTAGAGAGAGGACAAAATACTACAAGGGAATAGTTGAGAGAGACCCTACCATAAATGCGAGAGCTGTTGAGGTAGGCATCCTGAAGAAAAGAGATGCTATTGCTCTATGCGCAGTTGGGCCTACTACACGTGGCTCAGGAGTTAAATTCGACATAAGAGCAGATGATCCTTATGCTGCTCTTGATGAAGTGCCTTTCAACGTAGTAGTCTATGATACCGAGGATGTCATGGCTCGCACCTTGGTTAGAATAGACGAAATCCTCGAAAGCATATCTATGATTGAGTATGCCTTAGACCATATGCCCTCAGGAGACATAAGAGTAAGAGTTCCTCGAGTTGTACCTGCTGGAGAGGCTGTGAGTAGAGTTGAAGCTCCAAGAGGCGAACTAGTATATTATGTAAGATCTGCTGGTGGTGAAAAACCAGAGAGGGTTAAAGTCAGGACTCCTACGCTGGCAAACATTCCTGCTCTTTGCAAAATGCTGGAGGGTGCCTATGTAGCTGATATACCCGTCATAGTAGCCAGCATCGACCCATGCCTTGCATGTATGGATCGAGCTATATTTGTAGATGTGAGTAAGGAAAAGGTGTGGGTGTGGTCTGAAAGAGAGCTCAGAAGATATAGTTTGAGGTGGTATAGGTCAAGAGAAGGGGTGAGGAGGAGATGAGCGTGTTGGAGTACCTGATGGTTCTAGTGAAGACATTAATCTATCCAGGTGTAATATTTGTGATAATACTATCACTGATCTATGAATGGGTCGATAGGAAAGTATATGCCAGGATGCAGAATAGGATAGGACCCTTCTACGTAGGCCCTTCAGGCTTTCTACAGCCCTTTGCAGATTTCCTGAAGTTGCTCTCAAAAGAGGACATAGTACCTCCGCATGTAGACTACCATGTATTCACGCTGTCTCCAATAATCACCTTATACCTGGTACTACTCGCCATGTTCCTCATACCAACAGGAGCATGGAATGAACCATATGCAATACTAGCCTTTGAAGGAGATTATATACTTGCTCTAGCGTTAACCACTTTCATCACGATCTTCTCCTTCTTCGCAGGCTGGTCATCAGTGAACAGATTTGGAGTAATAGGTGCTATGAGAGCTCTCTATCAGATGATAAGCTACGAGATCTCAATGTTCTTGTGTGCTGCTGCTGTCGCCCTAGATACTCGTACTCTATGCCTCAGCAGGATGGCTGAGGTACAAGCATCAGGACTATGGTACATACTCCTACATCCTCTAGGCTTTGTTGTCTTCATCTTGTCCATGCAAGCGGAGTTGGATAAAGTACCCTTTGATACCCCTGAGGCTAAGACTGAAATAGTGGGCGGTTGGCTCACTGAGATATCAGGCAAAAAGCTTGCTTTCTTCAGGTTAGCAAGCGACATAAAGCTCTTCTTCTGTGCATCACTAGCAACTACGCTATATTTAGCAGGGCCCTGGGGCCCACTTGGGCCTAATATACTATGGTTCCTAGCCAAAGTGACCTTTGTAATAATCTTGGTCACTACTCTAAGAGCAGCCTTTGCACGCTTCAGAATAGACCAAGTGCTGGCAGTGTTTTGGAAATATGCTATTCCTCTTTCACTAGTTCAAGTGCTTATTGCCCTCTTCATACCTCACTAGGAGGTGGGCGCATGTCTGTCATAAAGGAGCTCCTCAAGAACCTCTTCACTAAGCCTATCACTTTGAAGTATCCACAGGAGAGAAAGCCTCCTGCAGAGCGCTTCAGAGGTAGGGTTTATGTGGACTACGACAAATGCATCGGCTGTGGACTCTGCGCAAGGGATTGTCCAGCCTCAGCAATAGAGATGGTAGTGATTGAACCTGAGAAGGGTATTCGTGGAAGGAGGCCACTCATAGACTTGTCACGCTGTATATTCTGTGGTCAGTGCGAGCTCTCATGCCCACGAAAGGCGATAAAGTTCATACATGAGTATGAACTAGCAACCTCGGACAAGAAGTCACTTCTTCTCATACCCCCTAAGCCTAAAGGCTCTCAGAAGCCTTAGAGCCTCATCAAAGACCTCCTCCAGGGCTTTTCTTGCTCCCTCTCTTTCCAGGATTGCAGCAATTCTAGTCCAGTCTATCTTTAAGATGAATATAGTCAATAAGGTAAAGGCTATTATTGAAATTCCAATGGAAAGCATACTTCCTTCTCCCATAAACCACTCCATGATTATGCTGAAAAGTCTGCCTGAGCAGGTTATGAAAAGGGTCAATATAGTCTTTCCTGCTGATACAGCTACAAAGTATTTCATTAAGTCATACTTTATCATGCCGAGGGGTATGAGGAATATGTCGTCAGGTAGAGGAGTCATAGATGCTATGAATGCCATCAAAGCTCCATATTTGCCAGCCATCCTCTTCAGTGCATCTAAATTCTGAACCCTCTCCTCTCTGATAATCTTCCTAGTGCCAAGCCCTACAGCATAGGATAGCAGCTTTCCTATGCCTGCTCCAACTCCTCCTAACAGGCCTAGAGCTATGGGGTCTATGGTCTTCAATTCAGCTAATAGGAAGAAGGCTGCAAGGTAAGGAACAGGCATGAAAAGTATCATGTTAGAAACTATGGCAAGTACGAACGCTCCTAGGTATCCATATTTGATGGCCAGCTCATTAAGAATTTCCCAAAGCCATGATGAAACATCCATTACCATCCTCCATCACCACTTTCGTAAGGGTTAAATTCTACTACTCTATTACATGTAAGATGCACAGTACAGCACAGGATACTATGAAATCCTTAAAATAAAAAGCTTAGAGGGATGAGAATGGTTGCCATAATCGAGATACTGCTTTGCATAATAGCCGTTCTATTAGCCATACTCTCCCTTGAAGCTAAAGACCTAATTCATGGCGTCCTCATCTTAGCAGCTTTCACTGTCGTCATAGGAGTACTCTACTTCCTAATGGGCTCTACCTATGTAGCCGTATTCCAGATATCAGTCTATGCAGCTGCCATGACCATATTGTTCATAGCTGTTGTGTTCATGGTGAGAAGATGAAGGCAACTTTACTATCCCTCATGATGATGACCATACTCCTAGTGTACGCGTTCTATATAATAATCTACACTTCCCCTCCTCCTCAGAGGGAGGTACCTATACGCGATATGTCAACCTCCCTATGGGTGGATATGGCTTTACCCCTAGTGATCCAGGCTATAGTCATGTATACTGCTGTAGTCGCAGTGCTCTTCCTATTCGGAGAGCGTATAGTTAGAGGAAGGTGAGATGATGCATGCACCCTTCGCGACCTTCGCTATAACATCAAGTGCTTTGCTGATCGTAGGCTTCTGGGCACTGATAGTCAAAAGAGATGCCATAAGAGCGATAATGGCTATTGAGATAATGTTCCACGGCGCCAACCTGCTGCTGATGAGCTTCACCCTGTACGCTGTAGTTCCCGATGTCACGGGATGGTCCGCCATCATAGTCCTGATATCTGTTGAAGCCTGTGTCATTGCTGTGATGCTCGCTATGGTGTTTAACGTCTTCAGAAGGTATAGATCCCTTGATACAGCGCTCCTGAGGAGGTTGAGATGGTGATATACCCTGAGCTTGTGCCCCTACTACCTCTCCTCCTCTCTGGAATAGCACTGCCCCTGACAGCCATCCTTAGGATAGATGAGAAGCTTAAAAGAAACATTGCATGCATAGTAGCTTGTATCGCGCACGCCATAGCCATGATCTTGCTCTTCCTACCTACAGGCCTTGTATGGGTGACTCAAAAGGAGGTCATAGTTAGGAGCTTTATAAAGGGCTCCATACTCTCCACGTTGTACGTGGACTCGATATCGACCTTCTTCATGCTGATTTTCTTCTTAGTGGGTCTCATAGTCTCCATCTATTCCTGGAGAGGTCTTGAGCCTGGAATTAGAGCTGAGCTCTACTATGCGCTTATCTGCCTGTTGACAACAGGAATGACCGTTCTATGCATGGTAGGGGACTTCATAAGCTTCTTTGCAGCGTGGGAGCTATTGAGCATCTCCATATATGCCCTAGTATGCAGTAAGAGAGACGACGTTCTAGCCATGGAGGCAGCCTTCAAGTACATGATGCTGAGCTGCATAGCAGCTATTCTGATGATATATGGCTTATCAATACTTTATGGGTACACTGGCCACTTTGACTTCATAGGACTTCAGAGAGCCTTATCCGCTTCCATACCCTACACGGTACACCTCGCACTTGCATTGCTCATAATCACCTTCTGTTTCAAGGCAGCCATAGTGCCTTTCCACACATGGGCGCCTGACGTCTATCAAGCCTCTATAGACCCTATCACAGCTCTGCTCTCAGGTGCTACTACTAAGGCTGGAGTATACGGAATAATGAGGTTATTGTCCATAAGCAGGCTAAGTCCAGAGCTCATTTTATCGCTTGGAGTGTTATCAGTAGCTACCATGACTATAGGCAACCTCTCCGCGATATTACAAAGAGATATCAAAAGATTGCTTGCATACTCAAGCATTAGTCACATGGGCTTTGTGATAATGGGCTTTGCCACTCTAAATCCGCTTGGATTAGCTGCCGCACTCTTTCACTCTCTCAACCATGCAATAATGAAGCCTCTCGCATTCCTATCCCTTGGTAACATGAGGCTCATAGCAGGAGATACAACAGAGGAGAAATTAAGGGGAATTGGCAGAAGGATGCCAGTAACCACTATGTGCTTGATGGTAAGCCTACTATCGCTCATGGGCATTCCAGGACTCAATGGATTCGTCAGTAAGTTCATGTTGATACTAGCTGCCTTCCACGCTGGGCTGGTGTGGCTTGCCATAGCTGGCATAGTGAACTCGGCCATAGCCGTGGCCTACTACATACGAGTTATGCAAATAGTTCTAAGAGGCACGTCAGGTGCAGCTAAAGCTGAGGTACCTATGTCCTTGTTGCTTCCAGTAATAGCCTTAGCTGTTATGTGTCTAGTCTTGGGAATAATACCTGCTCCTGTAATCTCATGGGCTCTATCGGCCTCAGAACTAGCCCTTATGGGCAAACCTTAAGTTACGTGTCTTAATAGTAGAGTGGGGTGACCTGCAATGAGCCTGGCTGCATGGCTCTGCTGGCTGCTGCCCTTCCTTGGCGCGCTCCTGATGCTACCCGTAGGGAAGCTTAAGAAGGAGTATACTAGCTTGATAGCCCCTATATTCCCCTTCATGTCGGCACTTTGCGCCTCCTCCCTTATACCCCTGGCTCTAAGGCGTGAGGTAGTATGGGAGAGGATAGTCTGGATACCTCAGTTAGATGTAGGAATTGGAGTTCTAGTAGACCCATTAAGTGTGATACTAGCTAACGTAGTCTCATGGATCAGCTTCTTGATATTCGTCTATAGCATAAAGTACATGGAGGGTGATCCCTCAATAGTTAGGTACTGGATCTGCATGAACTTCTTCGTTGGAGGCATGCTCTTGCTCGTTCTTGCTGATAACTTCATACAGCTCTTCATAGGATGGGAGATAGTAGGAGCCATGTCCTACTCCCTCATAGGCTTTTGGTATACTGATGAGCCTGAGTATTGGGTGGAAGGCTATCCCCCTTCACATTGCGGAATGAAAGCATTCATAATGACTAAGTTTGGAGATATGCTCATGCTGGCTGGCGTGTTCCTAATATTCTCCTATGCAGGTACCTTTAACTTCGTCAAGCTAGCTAAGGACTTGGAATGGGCTGTGGCAATGTCAAAGGATGGTCTTCTCCTCCTCTCCCTACTCCTGCTCCTCGGAGGGCCACTTGGCAAATCAGCTCAGTTTCCTCTCCATGAGTGGCTCCCTGAGGCCATGGCTGGTCCCACGTCTGTAAGCGCATTGATACACGCAGCTACCATGGTTAAGGCAGGAGTCTACTTCATAGCGCGAATATTGCCTATTGTTCATAGCCTTGAGTGGCACCTGGGGCTATCTGAAGTACATACCTTCTTCACCATAGTGGCTGGAATAGGAGCCTTCACAGCCTTCTTAGCGGCATCACAGGCGCTTGTCGCCGTAGAGCTCAAGAAGATCTTAGCGTACTCGACCATATCACAAATAGGCTACATGATGCTTGCGCTGGGAATAGCTGGTCTTCTCCACGATTACACACTAGGCCTTGTAGCAGCTACCTTCCACCTGATAAGCCATGCAGTATTCAAGGCTCTGCTATTCCTTAGCGCTGGCTCTATACTACATGCTTGTGAAACCAAGAATGTCTTCGAGATGGGAGGTATAAGAAAAGAGATGCCCATAACATATTGGTGCATGCTTATAGGTGCCTTAGCTCTATCAGGAGTTCCTCCACTAAGTGGGTTCTGGAGCAAGGAGGCTATAGTCAGTGCCTGCGCTCATGCCGGAGCCGTACTTCCACTCATAGCAGCAATAGGCACAGCTGCATTGACCATGTTCTACAGTCTCAGGATGATAGGCCTGGTATTCCACGGCGAGAAAAGTGAGCACTTAAGACATCTCGAGAAAGAGGGAGTAAAAGTGCATGAAGCTCATCCAATAATGTGGGTGCCATATGCAGTACTAGCTGTTCTATCTATAGCAATAGGTCTCTCAGGTCCATTCATGGAATCACTCCTTCACCACATGCTAGCGCCTAAGGAGGCCCTTCACTTATCAGTCATGGCTAGAGGTGAGACTCTCCAGATACCCCACTGGCTTCTGACTGCTGTATCTCTGCTGGCTATAGCTTGTGGAGCTCTGCCATCATATTACCTGTACATAGAGAGAAAGCTTGATCCAAGGGATATCATAGCGAGAAACAGCATCCTCCTGGGCCTCCAGAGATTCCTAAGAATGAGATGGTACATAAACTACGCCTACTATGCAGTGTTTGTTGATGGTCTCCTAAGCTTCTCAAGGTCCATGTTTAAATACGTCGAGAGACCTTGGGTCATAACTGCGGATCTCATAGCCAGAGGAGTGTTAAGTCTCTCATCTGGAGTGTTCAAGGTGATTGAGATCATGACGCTAGAAGGCTTCAACAACTTCGTGATGAACGGAACCTGGTCTCTTGCGAGAGGAGCTTTCAAGTACTTCGAGATCTTGGTACTAGAGGGCTTCAACCTCTCCATGGTCGACCTATTCAAATATCTGTGGTATAATGTTAGAAAACTTCAAACTGGAGTACTTCAGTCTAATATCCTGTTAATGTTTATAGGCTTATTTGCTCTCTTCCTTACAGTACTCCTGTACGCTCTGGGGATGGGAGTATGATGCCACTCTTCCAAGCCATCCTAGCACCAATAATAGGAGCACCTATAGTGTATCTACTAGAGAAGAGACTACGCCTAAAAGTAGGATGGATAGCCTTCGCCATACTCCTATACTCGCTGTCCATGCTATCAATGGTAGCAGTAAGGTTTTTGAGAGAAGGAGCTCCAATAGTCGAAGAGTTTGCATGGGCTCCCCTTGTTGAGCTATACTTCGGCTTCAGAGCAGATGGACTAAGCCTTCCAGTGGTCCTGATAATCGCTATTCTATCGACGGTAACAGCGATATACTCAATGCCTTACATGGAGCACAAAACAGGATGGGGAGTCTACTTCGCACTATACCTACTCTACGCTGCTGGCATGATGGGCACTGTGCTGGCAACCAACCTAATAGAGTTCTACCTATTCTGGGAACTAATGCTTGTGCCATCATACTTCCTGATAGCTGAGTGGGGATATGGAGCCAGAGAGCGAGTGAGCTTCAAATACTTCATCTTCACTCATGTAGGAGCTCTCTCATTGCTTGCAGGTATCCTTTCACTGTACGTGATAACAGGAACCTTCCAACTATACGAGATACCAATAAAGCTCAGGGCTGCAAACATTAGTCACTATGTGCTGTTCTGGATCATGGTAGCTCTCCTGATAGGAATGTTTGTAAAGATGGCAGTATGGCCCTTACACACATGGCTTCCTGATGCACATGCTGAGGCTCCAACGCCTATAAGCGTTCTGTTAAGCGGAGTCATGATAGAGTGTGGAGTCTATGCGTTTGCTAGGTTTGTACCACTGTTCTTCCCAGAGCTACTCCTAGAGAATTCTCACTCACTCATGATCTTAGCAGTGATAACCATGTTCTATGGTGGCCTCATGGCTCTTGTACAGACTGATATAAAGCGCCTTCTCGCCTATTCCAGCATAAGCCAAATAGGCTACATGCTCTTTGGCCTCTCATCTGCAACAGCTCTAGGCCTCATAGGCTCCATATATCACATAGTATCGCATGCCTGTGCAAAGGGCCTCCTCTTCGCCTGTGCAGGGGCTATTATGCATCAAACTGAAGGTCTTAGAGATATGCGAAGAATGGGTGGGCTAGCAAAAAGAATGCCCTGTACAGCACTTGCATTCTTGGTAGGAGTGTTCTCATTAGCAGGAATGCCTACGCTCTCTGGCTTTATAAGTGAATTCATGATATTCCTGGGAGGCTTTCAAGGAGTGGGCTATACTCAGCGTGTGGCTGTAGTTGTAATAGCTATGCTGGGTGCCGCACTTACAGCAGCATATGGCCTATGGGCTTTACGCAGAATATTCTTTGGCCAACTTCCTGACTACCTCAAGGAAGTCAAGGAAGCCCCTGTAACCATGGTGGCGCCAATAATGGCACTGGCAATACTGAGCTTCATATTTGGACTAATACCACCGCTGATACTAAACTTCCTCTCAGCATGGGCAGAGGCACTAGGACTGTAAGCTAGAATTCATTGACTTTCCTAGCGAACACTACATAGCCAGTGTGTCCTACCATAAAGGTCTCAGGTCTAGTCTCCCCACGTTTAACTTTGTAATTTCTGAGAAAAATTTCTGAAACTGTTATATCAACAAAGGGATACTTTCTCAATTCCTCGACAGTTCTGATAACCTGGTCTATTGTGGGGCTAAAGCTTACAAAGGCTCCTCCTCCCTTAAGGGCTTCATGTGCATGTCCAACAACAAGCCATGGAGTTGCTAGGTCAAGGATCACTGCATCTACATACCTCTCATCTATCCCCTTAGTTATATCTTTGTGCTTGAGAACTACGTAGTTTATAAGTCCTAACTTCTCTAGATTCCTTCGCGCTCTTTCGAGGAACTCCTTTCTTATCTCATAGCTATAAACTCTTCCATGAGGTCTGACGTAGTAAGCTAGAGCGCCAGTTAGAGCTCCACTACCCGTGCCTGCTTCAACTACTATGGATCCAGGCCCAACACCAGACCTTAAAATTATCAAGCCAATATCCTTAGGGTATATTATTTGAGTAACTCTCTCCACCTTCATCACATAGTCCTCAGGGGTAGGCTTGAGTAGATAGAACTTGGAGCCTACATTACTTATCACGTAGTCGCCATACTTTTTTCCAATGAGGTCACTTAGCTTTATATAGCCTCTATGAGTGTGAAACTCCCTGCCTCTGGTCACTTTAACCAGATGTTTCTTTCCAGCCTCTATGTAGAGAACTACATAGTCTCCTTCCTTTATCACCTCAGCATTCATGTTCTCACTCGGTTCTCTCTCCAAGAATCCTCCTTATCTCCTTGAGTTGCTCCTTAACTTCCTCTAGATCTCTCGACATCTTATCTAATCTTCTCACTATTTGAAGCATTATCTCATATAGTGCACTAACCTCCTGAAGAGGCATGAGCCCTCTTAGAGGCATCATTCTTTCTTCTACTAGTCTTCTTATGGTCTCGTCCATGGCCACCACCGACGTGATTGTGACTCAGCTCTGGTGTCTCTCTTCATCCCCATGGTCCGAAATACCAGCCTTCATCAGCGCCATTATAGATAGGTGAGTCTTAAATATTAAGTCTTCCTCTCATCTAATCAGTCGGGTACTTTCATATGCTGGCTCTGTTGCTCTCCATTAGACCTATCTTCGCTGATCAGATCTTAAAGGGCACCAAGAAGTTTGAGCTTAGAAGAGGTCATATTAGGATTTTACCTAGGACGAGAATTATCCTATACTCATCGCATCCAGTGAAGGCCATTGTTGGCGAGTTTCGAGCTGGAAGGGTCTTTGTGGGCAGTCTAGGTGCCATATGGAACCATTTGCGTCGCATCGAAGACTCAGGAATAAGTGAGCTTGATTGGCCTTACGTTAAGGGCTCTAGGATTATTACGGCAATAGAAGTCGTAGCCCCCCTCAGGTACAAGACTCCTTTGACGTTGAATCTTATAAGGTCGTACATTCCCAACTTTAGACCTCCCCAAAGCTATAAATGGCTAAGGAAGAATGACCCCCTACTCAAGCTAATAGATAGCTTCTCGCACTCTACGCGATGACCTTATATAGGCAATTCATTGTTATGACAAAAAGGGAGCAGTTGTCTTCAGTAGGCAGTGCACTTAATGAACTTTACAACTATGTTAAAGGCCTTGCTGATTCCATAACGCTAGCCTCCTTAGTGGTGTTGCTGAGAGAAGGATATATTGCAGCTGATTTCACGACAAAGCATACCATTAACGTAAGGCTCTCAAACGGAGTAGTGGTCAAGGAAGTCCATATACCTCTTGACTTAAGTAGCGAGGAGGGCCTTAAAGACGCTTTGAGGTTATACAGAGCTCTATCCAGTGCTCCTGACAAGCTTGATCCCTTTGAGAAACAATTCATGACTAGGCTGGCTAGGGCTCTAGGCCTTCCTCTTCCTAAGAGTACTAGAAGAACTAGGCTTCATACAACACCTAAGGATTCAGAAGGCCTGATTCTTGAAGTGAGCCTATGATCTCTATTCCTTTTCCTGGTACAATGTCAAACTCTAGCTCGATCGGCTTAACAGGAGTCCACCTCATCTTCCTAATGTACATGACCCTAGCGAGCTTCCTGCCTATCCGTTTTACGCCCAACATGATAACTCCTGTTGAGAGGAATTCCTCTACACCGAATCGACTAGATATGATGCTCTCAGTCGGAACTCCCATGGTAACCACTGTGGTACACTTGACTTTTCTCCTAAGCCCTAGTAGAAGATGCCTTATGTATTCAGCAGCTCCTGTCTCCTCCTCATAGCCTAGAGCAGCTGGCACCAAGGGGTCTATTGCAAGCCTACTAGCTTCGATCCTCATGATTTCCTTAGATATTCCCTCTACTATTGTCTTTACAAGAGCGTGCAGTACCTTACCCTTGATCTTGTCAGGGAACTCTGGGGTATATGCTATGATGCTGAGCTTATCCTCCTCTATTAGCTCGTCAAGATGCCATCCTAGAGTTCTTGCTCCACTTACTATTTCGTCGTAGTCTTCATCAAGAGCTACATAAACTCCTTTCTCACCAAGATTTACAGCTCCATGGACAAGGAATTGAAGTGAAAATATAGTTTTCCCTGTCCCTGCCCCACCTACTATGAGGTACGTGCCATTCCTAATGAAACCTCCCTGTAGTACTCTATCAAGACCTTCTATCCCTGTAGGAGTTCTCTTAAGAGCCGTAGTAAAGCTCAATGTCATCACCTTGGCCAGTAAGGTCTTCTTGTACTTCCTTTTCTCAGCTGTACTCTCTCCCATAGTTCTCTTTTTAGTAGGTCCCTGACTGCGACTCTGATCGCTTCACTTCTTGAAGTGAAAAGGCCCATCTCAACTAACTCGTCAAGGGCATTAACATAGTCCTCGGGCATTTTGACCGTTACTATCTTCAACATTTCACCAGTATCTTACTACGATAGATTTTAGAGATAAAAGTTTACTTTACCCCATCAGCTAGCCTATAGAGTCCCTCCTCGAAGTTCAAGCAGTTCTCTATATGGTTCACTGGGCGCTACACTATGATGGGCTTAGCCTCTGACCATAGAAATCCATAGTAGGTACGAGCTATATCCACTAAATATTCATTTGATGATTCTATGGCTAAGTATCTTCCATCATTGCACTTTATCACTATGACTACCTCATCCATGTCTGATACAGATCCTCCGCCAAACATCTTATCCTTTACCCTTATCTCTATCATACCCTTCATTGAATGCCTCAAGCTCACTATATCGTCTATCTCTTCTTTTCTTATCAGCATGCGTACTCTGACCTCCTCTGGTACTCTTCTGATTAAGGTCTCAAGCAGTTTTCTCCTTGAGTCTTCACTCAGCGGTGGAAGTGCTATGAGAGCCTCCTTTCGTGCCTCACAAGTAATCCTGAGAAATTCCTCTAGTACGTCTCGAAGGCCTATTATCAACTTTATCCCATATTCTCTTGGTCGAGTTCTTTTTCTCATCTCATATAATCTCTGCAAAGTCGTGATCTCTCTCTCAGCCCTATCTATGAATGCATCAATTCTCTCCTTCAGCTTATCAAACACTATCCTAGGCTCCTCAGGAATATATAGAGCGGGTCTACCCTCGCTCCTCCTAATAAGTCCTTCCTTTTCGAGCCTCTTCAGGATGCTATATATCTTCGAGTACGGTATAACCGCTTTATTACTAAGTTCTTTTGCTGTCATAGGGCCTTCCATGAGTAGTGTCTCGTATACTCTTAAGTGTGAAGGAGCCAGGCCCGCTATTCTAGTTATGATCTTCAATGCCTCATCCATGCTTAACCGCTCCTAAAGGCTATCTCTAAGCGTGGCCCTTCTCTACCTCCCCAGCTCAGCCTATAGACACAGCCTCTCAAATTGCCTTTCTCCACGCTCTGTTTAACTATCTCTCCATATTCAGGGTTCTGAGAGGCTATTATGAGCTGACGAGCCTTATCACCTCTCATTATTCCGCTGAGGGCATTGATGAGTGCTTTCCTACACGATAGGTCTATGTTAGGAGTCGGTTCATCAAGTAGAAGGAAAGCTGCATTATGTGGTTCCATTATGGAGAGAGCTATCACTAATGATAGAGCTACTATCATTCTCTGTCCATCGCTTAGTCTGTTTAGAACGGGAACCCACTGTCCATCAATGCATCTCCTAGCTAGAAGATTATACATACTTCTCTCCTGCCCACTTACCGTCCTGATCTCCACTTTTAAGTTCAGTGAATCGTAGTCTGGATGGACATACACTCTCCTAAATACTTCATTGAGGGCTGGTACAAGTCTTTCTAACATCCTTTCCCTCATGAGCCTCTGCACAACTCTATACGTACTCTTGATCTTCTCCAGCCTTGTTTTTAGAGCCTCTAGCCTTCTTAGCTTCTCCTCCAGGTCATTAAGCTCTCCCTCAAGCTTATCCAGCTCCTCTATGCTTCTCAACAGTTCTTGTCTTCTTTGCTCACACCTCTTGACCTCCTCCTCCAACATTCTTCTCTCCTTCTCGAGTTCCAACAGCCTATCGCCTAACCTCTTGAAGTGTTCAGGGTCAAAGCCAAGCCTTGTGAGCTGCTCCTTTAACTCACGTGCTTTCTCAAAATATTCCCTCAGTCTTCTTCTTTCAATAACTACGCTAGTAGCCTTCTCTAGCCACCTAACTCTCTCCCTTGCCCTATCTATGAAATTAAGTAGGGAGTGCAGTCTTCCTCTAGCATCCTCTATCACTTCTAGGATCTCTCGATATCTCCGCTCTACATCTTCATACTCCTCTCTCAGCCTCTCAGCTTCTCTCTCCTTCACTTCAATATCTAACATCTGCTCCTTCAATTCTCTCAATCTAGCCAAAGTTCTCTCCATTTCTTCTAATCTTCTCTCCAGCTCCTTTATCTTTGCCAACGTCTCCTTCACTTTCGTTTGTAGGTTCGCCAGCCTCGTCTTTATTATCTCTTTCTTCTCCTTCCTAATGGGCACCTCACAGACAGGACAAGGTATCTCGCGAGCAACCTCCAGCTCTTTACTTACTTGACTAAGGACCTTAACTAATGCCTCCTCATACTCTATTCTTGCTCTTAAACTCTCTATGTCTTTTTTTATGGAATCCTTCTTTATTGTGAGGTCTGGAATGTCTCCCTCCCTCTCTACTATACGGGAGTATTCTTCTCTAAGCCTTGACAAGACCTCTAGCTCGCTGGCTATGTCACTATATCTACCCCTTACTCTCTCATATCTGCTCTTGAGCTCCATCACCTGATCAGTGAGCTCTAAGACCTCATATTGCAGTTCACTGGCCATTCTTTCAAGCTCTTCTAAGCTGCTTTTAATTTTAGATACGACAAGCTCTAAATTGTCCATACTTATCTCGATCTTCTTCAACTCCTCAGCAGACTCTCCAGCAAGGTATTGGACTAGCTTAGAGACTAGCTCATCCTTTAGACTCTCTGCATGAGCTAGAACGGCAGTCTCGCTTATCTCAGTTAGCTCCTCTCGCTCTCTTATTCTAGCCTCAGCGTGAGAAATCAAAACGTTGATCTCCTCCAGTTTCTTGAGTATATTCTCATATTTCTCACTAAGACTTCTTAGCCTCTCATACTCCCTCTTGCTTACTTTGTATTCCTCAGCTACTCTGCTTAACTTCTCGTTTAGCCTCTTAATAGTGTTCTCTAGCATCTCTATTTCGCTAAGTAGCTTCTCTCTAGCACCATAAGCGCTCAGTACTGCCCTGATTCTATCTCTCCTCAGGCTCAAGTCCTCCATTACGCTTCTTACTTCCTTTAATGGCATGTTCCTATAAGCATACTCTAGGGTAGCAATTCCTAGTAGCCTATCTATTGCCTCGCTTCTCTCCATAGGCTGTCCGATTATGATGGCATCCAACACTTCCCTTCTCACTAAGACATGTCTCGAGAAATCATCAAATGTGAGCCCTCCCAATAACTCTATCACTTTCTGAGTTACCTCTTCAAAGCCTGAAGCTATTAAATTACCATTAACCCTTAACTGCGCTCTTCCTCTTCCTCGTCTCTTTCTCTCCCTGACTATCTCATATTCATTGCCTTCCTCATCAATCATCACTAGTCTAATGTAGATGCTTTTTGAGAAGTCATTTACTAGATCCTCCACTCTTATGGCCTTTCTTTCCTTTACTTCATATGTGGTGCCGTAGAGGGCGAACTCAATAGCACTCAATATAGAACTTTTTCCTGTGCCCATGTCTCCTATGAACGCTATGACATCATAGTCTAGGTCTATCTTTTGCCTCTTGCTAAAGGCCCTAAATCCTTCAATCTCTACCTCCTTTAGCCTTAACATCAGCCTCACCCAGCTCTTTGGCTATCAAGTCAGATACATATTTCCTTACAGCTTTCAAATCTCTCTCATGGAAAAGCCTGAAAATGTCCATCGCTATTCTTACAGCCTCTGGATCATCCTTCAATTCTTCTCTTAACAGCTCTTCTATAGCTTCAAATACTCTGCTATGTCTCATTTCTCTTCTCTCCCCCGTCTTGACAAGATCTCCACCCATGGATTGTCCCTCAAGTAGGAAGGCAACTCTTCAAGTCCCTCTGCGACTTCCTCACTTATAGGCGCTACTCTCTCCTCAATAGTTATACCTCTTGATACAAGCCTAGGAGCCTCTCTAGTTACTCGCTCAATTTCCCTCTCTAATCTTGCAAGTCTTCTCTCAAGCTCGCTTACCCTACTCTGCAGAGCAGTAATAGCATCTCTCATCCTGACTATTTCGCTTAATCTTTCATCAATAACACTTAATACTTCATCCCTTACTTCACTCACAAGTCTTGTTGCCACCTCGTTGACTGATATTATGGGCGCTCTTCTGGTAGTAGGCCTAGGAGGGAGAGCTTCCTCTACTTTTCCAGATCGGTCTACAAGCAGAAGGCCTATGCCATTCTCCAGTAGGACATTACCATCGATCATTATGCGTAGCTCCTTGGGAGCGGCTAGGTATATCTTGTCAGCATAGGCTCTTAGAGAGGAGGCTTTCATGGCTGTATTAGTAAAACTCGTCCTACTAGGAGGGCCTGAGAACACTTTAACAAATATCAGATTGTTGGCATCTCTCACAGCAACATCTATCTGATTGAGGAATTCGCTTGGAACCTTCAGCTCCTCTGGCAATATCAGCTGATATCCTCTCTTCTTGAAGAACTCCTTAAGCGCTGATATCAAAAAAGCATGTAGTGACAAAGGGAACCTCCCTTTCCTAGCGGAACTTCATCCATCCCTCCATGCGATCCCAGTTCCACTCATAATCGTCAGGAACAGCAACGCTATACACTATACAGCCTCTCCATACACTATATTGTGGGTCTTTCGTCAGTATAACGTTCACGTTCTCAATCCCCTTCTCCTCAAGCATAAGCCTTATCTTCTCAGCTGCATTCACGGCCACGTCCTCCATTCCAGGTGGAACTTTCCATGCAAAATTGCCGCCACTCAGGAGTATGTCTCTGTAGAGGTATGGCTGTAGCTCAACAGGGCATCTTTGTACTGCCTCTATTATCGCGTCAGCCATATCCATCATGCCGCTTATAATCCTGTCTCCTATCTTCACATCCTTTGGCCTAGGCATTCCTCTCTTGAAGAAGCTCTCAAAGACCTCATGGGAGGGATTGAATGCGTATTCCCCTATCAGAAACCTCATCCAGGAATTCTCTCCCAAGTCTATCACTATCTTAGTGCCTGGAATCTTAAAGGCCGCCCTAAACCTTTCAGGCTCATTTCTAGCTCTTTTAATGGCTTCATCAAGGTTTCTTGGTACTAGACCTATTCTCTCCTTGACCATTCTCACCAGCTTCTCCTCATGCACTAAGTCTCCATAGCCACAGTCCTTCAATATTTCCGCTGTTATGACGTTTGCATCACCGCCACCTCTGTTTAATGTTATTATGGCTCTTCTGATTGGATATCTCGAGATAGGGCATATCTGTGTATTACCATGGCCTGACTCCAGTACGACGCAGGTAGGCTTCTTATGAGCTATAGCCACTGCTAAGGGCTGTGGTATTATTGTAACAGCTTTGACTAGCTTCGTTTCTTCATCGATCCTCTCATGAATATCAAATATCTTCTCATACATATACTTAGGTGCTATCACCGAGAGAGCTGCTGTGACGTAGAAGCCTTTGAAGTTAGGATCTCTGGGTTTAAACCTCGTAAGTCCATACTTGGTTATCTCATAAATTACATCCCATGCCTTTTTATCATCCTTATCCACTACCCCATTTCTCATGGGATAGATCATTCTCTCAGTAAGATCCTCCCTTGCCTCAAGGTACAACGGTATCTCGGGGCCAACAACCACTCTCTTGACCTCGCCTCCCACTATCCTATACATAATTGAAGAGGTATCTGGCATGTATCCTCTGTTCTCTATAATCTCAGGCCTCTCACCCAGCGTTATTGGTCCAAACTTATAGTCACTTGTACCATAATCTTCTCCAAAGGCATACTTCCTTCTATACGCATCTATTAACCCCATAGTAAACACCTCTGATGAACTTCCATATTCGCACTTTCCAATGTCCTTTATATTCTTACCGTTCACGCATGTGATTGTATATTAAGCTCATCCGAAGAGCCTTTCCTCACCTATGAGGTATCTCATTTGTACAATTCTGTCCATTATCTCCACATACTCTCTTTCCAGCTTCCTCTTCCTCTCCTCATACTCCTCCTCACTGATCTCTCCACGCTTTCTCCTCTTGATGAGCTCCTCAAACTCCTTCTCTATCTCAACTTTTCTCTTCTTGAGCTTCTCATAGTATTTGCGCATGTCCTCTATATCAGCAAGCCCCATTCTCTCACGTAACTTCAAACGTGAGATAGACTTATTAATCTTAAGACCATAACACAAAAGCGTGACTGCAGTATCTGAGGTCAGGGTTACGCTGGAGCTAAAAAACAGACAGGTCTCCCTTATACTCGAGAGGTTTAGAGCTCCTCTTGTAGTTGAAAGGATAGTTAGTGTCTTGCCGAAGACCTCTCGCATATATCCCCTCATGGGCGGAAAGGTACTATACATACCCCTTGAGCTTCCCTCAACCCCAAGTGAGCATTATCACCGCTCTATGGAGTATAAGCCAGGGGATGTATTCTTCATACCTCTCAACAAAAGCTTAGGGATATGCCTCTCGCCTTGTACAATACCATATCCATCAGCTCTAGTAGGCAGGGTTGAGAATATCGATATCCTTCAGGATCTTAGTACGCTAAGGTTTAGCGTACCTGTCAAACTCACTCTTACACCTTCGGGAAATGTATAAGAGGGTCGGTGGTCAGGAATATTCTAGGTGGGCCTATGAGCGAGATATTTGATGACTGGTTTAGGAGAATGCGAAGGTTCTTTGATGAAATGGATAGAATGATCGATGAACTCTTCAGAGAGGCTATGCGAGGAGTAGAGGAGAGAAGATGGGGTAGACCACTAGTCTATGGTTTCTCGATAACCTACACGCCAGATGGACGACCTATAATTCGAGAGTTCGGCAATATCAAGCCAGGCTTTAGAGGAGCCATCGTAAGAGAGGAAATGGAACCTTTTGTTGACATAATAGAGGAACCTGATGTTGTGAGAGTTATAGCTGAACTCCCTGGAGTGGACAAGGATGATATAGACCTACAAGCCACAGAGGCCACTCTTATAATCTCTGCCGAGCGAGGAAGGCGCAAATACTATAAAGAAGTGAAACTTCCTTGCAAGGTAAAGCCTGAAACAGCGAAAGCCACCTATAAGAATGGAGTTCTTGAAGTAGTTCTTGAGAAAATGGAGAAAAAGCCTAAAGAGAAGGGATTCAGGATAAAAATTGAATGATAGCCATTAATGAATCAGCGTGGTAACACTTAAATTTATTCTGGATCACCTAGAGATACAGCTGTCTAATGAGTCGAAGCGAGGTAGGGCGCAATGTCTGCCCCAAAGGAGGGAGTAGTACTAGTTGGTGCAAAGCCTACAATGAACTACGTCCTAGCCACAGTAATACAGTTCAATCAGGGAGCTGAGCGCGTGATTATAAAGGCTAGAGGAAGAGCCATATCAAAGGCTGTTGATACCGCCGAGATCACTAGAATGAGATTCCTGCCTGGTCAAATAGAGGTAAAGGAGATAAAGATTGGAACTGAGACCGTAGGTGAGCCAGGGAAACAAAGGCCAGTGTCAACAATAGAAATAGTCCTCGAGCGTAAGAAGTGAACTATTTTTTAGCGTCCTTATCCCCACAATTTTATCATTAAAATCCAAGTCAAGGCTATTAAGGCTAACACTCCTACCAAGACCAGAGTCGTCATGAGAGTTAAATATTCTACATATACTGTAGACGCGATCACGGTCCAGTATATCGACACTACTAACAGCCCCATTAGATATGAAGCCATAGCCTTTGCAAGCCTTCTCTGCTTAGCAGCCTCCCAGCCTCTTCCAAGAACTATAGAGGCTACTATGTATACATAGCTAAAGATGAGAACTAAACTCCACACTACATCAATAATGCTCATCTCCAGCCCACCTATAGATCTATGAAGTCAGGTTTTTCTTCAAGTGTTATTATCGGTATGTGAATCCATCCAGGCCTTATTCCGCTCGATACTACAACTTGCTCTCTATGCTCATCAGCCTTAACAAGTATATACTTGCCTCTTAGCTCTTCTTTGCTCTCAAAATAGTAGAATATGGGTACACCGTAGAGATTGTAGTAATCTCTATACACGGCGAGAATGCCATATACGTGATGTCCTTCACTACTCATGAAGTGTATAACGTATATTGGTTGACCTAGACCAGCTATTGAAGCAGCAAATCTTCCCAGGTCTTCGAGCCCCCTCACCTTGACAACCTTGACTGGATCAAGCTTCATAACAACATCCCCCTGTGCCTTAATAGCCACTACAATTAATAAAGACAAGTGAGTTTTAAGAGCTTTAGCCTCTATATCTAAGGGGTGCCTCTATGCACAAGGCGCTGTTGATAGGCGACTTTCATATACCAACTCGTGCCCGTGACATACCTCCTAGAATTAGGTCGAAGGTTGAGGAGGAGGCCTACGATCTTGTATTGTGCACAGGCGATCTGGTATCTCCCAAGGTGCTTAATTGGCTACGCAGCCTATCCTCGCAAGTATTTATAGTACGAGGTAACATGGACTATCTCTCTCTGCCTAAATGGCAAGAGGTCACGATGGAGCTACTGAGAATAGGGCTTACTCATGGCGATGAAGTATATCCCAGAGGAGACATAGAACAACTTACTAGCATAGCTATGCGCAGAGGAGTAGACATCTTAGTGCATGGCCATACGCATGTGCTATCAGTTGATCTTATTGAGCGTGGACGAAGAATTCTCCTACTGAATCCAGGAAGCGCTACCGGTGTATGGAGTGGCTCAGGCGGCTCTTTAGTGCCCTCCTTCATGCTCCTTATCGTAGAGGGAGGGAGAGCTACTGTTCACTCATACGAGCTCAAGGGCGATGTTCTGGCACATGACAGCAAGGTCTTTCAGATCAAGTGAGGTGAAGTATTTAAGCTCGTGATCGTAGTATTATGCGGTGACGTAATGCCAAAGGTTACCTTTAAGGCTGTGCTTGTGAGTAAGAGCATGCTCAGTGACCCATTTGGAGGTAAGCTCATAAAACTTGAGCTTGTAGAGGAAAGAGAGATTCCATCTCCTATCATGATAGAAAGCAGAGGCCCTGGCGCTGAACTAGCTCGTGAGATAGCCCCCGTTGTTCAACAAGTTATCCGTGCCCTACCCTTTGGCCCTAGAGGGAAGGCTGCTATGCCACGCGTAACTTTATGGCTTACTGAGGATGAATGGGACAGACTAGAACCTAAACCAGATATAGGAGATGAGCTAGAGGTCTCTATCGAAGGAGGAAGAGTTTCCATCAGAGCAAGGGAATAGATTATCGAGATTAATTCTGAAACAATAAAATGTACAAAATAGTTCAATACTGCTTTATGTTGACTCTCTTCAACAGGGCTCGTAATGGTATATCTTGATATCTTCCATCAGGAAGTCTTCTCCTTACGACAATGGGCAGTATTCCAAGCTTTAGCTCATACAGTGCTATATCTATGGGATCCTTCCTCAGGTTCTGTGGTACCTCTATGAGCACAGGAGCTCCAAGTGCTATTTGTAGAGCTCGTGCACCTACTATCCTTGCTAGCTCATATCGCGTCAGTTTATCTGGCCCAATGAGTTTTCGCTCTAATTCACTTTTCAATTTTTGACCTTCTTTGCTCACTACTCAGTCTCCCCACTCTTAAACCCTTCTTCCCTACCCTTCTTCTCCTTTTCCTTAGGAGGTGCTGCAGCAATTATGTCATCTATCCTTAGTATCATTATAGCGGCTTCTGTTGCTGACTTTATGGCCTGTTTCTTGACTATAACGGGCTCTATTACATTGAGCTTCATCATGTCCTCTACTACCTTTCCTCCTATCACGTCCACGCCAGCCCATTTGCGGCCTTTAGCGTGTAGGTTTCTAAGCTCTGTTAGCACATCTACTGGTTCAAGACCTGCGCTCTGAGCAAGTATGGTGGGTATTACTTCCATGGCATCCGCGAACTTCTGCATAGCGAGCTGTATTTTACCTTTGAACTTCATAGCGTACTCTCTGACCTTTCTGGCAACTTCGATTTCTGCAGCTCCGCCTCCAGCTATAATCTTGCCTTCCTGTATTACGTTCCTGACCACACATAGAGCATCATGAATTGCTCTCTCAGCCTCGTCTACTACATGCTCAGCACCGCCTCTTACAAGTATAGTGACTGCTCTTGGATTCTTACAACCTTCTATGAACACCATCTTGTCATCTGCTACCTTCCTTTCCTCTACTAGTTTTGCATAGCCCAGATCCTTCTCTGTGAGATCCTGTATGCTGGTTACTATTCTTGCTCCTGTTGCTCTTGCTAGTTTCTCCATATCACTCTTTTTAACACGCCTAACAGCCAAAATACCATATTTAGCAAGATAATGCTGAGCTACATCATCAATTCCCTTCTGAGTGATTACGACATTGGCACCTATCTTCTTAAGCTTCTCTACCATCTCTCTTAGGAGTTTTATCTCCTCATCAAGGAATGCTTTCATCTGTTCTGGACTTGTTATCTGTATCTTGGCGCTAATCTCAGTCTTCTCGACTTCAAGAGGGCACTCAAGTAGTGCTATTCTTGCCTCCTCCACTCTCTTAGGCATTCCTGGATGAACTCCTTCCTTGTCAAGAACTATGCCTTTCACTAACTGAGTCTCTGACAGGGATTCGCCTTTCTTCTTCTCTATCTTCACGTTGTCTATATCAAGGTACCACTTATCACCACGTTTCTCCACTACACTCAAAGCAGCATCTACCACTAAGTCCGCTAAGTACTCCTTGTACTCTGCTACTGCCTTACTTGCTAGGGCAGTTATAGCGACCTTCTTGAGTACCTCCTTGTTTAGTGGGTCAACAGGCTCTGCGATATCATCTAGCACCTTGAGTGAATACTCCATAGCTCTCTCAAATCCCTCAATTATTATTGATGGATGAATTTCCTGATCTAGTAACTCTGAGGCATGCTTGAGCAGCTCCCCAGCCAGTACTACTACGGTGGTTGTACCATCGCCCACCTCATCATCCTGAGCCTTAGCTACCTCTACCATCATCTTAGCAGCAGGATGCTGTACATCCATCTCCTTGAGTATAGTAGCACCATCACCTGTTATGGTTACGTCACCGAAGCTGTCTACAAGCATTTTATCCATTCCTCTTGGCCCAAGGGAAGTCATTACCGCCTCTGCGAGTACTCTTGCAGCAAGAATGTTGGCTCTTCTGGCATCTCTTCCAGTTGTTCGCTGAGTTCCCTCCTTCAGAATCAACACAGGCACATATCCTTTCTCAGCCATATTATCCCTCCTTACCCAAGATTAGCGAATCTTCTGATACATGGACTTCTATATAACCCTTACTCCACGAAAAATTCCATTGATCACGCTAGGCCTCGTAATGATAGAAGCCTTTAGTAGTAGTCACCTAGAAGGTGAATATTTCCTATAGTAACCCTCTCAAGACCTTCTCTCTTTGCTACTTCAACGCACTCAAGGGCATGCCTTCTGCTAGTACAGGGGAGGTCTGTCATTAAGTACTGGGGATAGAAAGCGAGGAGAACTAGGGGGATTCTAGGATCAAGATCGGCAAGATAGCTTGCTATACATCTCACCTCCTCTGCATCAACATATCCAGGCACGAGAAGTGTACTCACCACAAGCAGCGGAACCTCTGGTCTCTCATCAAATCTCTTTGCTATGACCCTTAAGTTCTCAATTATGGGTCTATTAGATACTCCACAAAGAGCTTTATGTACTGCCTCATGCCAAGCCTTGAAGTCTACTTTCACAATACCTCCGCTTACAAGGGAAAGTTCGACCGCTTTTTCAAGAAATGCCCTTTTCATCAAGCCATTTGTTTCCCAACAGATTCTCATAATCCTATGCTCCTTATCAGCTCTCTCCAGAGCTATTTCGCTGACCTTAAGTGCATGAGGCATCTGAGGACTAGGATCTCCTCCAAAATAACATATACATGAGACTCTTCTATTCCTCAAAGCTACATCCGCCAGCTCCTCTGCGCTTACAAGAGGCCTTGCTTTAAGAGTCAGCTCCCTGTAGTGCCAGTTCTGGCAAAAGAGACAGTCAAGACTACAAGCTCCATAGAATACTGCAAGATTATCGTGTCCATATTCAGGCCCATCTCTACTGTAGGCATACTTAGGATATCCAACGCCTCTACATCCAGGACAGAAAGGCTCTGCTACACAGTTAGTTGGAAGGGGGTCATAGTACCACTCCAATAAACCCTTATCCTCAGTACCAGCTATCCTAACTAAACGCCCATCCTCTACCTTGACAAGACCACAATAACCATATTCCTTCTCACCTATTACACACTCATTAGCACACATGCCACACGCTATGCCATCAGCTCTCCTTGGAGGCTCTGGAGGTAAGCCATACATTCCCTTGCTTGTCCTATGAGCTTCCATAGCTATCTTCAATGCCTCCTCGCTATTGTTCCTAAGGCAATCAACACATACCCCTATGCTTGATGCTATAAGTCTGCTTCTCTTTCCACATATTCTACATACCTTCTCTCGCGTTCCTAGTCCAAACATTAGCCTTCTGAAGGGACCAAACGTAGTCATCCCCTTGAACTTAAGTTAAAAAGTACTCCTTATACTTTATTAGGGGGGGCTGTACTTGAAGCTGCCCATCGAGATGATACTACTGGTCACGTTGTTCGTGATAGTATATGCAACGCCTAGATATCTCCTACCTCAAGTATTGAACACTGATGTGCCTCTAGCCGTGGTTGAGAGTGGTAGTATGGAGCCTACAATACATGCAGGAGATCTTCTAGTAGTTGTAGGCTATAATCCTGCCGACATAGTAGAGAAGGATATCATAGTATTCAGAGCAAGCTTTCTAAATGGTTCTCTAACCGTACATATGGTGATTAGCAAAGGAGAGGAGGAAGGCAAGATCTACTACTGGACCAAGGGGGAGGCTAATGTCTTCCCCGATCCACGAATATATAAGGGAAGATATAGCGTGGTTGAAACCGAGGTTCATGGCGTAGTAGCATGTAGAATACCTCTTGTAGGCTACCTTTCCCTGCTTGTGCTTAGATATTTTGGAATAAAATTTGGATTGCTGTTACTCCCACTCCTCATATTGTCTTTTAAGAAGTCCCTAACAAGGCGCGGACACTTTTAAATAGGGGTATTTATACTTTTATTCACGACCTTGGGTGAGATCGTGGCCAAGAAGCCAACTTATAGGATCGAGAATGTAGTGGCATCGGTAAACTTGCACCAACGTATAGACCTTAATGCTATAGCAGAACATGTTCCAAACACCGAGTATAACCCAGAACAGCTGGGCCCGCTCTAGGGTCCAGCTCTGAGAGTTCCCTGGTCTAGTATTCAGGCTCTCAAAGCCTAAGACAGCCACTTTGATATTCAGTAGTGGAAAAATGGTATGCACAGGAGCCAAATCCGAGTCGCAAGTGTACAAGACGGTCAAAACCATTGTCAAAGTATTGAAGAAGCACAATATTGTGATCACAAAGGAGCCTGAGATCACCATACAGAATATAGTAGCCTCTGGTAATCTAGGTGCGGAGGTGAACTTAGAGAGAGCTGCCTACCTACTTGAGAACTGCATGTATGAACCGGAACAGCCCAGGGCTTAGCCTGGGCTCCGAAAGTTCCCTGGCCTGATATATAGGATGGATGATCCTAAAGTAGTTCTGCTCATATTCAGTAGTGGAAAATTAGTTTGTACAGGAGCCAAAAAGGAGGATGACGTAAAACGTGCTATAGAGAAGATATACAAGAAGTTAAAGGAGTTGGGTGTCCTATATGAGGAGTGATCAGCATGGGCGAGAAGAGTTTCGTGATAAGAGAGTTCAAGCCTGAAGACTTGGATAGAGTGGTGTACATAAACAGGACATGCCTACCTGAAAACTATCCTCCTTATTTCTTCATGAGACATCACTTGGACTATCCCAAGAGCTTCCTAGTAGCTGAGATGAATGGAGAGATTGTGGGATATATAATGTGTAGAGTTGAACATGGTCTCTCTAACTTTGGCTATCGCCTTGTGAAGAAGGGTCATATAATAAGCATCGCTGTGTTACCTCATGCTAGAAGACGTGGAATAGGTAAGGCATTGATGACTAGAGCTATGAAAGCTCTTAAGGAAATTTATGGCGTGGATGAATATTATCTTGAGGTAAGAGTATCCAACATCCCTGCCATAAACTTGTACAAAAAGCTCGGCTATCAAATGGTTAAGAGGCTTAAGGGCTATTACCTAGATGGTGAGGATGCCTGGCTAATGGCAAGAAAAGCTTAATCTACTGCTACCTCTACCTCCTCGCCTCCCTCAGCCTTTGGCAAATATATTTCAAGAACTCCTCCTTTAAGAATAGCCTTGACCTCATGAGGCTTAATTCTTACAGGAAGTAGTACTCTCTTATGTATTTTGTTATATATCCTCTGACGCATTATATACCTATAACCGCTTGATTTACCTGCTCTTGTACCTCTTATCTCCACAGAAGTGTCCGTAACCTTGATTCTGACTTCACTCCTTCGAAAACCTGGTACATCTACTATAAGAAGCAGGCTATCGCCTAGATCTATCAAGTCGATAGGAGGCTCGTACACTATATCGCTTATGTTATCCGGAGTGGGCATCCTGGCCAGGAAGCTCTTAAAGACTTTATCAACATTCTTCTGAAGCTCAAGAACTGCTTCATAGAGGTTAGGCTCTTCGCTCATATAATCCCTTTCAAAGTTTTCAATCTTTGGCTTAAATAAGCTCTACTGGATCATGGAGTGTGAGATTATACGTCATTTAATATGACTGACAGGCTAAAATTTATCTTAGTAGTAGTCGAGTTGATACGCGGTGAACTATATGATGATTGAGGTCAGATGGCATGGCAGAGGAGGTCAAGGTGTCGTTACGGCAAGCGAGCTCCTAGCGCGAGCAGCATTGCATGAAGGCAAATATGTGCAGCACATGCCTGAATTCGGTCCCGAGACGCCTTAAAGGCGCGGGAAAGAATGGGTGCTCCTGTAGTGGCCTATACTAGGATAAGTGATGAGCCCATAGAGGTACATAGTGGAGTGTACACTCCTGATATAGTTGTGGTCATTGATCCAACACTTTTAGGAGTAGTTCCAGTCACAAGTGGTCTCAAGGAAGGAGGTGTGCTGATAGTCAATAGTCCAGAGAGTCCTGAAGTTGTCCGAGAGAGGCTTAAGGCGGAGAAATATAAAGTGGCCTCAGTAAATGCTACTAAAATTGCACTCGACGTCTTTGGAAGGGCCTTCTTCAACACGCCTATGCTAGGAGCTATGGTCAAGGTGACAGGGCTTGTGTCTCTTGAATCATTAAAGAAAGCTGTGCATGAGAGATTTAAGGGTGCCATTGCCGAGAAGAATATAGAGGCTATTGAAAGAGCATATAATGAGGTGGTGACTACATGAGTAAGAAACCAGGATGGCGAGAGATACCGATAGGAACTGTTCTCACTGAAGCAGGGTCATCAGTTAAACTGAAGACAGGGTCTTGGAGAGCTTATCGTCCAATAATTGACCATACGAAGTGTGTGCGATGCTTGATGTGTTGGCTCTTCTGCCCAGACTTCTCAGTGAAAATAAGCGAAAAGGAAGGTAAGGTAGAGAGAGTTGACATAGACTACGACTATTGTAAAGGCTGTGGGATATGTGCCGAGGTTTGTCCTACTAAGGCCATAAGAATGGAGCCAGAGGTGAGTGGCTGATGGCTAAGGTAATCGGTCTCACGGGAGATGAGGCTGTAGCCTATGCAGTTAAGCAGTGTGACGTAGATGTCATAGCAGCCTATCCGATAACCCCTCAGACGGTAATGGTGGAGAGGCTAAGCGATTATGTAGCTGATGGAGAGATTGATGCTGAATTCGTTCCCGTTGAGTCAGAGCACTCCGCTCTCTCCGTATGTGTAGGAGCTTCATTAACTGGCGCAAGAGTGTTTACAGCAACCTGTAGCCAAGGACTTGCCTTAATGCACGAGATACTCTACATAGCTTCAGCACTTAGATGCCCTATAGTAATGGCCATAGCCAATAGAGCTTTGTCCGCACCTATAAACATACATTGTGACCACTCAGACACCTTAGGCAGTAGGGATTCAGGATGGATCCAGATATATACTGAGAATGTTCAAGAAGTATATGACTCCATAATAGAAGCCTTCAGGATCTCTGAAGACAAGAGAGTACTACTTCCCACTATGGTTTGTCTTGATGGATTTATACTGTCACACTGCATGGAACGTGTTGAAACTTTAGAGGACGCTGAGGTCAAAGGGTTCTTATTGCCCAAGCCTGAATATCCCTATCCAATAGACCCTGAGAGGCCCATGACGTATGGTCCAGTAGCACTTCCAGACTTCTACTTCGAGTTTAAGAGACAACAGGAAGAGGCTATGAAGAATGCCAGGTCAGTGATAAGAGAGGTAAATGATGCCTTTGCAAAACTATCAGGGAGAAAATATGATGTGATACGAGCTGACTTCATAGAGGACTCAGATGTCGTCATCATGTGTATGGGTAGCGCTGTTGGAACTATGCGCCATGCTGTAAGAGAGCTGAGAAAAGAAGGTCTCAAGGTCGGACTGATAAAGGTGAGAGTCTACAGGCCTTTCCCCGAGGAGGAGCTAAGGAAAGCACTTGAGGATAAGAAAGTTGTCATAGCAATGGATAGAGCCTGCAGTCCTGGAGCCATGGGTGGTCCATTGTACGAGGATGTGTGCTCACTTCTATACGACGCAGAGCCTAAGCCAAAGGTGGCTAATGTAGTCTATGGCCTAGGTGGACGTGACCTGACTCCATCTGATGCTAAAGGTATATGCAAATATGCTCTTGAGATACTAAAAACTGGTATTGTTAAAGAAAGAATAAAGTTTGTGGGGGTGAGGGAGTAATGGCGCTTAGTATACCTAAACTTCCAAGAGAAGAACCCCTTGCTCCTGGACATAGACTCTGCAGTGGCTGTGCAGCTCCTCTAGTGGTGAAGTTGACCTTTAAGGCGTTGAGGCCAGGAGAGCGAATGGTTGCTGTGGTGCCAACGGGTTGTCTAGAAGTGGCTACTACTATCTATCCTGAAACAGCCTGGAAGTGCCCCTTCATACATGTAGCCTTCGAGAATGCAGCAGCAGTGGCTAGTGGCATAGAGGCTGGCTTCAAGGTTTTGATTAGAAAAGGGAAGTATAAGGGAAAGATGCCCTATGTAGTGGTGTTTGGAGGCGATGGTGGCACCTTCGATATAGGTCTTCAAGCTCTATCAGGTATGCTTGAGAGAGGTCATAAGGTCTTGTATATATGCTATGATAATGAGGCCTATATGAACACTGGAATACAGAGGTCAGGCGCGACCCCCTATAGAGCATGGACCACTACTTCACCCGTGGGAAGGAAGATACCTGGTAAGCCTCAATTCAAGAAGAACATAGTAGCTATAGCTGCAGCACATGAAATACCCTATGCGGCAACAGCATCAATAGCTTACTGGGCAGACTTCATAACTAAGGTCAGGAAGGCACTTGATGCAGAAGGTCCTTCCTTCATTCACGTGTTAGCTCCTTGTCCAAGAGGATGGAGATATGACCCTAGACTCACCATAACTGTTGCAAGGCTTGCCGTAGAGACAAGGTTTGCACCTCTATATGAAGTGGAGTATGGGCGCAAGGTTAGGATAACAGTTAAAGTGCCCAGACCCAAACCAGTAACAGAATATCTAAAGATACAGGGAAGATATGCTCACCTTCTACGCCCAGAGTATGCAAAGGAAGTAGAGATACTTCAGAGGGCTGTCAATGAGTTCTATGAATACCTCGAAAAACTTGAGAAGCTCTCTACCACATAACACCATAAGCTAAAAATACACCTCATATTTTCATAGTGTAGGTGATATTTTGAATGGAAGGTATATTAAACCTCTCTCAAGATTTAAGAACCTGGCCATAGACTCCTTACCTCCCCTCTTCCTGATTCCCCTGACGATCTTTGCTCTATACTATGAGAGCATGCCCAACCCTCCTGCCTCTGGCCCTTCTCTTAACTTACTAATACTTGATGGTATCTTCTTTGCTATCTCCATGATTCTTGTCTTGATAATTCCTCGCTACGATAGATGGCTTGTAAGACCCTTACTAGCTAGCTCTAGAAGCTTCTCCCAGATGTTCATGTACTGGGCTCTAGAGCCTCTTATGGCATTCGCTATATTCATCTTTGGTGTAGTATTATCAAACTTAACCATGTATTGGGGCTCATTAGTACCTTACTTGATAATGTACTATGGTGCTCTAGCAATGGTAATCGTGAGGCTTAAAAGTCATGTATCCTTAATTAATGAGAGGATAGCCAGGCTTACGGGAAGGTGAGCCTTACCTTGACCTTGATGGATGAGATTAGGAGGCGTATAGAATCCTCAAGAGGATTTGAAGTGGTAAGAGAGGGCAGTGAGATGAAAGTAAGAGATGTACGTGGCATAGTGAAAACTTCTATCTCAAGAACTGAACTAAAAGGCGTTCGAAGGACTAGGCGCGTTCCACTAAAAGTTAGAGAAATAGTCCTGAAGGTATCGGAGATCTTAGTTTCAAAGAACATTCCATTCAAGGTTACCTTTGGTCCCTCTGACGCCATCGTACGCTTCGACTTGGACCACTATATACACATATATAAGGATAAGGTTAGAGTCATCGGCTTCAATAGCCTACAAGAGGAGCCACTTAGTGCGCTAGTTGAAGCTCTAGGAGGCCCCGATAAGATTAAAATACTGAGACCAATCAAGTAAATTGATAGACGGTGAGGATGATGCACTACCAAGTGTGAAATTTAAGCCAAAGATAGCGGAGACAAGGTGGGATCCCATAGAGGAGCTGAAGCTACTAAGCTCATGGGAGCGAGAGGGGCTTTATAAGTTCAACAAGAACACAGACAAGCCCATATTCTCCATAGATACACCTCCACCATATGCCTCAGGAGCTTGGCATGTTGGAGCAGCTGCTCACTATGTACATATGGACATGATCGCTAGATACTACAGGATGAAGGGCTATGAAGTATACTTTCCCTTCGGTGTTGATAGGAATGGCCTACCCGTCGAAGTTCAAGTGGAGAAGATATATGGCATAGATGCACACAAAGTACCAAGAGAGGAATTCCTCAAGTTATGCAAGGATTTCCTTGACAAGGTAGAGGAGGAGCTGGTCTACATTGCATGGAGACTTGGCATGAGCTGCGACTTGAAGAATCGCTACCATACGGATAGTCCTGAATATCGAGCTGTAACTCAAGCCACCTTCATAGAGCTATGGAAACGAGGCCTGATATATGAAGACATACGTCCCAACATATGGTGTCCTCGCTGTAGGACAACACTAGCCGAGTCAGAGGTTGAGTATAGTGAAAGGGATGCCATCTTAGCATACATAAAGTTCAAAGTAGTCGAAACAGGTGGTGATATAGTAGTCGCCACGACAAGGCCTGAGCTACTATGCACCTGTGCTGCAGTGATATTCAATCCAGAGGATAAGCGGTATAGCGGCCTTGAGGGCAAACATGTGGTAGTGCCCATATTTGGACAAAAGGTTCCTATCATGAAGCATCCTTATGCCAAACCAGAGTTTGGAACAGGCCTAGTAATGGTATGTTCCTTTGGTGATCAAGCTGATGTACGCCTCTTCAGGGAGCTGGGGTTGAAGCCAAGAATTGCAATAAATCCCGATGGCTTAATGAATGAGATAGCTGGGCCTTACAAGGGGCTTACAGTTCACGAAGCTCGTCAAAGAATACTCGAGGATCTTAAGAGACAAGGTCTACTGGTCAAAGCTGAGGGGATAGTACATAGAGTGCCTGTCTGCTGGAGATGTAAGAGTCCAATTGAGTTCGTGGCCATGAAGGAGTACTACTTGAAGCAGCTTGAGTTCAAGGATGCTATAAGAAGAATAGCCAATGAGATGAAGTTCTATCCTCCTGAGCACAAACAGCTCCTCCTCAACTGGATAGACTCGATAAGCTCAGACTGGCCCATATCAAGAAGAAGGTTCTATGGAACAGAGATACCCATCTGGTACTGCAAACGATGTGGAGCTCCACATCTCCCCACACCAGGCAAATATTACCAGCCTTGGAGAGATCCACCACCTTTCAAACGATGTACAAAATGTGGCCACACGGAATTCATTGGGGAAACTCGGGTATTCGATACGTGGATGGACTCAAGCATAACTCCTCTCTTCATCCTAGGCTATCTAAGAGATGAAGAGCTCTTCAGAAAGGCTTTTCCCTGCACCCTGCGACCTCAAGGGATAGACATTGTGAGAACTTGGCTATACTATACTCTGCTAAGAGTATATCAGCTAACAGGTAAGCCAGCGTTTAGATTTGTAAGGCTATCGGGAATGGGATTAGACGAGAAGGGCGAGGCTATGCACAAATCAAAGGGCAATATAGTCCACCCCATCCCAGTGATTGAAAGATATGGTGCTGATGCTCTAAGATTCTGGGCTGCATCTGAATCTAGGCTTGGAACTGACTACAGGTATTCTGAGGCTAGGGTTAGAGCAGCTTCTCTTTTCCTGACAAAATTATGGAACATTGCGCGCTTCATTTCAACATTTCCAGTGGTTGAAGAGGACTACGAGCTTATGCCACTCGACCTAATGATGCTTGGGACTCTGAATGATGTTATTCGAAAATGTGATGAAGGCTATCGTGAGCTAGACCCCTTCATTCCATCAAACCTGTTGAGAGACTTCATATGGAATATATTTGCAGCTCACTACATTGAGGCAGTTAAGGCCAGGGCATATAATGTAGGCAAGCTATTCAGTGAGAAACAACAAAGAGGTGCTTGGTTTACTTTGCACGAATGTCTGAGGACCATACTCAAGTTACTAGCTCCACTATGTCCATTCATAACCGATGCCATATGGAGAAGACTATATTCTCAAGAGAGTATACATAAGCAAAGTTTTCCAGAGCCACGTAGTGAATGGGATACTTCCTACAAGGAGCTACTTGACCCCTTCATGAGCTTTAACACTAAGATATGGAAGCTGAAGAAGGATATGAAAAAGGCTCTAAATGAACCTCTGAATGCCATAGTATATGCTCCCAAGAGGCTAGAGCCCCTGTTCCCTGACTTGAAGGTAATGCATAGAATAAAAGAGCTTAGAAAAGGAATGCCCAGCGAGGAGAAGTACATGGACCTAGGCGATGGCGTTTATGTAGTACTCATATAGGCCGACAGATTAACTACAAATAGGTTTTTAACTCACTTCCAACCTACGATTCTCTGCATAATATGTCTGAAAAGGCTAAAAAGCGACTTGAAGGAGTATTTAGGTTGCTGGCCAAACCCATTCAAGAGGCTCTTGTCAAGAAAGGCTTACTTCAGCCAACTGAGCCTCAGGAGAAGGCCATACCTTTTATTCTAAAGGGCGAAAACGTCCTTCTGATAGCTCCCACAGGCACAGGCAAGACTGAAGCTGCTGTACTTCCGATCTTTCACAACTTAATAACGAATCCTCAGGTAAGAGAGGAGCGAGGCATAAAGATACTGTACATAACGCCGCTCAGAGCCTTGAACAGAGACCTTCTCGAGAGGCTAGAATGGTGGGGCAGAGAGCTTGACATAAAGGTAGCCGTTAGACATGGAGATACTGAGCAGTCTGAAAGACAAAGACAGGCAAGAGCTCCTCCTGACATGCTCATCACAACGCCTGAAACCCTTCAGGCAATAATGACTGGAAGGGTTATGAGATCTCACTTGATGAAAACGAGATGGGTTGTTGTTGATGAAGTGCATGAGCTAGCTGAAGACAAAAGGGGATCTCAGCTAACCCTTGCTCTGGAGAGACTTAGGTATATATCAGGCAGAGATTTTCAGATCGTCGGTTTATCAGCTACTATAGGCTCTCCTGAAGAAGTAGCTCGTTTTCTGGTAGGGGTCAACAGGCCCGTTAGAATAGTTAGAGTACCCGTAGCTCGACTGATGAGGCTCAAAGTAGTATTTCCAGAGCCTACGAGTGAAGACTATGAGCTAAGTGCTAAGCTATATACTCATCCAGAGGTAGTGGCCAGATTGAGGTACATGAGAGAGCTTATTGAGAAACATAACTCAGTATTGCTCTTTGTCAACACCAGAGCTATAGCTGAGGTGTTAGCTTCCAGGTTTCATGTATGGGATCTTAAGTTCCCCATAAGCGTGCATCATGGCTCTCTAGCAAAGCCGTCTAGAATAGCTGCTGAGCGTGGCCTTAAGGAAGGTGCTCTTAAAGGCTTAATATGCACCTCTTCCCTTGAATTAGGGATAGATGTAGGCAGGGTCGATCTGGTTATTCAATACATGTCTCCACGACAAGTAACCAGGCTTATACAAAGGGTTGGTCGTTCTGGTCATAGGATAGGAGGGATCGCTAAGGGCGTGATCATAACAGCTGACCCTGACGATACCCTTGAAGCTCTTGTCATATGTAGAAGAGCCCTAAGAGAAGAGCTGGAGCCCATCAAGATACCATATAAGCCTTTAGATGTGCTAAACCATCAGATAGTAGCGCTGCTAATGATAAAGAATAGACTCACCTTCGATGATATCCTCTCGATCTACAAAAGAGCTTATCCATACAAGGACTTGACTAAAGAAGACCTACTCTTCGTCCTCAGGTATATGCATACAAGGTATCCTCGTCTCGCGTGGATATCTGAGGATGATGAGGTAGTCCTTAGGCCCAGAAACAGAAGAGATTTCTACCTTTACTTCTTCGAGGAGCTATCCATGATACCTGATGAAAAGCACTACCTGGTGATAGATTCCTCCACGAATACTCCCATAGGGCTTCTTGATGAGACTTTTGTAGCTGAGTATGGGGATATAGGCACCAAGTTCGTCTTCAGAGGAAGTGTCTGGATAATTAGAGAAATTAGTGGAGACAGAGTCTACGTTACGCCTGTATCTGATCCAACAGGAGCTATACCATCCTGGGTTGGAGAAGAAATTCCTGTACCTTATGAGATAGCCCAGGAAGTAGGTCAGATCAAGAGCAGAGTTGAGGAGTATCTTAAGAATGGTTTAAGTATTGACGATATAGCATCCCTTCTTTCCAAGGAATACCCGGCTGATAAAGGAACTATCGTAAGGGCGCTAAGGGAGATAAGTGAGCAAGTGCGTCTAAAATATCCAGTACCTACTGATAAGCGTGTACTAATAGAGACTTGGGGCAATCTTGTGATAATACATGTACACTTAGGAACATTAGCCAATCGTGCTCTAGGCCGTCTTATGGCTGAGTACTTAGCGAAAGTAATAGGAGCCAGCGTTGGTGTTCAACAAGACCCTTACCACATAGTGTTACAGCTACCTGTTAAGATAAGGGCTATAGATGTGCTAGAGTCCATGAGAAGCCTAGCTAAAGAGGACCTCTCCTCCTACGTGAAGTCTATAGCAGCTAGATCAGGGCTCTTTAAGCGAAGGCTTATTCACGTGGCAAGAAGGTTTGGAGCACTTGAGAAGTCAGTTGACTTCTCTGAAGTAAGTTTGAGGAGACTAGTGGAAGCTTTTGAAGGCACTCCTATCTTCGAAGAAGCTCTAAAGGAGTTCCTCAGTAGAGATATAGACCTTGACAAAGCTGAAGAATTTCTAAGGAAGATTGCCAGAGGGGATATTGAAGTTGTGTGCTTGGATTCCTCAACACCATCGCCCATGACTAGATATGCTCTGGAGAGGATTTCAAGGAAGACTGAACTCATACCTCCCGAGAGGATGAAGATGATAATACTTGAGGCCACGAAGGCTAGGCTATTGAATGAGGCTCGTGTCTTTATATGCACTAACTGCTGGAATTGGTATGAAGTGCGCAGGATAATGGACCTCCCCTCCAAGATAGCATGTCCCAGCTGTGGATCTTCAAAGGTAGGTGTGCTTAACGTAGATGAGAATAGTGCTAAACGCATCATATCACTAAAAGGCAGACCTCGATCAAGAGCAGATGAAAGGCTTGTTAAGGATGCTCTAGCTACGGCTCGCTTAATCGAGCGCTATGGCAAAGTAGCTGCTATAGTCCTTGCTGGTAGAGGCTTAACGCACCGTGACGCTGAGGAGATACTTAGTAAAGCTCATGAATTTAACGACAAGCTGATACATATGATAATAGATGCTGAGAGAAAGGCTCTACGTAGAAGGTTTATATAGCTCTAAAGGCTCCTCATATAGCTCCTTCACTATAGTGATGCTTAGTCCCTTCTCCCCCTCATAGATGATGTTTTCAAAATCCTCCTCATCTGCTAGCGTGAAGGCCAATATGAATCCATCATCTATCACTATGCTGGGATTATTGACTGCATCAAGTTCACTCTCCCCTTTATAGAAGGTAGTATCAACAGGTATCCATCCCACGCCTGGCACATAGACCATGGCTAGAGCGTGAGGCTCAAGATTGTGAAAAGTCATTGACAAGCCTTCTACAGTGGCATTATCAACATAGCCAGGCTTATAATGATATGCGACAAGCACATAGGAGGGAATTCCTGCTGCTCGACACATAGCTGCTAACAGCATGGCTTGCTCTAGGCAATTGCCTTCCCTAGTTAATATTACTTGAGACGGCTCTCTTTTAGAGTTGCTTCTCACATATTTGATGTTGTTCATTATCCACTTGACTATTCTTAGGAGAGAATTCACTACCTTCTCTTTCTCACCAGCCTCTGCAATACGTTCTGAGAACTTCTTGAACTCCCTTACGTCACCTTCTACTAAAGCACCTAAGTCTAGATATTTTTCATACTGCAAAGCAATCTTTGTCTTCAGTTGCTCAAAATCTCCATATAACTCATAGTCTATACGGGCTATCCTTCTTGGATTGATGAGTGGAAGAGCTCTCGTGACCTTTATTCTAACGAGCACTTCAATCTTGATGCTCTCCCCTGGTCTTAGCCAGCATCTTTCAATCTGAATGAGTTGAGTATTGTCCTCAGACGTTATTCTGTATTCTATCCTCCTATTTGTCTTTACTATAACTGTGTCAATTCTTTGCCAAGGATGGATATTCAATGGAATCAATATCTTGAGATATCTTGTATGTACTCTCACTACATGTGAACTATTATTCGTTATGACTATCGTCTCACGGAACCAGAAGTGCCTATAGATCACATCGCTCTGTGAAATACAGGCCACGGTTAGGAGTATTGCTGATAGCAATGTAAAGGCCTTTATGTCCATACGAATCCTCAGCATAACTTTAATCAGAGAATGAGATAGAGGTTTCGTACGGGATAAGTCTTGCCTAACTGTTCACATGACGAACAAGATGCCATCATGAGGGCAAAGAGGGAACTAATACTCTACGCCAGGAGGCTTGGCCATCACCACCTAGTCATGGGACATGGAGGGAATATGAGCGCACGTATAGGCAATGCCATAATAATAACCAAACATGGAGTTCACATAGAGTCTCTATCCGAAGAAGACCTAGTTATAATTCCTCTCTCCAGCGGTGGTGACATGGAGTATCTAGCCTCAGTTGAGCTTCCTGTACATCGGGCCATATACTTGAAGACCTCAAGTAGGGCTATAATACATACTCATAGCCCTTACGTAGCTGCTCTCGCTCAAGTTGTGAGAAGATATTTTAAGCCAGTGGATGAAGAGTCAAGAAGAGCTATACCTCTAGTGCCAGTAGTCGAAGCACCTCCAGGCACCATGGAGCTAGCTAAGAGAGTGTCACGACGTGCTGAAGAAGGCTTTAAGGTCATCTTAGTTAAAGGCCATGGAGTATTTGTACATGGTGATAGTATTAGAGAGGCCTATACTCTCGCTTGTCTAATAGAGCATGCTGCTAGGACGTGGTTGCTGTCTATCCATGGAGGCTTTCACTTATGAAGGCGCTCTTTAAGAGAGCAGCGATGGGAGGAACTTTTCATCTAATACACAAAGGTCATGAGGAGCTATTTAAAGAGGCATTCTACCTAGCTGATCTAGTTGTGGTTGGCCTCTCAAGTGACGACCTTGTAAGAAAGCTTGGAAAGAGGCATCCTGTAGCCTCCTTTAAGGACAGGCTGAGGGTCGTGGGTGAGTTTCTTGTCAAGAAGGGTTGGCTTAGACGATGTCTTCTCTTCAAGCTCGACGACAGATACGGCCCTACGATCAATGATCCTGAAATAGACCTCATAGTAGTGAGCGAGGAGACGTTAGATGTAGCCTTCATGATCAACTACATGCGTAAGAAGAAGGGCTATCCACCGCTATCCATAGCCGTTATTAAAACCGTCCTGGCCGACGATGGAAAGCCTATATCCACCACCAGAATAATAGCTGGAGAGATTGACAAGGAAGGTAGGCTTCTAAAGATCGCTTAAAATAGTTTGTCACATTGATATATACTATGGTGGTCCCGTGAGCGCAAAGTTAAAGGTTGCTATTCTAGGAACTGGCTTCATGGGCAGAACTCATGCACAGTGTTGGGCGAGGGTTCCTGAGGCTAAGATCGCTGCCTTCCTTGAGACCCCTGAGAGAGCCAAGGAAGCAGCACCTCTAGCCTTGAGATATGGTGCTAAGATAGTGACTAACTATGAAGATATACTAAAGGATAAGGAGATAAACATCATCGACATCTGCTTGCCTACGTTTCTACACAAGGATTTTGCCATAAAAGCTATGGAGGCAGGCAAACACGTATTGTGTGAAAAGCCCATAGCCCTAACGCTTAAGGACGCCAAGGAGATGATTGATACTGCAAGGAAAACAGGAGTTAAATTCATGGTGGCCATGGTGGTGAGATTCTTCCCCGAATATAAAGCCACCAAGGAATTAGTTGATCAAGGCGCTCTTGGAGAGCCACGAATTGCTAGAGCTTATAGAATTGGTACTTTCCCCGTATGGGGCGTTAAGGGCTGGTTCGGGGAGCAGAAATTAAGTGGTGGTGTGATTGTCGATCTCGCAATACATGACCTTGATTATCTAAGGTGGCTATTCAATGATGAAGTTGATAGGGTCTACGCATTATCTCCTGAGCGTAAAGTGGTGAAGGATATAACTGCACAAGACCATGCTATAATACTGCTTAAGTTTAAGAAGGGCACCATAGCCTACTGCATGGCAAGCTGGGCCTATCCCCCTTCAAAGAAGTTCACTACATACTTTGAAGTAGTAGGCACTGAAGGCATACTAATTGTCGACAATCTATCGACAGCTCCTCTGAAGGTATGGACAAAGGAGGGAGAAACCTTCCTACAGCCCGTCCCTAAGGATGGCTATCAACTTGAAATAGAGCACTTCGCTGAATGCGTACTCAAGGACAAGGAACCGCTTGTGAAACCTGAAGATGCGTACAAAGCCCTTGAGATAGCCCTCGCTGCTGTTAAGTCAACCTATACTGGAAAACCCGTTAGTCTTCCTCTACCGGTTGAGGAGGTGATACTATGAGTGGGATTAAGGCTGCCATAATTAGTTTTGCTCACATACACGCCTACTCATATGCCAGAGTCCTGAAGATGATTCCCGAAGTGGAGTTCGTAGCGATATGGGATGATAATGAGGAGAGAGGTAGGTCAGCTGCCAACACATATAAGGTTCCCAATTACTATAAGGACCTAGATGAACTCTTCAAGAAGCATAAAGATCTTGATTTCGTCATAGTGACCTCAGAGAACGCTCGACACTACGAACATGTGAGGAAAGCCCTTGAAGAAGATGTCCATGTATTGTGTGAAAAGCCCTTCACCACCAACATAAAGCATGCAGATGAGCTAATAGCTCTTGCCTCAAAGAAAGGCCTCAAGTTAGGCACATGCTTTGTAATGCGCCATCATGCTGCTGTAGTGGCTGCTAAGCAGGCTATTGATGCTGGAGAGCTCGGTCAAATAGTATCAGTAACCACTACAAATCATGGTACTTGCCCATATAAGGAGGCTCATTGGTTTGTTGAGCCAGAGCTCTCCTATGGAGAGAGAGTGCCATTAAAGCCTGATGATAAGAGGTATCGAGGAGGTTGTGTGACTGATCACACAGTACATTGCGCTGACCTTCTGAGATGGATCCTTGGAAGCGAAGTAGCCGAGGTATATGCTGAAGTAGGACTGAATATAAGGAAGGACCTTGAAGTTGAGGATAACGCTCTAGTAATGCTAAGGTTTAGAAATGGAGTCCAGGCCTCAATAGACTGTTCATGGTCAAGACCTGAAGGTGTCTTTCCAACGTGGGGAGATGTGAACCTCCACTTCATAGGAACTCAAGCATGTCTTGACGTGGAGTCCTTCATTCAGAACCTAAGCTTAGCTACGTGGAAGATAGGAAGATTTGTATATCACTACTGGGGAACTGATGTAGACTACGAGCTGATAATGGACTTCATAAGAGCTATCAAGGAGGATAGACCGCCTAGAGCCACTGGATGGGATGGTAGACAGGCAACTGAAATAATGCTGGCAGCCTATGAGTCCATAAGCAGAGGAAAGCCCATAACACTTCCACTCCTCTAGAGGGAGATAAAGCTAAAAATTTCTCAGCATTATTTTTAACCATGTCCTTCATATCCGTTCCACCCCGATATACGATACGACTATTGCATCCCAAACTTACAGTGCTTGTAGCAGCTCTTGTGAATGAACACCACGTGAACTTGATGACTGCTGCCTGGTGCATGCCTGTCTCAGCAAGTCCTCCAATGATTGCCATTAGTATAGCGCCTAGACGGTTCACTCATGAGCTTATTCTGCGAAATCGTGAGTTCACCATCAATATAATGTCCATGGAGCATCTAAAGGAGGTCCACTACTGTGGAACAGTCTCTGGAAGAGCGGAGGACAAGCTCAGCAGGACAGGCTTTACCCTTGAAAAATCTTCCAAGATAAGGACCCCCTACTTGAGAGAAGCAGTAGCTGCACTTGAATGCGTATTGGCGAATAGTGTTAGGGCTGGGGATCATACACTGTTCCTAGGCGAAGTGGTGGAAGCACATGTGAGAAGGGGGATATTCGATCGAAAATACCTCATAGACAGAGTTGACCTCATACTGTATGTGGGAGAGGGCGAATACACTACCACACTGAAAAGTACCAAGAAGCCGTAGAAGAGCAGTCAGCAAATCCGCTGTTCATCATTCATCAGGGGCCTCTCTAGTCATCATCCAGGATATTATATGCTAGTCAGGAGATAAAAACTCGCCTAAGCTGGGATTCTTTAATAGCTCTTCTCTTCTATTTGGAGTTTGAGGTTGAGTATGATGGATGAGAAGATCAGGATAGTGCCGCTATCGGATCCTGAAGAGCTTAAGAAATGCGAAAGAATACAAGCAGAAGCCTGGGGAGCTGATGATCCCGACGTAACCCCCTATCATGTATTGATAGCTGCACAACACACTGGGGGAGTAGTACTTGGAGCTTATGATGAGAGAGGCGAGTTAGTGGGCTTTGTCTTCAGCTTTATCGGAGTGCATGATGGTAAAATCTTCCTCTACTCCCATCAATTAGCCGTAGTCCCCAAGATGCAGTCAAGGGGCATAGGCTATTTACTGAAGCTTGGGCAGAGAAGTGAAGCTCTGAGGAGAGGCCTTGACCTCATCAGATGGACATTCGACCCCCTTCAGAGCAAAAATGCTTATTTCAACTTCAGGAAGCTAGGCGCAATATGCGATATTTATTATGAGGACTTCTATGGCTCCATGAGGGACTCTCTCAACATAGGCATACCCAGTGACAGATTCTATGTTGAATGGTGGATAAAGAGCCCTAGAGTGAGGAGTAGGCTAGAGGGAAAGGCAAGAAGGCTATCACTTGATGAGCTACTCTCCATGGGGGGAATCATAGCTACGAGGACTGAGGAGATAGAAGAAGGCGTTAGGAAGATCACATCCTACGATATCTCCAGCCAAAGGGACATAGTATTGGTCGAGATTCCTTCTAACATCAATGTCATCAAGAGAAGATATCACAATGAGGCTATAAGGTGGAGGATTGCTACAAGAGAAGTCTTTAAGTCTTATCTTTCCAGAGGCTACATAGTGACAGATGTAGTCAAAGATGATAATAGTGGCTATCTAAGATGCTACTATGTACTTGAGAAGAAGCCTAAGGAGGAGATCTTGAGAAGGGAGGAGTGGTAGCTTGGTAGAGATTAGGAAGGTTCGAATAAGGCTTGTGGAGATGAAGCTCAAAGTTCCCTTCGAGACCAGTTTTGGGCGTACTCATGTGAGGAAGGCTATAATCGTTGAGCTTGAAGGTGAATCTGAGGTAGGCTATGGCGAGTGTCCTGCGGGTGAAGACCCCTTCTACTCATACGAGACATGGGCTACTGCATGGCATATAATGGAGGATTTCATAGTGCCTCGGGTTCTTGGAAGAGAATTCCACACACCTGAGGAGCTCCTCCAAGCTCTCAAGAGGATAAGGGGACACAATATGGCAAAGACTGGTTTTGAGGAAGCCTTATGGGACCTTTTGGGCAAGCTTGAAGGCAAGTCTGTGGCCAAGTTGCTTGGAGGAGTAAAGAGCAAGATAGAGAGTGGTGTGAGCATAGGAATAAAGAAGGACATAGAGACACTTCTTAGAACAATAGGGGACTACCTGGACAAGGGCTATAGGAGGATAAAGATAAAGATAAAGCCTGGATGGGATGTTGAAGTTGTGAGAAGGATCAGAAGTGAATTCCCAAAGATACCCCTAATGGTAGATGCAAATGGAGCTTATACTCTTGATGACATGCCCGTCTTCAAGGAGCTTGATAGATTTGGCCTCATGATGATAGAGCAGCCTCTATCCTACGATGACCTAGTTGATCATGCTGAGCTTCAGTCCAAGGTAAGAACCCCTATATGTCTTGATGAGAGCATAAGCAGCGTGAGCGACCTAAAGGCAGGCTTGAAGCTTGGAAGTCTTCGAATACTCAACATAAAGCCTGCAAGAGTAGGAGGGCTTAGCGTAGCCAGAGTAATGCATGATATCTGCGCTGAGAAAGGCATTCCAGTCTGGTGTGGAGGCATGCTCGAGACAGGCATTGGAAGAGCTCACAATGTGGCACTAGCAAGCCTTCCTAACTTCAAGCTGCCTAACGACATCTCCGCAAGCGACAGATACTATGAACAGGACATAGTAGAGCCTCCTTTCACCTTGAATCCTGATGGAACAATAGATGTGCCTAAAGGCCCTGGGATAGGTGTAGAAGTGCTTCATGAAGTCCTAGAGAGGTACACTAAGAAGGATAAACTCTTCGTAAGGGGGTAATCATGCGAGATTAGGAAATGTCCTATCTGTGGGACCTTCACAGAGGAGCTTGAACACTGCAAGGTTAAGACGGTACTCTTTCTCCCAGGATATAGAAGGCTGAGATTGAGCAAGCTGCTATCTGGAATCCTAAGGCATTTTCCTCATGCCATAGGGCTGAAGGTAGATGAGCATGGATTTGTGGACCTTGATGAGCTGGTTCACGCTATTAAGACCAAGTGGAGAGCACGTTACCTATACTCATGGCTTCGTAAGGAGCACATAATAGCCCTTGCCCAGCTGGACCCAAAAGGAAGATTTGAGATAGTGGGCAACAGGATCAGAGCTAGGTATGGTCACAGCATAAAGGTCAAGATAGAGTATGTTGAGGCTAAGAACGTTGAGGTCCTTTACCACGGTACGGCCCTTGAGAACCTGAGCTCAATACTGCAGCATGGCATAAAGCCTATGAGGAGGCTGTGGGTTCACCTAACATCAAATCCTGAGGATGCTTATCGAAATGCTCTTCGTAAATCTAAAAGCCCTGTGGTGCTTGTGATAGATGCTAAGCTTCTCAATAAGCTGGGTCATAGGGTCTATAAGGCAGGCAAGAATGTGTATGTAACTGATTATGTACCTCCCTCATGCATAATCCGAGTAGTTAAGAATCCCTTTAGGCTTAAAAGTCACTAAATATACTCAGGTAATGGAGGTACTTCAAGATGAGGAACATATTCCTAGTCTTAGTGACCATTGCTACAGTCTTCCTGTTAGTACTGCCTACAGCCCTCAACGCCGTCGTTATATCTTCGCAGGAGAAGGACACTATAGTCATCTTAACACCACACTGGTCAGGGATTAGGAAGGTTGCTGAAGCAGATTTTAAGGAGTGGTATAGAAAGAGGACTGGCAGGGATATTGAGATAGAATGGGAGTATCATGACACAGTAGAATGCCTCAGACTTGTCAGAGAAGCTGGAGGAGAGCCTGGTAAGGTTAAGTGGGACGTATGGTGGGGTGGAGGCCTCGATGCTTTCATGATAGCTGAGGAGGAGGATCTCCTAGAGCCATTCTACTTACCTGATGATCCTGAGTGGATTGAGATAAACAAGTCAATACCTGCTAAGCTATTTGGACTTCCTCTGAAGGACATGACACCTGAGCATGGAAAATACTGCTGGTGGGGCACAGCTCTATCAGGCTTTGGCATAATGTATAATAAGAAGTATCTTGAGCGCTATGACCTGCCTGTTCCTAGTGATTGGCTAGACTTAGCTAAACCACTATATAGAGGGCATTTAACCATGACGCCGCCTTCAAAGAGTGGCTCCAATCACATGATCGTGGAGATCATATTGCAGTACTATGGATGGGAAAGAGGATGGGAGATATTGATATCCATGGGAAGAAACATGAAGAAGTTCACTGAGAAGAGCTATGAGGTGCCTCCTCTTGTAGCCAAAGGTGAGGTAGGCATAGCTCCTGTCATAGACTTCTACGCCTTTGGACAGATAGCAGCTCATGGCCCAGAGGTCATAGGATTCCATTATCCTCCAGCTGAAGCAGTAGTGAAGCACACGATAATAAATCCCGACTCGGCTGCAATATTGAAGAACGCTCCTCACAAGAAAGAGGCCATAATGTTCATGAAGTTCCTCCTAAGCATTGATGGTCAGAAGATGCTCTTTAAAGATCCTATAAACAGACTCCCAGTAAGGCCAGACGTCTACGTCTATGCGCCTCCAGGATACTTCAATCCCTTCACCACTGAGCTTACTCTCATAACATATGATGATGAGAAGGGCTCAGCTAGATGGGAAGTAGTAAATGATCTCTACGATATACTCATCGTCTATAGGCATGCTGAGCTAATAGAGGCCTTTGATGCCATAGAAAGTGCTAGGGCTAAAATTGATGAGTATAGGAGGGAAGGAATAGCTACTCTACCACTGGAGCTAGCTCTTGATACTCTATATCGCGAGCTTGTTGAAGTGCCTGTAAGCGAGGAATGGGCTGTAATCTATGGCCCTGAGTATGCTCGCAACTCGACTTTGCAGGCTAAACTGCGAGCTGAATGGGATAGCTACGCTAAGGAGAAATATGCAAGGATAAAATCACAGGTAGCAGAGCTCATCAAGGCCTATGATGACATGATCGCCCTCAAGAAGAAGATGTCAGAGTATGAAAACGAGATAGCTCGTCTAAGAGAAGACATAGCAAGCCTTGAGGAGCAGCTAAGAGCAGGGCCTCCAATTCAACCCATCATGATGGCTATACCGCTCATAGTGGGCTTAGTCATAGGGCTTGCGCTGGGCTTCGTGATAGGAGCTAGGCGAAGATCTTGAGGCTATGATGTGTGAGCGTAAGTTATTAATTCTTCCTTTCTTTACTTAGTCCCGAACTATATGTTGAGAGGTAAGAAATACTCACTACTCCATGCAGAATGGGGCCTCATCATAACCTTTGCACTCATCCTCCTCGTTCTCAATATCTTTATACTATATCCTATAGCTCTCCTCCTTTACAAGGCCTTTGAGGAGGACGGAAAGATAACCCTTGCTAATTTCATGTACTATTTCATCAATAAGTCCTTTGTTGAAGGGCTTCTTAACAGCCTGGTCCTGGCTTTTGCCGTTGTCGTAACCACAAGCCTCATAGGAGTACCACTGGCCATCTTAATGGCCAGGTACGAGTTTCCACTCAAGTCAGCCTTCCTCAACATGCTCCTGATCCCTATGATACTACCACCTTTCGTGGGAGCGCTGGGCCTTCAATACATATTAGGTGAGCATGGCTCTCTAAATCTTCTACTTGAGGAGCTAGGCATCATCAAGTATCCCATTCCATGGCTCTACTTCAGGTACTATGTCGATATAATGGGCTATAGACTCACGATACACCTAGGTTACATACTTGTGGAGACCTTACACCTCTTCCCACTAATATTCCTAAACACGCTCGCATCGCTTTACAGCATAGATCCTTCCCTAGAGGAGCAAGCTGAGGTACTAGGTGCTCATGGGCTCTACCTCCTGAGAACCATCGTAATGCCCCTGGTAATGCCAGGATGGATAGCTGGGGCAATCCTAGTATTCATATGGTCTTTCACGGACCTAGGAACGCCTCTTATGCTAGGTTTTCCCAACCTAATAGCTTTCCAGGCCTTCAGCGAATTCAAAAGGCTTCGAGAGAGCAGACTATCTTACGTGATGAGCATTCTCATGGTGCTCATATCGATATCCATCGTGGCCTTAGGCAGAAGATACCTTAGCCTAAGAGAGTATGCAAAGGTTCAGTCAGGCCTCAGTGGCTCAAGAAGAGAGTACAAGGTAAGGGGCTTAAAACTGGTCGTTGTCTATGCTTTCCTCATAGTCCTCTTAGCCTTCTCCTTAAGTCCCCATATAGGACTTATCCTGACATCGATCTCTAAGTCATGGGTATTGTCGATATTACCAACCGAATACACATTGGACCACTATCTTGCAATACTATCGCCGACAGGGGTAACGCCAGGCCTACTATATGTGAAAAACAGCTTGACTTACTCCTCTGTAGCAATGCTGATAGACATAGTCCTAGGCGCTGCAATAGGATATTTCCTCGTTCGAAGAGAGTTTCCATTGAAATCTCTTCTCGACTATCTATCGATGATACCCTTAGCCATACCAGGAGTTGCCATAGGAATAGGGTACTACGTGACCTTGATGAACACCCCTCTAGACCCAACCCTTCGAGCCGATATCCCCATAACTATATCCCTCACCTTCAGAAGGCTTCCCTACACTGTGAGAGCGGCTTATGCAGGTCTTCTTCAACTCCCTGAGGACTACGAAGAGGCCTCTCTTAGCCTAGGAGCTTCACGTTTAAAAACGTTCATCAAAATAACAGTACCGCTCTTAGCACCTCACCTCATCGCTGGAGGAATTCTTGCTTTCATAAACGCCATGCTGGAGGTATCGTCAACTCTTATTCTGTGCACAAGACCCAGATATGGTACTGTGACTTGGGGTATATTTCAAGTAGCGCAAAATCCCTTATATGGAGTAGAACAAGCATCAGCACTAGGTGTGATTCTAATGCTCACTGTACTTCTACTCATGGTGGTAGTCAACAAGGTAATGGGAGCCAGGCTAGGCTTGGTGTATAGGGCTTGAGCAAGGTGATACTATGGTTAGTGTGAAATTAGTAGAGGTGACCAAGAGGTTTGGAGACTTCGTAGCAGTCGACCACATCTCCTTCCATGTCAGGGAGGGAGAATTCTTCACCCTTCTAGGCCCTAGCGGATGTGGAAAGACAACTACACTACGGCTTATAGCTGGTTTCTACAAGCCTGATGAGGGTGAGATATACTTCGATAATAAGCTTGTAAACGACCTGCCACCTTGGAAAAGGAATATAGGCATGGTTTTTCAGAATTATGCTCTCTGGCCTCATATGAATGTGTGGGACAACATTGCCTATGGCCTGAAAGTCAGAAAAATTCCTCGAAGAGAAATAGAAAAGCGTGTAAAGGAGGCAATAAGACTGGTGGGTCTTGAAGGTCTTGAGAAGAGGAAACCTAGTCAGCTATCAGGAGGACAGCAGCAGAGGGTTGCTTTAGCTCGCGCACTTGTGATAGAGCCTCAGGTTCTACTGCTTGATGAGCCCTTAAGCAATCTAGACGCCAAGGTAAGAGCTCAACTCAGGGTTGAGATAAGGAAGCTTCAAAAGAAGCTGAAGATAACGACCATATATGTGACTCATGACCAAGAGGAAGCTCTCTCAATAAGCGATAGAGTTGCAGTCATGAGTCATGGCAGGATACTGCAAATAGGCACTCCTAGAGAGGTCTATGAGAATCCATCTTCAAGATTCATAGCTGACTTCATAGGAATGTCTAACTTTATAGAAGGTACTGTCAAAGAGCTGCATCCTCCTATGGCTCTGATAGAGGCCAAAGGCGTTCTAATAGAGGTGTTGACTGGAAGACATTTAAATAAAGGTCAAAAGACCACCCTAGTCATAAGGCCTGAGTCCATTGACATACTTAGCCCCAAAGATGTAAAGGACTTTAGGAACGCTATACCTGGCAAGATACATTCCACCATTTACCGAGGCAGTACTATCTTATACGAGGTAGACACTAGCCTGGGCATCCTAAGGGTAGAAGTCCCAAGGAGAATGGGCATCTTCAAGGAAGGTGATGAAGTTGTTCTCAAAACAAGACCTGAGGAAACATCTATAATAGGCCAGTAGTCAAACATCCTCAGCCAAACCCCGCTCATATCATCGACAAACCCTCAACGTGGGGACAGCGTCCATCATCGGGTTCATCTCCAGTAGTTCATTGTATGGTATTTAAATATTCCCGTTTCCTCTATCTGTATTGCTCTATGCGTTTTCATTGGTTCCACCTCGCCTAGAGGGCTCACCTAGATGGCTCATCCCATAGGTTCATGGGTGGCTTTCGAGCCTAACGGCACAAGGCTCACATCTACACTTAGCCTTGCGGGCTTGAAGCAAAGCTTCCATCACCCGCACATCCATGGGAATTATTGGTACAGCACATTATAAACGTATTGCTCGGAACAAAAAGATACAAAAAGCTACAATCTAATGTTTCTACCCCTACATCTCGATAAGAGATTTAAGCCTCACTTATCTCGCTATCTTGATGTATCAGGAGCTGATGGAGTCAATACTACTCCTCTTCGTGGTATTCGACTCCATAGGCAATGCACCTCTATTTCTTGCCTTGACCAAGGACTTTGAGCCTGCCAAGAGGAGAAGAATAATGAATCAGTCCATAGCCGTTGCGTGCCTCCTGCTAGTATTCTTCACAATAGCTGGAGAACACCTCCTCATTGTGCTAGGGGTTACATTGGATGATTTTAGGATAGCTGGTGGGATTCTCTTACTCATCTTAGCTATAGAAGGCCTTCTGGGAAGAGAAGAAGCTCACTTCATAAGAAGTGAGCAGATAGCTATAGTTCCTCTGGCTACACCTCTTCTAGCTGGCCCTGGGAGCATATGTACTGTTCTTTACCTCGCCTCTGCCTATGGATACTTACCCACTTTGATATCCATATTCGTGAATGCCATGATCGCCTGGCTCATATTTAGGTACGTGGAGTTCCTTGTCAAGGTGCTTGGCCATAACTTCATAGTAGCTCTATCCAGGATCATGGCTTTCATTCTAGCAGTATTATCCATCTCAATGATAAGAAGAGGCTTAGCAGGTCTTCTCAGATCGCTATAAAGGTTAAAGCTTAAGATTTCTCTAGGCACTATTTCTCTCGGATGATGAGCCTCACGGTGCTTGACAGGTGATGAAGCTTTTCACCCCGCTGACCCACGGTATAGTTTTAGTACAATGAACTTCTAGACTCTGCCGTAATTTATAAATGGAATATCCTGAGATGCAATATTGTGCCTAAGCCTAGCCTGAGTATCCTAGAGAGAGATGATATTGAGCGCATACATGAGGCGTCTCTTTACTTGCTAGAGGAAGTAGGTGTCTTCTTTGAGAGCAGGAGGGCAATAGAGATCTTCAAAGACGAAGGAATATCTCCTGAAGGCTATGTAGTCAAGATACCCAGAGACCTTGTAGAGAGCTGCTTAAGGTCTGTGCCACAGGAGTTTCAGCTCTATGATAGAGATGGAAGGCCTTATACTGTTATAGGCAGGGGAATGGTGCATTTCAATCCTGGCTCAGCAGCTACTAAGGTGTTGGACTATTCCTCTCTGTGTACAAGGCCTGCTACGATTAAGGATATGTGGGACTTCTCTCTTCTTGCAGATTCACTTCATGCAATATCACTGCAAAGCACAGCTATAGTCCCCTCTGAAGTGCCAGAGGAGTTAAAGGATAGGGTAAGGCTCATACCAATAATACTTCAGTCCAAGAAGCCAATAGTTACAGGAGCTTTCACTCTTGATGGCATAGAGAGAATGAAGTTTATCTTAGAAGCCACATGTGGCGACCTATCTAAGAAGCCATATGCAATATTCGATGTATGCCCTTCACCACCACTCAGGTGGAGCAGGCTGACTTGCACCAACCTGATGGACTGTGCATCCTATGGAATACCAGTTGAGATAATACCCATGCCTCAGCTAGGAGCAACAGCGCCTGTAACCATAGCTGGAGCACTGGTTCAACATCATGCAGAAGCCCTATCAGGCATTGTACTTTCTCAGCTTGTTCGAAGAGGTACTCCTGTGATCTATGGAGGCTCACCTTGTACGCTAGATATGAGATATGGAACCTCTGCTGTAGCATCCTCTGAGGCCATCCTACTTGTAATGGCCTATACGGAAATAGCTAAGCACTATGGCCTACCTACTCATGCCTATGTGGCTCTCGCTGACTCTCTCCTCATAGATTATCAAGCAGGAGTTGAGAGTGCTATTGGAGCTCTTGCGGCCTCAATGATTGGAGTTGATGTGGCGTCTGGGCCAGGAATGTTGGAGTATGAAAGTGCTCAAAGTCTGGAGAAACTTGTACTTGATGATGAGCTCTGTTCATTAGCTATGAGGATAGCGAAAGGCTTTGACATAGATGATGAACATCTTGCTCTTGACGTGATCAATGCCCTAGCTAGAGAGGGAGGTTTTCTAACCCATAGGCATACTCTAAAGCATTTCCGAGAAGAGATATTCCTACCTAGAGTTATGGAGCGCCCCTCTAGAGCTATATGGTCAAGAAAGGGTAGTATGACGTTGTTGAGCAGAGCCCATGAAGTAGTCTCCAGAGTGCTCCTCAAACATAAGCCCACGCCTCCGCCTCCAGATGTCATACATGAGATAAAGAAGAGAGTACGCATGGTACTTGGTGAGGTCTGGTGCGAGCAGGTTTTGAAGTTCATGAAGAATTAACGATTGACCCCCTAGTCAATTTATCTGACCTCACATATTATTTCGACTAGCTCTCCCCTTGTGGATGATAATCCCCCCAGCTTATGAAATAAAGCTCCCCTCTAGGGGCATGTAATACTCACATATCCTCATAAGAGTACGAACCTCTTTCTTCTCATCCTCTCTAATATAGACCACAGGTGTCACTAATGGTAGAGAGAAGAAGTCATCTAAAGCTGATAAGTGTACATCTTCCAGAGAGCTATGTGATAGGCCTGGATGAGCTCGTTGATAGAGGACTATACCCCTCGAGAAGCGAGGCCATAAGGATTGCCGTCAGAGACCTTCTCAGAAGAGAGCTCTGGAGAAGGAGAAAGCTCACTACTAGAAGGATGTTAGCCTAGAGCTCATCAGGAGATGGCGAGTATACTACAAAGAGACTGCATGATAATGACTATGATAAGGAAGCTATCAGTGCAGGCAGAGTAGAGCATGGTCTACTGCTGGTCACAACCTCTGAGGTCATGAATCGATATGCAGAGCTCAGCATAAGCTGTAGCTAAATGACCACACCAAAACACAAAGGCCATCAGTGATATGCGGAGGACGAAGTCGCAAAGAAATCCCATACCATGGTGATGATTTTCTATACTTCCTTATAAGGCCTTGAAGCTTTCATCAGGCCAGATAGTGATATTGTCTAATTCAATAAGGAGAAGTCATGATGCTCATCCTTGAGGAATACAGCTCAGAGGTGGCAGCCTGACGCCAAAGAGGCTGCACAATATAGGTCAGGCGTGTTGAGAGTTAGGAGAATCCTGGTAACGCATTGAGGATTGAAGAAGCAAGTTATTGCTTATATTGAAGATACTTAGTCCTAGAGTAAGTATGATGAGAAGGACGTATGCCCTACTGATTCAGGCATTTGGGTAATTTACTTAAAGAAGCTAGAGTTATATATCTGAAAGGTGGTCTGTAGAGTAGGCGAACAAAATGTCATCCTCTATTAGACTTACACAGGATGAAGTGCTGAAAGCTCTCAAAAAGATATACGACCCAGAGATAGGTGTTAACATAGTTGAGGCTGGTTTTGTGCGTGATGTGCGTATAGATGATAAAGGTATAGTCGAAGTTGACCTAATGCTCACCACTCCCTTCTGCCCTCTAGCTCATCTCATAATAGGTCAGATAAGGACTGCTATTCTCTCCCTTGCTGGTGTAAAGGATGTTATAGTTAGAGTCGTGGGATATGGTATTCCTCCTGAACTTGAGAGATTACTCAGAAGACGTCTGGAAAGGAGAAGTGCGGAGAGAGAATAGTCAAAATTACTGCTGTTGTAGATTTCGGATTCAACGACGTTAGGTTTAATAAATGGAGTATAGCTACTCTAGGACGCCAATAGGTGTCAAGCATGGTGCTCATCGATGAGCTGCTATCAAAGGAGAGATTTGAAGGTCTAAGTCCCGCTGAATTCTTCTATCGCAATAGGGAGATCGCAGGCTTTTCAAATCCTGTCAGAGCCCTGTATCAGACTATACGAGAGCTCGTGGAGAATAGCCTTGACGCTACTGAGCTCTACGGAATACTTCCTGAAATAAAGGTTACAGTTGATGTTATATCTCCTGAGAAGAACATAGTGAAGGTTAGAGTTGAAGACAATGGAGTAGGCATTCCATCCAGCGAAGTACCTAACGTCTTTGGCAGAGTGTTTTATGGATCAAAGTACGTCATAAGGCAGTCAAGAGGGCTTTTTGGCCTCGGCGTCAAAATGGCAGTGCTATACGCTCAAATGACAACAGGCAGTCCAGTTAGAGTTGTGACAGCTACTCCTAGGTCAAGAAGAATCCACGAATTCGAGCTCATGATAGACATAACGAAGAATAGGCCGAGAATACTCAAGCATAACCTCATAGATAACTCCAAGAGATGGCATGGCACCATAGTTGAGCTCACTCTTGAGGGTAATTGGAGTGGTGCTAGACGAAAAGTCGTGGAGTATATCAAGAGAACTGCTCTCATAGCTCCCTATGCGACTATAACCCTCAAGAGCCCTGACGTCGAACTACACTTCAAGAGACTTGCATATAAAGTGCCAGAGCCTCCAGAGATAGGTCGTCCTCATCCTAGAGGTGTTGATATAGAGCTACTGAAGAGTTTGATAGCCAAGTATAGTTCAGGTCGTGAAGATCCTCCCACCTTAGTTGATTTCCTTGTAGAGAACTTTGAAGGAGTAGGAAGGATTACTGCTGAGAGCTTCTTGAAATGGGCAGGTTATGATCCAGAGATGCCTATAGGCAGTCTCACTATAGAGGCGCTGGATGACCTGGCTAGGAAAATGAGAGAATATGATGGGTGGAGAAGACCTAGGGCTCATTCTTTATCGCCACTGGGAAGTGAGCTTCTCTCGAAGGGAGTTCAAGGGATATTGAGGCCTGAGTTCGTGGCATCCATAACAAGAAAGCCCTCTAGCTATGGAGGGCATCCCTTTGTAGTCGAAGTAGCACTAGCGTGGGGAGGGGAAGTACCCGTCTCTGATCATCCTCTTCTCCTCCGCTTCGCCAATAAAATACCACTGCTATATGATGAAGGAGCTGACGTCTCAAGAAAAGTAGTTGATAAGATAGACTGGAATACCTATAAGGTCAAGTTCCCTGCTCCTTTAGCAGTCATAGTACACATATGCTCCACAAAGATTCCATTCAAGGGAGTAGGCAAAGAAGCCATAGCTGATGTGCCCGAAGTTGAGCGTGAGATAGAAGGCGCCATAAGGGAGTGTGCTCGTAAGCTTAGACGATATCTCACTCAGAAGGAGAAGGAGTTAAGCCTTAAGCTAAAGTATGTGACTATCAGCAAATACGTGGATGAGGTAGCTCGTGCTCTCTCAATAATAACAGGCGATAGGCAGGAGGTTTATAGGAGAAGGCTTGAGGAGATGATAAGGTCATACATACTCATGAAGGAGGTGAGGAGAGGTGTCAGGAAGAGTAAGCGATGAGGAGGTAATAAGAAGGCTTGAAGAGTTCGGCAAGAGCATAGCCATGCAGGTCTTGAAAGGCATGCCTCCCAGGATGGAGATACCTGTTAGGACACTGAGCAACACTATATGGGACGAGAAGCGTAGAATCCTCGTACTTGGTCCTGCTAAGGCCAAGAGGGAGTTTCTTGACATGAAGGAATCAAGAAAGTTTATGCAGACCTTGTTGATGTTGAGCCTGATATTGATGGCTCGAAGAGAGGGAGACTTCCCAACCATAAGAGACCTCTACTACATGGGTAAGCACACCATAAGGTACAGGGATGTCCATGGAAGGGAGAGAACAGAGGAAACATGGAATGATCAACAGGAATCAAATAGCGTGATACAGGACATTGAAGTAGCTACAGGCCTCCTAAGAGAAGAGATGGGCATAATGCATGATGCTAAGGGCAAGATTGTGGGAAGGATCGTCATAAAGTCTAAAGGCTACGAGATCGACTGTTCCAAGCTTGGCAGTGGTGCCTATGCCATTCCTCCAAACCCTGATCGCCTGGAGATAGTAAGAGTTGAAGCTGACTATGTCCTCTGCATAGAGAAGGATGCTATCTTCGAAAGACTCAATGAAGAGGAGTTCTGGAAGAGAGAGAACTGTATCTTGATAACTGGAAAGGGGCAGCCAGATAGGGCTACTAGGCGCATGGTAAGGAGATTATGGGAGGAGTTTGGACTACCCATCTATGTCCTCACAGACGCTGACCCTTATGGATGGTACATATACAGCGTCTACAGAAGTGGCAGCATATCACTATCATATGAAAGTGAGAAGCTAGCCTGTCCAGGGGTTAGATTCATAGGTTTAACAACATCCGACATAAGGGACTACAAGATACCCAAGAACTTCATAATAGCAGCCACTGAGAGGGACCTTAAGCGAGCTGCTGAAATGCTCAGGTATCCATGGTTCAAGAGTGAAGCTTGGCAAAGAGAGCTTAAACTATTCCTAAGACAGAAGGAGAAGGTTGAGATAGAGGCTCTCAGTGGACATGGCTTTCGCTTCCTCTCTGATGTCTACATCCCTGAGAAGATAGAGAAGAAGAAGTGGATTGAATAGAAGTCCTAATCAACTTTTAAGTCTATCATGTAAGAGTATCAAATGGGGTTTGTATGGTATATGTGGCTGGTGTAGACGGAGGAGCCACTAAGACCATATGCGTGATCTCTGACAAGGAAGGTAAGATATTGGGTGTTGGTCGAAGCGGGCCTTCTAACTATCACATAGTGGGAATTGAGGGCGCAAAGCGGTCTCTCAGAGAGGCTATACTTTCAGCCATCAAGGATGCATGCGTAGAGATTAAAAAGCTGGAAGTCGCTTGTTTTGGCCTAGCTGGTGTTGACTATCCTGAGGATAAGGAGAGAGCACAGAAGTTCATAGAGGAGCTAGGTCTTGCTGAGAAAGTAGTTGTTGTACATGACACACACATAGCCCTTATGGGAGCTACCGCGGGCAAGCCCGGAGTCATAGTGATAGCTGGAACAGGGTCAGTGTCGGCTGGAATAGATGAAAAAGGCCGTTATGTTAGGTCAGGAGGCTGGGGATACATACTTGGAGATGAAGGAAGCGCCTATGACATAGCCAGACGTGGACTCATAGCTGCTTTAAGAGCTCGCGATGGACGAGGCAAGCCTACAGTCCTTGTAGAGAAGTTTATGAAGGCACTCAATCTAAAACACCTGGAGGAGCTAATAAGAAAGGTCTATGTTGAGCGCATGGGCGCTACTGAAATAGCAAGTCTTGCTCCGATAGTCAGTGAAGCTGCTAGTGAGGGAGATGAAGTGGCAAGAGAGATTCTCGATAGTGCAGGAAGAGAGCTTGCACTTCTAGCCATAGCTGTCATAAGAAGACTTAATATGGAGGATAAGGAGTTCCCCATAGCTCTCATAGGTGGAGCCTTCAGAGCAGGAGAGCCTCTGATGAAAGCCTTCAAGGAAGAGGTCCTAAGAGTTGCTCCCAAAGCCAAGATAACAGAACCTCGATATCCTCCTGCCGTGGGAGCCTTGCTTATAGCCCTTCAAGAAGCTGGGGTAAGGATAAGTGATTCTGTTCTCAAAAATATAGAAGAAACATTAGACAAAGTTAGGAAGATCTACTAGGTCTAGAGGGTGAATTTACCCTTAACGACTCCTGCCTCTTCTCTTTCTCCAGCAGTTATTTCGAAGAGCTTCCTTATCATCTGCTCCTCCTCAGGGCCTAGGGTTACTTTCCTCCTCGCCATCATTCTCCTCTGTATCTCTATAGCACTCTCAAGGTAGAGCTCTGTGGGCTTCGCACCTAGACTCTCTGCCCATATAGTGAAGGAAGGCACATCTCTTGCTATGATCCCATGTAGATGAGATGCTATGCCTATCTTCTTACCAGTGTAGATGAGGACACCTATTGATGTCTTGACCATGTCTCCTATGAAACACCCTACCTTCAGTATGCCTGTATCAACTCGTTTTCCTCTTATAGTCATTCTGACAGTTCCATAGGTGTCTTTCAGGTCACTATTGGTTGTGCCAGCACCTATGTTAACCCATTCGCCTATGTAGGCATGTCCAATAAAGCCGTAGTGGTATTTGTTGCTGTAGGCGTGCATTATCGACTCTTCTAGCTCACCTCCAACCCTGCATACAGGACCTATGTTACTGCCTTCTCTAACTTGAGCTCCACCTATGATTATAGTTCGCTCGCCTATGAACGTAGGTCCCTCGATCCTAGCACCTGCCTGGATCTCAACGTTTTTATCAACGAATATAGGCCCTGAATCTACCTTGAAGACTACATAGGGCTCTATCTCCACGTTCTCTGATATAAACAAGTTCTCTCTAGGCCCTATCACGGTAACTTTGTCTGGCACTTCTTGGCTCTCCTTACCCTTCACGAGCTCCTTGAAGTCCTCTTTCATGAGCTCGGAGTTATGAACTATTATCTCCCAGGGATATCTTAGTAGTGGCTGCCCAGTGACTTCAAGCTTCTCAACACTACCCTTTAAGGTCTCCATGAACTCTGGACCTATGGGCTTGAGCAACAGGTCACCTACCTCTTTGATAAGGCGTTCTCTCAACCTTGCTAGCACTAGATGATCATCTTGAACTACTATTACACTATGCTCAGGTAACTTCTCAAGTAATTTAAGAGCCTCTCCCATAGCCAAGAGCTTACCATTAATCAAGACTACATCGTCATCTATGGCCTCCAGGTCATTTACTGCATAGCCAGGCAGCTTCTTCCTATACACAGGAGCTAGATAATCCCTCATGAAGAGTACTTTCTTGTCGAACTTATGCCCCATTCTTGCTAAGGCTCTTTCAAGCCTCTCCCTTAGGGTAAATATGCCGCACTTGACCTCATAAATAGGCCTTGTATATGTTATGGGCAGTAGGTTCTCATACTCTTCGTCCTCGAATATGCCTAGTATCACCATAATCTCACCTCTATTCAACTCTAACTACCTTGACTAGACGTCTTGGCTTATCAGGATTAAGACCTTTGGCTATTGCTGTGTAGTAGGTTAATGTCTGACAAGGCACTACGTACAACATGGACAAGAATAGGCCCTCAAACGAAGGCACCTCAACTATGAAATCTGCTACCTCTCTAGCTGCCTCATCTCCTTCAATGGCCACAGCATAGATCGTAGCTCCTGCATCTCTACACTCCTTAACCACCTTGTGTAGTGCTTCATGAACATCTTTTCTATCCATGGGAGGATACAAAGCAACTATGAGGCTAGCTGCATCTACTAGGCTTATTGGCCCATGTCTGAACTCTAGGGCTGGAAAAGCTTCACTATGAATGCCTGCACCTTCCTTTAGCTTAAGGGCTGCTTCTAGCGCTGTAGGATACGTGACGTCAAGGCCTAACACAAAGGCATCTCTGACTAGCTTGGTCACCTTAGAGGCTTTCTTGCTGACCTCTTCAGATGTCTTCAGGACCTTCTCTATCAGGTCAGGTGCTCTGTTTAGCTCTCTCCAAAGTCTCTCTGCTGTCTCATCATCTATGGCGCCTAGTGCCTTTGAGTACTCTATGCTGAAGGCGTAAAGGGCTGCTAGCTGAGCATTGTACGTCTTGGTGGCTAATACACTCTTCTCCTCTCCAGCCTTAGTTAGAACAAGATATTTGGATTCTTTAGCTAGAGTACTCTCAGAGAAGTTCGTTACTCCCAATATGTCTGCTCCCGTATCCTTGGCCTTACGGACAGCTCGTAGAGTATCAGTAGTTTCACCGCTTTGGCTAATGGCTATGAGTAGGCTGCCGCTACCCATTAGACCTGATAACGTGAAGGGCGCCTCTGAGGCCAGCATTGGGAGTGTGGGTATTTTGGCAAGCCCACTTAGAGCATAGCATGCAGCTATGCCTGCGTGATAGCTTGTACCACATCCAGTTATGAAGATTCTGACATATTTCTCCTTGGCTACTTCTTCGCCAGCTCTTCTAAACTGTTCCTTATCCTCTATGGTATTTCTGACAGCTTGAGGTTGTTCTCTTATCTCTCTAATAGTAAAATGTTCCTCCACGCTCATGCCCAACCCTACACCAGCTTAACTCTTTGCTGATAACCTATATAAGGATTAGAATCTTCTATCCAACGCGTAGCTGAACATCCAATGTGTTAAAATTGTAGATGACTGAATGCCTGAAATATAAGGCTTAAATACTCGCCCTCCTGAAGCTCTTCTAGGGATGATCAGCCGCTTGGTGGGCTGACGTAAATGATGAGTTACTCCCGGGGATGACCGCTCTCCCTATCCATGAGGTTGAGAGCTTGAACTTGACTATAGCTGGAATACCCATACCTCTGGCAAGGATAGAGGCCTACCTGAAGAAGCTCTTCAAGACTGACGATCTAAAAGTATTTGACATACGCCTATTAGGCTCTGGGTGGCATGCTGAGGCCTGGATTATCGACCTAAGAGTTAAAGGTGAGCGAAAACGATTAGTCCTTAAATTCCTGAAAGGAGAGAAAGGCTTTGGTCATGATTATCCCGCCGATAGAGCTCAAGTACTCTTGATGGCTCATAAGGACTTCAATAAAATGAAAGGCCATGTAAGGTCGGTGGATGTTGGCTATATAAGTAGAGATGGTGAGCTCATAAGTGCAGGCAACTATGAAGAATTCTTCATTCTCATGGAAGAGGCCAAAGGTACACCTTACATAGAGGATCTACAAGCTATCCTCAAAAGAGGTCATCTTACAGACAAGGACTTGAAGAGGATGGGAATCCTAGTTGAGTTCCTTGTTGAACTACATCAAATGAAGTTCACAGGCTCTATTGAGGACAGAGCAAGACTTTATCTCCGAAGGGTTAGAGACCTAGTTGGTCATGGTGAGATGATATTCGGAGTGGTGGATTCAGCCTATCCTCTCGGCGGTGAATACGATGTCAAGCTAAAGGAGATTGAGAAGCTAGCATTAGAATGGCGTTGGAAGCTGAGAACCAAGCATCATCGTCTTGCTCAAGTTCATGGAGATTATCATCCCTTCAACATAAGGTTCACTGAGAACGATGAACTTGTACTAATGGACAGATCAAGAGGGGAATGGGGAGAGCCTGCAGATGATGTCTCATGTCTCACCATAAACTATCTATGGCATGCACTCCTACATAGGTCAGGATTTGAAGGCCCCTTCAAGGACTTGTTCATACGCTTCATAGAGCTATATCTGGAGATGACCAATGATGAGGAGCTACTAAAAGTCATACAGCCTTGGTATGCCTTCAGAAGCATAGTCATAGCTAGTCCCCTCTTCTATCCAGAGAATCCTCCAGTAGTCAGAACCAAACTATTGAACTTCGCCAAGAACATACTACAGACTGAGATATTCGAGCCCAAGGAAGTAGACGACCTCCTCAGGGATTAGTATGCCTTTCGTCATATGGTTCACAGGAATACCAGCCAGTGGAAAGAGTACCATCGCTAAGGCAGTAGAGGATCGTCTTAAGAGAATGGGATTAAAGGTGGAGAGGCTTGAGAGTGATAGCCTTCGTAAGATACTAACCCCTAGACCGCAATATACTGAAGAGGAGCGAGATTGGTTTTATGGGGTCATTGCATGGTTGGCATATCTGCTCTATAGGAATGATGTAAACGTCCTCATAGATGCTACTGCCCACAAGGCCATGTATAGAGAGAAGGCAAGACAGCTTATAGGAAAGGACTTCATTGAAGTCTATGTTAAATGTCCCATAGAGATAGCTATGAAAAGAGATACTAAAGGTCTCTATAAGAAAGCCCTAGAGGGCATCATCAAGACCCTGCCTGGACTACAAGTACCCTATGAGGAGCCAGTCAGTCCAGACATAGTGCTTGATACATCTGTTGAAAGCGTTGAGGATTGTGCAGAAAAGGTGCTCACATTGCTGAGAAGAAGAGGCTACTTACCCAATACGCGCCTTTTATAATACCATACCGTGAGCCTCCACCAAAACATAAGCCACAATAGTATGAGCAGTCCAGATAGCCCTACCCTGAATATCCCTCGTATCAATGAATTCTCGAAGTAGACCCTGATCACAACAAGCTCTATGAACAGGATGAGTATCAACATGCTGATCCATGCTGTGAGGACTAGAAGTGAGATCTCTAGAGAACGCCTAAGCCATCCCTTCATGACGGATCACCTCATGAGTAGGGCTAGTGCAAGTGCTATGACTGAGGAGATTAACTGGACTATGGTTATGCCCTTAACCACTTCAACCTCAGAAGCGCCTTCCTTTCCCACAATCATCCTTACTAGAGTTATGGGCGCTCTAGGGTTAAGTGAATCCATTATCACTCCACTGGAAGAGACCTTCACAGGTCTTGGAATTTCTCGATGCTCCTTAAAGCCCCTCATAAAGCTCACGACGTAGAAGGCATTCATGATGTGAGGTGAGAGAGCAGCCATGGCTACTAATTCCACTCTCCCAAGTATTGCTAAAGCGCCTATAGCCCCTCCTACAGCCAAGCTTCCTGTGTCGCCTGAGAATACTTTTGCTGGATACTTGTTATAAGGCAGGTATGCTAATAGGGCTGATAAAAGCAGAGTTGCAAGAACTGCCACGTTGATATCACCAACGATGATACACGCCAATATCAATGGCACTAGAGCAAGCGAGCATGTGATGGGCATGACTCCGTTGAGAACTTCAAGCATGTTAACAGCATTGGCAGGTCCAGCTATTGCTAGGGGAAGAAGAAGCCAGTAGACTATGGTGAGTCTTAGTCTTCTAAGGATAGGCACTATGGGCCTTCCAAGCACTATGACGTCTGGTGCCATCAGGTGACCTATGATGATGGGAATAATCGCGATAACAGTCGCTAGCATTTTTGTAGTCCCCTTCAGAACTTTGAAGTCATCGATAAGCCCTATTATGGAGCATATCCACATAGTCATTAGGAGCACCATTGTCTTGAGCCACACTGTACTGTTCAAGATCACCAACACTATGCAGCCGAACGTCATGCCTATCACTATGCTGATTCCAACAGAGGTGGGAATGGTAGGTTTATGTGGCTTATGTATATCAACTCCTACATGGCCTATTCTCCTCATATACTTGGCCACTATATCCGTTAGGATGTATGTTACTGTGAATGTAATGGCCACTGACAGCAACGTATGAAGGATATACATAGGCAAGCCCTTAACTCTTCTACTCGCCTTCTAATTTAAAGGTGAGGTGAAGCTAGTTGAAGGAATTTAAAACAAGGCGTGAACTCCTTAAAGAGCCTGTTAGCGATTACAGGGTGTATGAGGGCATGAGAGTTAGCGAATTGATTGAATGTTTTTCCAAGGCAGGAGGTTTCATGGCTACGCATATAGCAAGAGCGGTTGATATACTAGAGGAGATGTGTGTCAGAGAGGACTGCGTTAAGTTTCTCTCCTTCCCTGCATGTATCATAGCAACTGGCCTGAGAGGAGTCATAGCTGACATGATAAGGAGAGGACTAGTTGACATCATAATAACCACAGGAGGGGCCATAGACCATGATATAGCTAGAAGCTTTGGAGGGCTATACTATCATGGAGAGTTCTTCATGGACGATATCATGCTTCAGGAGCTTGGAGTTCATCGATTAGGCAACGTGCTTGTTCCTCTAGAGAGCTATGGTCCTCTCATCGAGAAGGTTACCTGGACCATACTTGAGGACATTCAAAAGGCTACTGGAAGAAAGGTGTTCTCAGTTAGGGAATTACTTGAGGAATTTGGCAGACGTATCTCTGATGAGAACTCTATCCTGCGCGTAGCAGCTGAGCAAGGTGTAAGAATATACGTGCCAGGAATAATTGATTCAGCTTTTGGCACAGATCTCTTCACCTACAGCCAGCTACACGATTTCAAGATAGATCTTTTCCTTGATATGAAGGAGTTAGCTGACATAGTGTGGGAGGCGAAGTGTACGGGAGCTCTGATGATAGGAGGAGGAATATCAAAACATCATGTGATATGGTGGAATCAGTTCAGAGGAGGTCTCGACTATGCAGTCTATATAACTACTGCCACTGAGTATGATGGAAGTCTTTCAGGTGCAAGGCTTAGAGAAGCCATATCGTGGGGGAAGCTGAGGAAAAGGGCTAAATTTGTAACTATTGAAGGAGAAGCTACCGTGGTCCTTCCACTAATAGTCGCGGCCTTATACGATAGGCTCAGGAAGAAATCTTAAAATGAAAAGCTCTGAGAACAGAAGCTCTAGACTTTGTATAACAATATCCTATGGCTACGCCAATCCTCATTTATCTCAACTACTTTAATAGGCTTCCAACCAGGTATTTCAAAGTCATGAGAGACAACTCTAGCTCCTGGCTTTAGCTCCTTCTCAAGCTTAGGCCTTAGCTTCTCATTGACACTCGTCAGCAGATATAGGGTCACTACATCTGCCTCACTTATGTCTACTTCGAAGAAGTCGCCATGTATTATCTTGACTCTATTCTCAAGCCCCAACTCCTTTACCTTACGTCTAGATTTCTCAACAAGATCTTTCCTTATCTCTATACCTACCGCTTTAGCTCCAAACTCAAGAGCCGCTATTATCAATATCCTTCCATCACCAGAACCCAGGTCGTAGACTATCTCCCCAGGCTTTACCTCTGCCAGTTTGAGCATATATCTAGCCACGCTCTCTGGTGTCGCTACGAAGGGCACTAGACAGCGATACACTGTTCCCCCTCGTCTCCTTTTAATCGTCACCATCTAACTTTAAACTTTTCTGAGCCTTACTACAGGTATCCTTCCTTTCCATATTCAATATAATAACATGTCTCTAGTTCACATCACACATGACCATGTAATCGTGTAAAAGCCCTAGGCTAAGTGTAGGAAGAGGGAACTTCGAGCAAGGAAAAGCTTATTACACTCTTTTCGATACTCTCTGCGAGGCGAAAACTAATGTCCTCTAGTGAGCCTCTATTCCTTAGAAACCTTAGCGAATGGGTCGAAGAGCAGAAGAAAATCCTTCGTGCCCTTAAGCAAAGTGAGAAAGAGCTTGAGGATGCAGATAGACTCATGCTTGTACTAGCTGCTAGGGTAGCCTGCTATCACATCTCTAGAACTATTAGAGGCTTTGAAAGCTGGCTCCAGAACCCCCTTGTCATAGGACTTATGCCTACGGAGATGGTCCGTGAGATGCAGAAGAAGCTCTGGGAGATCATGTATACCTTGATAGAGTACGACATAAAGCATACAAGCGACTATCAGGGTTACCTCAAGAAGGCTCTCTCAGAGCAAAAGCTTCCCTCACTGCTATTCCAAGTAAGAGAGGAGAAGCGCAGGCCTCCACAGCTTCCATATATGCTCTGAGGTAGCAGCAAGCCTTGAGGAAGAACCGTCTATTACGCATCATAGCTCAAGAGGTACTTCCTCCCGATAAGCGCAATCTGATAATATGTGGCTTTGACATCATCGGGGACATAGCTATACTAAAAATCCCTTCTTGTCTTAAGACCTATGAGCACGATATAGCTCATGCTCTTCTAAGGAAACTACCCTACGTCAAAGTGGTTCTCAAGCAGGCATCCGCCGTGCGAGGAAGGTATAGGCTGCGAGCATTTGAGTGGCTAGCTGGAGAAAGAAGAACTTGGACTGTATGTAAGGAGTATGGATGCATATTCAAGGTAGACCTTTCAAAGGTCTTCTACACACCTCGCCTCTCCCATGAGCATATGCGTATAGCTAAGCTTGTAAGAAGAGGCGAGGTTGTGATCAATATGTTCGCTGGCATTGGCCCTTTCTCCATAATCATTGCCAAGTACTCTAAAGCCAAGAAGGTGTACTCAATAGATATAAATCCCCATGCTTATAAGCTCATGGTCGAGAATGTAGAGATTAACAAGGTCAAGGATGTCGTGGTTCCTATGTTTGGGGATGCTGCAAGAATCATCATCACCAAGTTACGACATGTTGCAGACAGAGTGTTGATGCCATTACCTGAGCTTGGCCTCAAATATCTTCCCTTCGCTGTAATAGCTCTGAGAAAGGATGGTGGATGGATTCATACTTATCTCCATGTGTTCTATGAGCGAGGCATCGACCCCTTGATCAAGGCCATGTGCTCAATTGCTCTAGCTCTTGAATCCCTCGGCTTAACATATGATATAATGGGTGCTAGGATAGTGAGAGACGTAGGGCCTAGGCTGGTCCAAGTAGTGCTTGACATTTTGATTAAACACACTACCTCCTTCTCTCCCCTTCATACTCCTTCACTCTAATGCCTATCCCCATGAGCCTTCTAAACACTGAATCCACAAATCTCACATGTATAGCTCTTTGTCCTATGAAGGCTCCCATCCCTCTCCTCCTTATTACAACCTGAAGCTGTGGTCCTGCTATATCCACGTCCACTATGTGGTTTACAACCCAAGGAACGGGGTGTATAGCTCCTATGAGATCAATGAAGTTAAGGTCCATCTCTATACATCGCAGTCTCATGTTCAGCTCCTTCTCAACTGCTTGTATTCTCTCTCCACCTCTCCCTATGACTCTCCCTAGATAACCTGCCTTGGCTATAACTAATGCATCAGGCACATGTTCACTCTTCAGTTCAAACTTCTTCTTATCCTCTGTAAGGTCCAAGACCGTTAGTACGTCAGCATCTGGAGCATGCGCCTTTATGGTGTCGAATACCTTCTGCTCTTTTTCATCCAGCTTTCTCTTCCTCATCCTTATCTCTATCAGAAGCCTTATACCTCTAAGCGCTCCCGGCCTCACTACATCCTTAAAGCCTAGATCAACCACTTTGGCTCTCCTCTCCCCCATCAATACCTCTCTTAGCACACTAGCTCCATCCTTCTCTAAGGGCACGTCCTTCTGAAATACGGGGTCTCCCGCAACTATGAACTTGGAGTTGTGTCCAATTCTCATGAGGATTTCACAGGCGCTCTCTGGAGGTATGTTCTGAGCATCATCGAGGAATATCACCGAACGGTCAAAAGTTCTTCCTCTCAAGAAGTGGGAGTCAGCTATGACTAGTTTCCCTTTATCCACAAGACTCTTTATCTCTGAAAAGTCAACTATTCCGCTGAATATGTCTCTAAGGTATGATATGACGAGTTCATAGTATAAGTCTCCTAGCTCAACAGCTGTAAGCTCTCTTCCTGTGACCACGTCTACTATAGGCCTAGCGAGTATGAACCTGTCGTATTTACCATCCATGACGCTTCCTATTCCATAGGCACAGCTTAGGAGGCTTTTACCTGTGCCTGTAGGGCCGAAAACGCCTATGATCTCATACTCATCACTAGTAAGTGCCCTGACTAGCTCCTCTTGACCCTTAGATGCGGGCTTAATCTTCTCCAACAAGGATGCCATAGGTAATCCCCTCTACGCATTACATAAACTGCCTAATAAAGCTCTCCACACATTAGCTTCTTCCTTAGGTGACCAACTATTATCTCGAGATAGTACCCTGCTTCGCTTGGAAGCCCTCTAAAGACAACTTCATCATCGATAGCTATAGCAGGAATGCCCTTCTCAAGGTCTTCATTAGTAGGATCTCTCCACACAACCTCCACATCCTCCAGCATGCCTTTGAAGTGCTCTAGGATGAGGGGCTTCATCTCGAGAAGCCATAGATACGCAGTATAGCAGGCATAGTCGTTCTGTTCTCCTATCACATGAATTACAACTCTCCTCTTACCTCTCATACCATCATTCACCTCCTTATCACTATTCTTCGCCTATAGACTGTCTGAAGGAATCTCAGTGCTCCTTCATTGTACTCTAAGGCTCTTGCATGCACTTCTATATATTCCCTGTCTATGTACAGATGAGTAAGCCCCCTCGCCTTAAGTACTTCCTCGATAGCCTCCTTGATGTCATCCTCATCCACCTTGGGCACCTTCTCTGGACAACGAGCTTTGCACACATAGCCCTTCTTCAATACACATAATCCCTCTGCAAAACAGACGTTAGCGCATGCCAGTCTGTACCCATGAAGGTTCAGGACATTGGTCATGGCGCAGCAAGCAGAGAGAAGGCCTATAAGGCCTCTCTCCTTGGCCACTTCAAGTGCTAACTCCTTTAAATCTCTCAAGTTGAGGTTCACCTGCTTAGTTCCCCTTAATCTTCCTCTTAGCCTCCTCCTGAGCTCATCCACCTTGACTCCCGCCCTCTCTAATCGTCTGAGAATAGTCTTGGTCACTCTAAATCCTCCTATGACCACTCCAACAGCTCCTGCTCTCTTCGCCTCATCCATGAGCTCATCTATTTCATTCTCGATGATGCCTGGTATAAGAGGTCTCAGAAAGAGGAAAGGTTGAAGACCTCCCTTTCTCAGTCTCCTTATGGTATCAAACCTAGTCCATGGATCAGGAGCTCTTGGCTCAAGCTCTCTATGCCTTGTGATAGTAACTATGGTCACGAGAGGGCTTATGACAAGGTCCAGTCTCCTCATGGCCTCGATGACCTCATCATCTATAGTCATCTTGGTTGAGAATTGGCATGGATTCCTCATGAACCTCTCTATGTTGTTGAAGTAGTCCAGCGTCTTTACAACTACTGTAGGATAGAATGGATCGCTTATGCTTCCAAAGGCCAGATAGGTTCCTTGGATGCCAGGAACTATGTAGGGATTATGAGCTATAGCGGCCACTAGCTCAAGCCCTGATAGCGGATATGGCCTGGTCTCGGTGAATCTGAATCCCATATCTTGAATATAGCAGTAAAGACATCTGTTGGAGCAGCCTATGCCTACGTGTACGGTCAAGCCACAAGCTCTTGGCGCTCTTCTTGAATGAGTATCCCTAAGAGCTCTTCTCAAAGCCTCTTCACTAAGCCTGCTCCTTAGGATTTTCACTAATTCCTCCTTCACCCTCTTGATCTCTCGATAGCTCATAGTCATAGTGTACATGTACTCTTTCATATCTCCTCACGAGCACTTTAAATCTGTCCCCTTACATAATTAACTTGATGTCAGCAGAGGATTCCCTTGCCAAGGAAGTCGCCATTAGAATTGCAGGAGAGATCGTGCTGGCTAAAAATCCTGGAGAGGTAATGAAGCGATGGCGTGAGCGCTTCAACGTATCCCAAGTGCAGCTGGCGAAATACATGGGAGTTACGCCCTCAGTGGTGTCTGACTATGAAGGCGGAAGAAGGAAATCCCCTGGAGCTCATCTGATTAGGAGATATGTGGAGGCTCTTATAGCTATTGACAAGGAGAGAGGCTCTCCTGTTATCTCGGAGCTCTCAAGGTTTATAGCAGTATCTGATAAGCTCAAGGAGGCTATTCTTGATATAAAGGATTTTCGAAAGCCTATAACCATAGAGGACTTCTGCCGAAGAATTGATGCTAAGCTCCTCACATGTCATGACCTAAAGGATCAGATACTATTGGGATACACTGTGGTAAATAGCTTTAAAGTATTCCTTGAAGTTCCTGCCTATGATTATCTAAAGCTATATAGCACTACAACACAAAGAGCTGCTATATTCACAAAGGTCTCAAGAGGCAGATCGCCAATAGTGGCTATAAAAGCCATGCAGGCTGGCATGGGAGGTTTAAGGCCAGCTCTCGTAGTTCTCCATGGCCTAAAAGAGGTAGACCCCCTAGCCCTCAAGGTTGCTGAAAGGGAAAGAATTCCTGTAGCTGTAACTCGAATAGAGGATATAAATGAGCTTATAAAGAGGCTTAGAGAGCTTGCATCTGAGCTAGTATAATCTCGATATAACGTAGTCCGCCAGGTCCCTGAAGAACTCCTTGGAATCATCAGTTATGTCACACCTCTCAATGATGTCTATGGCTTGATCCGCCATCCCTCTAGCAACCCTCCTTGCATAGTCTAGCACGCCATACTCCCTCATCATATCCTGTGCCTCAGCCACTTCCTCCTTGCTTATATCCTTCTTACCTAGCATGCTAAGAAGCTTCTCCTTCTTAGTCTTATCTAAGACTTGCACAGCCCTAACTATGAGCAGCGTAGCTTTTCCTTCTCTCAAGTCACTCCCCACTGGCTTTCCTATGACTTCCTCCTCACCGAAGAGACCTAAGATATCATCTTGTATCTGAAAGGCTATGGCCATGTTTCTCGCGTATTTGCTCATCATCTCCTTTACCTTCTTATTTGCTCCCGCTAGGGCTAATCCCATCAGGATGCCTTTTTCAAATAGTGAACCAGTTTTCAATAACACCATGTTGAAGTAGTCCTTCTCCTTGAGCTTCTCATAATCACTAACGGCCATGTGTAGATCGAGAGCTTCTCCATTAACCATTTCACTATACGCCATTACGTAGTATGAGAGAGCTTCAAGCCTCCTCTCAGCGGGGAAGGAAACCTTGAGGAGAACATCAACACCTATATTGAAGAGCTCATCACCACCTAGTATACCAAAGGACAGGCCATATAGCTTGGCCCTTAGAGGGGCTATAGACTCATAGAACTTCTCATACTTTATATGAAAGGTAGGCCCTCCTCGCCTAATAGTGTCCTGGTCTATTATGTCATCGTGGACAAGGGCAGCATTGTGTAGGAACTCTATTGATGTGGAGGCTCTTATCACATCTCCTAGAGCATCCTTTGGATCTCTGACACCTCTAAATGCCATTATGAAGCTGAGCGGCCTAAGCCGCTTTCCCCCTCTCAGCACAAACTCCTCCAGATCTTCATAGAATCTTCTTAGAATCATACTTCTACCATACTTCTTTGCCCTCTCTCTTATGACTTCTCTTAGCGCCTGCTCAATAAGTGGCTTATATGTTTTTACAGCTTCCTTCATCCTCATAGCTTACTCCACCTTGATCCTATATCTTCTAATCCTCTTGGGCAATCTTATCTCAAGAACTCCTCCTCTGAATCTTGCTTTAGCCTCCTCTGGAATGACCTTGGTAGGCAGCTTTATGATTTTTCTAAAGCATGTGAAGGCCACGTCCCCGCATACATGCCTTAGATGGGCAAATCTCATCTCTTGTTTTAGCTTTGCCTCAACTTCTAGGGTATCCTCAGTGGCATTTATCCTTATGTCGTCCTTTTTCACCATGGGGAGATCCATGGTAACTATGACTTCATCCTCTGTTTCACTAATGGTACATAGAGGTTCTAGGCTTCTAGTGTTGTAGTCCCACATAGGTCTTAAGAGCTCCTTCTCCATCTCCAGCTCTTTCTCAACTCTCCTCATGAAGCTTCGCATCATCCTCAATATCTCATCCATTATCTCGTCTATACTGCTCAAACTATCACCTCCTATACGTACATAGTTGGAGGAACTTCATATTCATGGGCCTTCTGAATTCTGCTCAACATTGCACTAGTCCTCCTCATGAGTTCCCTGAGCTTAAGCCTTAAGTCTTCCTCCTCCTTCAGAAGTGGTGCCACATCTATCTCTATGCCCAGTATCTTGCTCAGAGCCTCCAGAACTGATGCTGCCGCGCCTGGATCAGGATAGTGACTATGAGCCTGCGCCAGCAGTATTATGCTGGGCACTCTTCTCATAAGACACTCCTTCAGGATCATAGCATATGTGCCTACTATCACACCCTCGCTCAAGGGCTCTATTCCTGCCTTGTCCAAGACCTCCTTGGCCTCCTTCCCTGAGGCCACGCCATAGACTTTGGGCTTCTTTATCTCAAGCCTATTGGGTGCAGCTATTCCTCCCAGCGATATGACGAGCTTCACGTTCTTTGAGACAGCATACTCAGTTATGCACCTTGAGAGAGGGCTTATGGCCTCTGGAGGTATCGCTATGTCTGAGGTCACTACGTAGAATTTATCCCAGCCATATATCCTGATGGGCATCTTTGGGGCACCATTGTGAAGTATGATTACAGGAGGTATTAGCTCAGACTCAAGATAGGCCATTTCCGATGCCGAGAACTGTTTTATCAGGTGAACAGCAGATATAGTCCCTACAAGCCCTATATCGGGAAGACCATTTATTAGATAGGGCTCTGACCATTCCAGACTCCTCATCTCAACTACTCTAAAGCTTGGAATGGACATCGAACTACCCTCAGTATAATTTTCAGCGAACTCTTATAAGCTCGATTATTCTATTTATCTTTCGGATTTTGGTGAGAGGGGGATGGGCGAAGAAAATAGGCCTATACTCACTAGGATAGTACTGGATGTCCTTAAGCCTCATCAACCCTCCATAATAGATCTCGCTAAGGCTTTGATGAATGTAAGCGGAGTTCAAAGAGTCAGCATAGTAATAAGTGAAATGGATGCTCAAACAGAGACAACGAGAATTGTAGTTGAAGGAAGAGGTGTTGATTATGAGAGGATAGCCAAGGTCATTGAAGAACTTGGCGCCTCTATTCATAGTGTCGATGAAGTGGAAATGGAGAGGTAGGCTATAGTAAAGCCTTTGCAAGCCTAACAGCAAACACTGGATGCCTCAGGAGCTTCGTAGCTACCCTAACCAAGTTAAGGCCATTAGCCAAATCCAATATATCTTCTCCACTTAGGACTTCAGCGAGCATGTCTAGTTCCTCATCACTAAGCTTTTCAATAGCTCTTAAGGCCTTTAGGCTTAGTGCTATTCTCCTGCCCCAGTATTCATCGTACTCACTTTCATATGCCTTGAGAACCTCCTCCCTAACGTTCTCCTCTAGAATGGCATTAGCTGCTACTCTGCCAGCCATTCTACCAGCCGCTATGGATGAGTGTATTCCTGCGCCAGTAAGAGGTATCACCTGGCCTGCAGCATCTCCGCAGAGCATGACATTGCCCTTCACTCTTCTATCAATCTGTCCTCCAACTGGGACAGGTGCAGCGCCTACTTCGATTACAGCAGCCCTTTTGAACCTGTCTTGCTTCATCTTTATGAATTTGTCAAGGTAGTCCTTGGGATTTCCATCTCTAACTCCAACGCCTACGTTTACCTCATCAGCTCCTCTGGGGAAGAACCACAGATATCCTCGAGGGGCAAATCTTCTTCCAACCCATATCTCTATCGTGTGAGGATCCTTCACATTGACATTGAGCATTATGTATTGCATACAGGGTATGGTCTCGTAATTTTTCCTCTCAAAGAACTTCCTTGCGACCACTGAGTTCACTCCATCACAGCCTATCACTATTTTCGGCTTTATGATTACTTCCTCACCAGGCCTTACCGCCTTGACCTCCTTGATGATGTTTCCACTCACTTTGAAGTCAACGGGTCTGCTCATCATCCAGAGCTCTGCTCCTTGCCTTACAGCTCTACGAGCCATCTCAACAAGAAGCTCCTTCTTGTCTATTATGTAGCCCTCTCCTCTCATGGATGAAGTTATCTCCACGTATTTTCTCTCATTTGGCGCATAGACAAGAACTCGATCAACCCTATTTCTGATTAGCCTTCCCGAAGCCTCTATTCCAATCTCCTTAAGTGTTGCAGCGGATATAGCCTCGGCACAAGGCTTGACTGCTAAAGCCTTCTCCTTCTCTAGAACTAGAACTCTCACATCCCTTTTAGACGCCTCTAGAGCTGCTCCAAGACCTGCTGGTCCAGCACCTATTATCAGAATGTCTGTGTATACCTCCTTCATCCGCTCCCCGCTCGATCTATAGCCTTCCTTCCCCTTTTATCATTTAGATACTATGCCTTAAACCACCTAAACATGTAATACTTGACCTCCTTGTTCTGAGGGCTGACTACTGCAATAATGAACTTCTTCCTAACACTATGTGAAAGTCTGCCTGCTCTTATAATCTCAATAGGGTCGAGCTTGCTCTCATAGGGCATCACGTGAACTAGGAAAGGTGCATGATCTATGCCTGGACCGTATTTATAAACAGCGAAAGTTGTTCCAAACTTGAGCCCTGGTCTGACAACGTATCCTCTACTTCTAAGGTCTTTGTATACTTCATAGACCTCATCAAACATATCATAGATGCCTCTGGCCCACTCGCGAAAAGTCCTCAAGTCAAGCTCCTTACCTTCCTCATCATATATTTTAAGCCTCCCCTTTTCCATGAGATACAGCGCCTCCACTGGGGATAGCTCTATTGGCCTCTTAAGCTCAAGCTCCTTTGGCTTAGGAACTCCAATATATCTGCCATAGAACCCCTCCTTATATAGCCTACTTGCCTCCTCTACATCCCACACTATTATTCTACTCCCCATCATTACTGCCTTAGCGCATCTTCTCTCCTCAGTCATCACTATCTAAGACCAGAACAGGCGCCTTATAACGATTTTCGAGGTAATGTTTAAGTCCTTAACGGGCTAGTATCCTATGATGAGAAGGCTTACGAAGTTTAGCAAAGAATGGCTAACGCTATCATCACTCATAGGCATCGCCATTCTACTAGTCTATCTGTGGCTCATGACGCCTAAGGAACTTCTCAGCCTAGTGAGCTTATTGACACCAGTTCACATCATCACAACCATAGCTTTGGAGCTTCTCCACATAACCCTATATGGAGTTGGATGGTGGTTTCTCCTCAGGTCTATAGACCGTCATGTTGGATTAAAGGAGAGCCTTATAGGAGCTTATGTAAGCGTATTTGGAGACATAATGATACCCACGGGGTCGATAACTGGCGAATCCCTTCGCTTCATATATGCAGTCAGAAGGTTGAAGTTTAAACATGGCTCAGCACTTGCAACCATTGTAATGCACAGAGTGCTCAATGGAATAACCTTTGCTTTCTTCGTCGTGACTTCATATATAATGCTCATGAGGAGAGCTTCCTCACTGAGTGAGTACGTTCTCTTAGCCATGGCTACCGTGTTGCTCTCATGTGCTGTAGCCATATTCCTCTTGGAGATGCCTAGAATCAAGGACAAACTTCTATCCACGATCCTTAGGGGGCATGAGAGAAGAGGCATAAAAGGATATCTAGCTCGCTTAGTTGAAGAGCTAGCCGAGGCTGTGGAATATTTGAAAGGGCATACTGCTAACCTCTTTCTCTCCCTCATAGCCTTGATGACACAATGGATTGTGGGAATTCTGATACCTTATCTAATATTCCACGCGCTCAACTATAATGTGAGCTTCTGGCTTGTCTCCTTTGCCTACCCCATATATGGCCTAATAGTCCTAGTTCCTGTTGGAATACCTGCTATGATAGGAGTGCTTGATGTAACAATGATGTCTATATTCATGCTACTCGGAGTAGACAAAGAAGTAGCCATAGCAGTTGCTCTCCTCACCAGGGCCATAACAATACCCACGGATATGCTATTCACAGGAAGCATAACTTTCACCACAGGACTCAGAGGTCTGATATGGGGCAGAAAGCACATTAGATTGTAGTATTTTGTATCGAAGTGCATCTTTTCATACCTTTTAAGGCTATTATATATGCCGACGTAGTATGCCTATCTAGACCATATTTTCTCATTAGCTTATCATGCTGCTTGGAGGTTGTCGTTCCTCTTGGGCTTACATAGTCTACCTTGATTGCATAGAGCGGAGCTTTTATTGTTATTATCTCTACTATACTACTCCTAAATGTCATAACCTTCCAATTATAGTTCTTATATAACCTTCTACCATTCCTTATCCATAGTAATTTCAACTTACCTAGAACGTCTGGGTTTTCTAGAAATAAGGTCTTCACTCCATGATGATAGGCATACTTCAACATCTCATGTACAGCCATACCTATCAATACCCTTGCCCTCCTCCTTGGATAGCCCTTCCTAGAAACGTCCTCAAACCAGAAGGTCTTGACATCCCTCAACCTACCATGCTTATCAACTATTGCTAGGTTGATTCTATCAGTATTAACATCTACACCACCATACAATCTACCATAGTTTCTCTTAAATCTAACCATGTACTTGTAGTAGAACTTTAATGGTATTGTTAGCTGTACTTCTCCTTGAACCCATAGCTTATCCTTCCTAACGCCATGGTCTTTAACTACTATTCTAGCTGTATGTTTCTGTTTATCTTCAATTATTTTCTCCAACAATAACTTGTAATTCTTGGGAATTGTTGGTTTAATTGTTATCCTCTCTGGTTTTCCATTATAGTTTATGGTTGTTATGTGGAATTCATAGCCTTGCCTAAGAGTTATATTTCTTACTGGATACTCCTTCTCGGCTTGTTGAAACATGAGCCAGTCTCCAAGCTCTGCATCTTTGAAGTCAATCCCTAATTGCCTACATGACTCGTAGACTCCACGAATAAGAACAATAACTCCATCAGCATACCTACGATTAGATATTACCTCATAGATTACTTTCCTAAACGTATTCTTCCAACCAATATCAGTAGCAGGCAAAACAGGAAACTGCTTAGCTAAGGTAAGCATTCTATGAGAAGCAGTCTTAAACAACCAAGCAGTACTAAACAACTTCTCAGCTTTGCTATCATTAGTATTAAATGGTAGACATAGCGTTATATAGCTCATAAAGGGGATTCCCCAATAAAGCTTATAAGCAACAACTACCTATAAACATGTCGGTGACTGCTGGGTTCCCGAGGGGAGTCCAAAAGGCTCCCGTAGGTGGCTCAGCAGAGACCGTGATGAACCAATCCGTAGCAGATATAAAATGAAGCTACGGATAAGGGGAGCGGCTCTCGCCCCACCTCATCCTCCTAACTATGACTCCTCTTACATACCTCTTGTCCTTGACCTCTGTTATTAAGACTCTCACTAAGTCTCCCTCCCTTAGTGGCATGTTTCTGAGATTATCAGCAAGCACTACAGGACCATGTTTGACAGGATATAGGATTACTCTCGTTCCTCTGACGCTTCCAACTACAGCGTAAAGCTCTCTGCCCAGGAATATCCTCCTCCTCAAATATGTGTTGAGCTTATGCGCCTCCTCCTTTATCATAGAGCTTAGAGGGTCCTTATGCGCAGGAGGTGCCTTGGGAAAGTTGGCGAAGGCTGACATAGGCAGTGGCTGAAACCTATACACTGTCAGTTTCTCGACACCAGCCTTTACTACTTCCTTCATGACCTCTATAGTAGCCTTTACAGTTCTCTTGTTCTGGCCTGGCAATCCATGTATGAAGTATACATAGGGCCTGAGCCCATATCTTCTCAGAAGGGCCACAGCTCTTATGACCTCTCGTGGAGATGAAGGACGCCCTATGTCAAGGCAATGCATGCGATCTCCGCTTTCGCAACCTATATGCACAGTTGTGCCATGCAGGTATTTGCCTAGGACTTTAGCCACTTCTTCATTGACCAAGTTAGGCTTTATATTTTCTATCATCACGATGGCTTTTCCCCTCTTTACGTAATCTAGATCAAATATCGTCTGAAGAAGCTCATCTATAGCCTCTACATTGGCTGGTGGCTCTCTAGGATCAGTTAGAGGCTCAGGCTCTACTAAGAAGTCTCTGCCATAATCTAGAAAGTCTGGCGCTGATAATACAATTCTCCTGACACCTCTCTTGATGAGTCCTTCTATCTCCTCAACTATAGCCTCTATGGGTCTACTTCTTGAAGGGCCGAAGAGGCTCGGTATGGAACAATACCCACAGCCTGGTGGTATCTTGAGAGGACATTCAACTCTATTGGAGAGCGGACCCTCATAGCATCTGCCACAATCTATGCACTTTCTCCCATCCTCTAGCGCTATTCGAACTCTTCTATAATTACTACATCCCCTGACCACTTCCACATAAACTCTGGCATAGCTCTTGTTAGGATAACACTCTATGAGCCTTGTTGAAGGTCTGTATCTGCTCCACTCTCTTCGATTCATGATAGGCCTTAATGGATTCACAAATACCTCTTCGCCGACCCTATAAGCTATTCCTTTTATTGTCTTGAGTTCCTCAACGCTTGGGAGAGTACCATCCATTAATCCTTTATCTAAGAGCTCCTCAAGGGTTTTCTCACCCTCCCCTATGACAGCTACATCTGCACCCGCCTTCAGAAGAGCTTCATAAGGATCAGAAGCTATGGGCCCTCCTATGATGCAGGGCCCCTTATCAACATGCTTCCATGCTTCGCATACTCTTCTTGCTGTGGGAAGGTCAACGCTCATAGCACTTATCATCAATACGTCGAACTTATCAAGCCTAGAGTCCTTGAGGACTATGTCTCCCGTCTTTATCTCCACATCTATGCCTAGTTGTTCTAGAACTCCTCCTATAGTTCGTGGTCCAGCGCCTATCACATCTACAGTAGCAACTCTCTTGCCCGTGCTACCCATTCCTAGGCAATCTACTATTAGCGCCTTCATTCTACTCTTTCCTCAAAGGTCTTCTTACAGTAGCTATTGTCCTGTCCGCTATTCCATACTGCTTCAGCTCAAGGCTATTAGCCCACACTTCATTTACAGGAACTTTCTCTGAAGGTATTACTCTAAACCTATACCTCTTCTTCCCCGCGATTACGATCTCAACTTCATCCTCTATCCCCAAACGCTTCATCATCTCTGGGTTCATTTTCGCGGTTCCTCGATCTACATCATCAACTCTCCTTATCCTCAACCTCCTCTCTATGGGCTTTGCGCTCATGACCTCACCTCCTCTCCTCCTCAACCTGAGCCTTGTATCTTCCATACTTTTTGATCAGGTCTTCAAACCTAATTAAACCATGCATATACTTTATCAGAATATCCGGCAGGTCAGCTATGGGTACTCTTACCTGCGCCCATGTATCTCTATCTCTCAACGTAACACTATCATCCTTTAAGGTTTGTCCATCTATAGTCACGGCTATAGGCACGCCTATTTCATCAGCTCTTGCATACCTCCTCCCTATGGAGCCGGAGTCATCATACATCACTGTAATGCCTAGTCTTTTGATGAGCTCATACACCTCTCTAGCCTTCTCTGGAATTCCTTCTCTCAGTATTAGAGGAAGCACTACTACCTTTATAGGAGCTACATCTGGGGGAAGCTTTAGCACAACTCTATCATCCTTCTCTGTGTATGCATATTCAAGAGTGGCATAGATCAGTCTTTCAAGGCCATAGGAGGGCTCAGCTACGTGTGGTATGAATCTTCTGCCAGTCTCCTTGACCTCCTTGACCTTCACCTCCAGCATGTCTTCCGTTATACGTTCTTCCTTGACCTCCAAATAACCCTTCTCCTTAAGTTCCTTGAGGATAAGTTCTCCGGGAATCTTGGCCAACTCCTCTGCTATCTCCTTAGCCTTCTCCTTGAACTTAGGTCCTATAATTCTCATCAAGGGCCTCACTTCAACATACCTCTTGATGACGGGCTTTTCATACTCCTGAAACACTCTCAGATCCTCACCACTATATTGCATATGCCTTGAGAGGTCGTAGTCTGTCCTATAGGAGTGGCCAGCGACCTCAACCCATCCCCACCTATCCAGTAGGACTAGCTGGTCAAAGGTTTGAGCTGAATAGTGAGCTCTCTCTTCGGGCAGCTTGGCTATGAAGACCTGCTTGTCCTCTGGTATGCCAAGGCTTTCAACGAACCTCTTGCCTATGGCCATGAAGTATGCAAGCCATTCGCAGATTATCAATTTCCTGTTTACAGCCTCTTTAACTGTAACTACGCGAGGTTCTTTTCTGCCCTCAGCTACATCCTCTTCAGTCAGGATCCTCAGCTCCTCATCAGCAACTCTATCCAGTAGTTCGCACCTAGGATTCTCAGGATCGAAGAAGAGCTCTAACTCCATAATGGTGAACTCTCTCAGCCTTATAGGTCCTTGCCTTGGTGATATTTCATTTCGCATAACTCGACCTATCTGGGCTATGCCTAGTGGTAATCTCCTCCTCGTGCATTCATATACCCTCTTAAAGGCTGTGAACATCCCCTGAGCAGCTTCAGGACGTGCATATCCAACATTTTCGCTATAGGGCCCTATAGTGGTCCTGAAGAGTAGGTTGAATTTCCTTACTTCTCCTAGCTCTCCTCCACACTCAGGGCATCTTATATTCTCCTTCCTTATGAGCTCTGTAAGCTCCCCTGCGCTAAGCCTTTCTAAGCCCGTGGCCTCTATGGCCTCCTCTATCAAGTGGTCAGCTCTATATTTCCTGCCGCAGACTTTGCACTCTACTATGTAATCTGTGAAATGTTCAACATGGCCTGATGCCTCAAAGACCTTTGCAGGCATTATCACTGGGGTTACTATCTCTACCATGAATTCTTGATGATCAAGGACAAAGAATCTTCTCCACTTCTCCTCTATATTCTTCTTCAGAAGAGCTCCTAGCGGTCCTAGGTCTATGAAGCCTCTAACACCTCCATAGATCTCCACTGATGGCCAGAAGAAGCCCCTTCTCCTAGCCAGCTCTACTATTTTCTCATACTTATCCATAAATTCACCTCTCCACTCTTGACGCCATCAATCTTTAAACTAAAGGAAGGATTTATATTTCTGTCTCAAGAGACCATCCGCTCTATGGTTCCCTTCGGCCTCATGACATGCTAGGGGGTTGAGGATACTCTCTGAACTTCCATTAACATGACTTGATATGCATCGAGAGAGTATGATGAAGTTCGCTAATGTGTTCTCTGCTGGCAACAATAAGGTCATGGCCTTAGGAGAGGAAAAGTGGATGTGAATGTAAGCTCAGGCCTATGATCGCATGAATGAAGGAGGTCTATTCTATTCTGAGTAAAGCTATAAATGCTGCTAAGCTTAGATAGCTTAGGTGGCCTCCATGCAGCGAGCAGCGCCGCTCTTATTAATGCTACTGACTCTTGTGTCATCAATTGCACAGGCTGGTGGAGTGACCATAGACATACAACTTATGAACATTCAGGGAGAGCCCGCCGTTAGAGGAGTTGAAGTTAAGATACTCTATCCCAATGGCACCACACTAGCCACCCTCAGGCCCAACGCAAGCGGATGGGTAACTGCTGAAGTTGATGCAGGCAAGTACATCATAGAGGTATATGCTCATGGTGTCCTTGTGCTGAGCAGGTCTCTTAACCTAACCAAGGACACGATCCTTAACCTTACCTTGCCTACTTTCACGGTGAAGTTGAATGTCAGAAACCTTGACAGAACTCCTCTCATGCGGGCTACTTTATTTGCTAGATCCAACATAACTAAAGTCCTGACTCCTGTCAAAGGAGGCATTGCTCTGCTCGAGAACGTGCCAAAGGGGATCTACAGGATTACTATTAAGAAGTACAACATAACCGTCTATGAAGGAGTCATCGAAGTGCACGAAAACATGAGCAGAGAGCTCAATGTAACTGCTAATGTGAAATTCCTAGTAGTAAAAGCTACTGACCTTAAAGGCAAGCCTCTCCCCTACGCTATAGTGAAGCTGTTCTCATATGACAATATGACCTATGTCACAGAGCTGAGGACTAACGAAAGAGGTGAGGCTTACTTTGATGAAGTCCCAGTTATACGCTATATAGCGAAGGTCCTCTACAAGGGAGTGATAGTCGGGGAGTCGCTTGCCGACCCCATGATCCCCAAAGTGGTGAAGATAAACTCCTCAGTCGGCATAGTGAAGGTAGTAGTCATTGATAAGAGCACGAACACTACCATGCCTGGAATTCGTGTATTATTGAGCAATGAAACCTATGGCATCAAGGCATCTGGAGTAACTTCCTTCAACGGCACCTTCATCATTAGCAGACTACCTCTCATAGCGTATAATCTGTCAGCCCAGAGGGGGGATGTGACCTTCTATTCAAGGATTATAAAGCCCTCAAGATATGTCAACGCGTATGAACTGAGCTGCACTCCTCTGCCTGTGCGTGTAGTCATAGTTGATAGTAAGGAGAAGCTTACTGAAGCAAAGCTTGCTTTGATAGATCTATGCACTGAAGAGGTTAACTATATCAGCGTTGGGAGAGGAAGCACTACTCTCAGGCTATACCCCGGAAGCTATTTAATGCTTGTTTATGACGAATCACTGGGCTATGCAGTGCTTCTTAGAAGGATGAAGCTCATAGTCACTAGAGAATCTGAAGTGAAAATATCCTGTCCCAAGAGCCTGAAGCTATCCCTAAGGATCTTGACTGCTGATGGTTCTCCGATTCCAGGAGCTATGGTTCGACTATATTATCTTGTAGAAGGGAGAAGGTTGCTCATATCAGCGTCCAAGGCTGATCCTTCTGGATCAGTGAAATTTGATAACCTCATAGGAGGTGACTATCTAGTAGAGGTAATATATGAGAACACCACTGTTCATGTTACGCACCTATATCTCCTCACTGATAAGGACGTAGAGGTGAGAGTAGCTGCCATAACAAAGCTCATGGGAAGACTTATCCCCATGAGTCAGGTCAAGCTCATAGAGTTCATAGCGTACATAGCTCTAACTATCATCATAATTGCGGTCCCCATACTATTAAGGAAGAGGATCATGACTATCAGTAGAGGTTTAAAACATGTCTCTAGGAGAGCTTGAAGGACTTCTTACGCTCCTTATTCCTCTTCGAGGTTTTAACAATGGAGTCGAAGAGTCCAATTATGTGGTCGTAGGCTTTCCCTTTGATGATACCTCTTCCTTCAGGCCTGGCTCTAGATTAGCTCCCCTCAAAATAAGAGAAATGTCTGTGTACATAGACCCTATAGGTACTGCTACAGGAGTGGATATAGACGAGGTTAAGATCCATGACCTAGGCGATGTACTCACCATACCCGGTAATGTAACCAAGTCTCTAGAGCGTCTCGCGAAGGTAACTGAGCGTATAGCTGAGGAGGAGAAGAAACCTCTGATACTTGGTGGAGAACATACTCTGACCTATGCCGCCTTGAGTAAAATTGTCGAAAGAAATGAGGACATAGCGTTGATCTACTTGGACGCTCATACGGACTTATATGATGAATATCCTCCTGGTCAACGCATATCTCATGCTACTGTACTGAGGAGAATACTTGAGCAAATCCATGGTCTGGAAGTATTAATCATCGGCGCTCGCTCAAGTAGTTCAGAGGAGCTATCCTTCGCTGAAAGAAATAACATCATCATAGTAACTCCCTACAGCTCACTTAATGACGTATACTCCATCCTGAAGGATACGATAAAGAATAGACAGGTTTATTTGAGTCTTGACATAGATGTGCTCGATCCCTCTATAGTCCCTGGGGTTGGTAATCCAGAGCCTGGAGGCTATTCGTATAGGGAACTTCTTCATATCCTGTCATGGATCTTCAATCTATCGAAAGCTGTCATCGGATTTGACTTAGTTGAGCTAAACCCGCTTATAGACCCCTCTGGTTTATCATCCATAGTGGCATCAAGACTTGTATTTGACTTGATCTCCATGGACTTCATGAAGTCCTCTCAAGGTCAAGTTAAACTTATATCTCGCCTGCTATGATGAATAGTAGGTGAGCAATTGACGTATAGATGTGGAAGATGTGGGCATGTGTTTGAAGCCAAAGACCTTGAGATAATACCTTCCATTATGTGCCCTAACTGTGGCTACAGGATCATATTTAAGGTAAGGCCCGCTGTAGCTAAGAGAGTTAAGGCCGTATGATGAGAAGTGCTTAAATAGTCCATACATGAAGTTTTTACGGGGTTGAAGAGGGAGAATGGCTAGCGAGATCTGCCCCATATGCGGATTGCCTAAGGAACTGTGCATATGTGAAGCCATGTCTCGAGAGCAGCAACAGATAAGGATACGCCTTGAGAGAAGACGTTTTGGAAGGGAAGTAACCATTATAGAGGGAATCCACAGCAAAGACATAGACCTAAGAAAATTAGCTGGGATTCTGAAATCCAGACTTGCTTGCGGAGGTACAGCTAAGAATGGAAGAATTGAACTTCAGGGCGACCATAGGGCTAGGGTCAAGGATCTGCTTGTAGAGTTAGGCTTTCCCAGTGAACAGATCTTCATAGAGTGAATCATGGGCTTAACAGCACAATCAATACATCGAGAACAGAGGTAAGCCATGTCACTGAAGGATTAATTTAGAGTGTAGGCCCCTCATTATTGTTGTAGACGAAGATATATCTCTCTAAGCCTGTTCACCCCATCTATCTCCTCTATGTACTCCGCCACCTCCTTAGGCACATACTCCTTCCACTCATCTCCTCTGAGCATGAGCTTTCTTATCCTAGTGGCATTGTATAAATCTCGTTTAAAAAATGGAATTCCCTCCACTCTATAGCCTGCCTCCTTGAAGAGCCTTTGAGTCAATGGATCATTAGAGAACACTATGTCAAACCTAGGCGAATAGTGTTCAACCATGGCTACCCATATTGAATGTCTTCCATTAGTATCAGGGACAAGCGTTATGATACATCTACTGAGAAGCCCTCTTGTACGTAGAACTCGCCATATCATCTCCACCCTTTCGCCAGCAGTGAAGGGGTTTTGAAGTGAGTGAGAGTACTGGGCACTGCCTATGCCTATGATTACCTCATTAACTTTTCCTAGAATCCACTCCAGAGCTTTTAAATGGCCTAGATGAAAAGGTTGGAATCTCCCTATAAAGAAACCTCGAGTCATGTGATCATCTTATGGGGAGTTTAATCTTAAGCTCTTTAGCTAGCTCCTTATATCGATTCCTAACCGTGACCTCTGTCACTTGGGCAGCCTGAGCTACCTCCTTCTGAGTCCTTATATCGTTATCAAGGAGTGATGCTATGTATATCGCTGCAGCCGCTAAGCCAGCTGGGTCTTTGCCTGCAGTTAGTCCTCTCTCTTTAGCTTTATTGAGGATCTCTATGGCCTTCATTATAGTCTTGCCTCTGAGCTTAAGAGCCTCTGCAATCCTTGGCACGAAGTCAACTGGGTCTGCTAGAGGAACTTTTATGCAACCCTCTCTCAACAGAAGCCTGTAACATCTAGCCACATCTTTTTTGCCGCCTTTAGTGAACTTGGCTATCTCATCTAGAGTTCTTGGTATTTTAAGCTCTCTACAAGCGGCATATATGGCTGCAGCCATTACTGACTCTATGCTCCTTCCCCTCACCAGGCCTGACTCTACAGCTCTTCTATAGATCTCCATAGCCCTCTCCTTGACGGGTTTGGTAAGCTCAAGCTGTGATGCTATTCTTTCAAGTTCCATATTAGCCTGCTGTAGGTTTCTCTCAAGTGAAGTCTGTATTCTGCTTCTCTTCTGCCATTTGCTCAATCTCATCATATCCATTCTTCTCCTGTAGTCCAGTTCTCTTCCCAGAGCATCTTTTCCTCTCCAGTCTACCACGGTTGTTAGATTATCTGGAGTTGCTCTAGTGAGAGGTGCACCAACTCTACTTCTTTTCTCCCTTTCCTCAGGTGTAAAAGCTCTCCATTCAGGACCTTGGTCTATTACTTTATCTGTTACTACATAACCACAAACAGCACAAGTTATCTCTCCTCTTTCATAACTATAAATGAACTTAGTACTACCACACTCAGGGCATCTAAGAGGAGCTTGACTGCTAGCCTCTACATTAAACTCATGAGCCTGAAGATACTCATCCATACTCATAACAACCTCTTCCTCACGCCTGACCTTTCTTTCCTCCATCAACCTCACCTCCACAAAGTTTATAAGAGTTGAGCGTTAAAACTTCGTTTGTACATCTATATAAGGCTTTCGCTCATAATTCCGGGGTATTCTCTCCATTATATTTTTTATATACACATGGGGTTGAAGATAGCCCGGACTTAGCCACACCTCCATGGAGGCTCACTATTTCAGCGAGGCCCATAAACCAGCTCCCTATCTAGAGCTATATCAGTCAACATATTGGCTTATTGAGAATACAGCAAAAGTACCATAGTGTGTATAAATCAGCTCTTGTCATTTATAACTATGCTATAATGTGATGTACTAAGCCTTTAAGTCATGGTGCTTTAATAGCATATTTCTAGGGATCATGAAGCCTAGAGAGAGGTGCTTAAGAGCTATACAACATGAAATCCCTGACAGAATACCTCTCGACTTCAAGTGCAGGCCTGAGCCCCTAGAGGAGCTCATGAAAAGCCTTAATCTCAGCACACTTGAAGAGCTGCTTAGAGCCCTACAAGTAGACTTCAGATATGTTGAGCCTGTGCTTAAAGGTGGATATCTGCCCAAGGACGTTGAAGTAAAGGAGGGCCCCTACGCTCCAGCCTATACTATAGGTTTCAGAAATGACTATGAGATTCGACGAGATATATGGGGTATAGAGAGTGTATGGGCTCCAAAGCGTACCTACACGTACACCTACGTCAGACATCCACTTCAGCACATACCACTAGAGGAATACAGATGGCCTGAAGTGGATGTGGAGGCTACGACGTTAATCGTGAAGAGAGCTAGGGAGGAGCATGAGGATTACTGTCTAGTAGGTGTCCTAACCCACCTATGGGAGATAGCATGGCAACTACTAGGCTTTGATGAAGCCCTCAAGGCCATGATAAGGAATCCTTCGCTCCTTGAGAGAGTCCTGGATGGCATAGACAGAATAAGGTTATTGGAAGCTAAGATAATGTGTGAGCTAGGAGTCGATGTGATATACGATGGTGATGACGTAGGAATGCAAAAAGGCATGATGATGTCACCTAGGATGTGGAGAAGATTCCTCAAGCCAAGGTATGAGAGATTAGCAAGACTATGCCATAAATACGGTGTGTTCCTTATGTTCCATAGTGACGGCTGGATAGAGCCTATAATACCTGACTTGGTTGAGATAGGCGTGGACATATTGGATCCCGTTCAGCCAGAGTGTATGAATCCTTATGAAATAAAGGAGGAGTATGGAGACAGATTAACTCTGCATGGCACAATAAGCGTCCAAACAACACTACCCTTTGGAACACCTGCGGAGATAGAGCATCTCGTGAAGGAGAGAATTGAGAAGCTTGGCCCTACAGGCTTTATCCTCGCTCCCACTCATGCTATACAACCAGACACTCCTGTTGAAAACATAATCGCTATGTATAGGGCGGCCATGAAATATGGCACCATCAAGCGATAAAGGAGCATGGTTCTTCAACATCTGCACCTCCTCACCTCATCATCAATGCAGAGCATCTATGTGCTATTTCTCATCTTTCTGAAATGTATTCTGACCATCATGCATCTCCTTTCTGGAAACAGGTATGGCATAAGACACATAGCAAAACTTAATTACCCTCCAGACATATGTCTCCACACGGAAGTAGCCCGGTGGTGTAGCGGCCAAGCATGCGGGGCTCTGGCCCCCGTGACCCGGGTTCGAATCCCGGCCGGGCTACCATACCATTACCCTCACAGACTTCTACCAATATAATATTGAAGAAATCCATGCTCATCCCACCATAACTCTTAACTTTGAGATGGCCTGCCTTACTCCATGGTCTCATAATCTTAGGTAAGAAACGACCTCACTTAAAGTGAATTTCATCAAGGCTTTTTATGGTGAAAATTCCAGTGATTCTCCATGCCTCATGCTCCTCAGCATCAATAAGCCTCTGAGAGGCCTTAGTGAATGCTCTGCTAAGTCATGAATTCTATACAGTCTTTGAGGTTTGTGGAGCATAGTCTCGCCTATTATCTCTTGCGCTATTATGGTGGCGATAAGCGATGGTACCATTAACGCATAGTTTCCCATCATTTCGCTCACCATGATTGAAGTCCCTAAAGGTGTATTGGTTGCTGCGCCAAAAACGGCTGCCATACCTGCATATGCATATACCACTGGATGCATGTCAGCTATCTTCAGCCCTATTAAGTAAGCATAGAGTAATCCTGCATAAGCTCCTATGAATATACCTGGAGCAAATAGTCCTCCGCTATTGCCTGAGCCTATAGAGAGACCTGTCGCCAATATCTTCAGGAATATCAGTGCAACGAGATATTCTAGGATGAACTCGTACTCAGCATTCTCTATAACTGCTGTGAGCTCATTTGATAAATAGCTCATACCATTTCCTAATATGGCAGGAAAGAAAATGCCAATGGGGGCTAGCATTAGCGAACCCATTAAGGGTCTTAGATGAGGAGCATCACAAGCTCTTCCCAAGACGTTGAAGAAATACTTGAACCATCTATATGACTTAACATATGCTATGATAAAGCTGGAGCTGAAGGCTCCAAGTAGTGCTATGGATATCACACTCTGAGGCTGAAGTAGCTCTCTATGGCTTATGGAGATGGTGGGCAATAGTATTTGAAATCCGAATAAGTGTGTTGAGACTAAGTATGCTGCAATGCTTGATACCAATGAGGGCAGGAATGCCATCGCTTCTATATCGCGATAGTATGGTATTTCAAGTGCGAAGATGGTCGCTCCTAGGGGTGTTCTGAAAATAGATGAAAGTGCAGCTGATATACCTGACACCATTAGTATTCTCCTTCCCTCTTCGCCCAATCTAAGTATTGAGGCTAGGAGTGAACCTATGCCACTTCCCATTAGAAGACTTGGTCCTAATGTTCCTCCACTGTTTCCTCCTCCTATAGCAAAGGCAGTAGCAACAGCTTTGCAGAAGGGCACTCTAAAGCGTATGAACTCTCTTCTCCTATGGTAAGCACTTAGGGCATAAACAAGACCAGAACCTTCCACCTCGCTTGATATTTTATGAGCTATGAGTGTACTCACTAATGATCCTGCAACAAGAGTTACTAGGACTAAGAAGCTTCTCTCACTTGAACTTGCTATTACTGAGTAGTCATGATAGATTACACCTAATGGACTCTCATGAACTCCATGTAGAAAGCCATAGAAGGTGGCTATGAAGCATGTTAAGAGATGAAAGCCTGTAATGAAAAGGCTCACTAAGAAGCCAACGATAACGCCAAGTGTGACGTACTCCTCAAAATATTTTATACCATAAATTCTCGCTGAAGAAGACCTTCGCTCCTTCTTCATAAATAATCACCTGAAGAGGATTATTCTTCAGTTAGAACATAGTAGCAGTGAGTACTTAAATACATTGCCCAGCTTTAGTCCCTCTTCTTATCATTAACCAGTTAGTATTTGGATTCATGAAAGTTAAAATATGAATAAGAGCATTTGCTAGTTGGATTTTGACCACTTCATAATAGGAACTATTACATCACATGTAACAGCTCGAGTGAACTCATGTGCTAGCATGTGGAAATGCTTGCTGTAAAGCTGCTCAAAGAAGCGTATAGTAATGCCCTTCTCTTGATCTCCATTCTGACTAATCACTAACATCCTCAGCCAAGTCATGGATATATAATAATATGGAGTTAGTAGTTACGCATGGGGCTGATAGTGAAGCCTGCACTCTTAATACTTAGCACATCACTCATTATATGGGCTATTCTGAGGTTTAGTAGACCTAGGCTTAGGGAGCCATCAAGCCTGGAAACATTACAGCATAATATCCTCATAGCCTTGGATAGAACAAGCATGGAAACAGCACTACTAACAGTAGGACTCATAAGCATAGCGCTGGCCTTAGCATGAGGCAGTGTGGCTATAGTCGTCCTTTCCACTTTTATATGTACTGAAGCTTTAAAACCTCTAGAGGTTAACATTAATCCTTAGGTGTAGTAATGCAACTACCATTTAGAGTGAGGTTCAAGTTCGTTAAAATGGCCTCTCGTATAGTCGGCTATGCATGGAAGTCATCTCTAGTCAATGAATACTTAAAGCTTGTTGAGAAGGCAAAGGACCTAGCTGAGCTGGAAAAACTGGTTGAGGATAAATGTGCCACATACAGAGGAAGAGAGGCTGAAGTATTGCGCATGGAGCATGCACTACTCAAGAGACTACTTTCCGAGTCATCGAGATGAAATATGCGAGCAAGTCCTGACTCAGCTATTCTTCATACGCTCCCTCAGCTTTCTATAGAGAACTTCTAGCTCCTCTCTACGCATTGCTCTGAGCTCCTCCTTAGCTAAGCTGCTTAGTAGAATTTCACGTGCCTTCCACAGTCCATATCTCTTTACCAGCTCTTCAAGCTTTCCTCCCAAGAACATCACCGAAGCGCTCAATAATCCTACCCTCAAGCTGATTCAGCCAATCTCTGACAAAGCCTCTTACCGAGAACTTGACATAGGGGTATGCTCTTTTCACATGCTTTATGCTCCTTAACTCAACGTAGAGCCTCATTTCTTTATCTAGGCAGAAATATAGTGGTTTTATCCTCGCTATGAGTTTAGGATCTGTTGCCTTTGTGACTATCCCCTCCTGAACTATACCTCTTATGTTCCCCCTTATGATATTCATTATAAACGCTTGAACCTCATCATCAAGATTATGACCTGTAGCAAGGAAGTTAGCTCCCTCCTCTCGTGCTATCCCATTCATCATGTACCTTCTCAGGATACCACAGACACTACAGGGCTTAAGCTTTATCTTGCCTCTAAGCATGAGTTTTGCTACATCTGTTATTGTAAATCCAAATTCTTTTTTTCATACTTGCATGTACTATGTCAATTCCCATATCATGTGCTATTCCATCCACGATTTTGACTCTATTCCTGATCCCTTCTCCTATGCCCTCATCGATTATAAGTGCCTTAACGGAGAAGCCATACTCTGAACTCCACTTGCTAAGCATGTACATCAAGCCCATGCTATCCTTACCTCCTGAGACAGCAATCATTATGAGGTCATTAGAGCCTATGACGCCACACCTGACAAGTGCTGTTTAACCTTGTGTTCTATATATTGTAGAAAACACCTTCCACAGAGACTAAAGTCTGGCCATTTCATGTGATAGATGGGCTTTGAATCACACAAGACACACTTCATGCTCTTGACTCTCTCACAAGAATTCTTAATTTACAGAAGGAGCATATCTCTCCAAGAGAAGGCATATTACATATCTTACACCTCCTCAGACTCACCTCTTCTATCCTATAGAAGCTTCTGAGAGCGGGGTGTATTTTGCTCATGTATATTCTGAACATGTTGATCTTGAGGCCTGGATATCTTTCGTCAAGACTGTTCAAGAATTCCAATGCATCATCTCCCATGCCTAACTTCTTATATGGGCATGCTGCTCTTATGAACTTCAGGCCCTTAGCCTTGGCATATTCAATCATCTCCCTTTCGCTACACTCAGCTAAGGGCTTGATCTTGGTCACAAAGCCCCTCCTCTCCGTTATGGAAATGGGAGCAGTCCTTATTAACTGCTCAATATCTCCACTTACAAAGTTCACGAAGAGGAACTTCATAAGGTCATCTAGATTGTGTCCTGTAGCCACTTTCGTAGCCTTTACTTCTATCGCCACACTATTCATTATATATCTCTTGATGATACCACAGGCTGAGCATAGTGGACGCCTTATCCTAGCTTCAATGAGCCTATCTAGATTTATATCGTACTCTTTTAGAGGGTCTACAAGCACATAATCCACTCCTAGCTCTCTGTAGTTCTCTATGGCAGTGTTGACTGCCTTCTTGAAAAATTCTTCATGACTAAGCATTATGGTAAGCCCCATGATGCTGAACTTCATATCCCTGCTCAACTTGTGCATTATATGGAGCAGACTTGTGCTGTCTTTTCCTCCTGAAACACATATGAGAACTAGATCGTTCTTCTTCACCATGTGATATTTCTCTAAAACCCTTCTAACCTTCCTCTCCACATACTCTATGTAGTGCTCTCTACAGAACTTAACAAGAGGCGATCTTAATCTTATCTCAGCCTCTCTACCACACTTTATGCATTTACCGAGAAGCATCTTGGGGCATATCCCTCAGTTCACCTCATGTTAGTCATAAAGAGGTTTTACTTAAATATCCTCATCCCTGGATATACCGCCTCTTCCCCTAGATAGTCCTCTATCCTGAGCAATCTGTTGTACTTGGCGGTTCTCTCTCCTCTCGCTGGAGCACCTGTCTTTATCTGTCCTGCATTAAGAGCCACCGCTAGGTCAGCGATAGTAGTGTCCTCAGTCTCTCCAGACCTATGGCTTACGATAACGTTATAGCCGTTTTTCATAGCTAGCTCAGCTGCATCTATTGCTTCACTAAGCGTACCTATCTGATTAACCTTAAGTAGCAGAGCATTAGCAGCACCTATTTCTATACCTCTTCTGAGCCTCTTTACATTAGTAACGAAGAGGTCATCACCTACAATCTGAACTTTGTCCTTTAACCTTTGAGTTATTTCTCTAAAGGCTTCAAAGTCTTCTTCATAGAAGGGGTCTTCTATGGACTTTATTGGATACTCGTCAACGAGGTCAAGGTAGAACTCAAGGAGCTGCTCTTTTGTGAGATCCTGGCCATCGACTTTGTATACTCCTCTATCCTCATCATAGAAACTTGACGCTGCTGCATCAAGACCAAGCACTACTTGAGTCTCAGGATCATATCCTGCACTCTTGATTGCCTTCACTAAGGCATCAAGAGCTTCTCTCGTCAGCTTCATAGGCGGAGCAAACCCTCCTTCATCACCTACATTTATTGCTAAGAGCCCATACTTACTCTTCAAATAGTCCTTAAGTTCATAGTACACTTCACATGCCATCCTGATGGCCTCTCTGAAGCTATCTGCACCCACCGGGATTATCAAGAACTCCTGGAGGCTCAACTCATTTCCAGCATGCTTACCTCCATTGATTATGTTCATCAAAGGAACTGGCATGACTCTGGCCCTTGCTCCTCCTAGGTATTGGAAGAGAGGAAGCTTCATGGTGTCTGCTGCAGCCTTAGCATTGGCAAGAGATACTCCTAATATGGCATTAGCACCTAGCTTAGACTTGTTAGGAGTTCCATCAAGAGTTATTAGAAGCCTGTCTAATGCCCTTTGTCTCCTTGAGTCAAAGCCCATAATGGCCGGCGCTATTATGTTGTTCACATTATTTACTGCTCTCAGAACCCCTCTTCCCTTAAACCTCCTTGGATCACCGTCGCGAAGTTCAAGAGCTTCATGTGCTCCTTTTGAGGCACCTGCTGGGACAAGAGCTATTCCCTGCCCTCTACCTTTAGTCCTTACCTCAACCTCCACAGTGGGATTTCCTCTGGAGTCAAGAGCCTCCCTAGCCTTGACAAACGATATCTTGAACTCCTCCAAGATATCACCTCGCTCTAGCCTTTAATACTTCGAGAACCTCCTTTAAATCTGATATTGAGGCCTCAGTCTCCTCATCGCGCCAAAAGATCTCAAGGAGCAGATACTTGGGGCTAAGGTCTTGGATGAGCATAAGACATTCATCAATATCAAGTTCCCCTACGCCAAGAAGCAGGTGATCCCTCACGTTATCATCCTTTCTCTTATAATCATGCAAATGTACGACGTACACTCTTCCCTTGAAATCACTCCATTTATTAAGAGCGGCCTCATCTCTGAACTGCCTGCTTCTCGAGTACATATTATGTGCTATAGCGGCATGTCCCACATCAAGGCACAACATGATGTCCTCTAAGTCCTCTATAAGCTCCCTAATCTGCCTCACTCCGCCTAATAGCTTGGTAGGATTATTTTCAAGAACAGGCACTATTCCCCTATCCATACACCATTGTGCTATACAATGAAGTGAATGTTTAGCAGCCTTCATGACTTCTCTTCTTATCTCATCGAATCCTATAGCTTCTGCTGATAGTATGTGGAAGTTAAAGTACCTTGCCTCAATTCTATAGGCGAACTCAATACATGTCTTAACTATCTTGAGCGAGGCCTCTCTGAGGACATCTCTAGGCGATGCAAGACATATATCCCTCCATGGTCCATGTATGCCTATTTCCATGGCGAGGCTTTGAGCAAGCTCTCTTATCCTCTTCATCATGTAGTCGTCTAATTTCTCAGGCCAGGGATAGTCAAGAGATAGTTCAATATAGTCAAAGCCATTAAGCTTCGCAACCTCAATATTATCATCTATTCTACCATCACCATACCACACTGGAACACCGATTTTCATTAGGGAGGATCCCCTAGCTCTCGTTTTCGATCAGAGGCCTGAACTTAACTCCGTATTGTATTATACCATCCCTTCCTATCTCAGAGAGCTTTCTGAAGGTTGCCTTGACCACCATCCCTATCTTAACATCCTTTGGATCAACGTCTGTGAGCTGTGCTATCAATCTTGTACCATCCTCCAGCTCTATGAGGGCTATGGGGTAGGGAGCATATTCCTCGTAGCCCTTAGGAGGTACTCTGATAATGGTATAAGTTACTACATGCCCTTTGTCTGGCAGCTTAACATCCTTCAACTCCCTACTCCCACAGACAGGACATACTCTCTTAGGTGGATAGAACCTCTTGTGACATTTCATGCATTCACTTCCAATGAGCTTGTACCTGTACTTCGACTCCCTCCAATATATTGGAACACTCATGCTCTCCCTCCTTAATGCCCTTCATCGCCGCTCAAAAGCGCCCGGTTCAATCACCTGTCTTTGCCGGGCCTACTGACTTCTTTCATTGCGGGCTCAGGGCGTTAAAAGATAGGTCATACTTTACTTTTAAACATTCCCTTCCTTCTCTAACTTCTCAATGATTAGTCTCTTGCCCTTTATGTCTATAATTATCAACACTTTCTCTCCAGGTTTAAATGGAAAAGCTGTGTCATTGGCTACACTTGTAGGGATGTATATCCATGTCTTCTCGTATGTCCTTCCTTTGGAGTCCTTGAACCTATACCTAACCACTCTGCCTACTCCTTTGCCGACCAATGCAACCGCCATCAAGGTCTCTGATGTGCAAACTTTTAACCCTTTTTGTTAACTATTGTAGCAATAAAAATTGGTTTACCTTTTTGGTTATCGATCTAGTCAGCCCGTCGTAGTATGTTGATGACAACTGTTCCTCCAACTCCACCCATCGAATGTATCAGACCTCTCTCTGCCTTACTAAGCTGATTCTTGCCCGCTTCTCCTCTAAGTTGAAGTACTGCATCTACTGCCTGATAAATTCCTGTGGCCCCTATTGGATGTCCTCTTGCCTTGAGTCCTCCCATGGTGTTCATAGGTATCCTACCATCTCTAGCTATCTGCCCTTCTCTTACGAGAAGATATCCCTCTCCTTTCCTTGCAAATCCAAGGTCTTCAAGTGTCATAACTCCAAGTATGGTGAAGGCATCATGGGATTCCACGAAGTCTATATCTTTGGGCTCTATCTTGGCCTTCTCATAAGCCTTCCTTGCTGCCCTGACGATAGCCATGAGTGTTAAGGGGTCATCCCTTTCATGAACACTCAATCTGTCAGTGGATACAGTAGAGGCCTCTATTTCGATAGGTGTATCAGTGAACTTCCTGGCCTTATCCAAAGGACATAGTATAAGGGCAGCAGCTCCGTCGCTTATAGGAGCGCATTCGAAGAGGTGTATGGGGTCGGCTATCATGGGAGATGAGAGTACAGTCTCTACACTTACCCTGTTCCTGAAGTGAGCATAAGGAGTATTAACAGCATTCTCATGGTCATTAACAGCTACAAGTGCTATGTCCTCAGGCTCAGCTCCATACTTGTGCATATATAGCCTGTGTAGTAGAGCATTAAGTCCAACGAAAGTTGCTCCGCTGAAGATTACATACTCCCTATCCTCTGCCATTGCAAGAGATAGAGTGACTTCAGGTGTAAGCCTATCTGTCATTTTCTCAACGCCTGCAGCCATGACTATGTCGTACTCCCCCGAGGCAACGGCTAGGTATGCCTGGTGTATGCTCATGCCTCCTGAGGCGCATGCCGCTTCAACTTTACAAGCTGGTATACCTGAGAGGCCTATATCTCCTGCAAGGAGAGCTCCTAAGTGTTCCTGTTCTTGAAGGCTAGCGCTCATCATGTTTCCTACATAGAGAGCATCAACTCTCTCCACTCCTGCATCGTCCATAGCCTTGAGAGCAGCCTCTACAAATAGGTCTCTCAGCGACCTTCCCCAGTGCTCTCCTATCTTAGTATAGCCTATGCCAACTATAGCTACTCTCCTCATGCTCACACCCTAATCTTCCTCCTATGTTTCACATATAGGGCATAGTCTATCAGAGCTCTTCTCCTAATAAGATCTCTTACCCTAGGAGCTAGGTTCCTCTTGTCCTCTATGGCATCTTGAACTATTATGCTGAAGGCATCGCTTCCAGCACCTGACCCGAATGACACTGCTAATATTCTCTGACCAGGCTTAGCCACGTCAAGTACGGAGGCTAAGCCTATGAGCATGGATGCCGCATAGGTATTGCCTATCTCCGTCACCACTATGCCTGGCTGAACCTTCTCCCTATCAAAGCCCAGAATTCTAGCCACCCTCAGAGGAAACTTCAGATTAGGCTGATGAAATACTGCATAATCGAAATCCGAGGGCTTTAGGCCTAATTCATCCATCAGCCCCTTGGCAGCTGAGACTATGTGCCTGAAGTAAGCTGGCTCACCAGTAAACCTTCCAGTATGCCGTGGATAGAACTGCCCTTCCCTTCTCCAAAAGTCAGGCGTATCTGTGACGAAGGAGTAGCTACCCTCAAAGTACGCTATGGTGTCATCTGACTTAAGGCCTACTATATATGCAGCAGCTCCACAGCCAGCAGTGTACTCTAGCTCATCACCTGGCCTTCCTTGAGCAGTATCAACTCCTATAGCCATGGCGTATTTGGTCATCCCACTGGCCACAAGGGCTATACAGTCTTGTAGCCCCTCAGTCCCTGCTTTGCATGCGAATTCCAGATCACATGCTAATACCTTGGGAGTAGCCCCTATAGCTTCGGCCACCACTGTTGCACACGGCTTTACAGCATAGGGCTTGCTCTCTGTTCCAACCCTTATAGCCTCTATATCTCTTGGATCTATTCTCGCTCTTGCGATAGCATATCTAGCAGCTTCTACAGACATCGTGATGGAATCTTCATCGAGATTGACAACACTCTTCTCCTTTACAGGAGGAGGGGCTTCTCTATGCCATATTCTGGCTATTTCCTCATCACTTACCCTGTACTGTGGCACATAGACTCCATAGCCTACTATACCAACTTCTCTGATAGTTCTCAAGGTCTCACAGTAGATAGATAAATAGACTAGAAAATATTTACGTTTAAAATCGTATTCACTATCGACAGCTATCTAATTAGCTGAACTATCCTCTCAAGCTCCTCCCTAACTCTCCTCAAGGTGTTCTCAAGCTCTTCTCGTTGCTTTTTCTCAGCCTCATACTTCTCCCTAAGGCTCTTAAGCTCCTCCTCAAGCTTGGATACTTTGCCTCTGAGCTCCTCGACTTCTCTTGAGACAGCCATTCCAGGAAGAGGTACCTTCAGTTCTCCCCTCACCAGCTTTTCAAAGGTTTCTCTTACGAGCTTGCCCGCTTTTGTCTTCCCAGCGAGGTGATTTCTTATTGTTCCTTCGCTTCTACCTAGGTCTTCGGCTATTTCTCTTATGCTCATGCCTGCTTTATCTCTTGCTAGAGCACCAGCTGCTACTGCTAGTGAATCAATCCAAGTGAGTCTTTCCTCACTTTCTCTTATCTCTTGAAGAACATCTGGTCTAAAGAGCGTGCCTATCAGGAGTGCTGTCTCCAGCCTGTGTATCTCCTCTCTTCCTAGGGGCCTCAGAGGTATCTGCTCGAATATGATTTCGCTTGCCATCCTATCCTCCCCCATATACGTCATCTTCCAGACTCCTTTATCTATTCCTCTATTAGCATTCCTCTGCGTATTCTCAGCACTTTATCATAGTGTATCACTATGCCCTTGTCTGTGATGTCAAAGGGATGTCTCCTCATACTATGTGAAGTACCTCTCATCTTCCAGACTATGATGCTTCTCCTAAGCTCTCCCTCATATTCATCAAGGTCAAGCCTTATTATGCCATCTGCCGCATGTTCCACTCCTGGCCCTCCAAATCCTCTCTCTGTGGCGCTAACCTGGCTTACTAATATTGATGTGCAACCAAGGCCTGACAACACCCTTTTTAACTGCATGACAACACTTCTGGCTACAGCAGGTCTAGTCAAGTATAAAGTTGAGACTGAGTCAATGACAGCTCTTTGAGCTCCAATGTCCCTTATAGCTGCCTTTAAAACATCTATGAGCTGATGTACATCGTCAGGATCTCTAACAACATATCTCTCGCGCTTAGCTGCCTCTCCTATCCCTCCTGTGAAGGCATCCACTATGGCGAACATGCCCTCATTTTCATAGTCCCTGACATCCCATCCAAACTGCGCCATATTGCGCCTTATCTGGACTGGATGCTCCTCTAACGCTACTAGAACTCCTGGTTCTCCTTGAGTTAGGCCGTAGTACAGATATTGCTGTCCAAATATAGACTTGCCTGTGCCTGGCCCTCCAGAGAGGAGGACTACATTCCGCCTAGGGATCCCTCCATGCAATATCTCATCAAGTCCAGGTATTCCCGTCTTAACCCTCTCTATGGGCATCACTGACCCCTGATCCTATGAGTAGAGGAGATAAATATACAATACGCTATATAATTTGAGCTATAGAAGTACTTGATCACGTATAAAGCTAACCATATCTCCTCTTAACGTAGTCCTTTACTAACTTCATCACTCCTCTTACTGTATTCTCCTGTGACAATAACTTCCGATCACCTCTAATGGCTGCATAAAGTCCTTTGAGCCCAAGGTTAAATAACAATAGTATCTCACTCCCATTGTCTAGTGCAAACCTATCTCCTCCCCTCATGAGCTCAAAAGCGCTCTTATAGATCTCTAGCGCTTCAGCGGCTTCCTTGTCTCTCATCTCCGCCTCCTCTATTGTTGTCTCCACTAGCAGCCCATCCTCAGTTATTATAGTTGCAGACTTCAATCCTACTTGTGTCACTAACTCCTCTAAGTGCTCAATTCTCTCCGGCATTCTCACTTCCTCTCTAGCGGTCTCCTCTGCATATCTCCTCAGGACTTGACCTACAAGGATTTGTGATAATCTACCTTCTATCCTCTTGAGCATCTCCATTATCTCTTCATCTCTTGTCCTTGACTGCAGCCTCATGACGACATTGGCAAGGAACCTTATCGAACGAGTGTTATCATTCATAGTAACTCCTAGAGCTTTAACCGTACGCTCAAGCATTCCCATCATTCTTCTATACATGATATAAAGGGGAATAACTATGGTTAAAGATGCGAATGCAACCAACACGAGGTTATTCACATTTATTGAAGAGCCTATAACCTCGACTAAGGTATCGAATATCTTCACTATTATTGATTCCGGCATGTACCTCACCTGATCAGGTCTCTAACCCTTTCCTCATACTTCCTCAGTACGAGATATACAAGCCCTAGGTTAGGATTTCTTGCTGTCTGACAGACTAAGGCTCCCATTTCCATGGGTACTGCAATAAGGTGCCCTCCTCCCTCAAGCATTACATCAACTCTTAATATTTTCTTGCCCTTCTCACCAAGCATTTCAAGCGAAGAGTCTATGGCATTTATCATGGCCATAACAGCTGCGCTGAAGGCCTCAGGCTCACTATCTGATGGTAGTATGTGTGCTATGGGAAGCCCTTCTGAACTCACTAGAGCTGCTGAGTTTATAACCCCCCTAGCATCTCTCAGCAGCTCTTCTAGAGTTCTCCTTATTCTTTCAATCAGAGTTTCGTCAACATTCATAGCCTTCCCTCGGTAGAGTATTCGCCCCACATAGATTTAAAAGTAAAGTATAATTTTATCATCATAGGGAGTTATGCCCGCTAATTTACCAAGTGAAGCAAAGGCTAAATGGCTTAAGGTAATGGAGGCTAAAACTCCAGAGGAGAAGCTAAAGGCTCTTCAGGAGTTCTTAGCTGCAGTCCCTAAGCATAAGGGCACAGAAAAACTCATCAGCATGGTCAGAAGGAGAATGGCAGTCCTGAGAAGGGAGATCGAAGAGAGAAGGAGGAAGAGAACAGGAACCTTCAGCCCCTTCTCGGTTAGGAAGGAAGGTGATGTGATGGTAGTGCTACTTGGCATGACTAACTCTGGAAAGAGTAGCCTATTAAGAGCGCTCACTAACGCCAAACCTGAGGTCTCTCAAGTACCTTTCACTACCAAGATCCCCGTACAAGGCGCTCTGCTATATGAGGGTGTCTTAATACAGCTTGTCGAAGTGCCAGCTCTGATGGAAGGTGCTTCTGATGGAAGAGCATGGGGCCTACAGGCTCTTTCTCTAGCCAGAAATGCTGATGTCCTGATGATAGTGATAGATGCTCAGAATCGTCCTCTGCGTCAACTCTACACGATAGTCAAGGAGCTTGAGAGAGCACGTATTCATGTGGTTCCAAGGAGATGTGAAGTTAGGCTAAAGAGGATCAGAGGCAATGAAATCATAGTCGTAGGCAAGCTTAAGGACTGTACTATTGATGATGTAAGGAAGCTGCTAAGAAGCTATAGAATATACGGAGCCATTATTCAGATAAATGGCGAAGCAACATTAGATGACATAGAGGAAGCAATATTCGAGGACATAGTTTACAAGCCTACCATAATAGTCGTTAACAAGGTCGAGGATCCTGAACATATGAGAGTTGTCGATAAACTTCGCTCCTTGACTCAAGGGAAGATCCCCATCATAGGAGTCTCTTGCATGCTAGGTAAAGTTCCTGCTGAGGAAATAGGATCTTTAATCCTAAAGCAAGCTAAGGTCATAAGAGTCTACACCAAAGAGCCTGGCAAGCCTCCTTCAAGCAAGCCTTTAGTCTTGAAAGAGGGCGCTAGAGTTATTGATGTGGCCAAGAGAATACACTCCTTTCTGTACGAAAACTTCAAATATGCCAAGGTATGGTCAAAGCACCTTCCCTACTCTCCTCAGAGAGTAGGAGCCGACTTTATGCTTCACGATGGAGACATAGTCGAGATTCACGCCTAGCCCTGTCTAACTGTTATCTTCAAATAGCCTTAGGATAATCTGATCTAAAAGAGAACATGAGCCTTATAGAGGAGAGTGCATATACTTTAAGGTTAATGGCTTATACACTATCCCTAGGCGTTCTCCTTCTGAACTACCTGCCTCTTCACATGGGTATGCCTCTTGTCCTTATATTGTCATTGATATTGTCTAGAAGACCACATTTCATGGTTCCTACTCTCCTCCTGATACTATCCCTCTTTCTGGCGCTAGAACCACTAGTGGCTTGTGCTATTCTACCTTTCTTCCCCTTACTGGTAATCCTTGCTCTAAGAGACAAAGCTTCCGCTCTGATGTATTTAACCATCCTAGGCGTGGCTAGAAGTAGGCATTTATGTTTCCTCACGCCTATACTGTTCGTGATCTCTCCCATAGTCATAGATTCTAGAAGCATACTCCTATTCTCATTACTAGTCTCGCTAACCCTAACCTCTCTCTCATCACTGGCACTGGCTGAATCCATACCTTTTCTTCATACCTCTCCTATCCCTGATATCACCGAGCTATCAACAGTTCTCATACAGAAAGGCACCTTGGATATCTTCTTTGCAATGATGGTCTTGGTGATGCTTAAGTTGACAAGAGCTGTCTTGATGAACCCTTACTTTTCCATTGATACATTGCTGTGGATTTCATCATCTTTCATACCTAGATATGTTCTCCTGAAGCTGAAGAGGTCTATTTTAGAAGACCAGATAGGCTCTGTGACATCTAGCTTACTAAGCTTTATCAGTCTGATGCTCTTTGACAGCATGATAAAAGGAAGCATGCTGTCCTTTGAGGTCAATGGATATCTCCCCATGCTCCTCTTAGCCATCACGTTCAGCTTCACATTAAGCGAATTCAAACTTCTATATCTTCATATGAAAACTATGCCTAGAACTAGCACCAAACCCTAGGTTACCAAAATATATCCCTGCAACATACACCTATCGTGCAGTGATGAGCTTGGCTACCTAGTGAGGTACTCCGATGATATCTCCTGGCCTTGCTGAGCTCCTCACGTGAGAAAAAATTATTTCCTCGACTTACTAAGAGGATATTGAGCCGATGAGGGCTCCTTCGGCGGTCTGATGGATGAAGAAAATTCACCAGTCTGAGGCTCTACATAAGTATCTTCTTGAATTCCTCAGCCATCTTCTCGTACTTCCTGACCTCCTCTGACGAGAGGCTAGGCCTCACTATCTCCATGGCTTTTATGAAGTGTTTCATGCCAACTGAGGTTGGCTTGCCTGCCTCCCTAAGCGCTATTATGGCGGCCTCTCTACAGAGAGCCGCTATATCAGCTCCACTATATCCCTCTGTCATTCTGGCGAGCTCCTTTAGGTCAACATCATCTCCAAGAGGCATTCTTCTTGTGTGAACCTTGAAGATCTCAAGCCTAGCTCTCTCATCAGGTGGAGGCACGTATATTATTCTATCAAATCTTCCAGGCCTTAGTAGAGCTGGGTCTATTATGTCAGGTCTATTAGTAGCAGCTATTACTACCACGTTTTTGAGAGGAGCTATTCCATCCATTTCAGATAGAAGCTGATTCACTACCTTCTCCTCAACTCCCGAGCTTGAATATAGTCCTCTTCTAGGAGCTATGGCATCTATCTCATCAAAGAATATGATGCAAGGAGCTACTTGTCTTGCTCTTCTAAATATCTCCCTTATTGCCTTCTCTGACTCTCCCACCCATTTGCTGAAGATCTCAGGTCCTCTAACGCTTATGAAGTTAGCTTCACTCTCTGTTGCCACAGCCTTAGCTAGTAAGGTCTTTCCCGTGCCTGGAGGCCCATAGAGGAGAATTCCCTTAGGTGGCTCAATACCCATCTGTTCAAACCACTCAGGATGTTTCAGTGGCCACTCAACAGCCTCTCTTAGCTGTTGCTTGACGTGCTCCAAGTCTCCTATATCATCCCAGTGAACCTCTGGAACCTCTACGTAGACCTCTCTTAGCGCTGAAGGCTGTACATCCCTTAGGGCAGCGAGGAAGTCCTCTCTAGTAACCTTTATCTGGTCTAGAACCTCTCTCGGTATCTCTCCTTTTTCAAGATCTATCTTTGGCAGGTATCTTCTTAGCGCATGCATGGCTGCCTCTTTACATAGCGCTGCGAGATCTGCTCCTGTGAAGCCATGAGTTATTTCAGCTATCTCATCAAGGTTAACATCATCAGCTAAAGGCATGTTCCTCGTATGAACCTGAAGTATCTCCTTGCGTCCTCTCTTGTCAGGTACTGGTATCATTATCTCTCTATCAAACCTACCAGGCCTCCTAAGCGCAGGATCAAGGGCTTCAGGCCTATTGGTAGCACCTATGACTATTACTTGTCCCCTTCCCTTCAGTCCGTCCATTAAAGTCAGTAGCTGTGCTACTACTCTTCTCTCAACCTCTCCTGTTACTTCACTCCTCTTAGGTGCTATGGCGTCTATTTCATCAATGAAGATAATGCTGGGTGCATTCTCTTCAGCCTCCTTAAATATCTCTCTCAGTCTTGCTTCTGATTCTCCATAGAATTTGCTCATGATCTCTGGACCATTAATAGCTATGAAGTGAGCACCCACTTCATTGGCTACAGCTTTGGCAAGAAGGGTTTTTCCACATCCTGGAGGGCCATAGAGCAATATTCCCTTTGGTGGCTCTATGCCAAGCCTTCTGAAGAGCTCTGGATGCTTTAGTGGCAACTCTACCATTTCTCTGATCTTCTGCTTAGCCTCCTCGAGATCACCTATGTCCTCATAAGTAACCCTTGGTATCTCCAGCTCTACTCCTTTTACTGGCTCTTCCTTAACTATGACCTCTGTATCATCAGTCACCTGAACCATTATGGTTGGTGCGGTGGATACAACTATAAACCTCAAGGCTGTTCCTAGGATTGGTATGTCTATGGCGTCGCCTCTAGCTAATGGCTTGTATAGTACTCTGGACTTCAGATATTCCTTGAAGTTTTCACTTAGGCCCATGATAGGCTCTGAGGGAGCTAATACCACCTTAGTAGCAGGCTTTACGTCAGCTCTTCTAACAGTTACGTAATCACCAATGCTGACTCCTGCATTATGCCTCATCAGTCCATCCATCCTTATTATCCTCAAGCCTTCATCTTCCATGTAGGATGGCCATGCTATGGCTACAGTTATCTTTCTTCCCTCAATCTCTACGAAATCTCCTGTGCCAATCCCTATCCTTTCCATAGCTTCACTATCGATTCGCACGATCTTTCTTCCAGCATCACCTGGCCTAGCCTCAGCCACTCTTAGTTGTATTCCCCTACGGGCAGATGACATAATTAACGCCTAGATAGTAGAGAGATACCTCAGAATTAAGTTTTCCTATGCATCTTCTTTGCCCATCTACATGTGGTCTTGGTATGGCCTCTCCTCTTTATAGAAATCTTCAGAGCTCCTCTGGGACACACCTCAATACATGAAAGACATAGAGAGCAAGAGCCACTGACCTCTGCAGATGGATCAAGCCCAAAAGTACAAACTTTACTACATAGACCACATTTTACACACTTGTCTTGGTCAACAGTTACGACGACTCTCCTTGCCTCACCCAATATTCTGAAGAAGAGCCCCAAGGGACAAATTGAACACCAGCTTAGTATGTATCTAGAAACCACTACGAGAAAAAGTATGTAGGAAAGGACTAATAAGGTAAGCTCCATGGATAAAAATCCACCTTTGATAGTTGTCATGAGGATAGTGATGAAGCCTAGAGGACATATTATGCATATAGCATTGTATCCCAGTACATAGCTTGCTAAGATCAGTAATCCTAAAGCGGTAGCTGTCGCTGCAAAAGATGGCCTTTCACATTTCTTACCCAGTCTCTGAACAAGCAGGCCTACTGGGCAGATCCATGCGCAGAAGAAGGGCCCTATGAGTAGTAGAGCCAGTGTGGGTAGAATCATTAGGAGGATGGCATTGATTGGGCTGCTCATGACCATAAGCCTCTGTATTATCCCAAGGGGGCACCAGAGTGGTATTTCAATAAACGCTACAGAACAGTAACCTGGGCTCTTCACCAAATTCGTTGTCATCATGATAATAACTATGGCTATGATGACAAGAGCTCTTGCAATGAAACTTCTCTTAGCAGTCCTCAACCCTCTTCTCACCTCTTGGAACAAGCTTGAGAGCCTTGGGGATGGCTGGACATGCATATACACACCTACCACATCCAACACATAGTGAGTCAATGAATACTGGCCTTCTTCCCCTTCTTACAGCAGCACCAGTAGGACAGACCTCTACGCATACAAAACATTCTCCGCCTTGATACGCTATACAGTATCTACCATCCCATACTATGGAGCCTAGCTTTATGTCTTCCTTTCTCACAAACCTGAGAGCACCTGTTGGACAGGCCTTCACGCAAGGCAATAAACCTTCACATCTGCCTCCTATGGCCTCGCAAGGAGCCTTGAGGGGATTTACCTTCGGTGTTCCCTGGACTTTAATGCCATCAGCTATTGTCGCATATTCCAGAGTTCCACTACCATGCTCCTTACAGGCATCAATGCAACGACCACATCTTATACAAAGCCTTAAGAACTTATCCTCAACGACAGCGCCTGGAGGCCTTAATACCTTTCTGCTTGATGAGAACCATAAGCCCCTGCCTATCAAGGCTATAATGGCTGACGATAACACCAGCTTAAGAAAGCCTCTTCTGCTCATCTTAAATCTCAAATGTTCTCACCTATGACCTTTATGCGCTCTGGATCTGCTACTCCCACACCTGCCTCAGCTGATAACATAATATGGTCCACTTTCATAGCTCTTTGTAGAGGCTCATCCAATCCCTCAACTTCGAATAGCATTTTAGCTGCCAAAAGGTCAGCAGCTACAGGGTCTCCAGAGACCATTATGGTATCAGTCCTCACCATTTCTCCACCTTGAGGTCCTCTTCTGGTCATTATCTCTATAGCATCTATCACTACAAGATCAGGCCTTATGCATGAGTTTAGGTCTGCTATACATTTGCTTAGCCCCATGGCGTGGAATAGCCCTTTCTCTGAGTCAGGAATAGCTCCCATCATATTCTTCAGCGATATGGTTACAACAGCTTCAACATGTCTCTTGAGCTTGGGAACCGATATTATCACATCCGCATCGTATACTTCTTTGTACACGAGGACACTTTCAAGCTTCATGCGTCTTGGCGTAGCCACTCTTATGCTCGTTCCCTTTCGCTTGAGGTCTATCAACTCAACGCCGCGCTTCTGAGCTACATCAGATATGCCTGATTGAGCGAAGTTAAAGCTGGTATCGAATCCTCTAACAGCGCTTTCAGCTATTATTATCTTTGATGGCCTAACCTCCTTTAGCACTTCTATGAGGGCATCTATAACTCTAGGGTCTGTATCAGCGCTAGGACTTGAGAATCCAGCGTTGGGCTTTATGACCACTACATCGCCTGGGTCTACTATTCTCTCTATGCCTCCTATGGCATCTATTGCCTTTCTAAGGCAGGCTTTTACATCCTTCTCCTTGGCTATTGAGACTAGAACTTTGCCTTCTTCAACATAAGGATTACTCTTGTACTTTCTTGGAGGGAGAGGCTTCTCCTTCTTTCCCTGAAGCATCCTGTAGAGCTCTTCTCCTATTATGACAGCCGATAGAGCTGCAATACTTCCTGCAATAAGCTTCAAGAACGTCCTCCTGCTCATCTTACTCATGCCTCACCCCACCGATCATAGCCATGAACCTCTCTAGAACATAACCTTTAAGCTTCCTCCTCTTGATTCTCATGTAGACTAACACGATGAGCAGAGCACATAGGCATAACAGGATATTCTTCAGTAGCCTTCTACGAGCTATGCTCACCATGCTCTTTCATCCTCCTTCTCAACCTCTCAAGCTCAGCCTCAAGTTGCTTAACTTTTTCCCCAAGGTCTTCCTCTTTTCTTCCTCCATACAGCCCCTCTTGGAAAGCTCTAAAAGCCTCACCCAGCTCCTTGGCAAGGTCCTTGATCCTCCCTCGGCCTATGAGATTTATGAGTATGAATATCAGTATCAGGCCTATGGCCAGATCTATCAATGACAACATCTCATCCTCATATCTCAATCCTCATAGCTAGCTAAAAGATTTCACCTTTTCAGAGCCTTGGACAAAATTATCCCTAGCTCATAGAGAACAATGAGGATAATTGTAACCAGCAGGTCTGCTAACGTAGTAGTCTCTGGAGTCAGGAAGAGGACACTTACAAGAGCCAGCAAGATATAGGCCACTGCCCTATTCTTAGTCAATACTTCTACGCTGAGGACATTAGTCATGATCAAGAAGGCAACGGCTAAAGGCATTTGGAAAGCTAGTCCAAATCCGATCATCATCGCTATTGTATACTCGATCAAATTCCTTAGGCTAAAGAAAAGAGTCACACTACCGCCTGCTATGTCATAGCAGAAGCGATAGAGCATAGGGAGCACTACATATGCACAAACTAAAGTTCCTGCTACGAATAGGAGACTTCCTATCGCTATTACCCTATAGACAAGCCTTTTCTCATGCTCATAAAGGCCTGGAGATACGAACTTTATGGTATGATATATGATTAGAGGCATTGAGATCACTATTCCGAGCATGAAAGAGATCTCAATGAACGATATCACTGCCTCAAAGGGATCCAAGACCATGAGCTTCACATTATCTGGCACTAGTGTAGTCCTCAAGTACTCCACTATCATGGGGGAGAAGGGAAGACACGCTATGGAGCACACTATGATACTACTGATGCATATCCGCATCCTCCTGAAGAGTTCTTCAAGGTGTTCCTCAAAGGGCGCCTCTTGTTTGCTCATACTATTCCCCTGCACGACCAATATGATCCTCTAGGGAGTGGTCTATAAATTGGAGTTCTCCTATGTGTTATCGGAGAGCATCACATGATGTAGAGGTGCCTGAAAATGTACGTTCCCCTCAGGAAAGCTTTGGAGGACTTCCTGAGGCAGCATGACCTCACCATAGATGATGTACTTGATGCTATGGATGATAGCAAGGAAGGTGCCTATGAAGCCCTGAGAAAGAGAGTAAATGTCAGTGAAAAGGACTTAGACTTCCTGTGTAGGAGTTTAAGCAGTAGAGAGTTGAATCTACTTCTACTCGCAATACAGATATTCTATTCACCCACCTCTCCAGGCCTTTACAGACGTCTAATGGTAGTTCCTTCCAAGGATGAAGTTGTGGGGCCCGACGGCAAGGTCACCAGGAAGGGCTTGAAGTTGATAATGAGAGCCCTAGGCTTGAGACCTAGAATTGGTGGCCTTAAGCCTAAGAGTCTATAACGCCTCGACATTTGTCATATTATTAAACGACTAAAGTCGAAGGAAGTGCTCAGGCTATTTCAGTAAACCTTAAGTTCCAATCACTACTCTCTACCACATGGCTAAACGCTATCCATCGAGGTGTCAATATGCGAGAAGAAGTTGCCAAACTGAAGTACATGTTTAACCCAAGGAGTGTTGCCATAATAGGAGCCTCGAGAAGTCCCAAGAAGATCGGTTATGAGATAGTGAGAAATCTAAAGGAGTATGGCTTCAGGGGAGAGATATATCCTGTTAATCCTCAAGCTAAGGAGATTCTAGGCTTTAAATGCTACAAATCCGTGCTTGAGGTACCTGGTCCTGTGGACCTTGCCATAATTTCAGTACCTGCCAGAATAGTTCCCAAGGTCCTTGAAGAGTGTGGCAGAAAAGGAGTAAAGGCTGTAGCAGTAATAAGCGCGGGCTTTGGAGAAATAGGCAATATTGAGCTTGAAAGAGAAATAGTATCCATTGCCAGGAAGTATGGAATGCGCCTCCTTGGACCAAACATATTCGGCCTATTCTACGCGCCTTCAAAGCTCAATGCCTCCTTTGGCCCAAGAGATGTGCTGCCAGGCAACATAGCCTTCATATCCCAGAGTGGAGCACTAGGTATAGCGTTGATGGGATGGACTATTCTTGAAGGCATAGGCCTCTCTGCAATAGTAAGTGTTGGGAATAAGGCTGATGTTGAGGATGCAGACCTCCTGGAATACTTCTCTGAAGACCCTGAGACCAAGGTCATCTTGATATATATGGAAGGAGTGAGGAATGGAAGGAAGTTCATGGAGGTTGCTAAGAAGGTTACTCGGAAGAAGCCAGTCATAGTTATAAAGGCTGGAAGGAGTGAAATGGGTGCAAGAGCAGCTGCTTCTCACACAGGAGCTCTTGCTGGCTCGGACAAGATATATGATGCTGCATTCAAACAATCAGGAGTACTACGAGCCCTTAACTTCGAGGAGGCCTTTGACTGGGCTAGGGCTCTCTCAAAGCTTCCTCCACCTAAAGGCGAGAACGTAGTGATAATAACCAATGGTGGAGGGGCAGGAGTACTTGCTACTGATGCATGTGAGGAACATGGCCTTAAGCTGTTAAGGATGACTGAGGACCTCATGGAGAAATTTAAAAGATACATGCCGCCTTTTGGTAGTCCTAAGAATCCTATAGACCTAACTGGACAAGCTGATGAAAATGCTTACAAAGGAGCTATACTGGAAGCCCTCAATGATCCGAGGATACATGGCATCATAGCTCTCTACTGTCACACCATAATAACGGATCCTGAGGCTCTGGCTGATGCCATAATAGAGGCCTATAACACCGCGCGAGAGAAGAAACCCTTAGTAGTGAACTTCGTAGGTGGAGAAGAATGTAACAGAGGGATGAGAAAGCTTGAACAAGCCGGCATACCCACTTATCCAACACCTGAGCGAGCAGTATCTGCTCTTGCGACATTATTTAAATGGGCGAGATATGCTGGCTTCATAAAGGCTGAATATGAGTGAGGCTACTGAAGCATTCATGCTCTAATTCACATTTTTGAGATTACTTGTCATAACGAGCTATCTTTTTATACGTGCTCTCCCCCTATTCAGGACGTACAGGTGCAAGAAATGCACGCCATATTCGAGGGCTTATGCCCTAACTGTGGAGGAGAGATAGCAGACGATCGCCTAATGATGTGTCTACCGTGTAGAAGATGTCTGCCTGATGACAAGGCACAGGAGCTCATCAAGCTATACGGCAAGATCCCTCTGCTTGAGTTCAAGAAAAAGGTGGTAGAATATCTGGGAAAGAACTTGAAGAACTATGTAAAAGTGGTAGAACTTGATGAAAAGCTTAAGGATGTAGACCTGCTCTTCCATAAAGCTACAGGCAGCTATCTATGGAGTGCTCAAAGAACGTGGGCTAAACGTGTACTTGAGGGCAAGAGCTTCGCTATAATAGCACCTACAGGCGTAGGTAAGACGATGTTTGGTATGGTAATTTCCCTCTTCCTCGCTAGGAATGGTAAGCGATGCTACATAGTTCTTCCCACTTCAGTTCTTGTCAAGCAAGTATATGACAGGATTGTGGATATATCGAAGAGAGCTAACATTAATGCTAAAATAATCGCTTACTTGCCTAGGATGAGTAAAGAAGAGAAAGAGAACTTCAAGGAAAGCCTTGAGAAAGGAGATTTCGACGTATTGATAACAACTTCCCAATTCTTAGCTAGGAAATTCGATGAATTAAAAGGCCTTAAGTTTGACTTCATATTCGTTGATGACGTTGATGCTCTCCTGAAGTCATCTAAGAACATAGATAGAGTTCTAATGCTGCTTGGGGTTTCAGAGGAGCTCATAGAGCGAAGCATGGAGCTTGTAAGGCTAAAACGACATCTTGCATTCTTAAGTGCAACGGCCAGGCGCGATGAAGAGTATCGTAGGCAACTTGAAGAACTGATAAATAAGGTAAGAGAATTATCCGATGACATTAGAAGATCCCTGGAAGGCAAAGAGCTTGGTGTTCTTGTGGTCTCGAGTGCTACGGGCAGGCCTAGAGGGCTGAGGGTTAGGCTCTTCAGAGAACTACTTGGCTTTGAGGTAGGCTCAAGGTCCGAATTCATAAGAAACATCCAAGATATGTATCACATCCCAAGGGCTGATATGAAGGAGGAAGTCCTAAAAATCGTAAAGCTCTTCGGTGACGGTGGCCTTGTCTTTGTGCCTCTCGACAAAGGTGTTGAATATGCTGAGGAGCTGGCGTCCTATCTTAAGGAGCATGGTGTAAGAGCTGAGGTATTGACGGCAAAGAAGAAGAGCGATCAGATAGAGCGTTTCGTTGAAGGTGAACTGGATGTGTTGATTGGCGTTGCAACCTACTATGGGCTCCTCGTAAGAGGCCTAGACCTCCCCCATAGAGTACGCTATGCAGTTTTCGCTGGAGTACCAAAGCTGAGATTCTCCCTTGAGGCAAAGGAAGCTCATCCCTTCCGAATAGCCTCCCTATTGTCTGACCTTCGTGAATACCTTGAAGGAAAAGAGAAAGATGAAGTTGAGAGGCTCGTTGCCCTAATGATGAGATACCTAAGGGAGCTACCAGCGGCCAGGATACAAGAGTTAAAAGAAGCTATGGAACAGGGAGTGAAACTCTCAGGTAGAATGCAGAGGATACAGGAGATATTTGAGAAAGGCCTAGAGAAGGTAAGAGAGCTCCTCTCTAGAGAGGACATCAGGAGGAAGATCAGCGAAAGTCCCTACATAACCCTAGAAGAGACTCCTGAAGGCTTGAAGGTCATAATACCTGATGTCATGACCTATATACAGGCTAGTGGAAGAACTTCAAGAATGTTCGCTGGAGGAATATCGAGGGGGGCATCCATAGTCATAGTTGATGATAAAAAGGTGTTTGAAGGTCTTGTCAGGAAGTCTAGGTGGATAGTAGAAGACATAGAGTGGAAAGCTCTTGAAGAAGTCAATATCAAGGAACTTATAGATGAGATCGACCGTGACAGAAACATAATAAAGATGTTAAGGGAAGGAAGGATAAGGGCAGAATTCAAAGACCCTGTAAAGAGTGCTCTACTTATAGTGGAGTCTCCAAGCAAGGCAAGAACTATAGCAAACTTCTTTGGTAGACCCTCAAGGAGAAGAATAGGCAGACTTACTGTATACGAAATAAGCACTGGTAGGTACATGTTGAGCATAGTAGCCAGTGGAGGACATGTATTCGACTTAGTAATGAGGCGAGAGGGCATATATGGTACAAGAGTGATTAATGGCAAGTTCATTCCAGTCTATGGTACTATAAGAAGATGTCTAAGCTGTGGTGAACAGTTTGTAGGTTTGGACAAATGCCCTGTTTGCAAGTCTGAGGAGTACTACGACAAAGTGGACATCATAAGAACTCTTGAGGACCTGGCAAGAGAAGTGGACATAGTTCTCCTGGGCACAGATCCTGATACTGAGGGTGAAAAGATAAGCTGGGATATAGCCGTATCATTGAAGCCTTACACCAAGAGGACGAATAGAATAGAGTTTCATGAAGTAACCAAGAGAGCCATACTTGAGGCCCTAGAGCATCCGAGGGATATAAACACCCTGCTAGTTGAGGCGCAGATAGTTAGGAGGATAGAGGACAGATGGATAGGCTTTATGCTAAGTGAAGAGCTATGGGAGACTTTCGGCAGTAGAAGGCTTTCAGCTGGAAGAGTTCAAACTCCTGTGCTTGGCTGGATCATCGAGAGATACAATGAGTACAGGAGGAGTATTAAGGACTTCTTCTATCTGACCCTTGAGAATGGCTTAAGGCTAGTCCTTGAGGACTATCCTATCAAGGAAAGCCCTAAAGCAACCTTAGAGGAGCTGAAGGATGCTGTGTGTACTGTAGAGAAAGCAGAGTTTAACGAGGTAGAGCTAACTCCTCCACCTCCTTTCACAACGGACTCCATGATAAGAGAAGCCTCAAGTCTGCTAGGAATAGAGGCCATTGAGACCATGAGCATTGCACAGGACCTCTTCGAGTTTGGTCTTATAACGTATCACAGAACTGATAGTACTCGTGTATCCTCCGTAGGCAGGGCTATAGCCAAGGAGTACATAAGCGAAAACATAGGGCCTGATTATTATCAAGGACGGGAGTGGCTAAGAGAAGGAGCTCACGAGTGTATAAGGCCTACAAGACCTCTTGATGTGGATAAGCTAAGACTTCTCATAAGGGATGGTATATTAAGAGTACCTAGACCTCTAACTAGAAACCACTATCGATTGTACTCCCTTATATTCAATAGATTCATGGCCAGCCAGATGAAGCCAGCCAAGGTCGTAAAGGCACATTATGTCCTCGATATAAACGGCTATAAGAAAGAGCTCGAGGGCATAGTGGAAGTGTTGTATGACGGCTTCCTAAAGATGTATCCTCTAAGGGAGCCTCTATTGCCAAGAATGGATCAAGGCATGAAGCTTAAGGTGACTTCTGCTCTACATCAACGAAGACCTAGCATAAAGCTGTTCAGTCAAGGAGAAGTAGTGGATTTAATGAGAAAGCGAGGCATAGGAAGACCCTCTACCTATGCTAAGATAATAAGAACCCTCCTTGAAAGAAGATACGTCATTGAATCGCGAAAGAAGCGTCGCTTAATACCTACTAAACTAGGCATAAAGGTCTATGAGTTCCTATCACAGAACTATAAGACTCTAGTATCTGAAGAGCGTACAAGAAAGCTTGAGGAGCTCATGGACAAAATAGAGCTAGGTCAAGAGGATTATCAAAAGGTCATAAAGGAGCTCTACGAGGAGATGAAGTCCTTCGCTAGAGTAGGATATGACTAGCCTCTCATGCTACATAATTGATATAAGCTAGTTACACATTTCCTCTCTTAGGTGGGAATTTGTCCTTTGATGTATTTGAAGAGATAAGAAGACTTCAACGTGAAATAGAGCGCCTTACAAGAGAGCTCACTAGAGAATTCCTTAGAGGACCTCCAGAGGCCATACCTGAAAGAAGAGGTGCTCCAGTGGAGGTGAAGGAGGCTCTCATTAACTTATATGAGACTGAGGATAAGTACATCATAGTGGCAGAAATGCCAGGCGTGTCTAAGGAATCCATTAGAATTGACGCTACGGAGACTAGCATAGAGATCGAAGGAGATGTAGTTGAGCCAGTGAAGGAGGGGAGACGCATACTAGCTGAGAGAGCATACAAGAAGTTAAGACGAAGCATAAGGTTACCATCTCGTGTCAAGCCTGAAATGGCCAAGGCCAAGTATTCTGATGGCCTGCTTGTAATAGAGTTACCTAAGGCGGAGGTTATCAAGAGAGTATCGATAACCATTGAGTAGTATTACACTTTGATTGCTCTAAAACAAGCTACAACCTTCCCCTCGCCAACACCTATTTTCCTAAAACCAGCTTCTCTAAGCCTATTCTCTAGGTCTATCTTCTCCAGAGCTCTACTTCCGCCTAAGGCAATAAGCAGAGGGTCCCATGGATTGCCATCAACTGTTCTTAGTGGAAGCATACCACATATGAGCCCTCCTGTACTGATCGTCTTGTAGGCTACATTAAATAACGTCCTTATACCATGTAGGTATGCCAGAGGATTAACAACTAGTATAACATTCACGTTCTCGCTTACAAGCTTAGCAACTCTTATCACACTGTCTGCTACGAACCTAAGCTTCTCCGGAGGCACTCTCTCCCTCAGGCTTCTCTCGTAAGCTATGTAGATATTACGCGGATCCTCATCTATCCCCATGACATTGTCACATCCAAGCATGGCAGCCTCTATAGCACCAATGCCTGCAGCACAACAGAGGTCTAGGACACCCTTTCTATTCCTTACGTTAAGGCTTTGTAGCAAACCTCTTATGGCATCTCTATATGTGTTAGAAAACATTATCTCCTCTATGAATATCCTGAGTGGCCCAAGATCTCCCTTATGATATCTCACGCCCTGCTCTATGGCCTCACAAATCGTGCTCTCGACTATCTTGAAGGTCCTTTCAAGTCGATTGCTGTATTCAAGAACCTCCTTAGAGCCTTCCCAGACTACGCTCTGACCATATCTGGCTACTATGCCTCTGCCCTCAAGGATTCTTATGAGCTCAAGAAAGACCTCTACGCCTTCTATACCTCTTTCCTTCACCACCTGGCCTAGTGCTTTACTTTCGTTGAGCTCTTTGTGCAGCTCCATATGAATCATGGCGTTTACATAGGCTTTAACCAAACCATTATCTATCCACTCAAGAGCAGAACTTATCCTCTTAGCTAGTCTTGACAATGAGACCATTATTTCACACTCTCTAGCTCAATAAGACCTCTTGCCTCCAAGCCCATTAGATAGAGCCCTAGTTCCTCCAGCCTATACGCGTCGTGTATGCCTATGAGTCTTGAGAGAGGAACTCCCTCAGGCAACTCCTTCATGAAGACTCTCGGATACCACTCTCTGACTCTATGCTCTATTAGGGGCAGTAACTCATGATAGTAACGAGAGAGTCTTATGACCTTTACATGGGACTCTATTATGAGCCTTAATAGCTCCTCATGAAGTGGAAGAGGAGGGGTATAACATTTGAGGTCTAAGAGACCTAGAGCAGTAAGAAGCGTAAACATACAGTAGTCAAGAGACCTGTCCAAGGCTCTTGAAAGCATCTTCATCCACTCAACCGTGCTCATGTTCATACTCCTGAAGTTAACCTCTATGTCAACATCCTTGACTCTACTGACTGCTTTCAGTACACAGCCTTCCATAATCCCTCCTTCAAGGAATAGACCTTCCCTCCTAGCGCTTATGGTAATACCTCTTATCGCCCTGAAATTGTTCATGAATCCCTCACTCAGCCTTAGCCTCCTTCCTCTTCCTAAGTAGTTGAGAACTTCCTCTCTTCTCGACTCAACAATATCAAAGACCTTATGCCCTCTTTCATTTCCCTTATAGTCTACATAGATTACAAAGGCATGATCCCCATGTATATCAACAACACCATAGATACCGCTAAGGGAGGCTCTGGCCTTCTCCAATATGTCATTCGTAATCCTAAGGCTAACCATCCTATTGCAACGCCCACATCTCAGCTTTATGACCTTTTCCAAACTCATCGCCACTTAAGTGATATCTATACTCCGAATTTAGCTTTTAAACTCTTATTTTTAGTAAAAAGGCTCCTTAGTATGCTTCCCTTAACGCTTTGCCAAGAATCTCTATTCTCGCCTTAAGTCTCCTATAAGTCTCCTTTAACCCCTCAGGTATGACCTTTACATCACCTATGACGGGCATGAAGTTAGTATCACCGAGCCATCTGGGTACTATGTGGATGTGAACATGCTCTTCAAAGCCTGCGCCAGCAACTCTCCCAATGTTAATCCCTATATTGAAACCATCTGGCCTCATGACCTCCTTGAGGAGATGTATACACCCCTTGACCATATACATCAGCTCAAGTAGAGTTTCTTTGTTTAGGTCGACAAGATCAGGAACATGCTCATAGGGGGCTATGAGCAGGTGACCATTATTATATGGATAGAGATTCATCATCACGAAGCTATACTTTCCTCTATAGAGTATGAGGTTCTCTTCATCATTATCCTCCTTTATCTTATCACAGAATATACATCCTCTCCTTGAGCTGCATGAGGTCACGTACACTATTCTCCAGGGAGCCCACAGTATTCTCATGCCTCTCCCTCTATCAGACTAAAGAAAGAAAGGACGTTATTATCCTTTAACGTCAGCCGCGTCATCAACGGCCATCTCTTAGCCACTAGAGCTGCTTCATCATCCACTGGAGTGATCAGCGACAAGACTTAATAATGCTTATCTCCTTTCAACTAATCGATGAAGGAGAAGGACTTTGATATACTCCTTAAGACTCCTAAGGGCCTTGAGAACATAGCTGCTACTAGAGTGGAGGAGCTAGGAGGTATGAAGGCTAAGGCCAGGCCTAAAGGCCTTCTAGGGCTTGTATTGGTGAAGTGCACAGAGATGCCTGTTGAAGAGGCCACTATCAAGATTTTAGAGAATGTTCCTGAAGCTGAGAAAGTACTTCCAGTATATGCTATAGCTAGAGCAGAATTGGACGATATAGTTTCAAAAGCTGTAGCCGTTGTAAAAGACAGGCTCAGCAGAGATGAAACCTTTGCGGTTAGAACTACTAGGCGCGGCTCCCATGACTTCACAAGCATTGATGTCAATGTAAGGGCTGGAGCTGAGATCCAGAAAGCGACAGGAGCTAGTGTTGACCTTGAAGCACCTGATAAAATAGTATGGATTGAGATAATTCATGATATAGCCGCTATAAGCATTACCCATGGAAGAATCGAGCATAAGAAATTATGGCCTGGAAAGCCCTACGCCGTACCCATCCTCAGGAAGATCTCCATAGTTCAGATGCCTTATACAGGCCCCCTTGACGCTGTAAAGACCATGGGTATAAGAATAGGACGAGCTGTTCAGACTTTCGAAGTGATGGAGCTGGTAGTAGCTCCTAAAGAACCTATCAAAGCTGAAGAGCTTAAGACCTTTCTTGATGGAGTATTTGAGGGCATAGAGTCGAGGTATGAAATACAGAGAAGAAGCTATGGTCGTCCTGTCCATAAAGTTCCTGTCCTCGTAGACAATCTTTACCAGCTAGTGCTTGCTAGAAGAAATGAGCCAATAGTAGTAACCTCCACTAGAGGTGAACCTCTTTCCAAGGTTGGCGATAAGCTAGTAGACCTCTTCAAGGAGAGGAGGGTTTCTATACTTATAGGAGCTAGAGAAGGCATACCCACTGGCCTGTTCAGATTTGCTGACCTTGTGGTTGATCTAAGCCCTGGAGTGACCATATCAACTGATTACGCCTGCGTGGCTGCGATAATAGGAATATTGACATCGCTTGAAGAGCGAGGCGCGCTTGAGATATATCGAGGCAAGAAGTCAGCTGAGAGGAGGCTTCGTCATCGATCCGCCAGTATGCCCACTCATCATCCGAAAATTTAGAATAGATGCCCTCATATTAATCTCTATCCACAGTGGTCGTCATGGATAATCTTCAGGAGCTCATCAGAAGGCCGTGGCTTCTGGAGATCTTCACAGTATTAGACCTCAGTCAACCGCTCACTGTAGCTGAAATAGCTAGAAGAGCTCAGACGCCTAGCCACAGAGTGGTCAAGGACTGTCTAAGAGCTTTAGAAAGACTAGGCCTTGTTAAGAGAATAGTTAAGGAAGGTAAAGTACTCTACATAGTGGACTCCTCCTCCCAAGAGATATACCATAAGGCACGCGACTGGTTCCTCACTAGAACCATATATTATGATGGCAGAAGAAGGATTCTGAAGGCTAATGGAGTCTATGTGATAATGTCTAAGAGGTCGAGATACATAGGCGTAACATACGTCCCTAGCTCAGCGGTAGATAAAGTTGCAAGAATACTCAAGGAGAGGAGACAGTGGCTAACCATTCGGGAGATAGCGTCTATAACGGGACTGAAAGGACAAACTGTAAGTAGAGCTCTAAGAGTGCTTAAGGCTAAGGGCGTCGTTGAGATAGAGGTTCATGAAGGGGTTAAACTATTCAGAGCCATGGAGTAGTCGTCTTACTACGATATAGTTGCAGATAATACTTGAGTATGTCCTCAGGGGCTTCATAGTGAAGCTAGAAGCCTGTATTAAACTTTGAAATATACTATGATATGACCAACTCCAAGGTATTAGCGTCAATACTGGTCATAGCGCTCATCACATGCCTCTTCATGTCCAGTGTACGGTCCAGCTCTGGCATATATTCTACTTCAACGATATACCTATTATGGATGCCCAATGAGGCAAGTTATAGTTATTCAAGCGAGGAGCTCGTGTTACTTCTTAAAGAACACCTTACCTCTGCGGGATACGAGGTCATTATGGTTAACAACATGGATCTCTATGAAGAGGCTCTCTCCTCTGCTAAAGAAGGTGATGTAATCATCAATCTTCACGGCAACATAATCCCTGTACCCGTCAAGTTTGCTAGCAGAGGATATAGCGGGGTCTTGGACTTCATTAGACAATTAGCTGTCAACATATCATCAAGAGCCATAGCCTTCATAAACCTCTTCGGGATCCCATTTGAGTATGCCTCATGCAAGAAGGCAAGCCTAGAAGTCAGACTGGGACTTGATGGAATCAACACCTTTCTATCTATACTAGGAGCCAAAGCCGATTTCGAAGCAGTCTCCACACCGCCTTCACTGCCAAGCCTAGCCTATCTAACTGATGTAGGAAGAAATGCTTCTCTACGCTATTCCCTTACATTACCTGAAGAAGTAACCCCGGGATATTGCATATCATCAAACATCATGCCACTAGCTGTCTTCTATTCAACTGGTTCCATGGGCTATCTAGGCCCCTTCTATTCGGCTGCCATATTCAAGCTAGGCTCTGGAGCTTATATACACATAGCAGTAGATACATCAGCTGATGTCAAGGCAGTAGTTGCTGCGGCAATGATAGCCTATGCGATGGACGTCTTGAGGCTTCAGGTTAAAACATACTTAATAGCCGCTAGTGATGCTGAATGGTATCGTTTAAATCCATCAGAAGCTATCCCACTTATTACAACCTATCTCTCATCGCTTGAAATAGACTACGTGTTGATTAATAACACTGATCAACTGCATCAAGTGATTGAGGATGCTCTATCCAGTCACAGCTCCATTGTCTTAGTGAACCTACATGGAGAAGTGCTTCCTATACCCGCTTACTACATTGATCAGTACGGTGAAAAGGCTGTGGAGGTCTTCATCAACGATATAGCTGAATTAGTATCTACAGGCTCTATCTTCGTTAACCTGGCTGGCTATCCGCTCTATGTCGCTAGCAATAAAGCTAGAGACTACTGGAATGTCATAGGTGAAAGAGGATTAATAATCCTCTTCTCATCTGCCACTAACTTCTCAGCGGGCGCTCTATGCTGGACAGGAACCAATGTCTATACTGTAGCAGCTGGACTGACTTCATTTGGCACAGAAGTGGCAAGATTATATGCTCCTGAGATATCTAAGATGTGGTCTGTGATCTGGACATCAAAAGCTATATCTACAACGCTTCCAGTGATCTTCTCTATCTATGAAGTGCCATGGAGGAGCTCTCAGTATGGGAAGTATATGGTCTTATGCGCTCTCAAATTTGGAAGAGGGCTGTTTGTGCATGGTGGTCTCAATTCTCTCGTCCCCTCTGACGTAGTCAGCTACTTGACTGCTATCACCGTAATGCTCATTAGTAGACATGCAGTCACGGTGGAACTTAGGGATAAACTCACAGGCGCCACCATTCCTAATGCTCTTGTCGAAGTAACTCTAATGGATGGAACTCTCATGTGCAGAGGTATAACTGATGGCAACGGTAGAGTGAGCTTTCAAATGCCATATGGTGAATATCAGATACGCGTTCTAAAGGATGAATATCCGCCTTACATCAGTCATGTAGTCATGCTAGAGGAGTCCTTGATCAAGATAGAGCTGAAGCCTTTCCATATATTGGTCACAGTAATAGATGAGAGGAGTGGCACTAAGCTCTCCAATGTCTTACTCGAAGTATATAGAGAAGAGGACCTAGTCGCCAGTGCTACTACCGATGACATGGGCAGAGCCCTTATGGTACTTCCCAGGGGAACGTATAGGCTTGAGGTTAAGGCCAGAGGCTACTACAACGTCACCATACATGATATTGAATTAGAGGAAGCAGCTGAGGTTATTGTGTACATGAAGCCTTGCTCTGCTACACTAAGAGTCCTTGTGTTCAATGGTACGACAGGGGAGCCTATAGCGGGAGCTGTAGTGGAGATCTACAAGGATGGTAACCTCATCCTCAGAGAGACCACTGATGATAATGGCCTGGTCGTAGCAAATGTACATACATCATCTCTAAGAGTTAAAGTCTATGTGAATTCCGAGCTACTAGCAGACGCCATAGTGGACACTACCTTTGATGAAGTAGACCTAGTAGTTCCTTACGTAATAACTCCTGAAGAGTATAGACGACTTAAGAACCTGCTCAGAAGCTTGCAGTCAGAGGTTACCTCCTTAAGGCAAGAAATAGATGAGCTAAGGCAGAAGTATTCTAAGCTTAAATCTGCATATACTGCACTCAAGTCAAGCTACAAAAAGCTTCGTCTAGAGTTCAACAGCCTCAAGAAAGCCTATGATGAACTCAAGAAAGAGTACGAAGTCCTGTCAACCAGATATGAAGAACTGCTCGATGAATTCACTACTCTTAACGAGACCTACAACAAGCTAGTCACAAACTATAAGGACATGCTCAATCGATATACCATGCTGAGAGACAGCTACGCTGAGCTTATGCTCAACTATACTACTGTAAGTAGGGAGTATGAGCGCCTAAGCAAGGAATACGAAGACATCAAGTCAAGATTTGAGGAGCTAGAAGCTGAGTATACAGAACTCGTAGAGAGGCATAAGAAGCTTAGTGCTCAGCTGGCAAGTCTAATAAACGAGTACGATCGATTGAAGAGAGATCATAAGGCCTTGGAGGAGAAGTACATAGGCATGAAGACGTCTATGGGGATAATGACGAGTCTCTTAGTAGTTCTTGGCATAACAGGAGGGTTAATGTTAGGCTACTTCATGGGGAGGAGACGTGGCGAGTACTTAGTCATAAAATGAAGGCTCAGTCCTTCGATATCTCTCAACAGCGCTCGATAGGTTAATAATCCAAGGAATGCTTACTTACATAGACGAGGATCAAGATGAGCATCTACATAGGCGCAAAAGCTGATGGGACTAGATTCGAACTCGAAAAGAACTCTCTCTGTAGACATGTAGTCGTCTTAGGAGCTACGGGATGTGGGAAGACAGTACTATGCAAGGCTATAGTGGAGGAGGTAGCACTTGAAGGCATTCCTGTATTAGCGCTTGACCCTAAGGGTGATGTGAGTGCATTAGCCATATCATCGCCAAATCTCTACTTCAGACCTTGGTCTGATATCGAAGCCTTAACATCTGGTAAGGACCCTGAGAGCTACGCAGAGGAGCTGAAGAGGAGATATGAAGTTGAGCTTAGGAAATGGAACATAGGAAGAGACACTATTGTCAAGTTCCATGATGATGTTGAGGTCCTCATCTTCACTCCAGGAGATTCCTCTGGTCTTCCTCTCTCCATAGCTCCATCACTTGAGCCTCCACCTAATGTCAAGTCGCTACTAAATGAAAATCCCCCCCTAGTCTATGATGCCCTTAACAACATAGCCTCCATACTACTCAGCTTAGCAGGATATAGTGGAAAGAAGCTCAAGGAGCATACCATCCTGACCTACATCCTAGAGAGGTTTTGGGTCGATAATAGAAGTCCTACACTTGAAGACGTGGTTAGAGAATTGATAAACCCTTCATTCGATACTATAGGCAGTCTTAAGCTTGATGAATTCATGACGAAGAAGGAGCGTCTAGATCTAGCAAGGAATCTCAACGTTCTTCTTACCAATCCTGCCTATAAGACTTGGCTTACTGGAGAGAGGATAGATTTTGATAGGATGCTTAGTCGAGGAAGAATCATCGTAGTTGACTTAAGATTCTTGGGCACGCTTAAGGAGAAACAGCTCTTTGTTAGTTTGTTGCTTCAAGAGCTGTATAGATGGCTTCTAAGAAAAGGTGGCTTGTCAAGTCTTAGGCTCTTACTATACTTTGATGAGCTGCTAGGCTTCATTCCTCCAGTAGGCGCCCCACCATCTAAGAACTCCTTGATGTTGCTGGTAAAACAGGGACGAGCATTTGGCCTAGGATGTCTTCTAGCAACACAAAACCCCTCAGATATAGACTATCGCATACTATCCAACGCCACTCATAGGTTCATAGGAAGGCTTACCACGAAGCAGGATGTAGAGAAGGTGCGTAATGGATTGAACCTAGAGGCCTCGATAGTTAGTCTAGTTTCGAAGCTGAAGAAGGGCACCTTCCTATACCATAACTATGAACTAGGGTATACTGAAGTTGTAAGAGTCAGGTGGTTGATAACCTATCACAGAGGCCCTCTTCAACCTGAGGAGATAAAGAAGCTCATGAAAGCACACAAGCCTGTAGCTATCGCATCTCCACCACAGAAGCCCTCTCCTAGCGATGTGATAAAAGAACAAGTCATGACCGAGGATACCAGAAAGGCTTTACTCATAGAGCCTAGATTCAAAGAGACTGAGCTAAAGGAACTCTACTCTCCTCTCATTACATCTCTTAAAATCAAACCTCTTTTTGAAAGAGTAACCCTCTATGAACTGGACATGGAGCTTGAAGCTAAATATGATGAAAAGGAGTATAGGAGAGCACTACAGAAGCGATTCATCATCATACAAGGTGTCCTTAAGGAAGTTCACGAAACATCGGCAATGGAAGCTATCCCTATGGAGGCCATGATAAAGGATTCCAGAGAACGATTAAGCAGAACAGATCTAGAGAGGCATATTAGGCTAAGACTCCACTACTCTCCACTCCTAGGGAAGTTTGCTCTTGAGGATGAAGTGAAGACGCTGAAGGAGGAGGTAAATCAACATCTGAGAGATAACTTGGAAAGAGAGCTTCACGTACTTGATGTAGACTATAAGCTTAAGGAGAAAGAACTCCTGGAGGAAAGGCCTATACTAGTGGCTGAACTGAAGATAAGAGAAGCTGACCTCAAGGAGCAGAGATCGAGGCTTAAAAGGCTGGAAGAGCTAAGGGAGGAGATGAGAAGAAGGCGCATATCGACAGCGTCCATAAGCAAAGAGCTTCTTAGACTGAGAAGGAGGGTAGCTAAGCTTGAGGGACAAGTTAGTGCGCTAAAGAAGAAGCTGGAGATGTTAAGTGATGAGCTTAAGAGCTTAAAGGAAAGCTATGAGAAGAAGCGTCAATTAATATATGAGAAATATGAAGCCATGAGGAAGGCCTCCATAGTCACCATAGATGTGACACCAACTATAAAAAGCCTGAGGACATGTGATGCATATCTTGTCAGGTACATGGTCGCGGGCAGGTATGGCAAAGCACAGGTTAGATTCATAGTAGACCCCTATGAAGGAGAGGCCTACTATGGAAAATGCAGTATCTGCAACTGTGAGCTTATCGGCTTTCTTGATGATACTCCTCAGAAGTTGCCTTACTGCGTAATATGCGGCGCTCCTCTCTGCACCATACATTCAGAGAGATGTGTCACCTGCTTAGGGACCTTGTGCAGAGAGCACATCTTACGTTGCAGTGTATGTGGTGAGTCCATATGTGAAGACCATTCTCTTAAGTGTACCTCATGTGGAGCAATATTGTGTGCGGAGCATGTTCGCATATGCAGATCGTGTGGTGCTACCCTGTGCAATGCTCACGCCCTTAGATGTGAAGAATGTGGCGCTACGCTATGTAGCAGATGTGTAATCTACAAGAGAAGATTCTTTAGGAAGAAAGCCCTCTGCAGTAGATGCGCATTGAGTTAGACAAGGGGCTTAGCATTGCCGGGTGTCATCACTACATCAGCTGACACTCCTTCTCTGCATCCCCCAGGAGAATAAGGACTTATCAGCAATAAATATCTCCCTCTATGAATGATGCCGTGTAGTTGGTTAAAGAAAAAAGAAAGTCTTCGTAGCCTTGGACATCTATGACTTAGCCCTAGTAGGTCTGAATAATGAATATTCCATACCCGTTCTCCCTCTGGATTTTATGACACTGTGGACTTTGACTTCAAGATTATACTCCTTGGCTATGGTAAAGAGAGCGCTTTTCAATATCACTTCCTGAAGAGTTTCAGGTTCAAGATCGCTTCTTAGCTCTATATAGCTATCACAACATGTGGTATTGATAGCCAGCCCCCAGTACTCAAGGCACTTCAGCAGTATCCTGAGAAGACACTTAGGAGCCACATGTGGCTTCCATCTTCTGTACGCTTTTATCATCCTTTGAAAAAGCATGCTGAAGGAGTAAAAAGCTACTGCCTTGAGTCCTCTATCGCCAAATATGTATCTGAAGTTCTTGAGAAAGGTATCAGCTAGCGTCTTAGGGACTATGTACACATAATCAACTACTTGTTCATCACAGACAAGGGCTATCCTACCCTCATGACATTGCAGCGCGTTTCTAAGACACTCAACTTGCTCACTTGAAGGCACGTATTTAATAGACACTAGAAGGTTTAAATTACTTCCACATGATGATGCTTGACCTTTGTAAAGTATGAGTGATGCTTTTTCTACCTCGTAGCTTTCTAATAAGAGATATTCAATGCAAAAATTATAACTTTGGCTTTGATTTTACCGCGTACGACTATCTGTAATGCCGCCTCATTTCTTCATGATAAGGCAGGGACATTATTCTCTCAAGCAATTTCCTTGCCTGCTCCTCAGATCGCGTCCAAGGATCCATCATTATAAGCTGGAGTAGAAGGTCCTTATCTCCTCTCTCATAGGCCTCTAGCTCTACTTCGACGGGAGCAACACGATCTCTAAGAATATGAGCTATGATAGGCTTAGGCAGAGCTGTTGTTCTTATGCCTTGAACGCCCCTTTTGCTCACAAGCGCTGGAATTTCAACTTCAAAGTCCTGCGGTATGCTGGGTACAGAAGTGCCTATGTTGAGAATATTTACCTGAAATATTCGCGGTATGTCACATGCTAATGACTCTATCAAAGCTATTACGCTACCCTCTGATCTCTTGGGTGGGAAGATCTTCGTTATCTTTAGGGAAGAATCTCTTGCAATCTCGAAAATTCTACTGACCTGCCTCTCAAGGCCTTTAAAATACTCATTCCACCACCTTGCTGGATCCTCCTTCCACCTTCTTTCAGTTTCATCATCCACATGATACCAATAGGGCCATGCACCACCTCCAGGCGTGCATGTATCCCCTATAGGGAAGAGACCAAACCTCCTATAGAGATCAACAGCTTTAGGCCCTAAGTCATCGCTTGGGGAGCACTTCTCCCAGTATTCGGGAGCCTTCTTCTCGATCCACTCGTCCAGTAGTGGATAGGCATCCTCGCCCTTGTAGTAGAATTTTGTTAACCATATGAAGTGATTGACCCCTGGCGCTTCAAAGCTTAAGTATCTTCTCTCTAGTCCAAGTACCTCGGCAATGTGATATACTCCCATGAAACCATGACAGATACCAACGATCTTAGCCTCTCTATACTTCCTGCCTAGATACGTTATGCCTGCCAGAACTGGATTTGCAAGCTGAATATACCAGGCATCTGGACATACATCAAGGATATCATTGATTATTGATTCAAATAACCTGAACTGATAGAAGTTTATCCAAAAAGCTTCATCATGCATTATGTGATAGCTACCACCATATCTATAGCCCAGCTCTCGAGCTATGCTCCATCCCTCTCTTAACCTATGATGTCCAGCTGCTAGAGCTGTGTTGATGACAAAGTCTGCATCTTTAAGTGCCTCCTTACGATCCATGGTCTTCTCGATCCTCAACCTCATACCAACTTCATCGGCGTATCTCCTACAAAGTGCATACACGGCATCAAGCCTCTCCTTGTTTATATCCATCAAGCTTATTGTACTGCCTTCCAGATTAGGCGTGGAACATATGTCTCTTATCAAGCTCAAGGAGAATACAGCGCTTCCAGCGCCTATAATGCATATCTTGACTTCAGCCAAGCTCTTCACCATCTAGAATTTTTACACCTAGATACTTATCCATAGATGAGGCATGTCAGAATCGGAGTGTCAGTGTGGGCGACAATGTCATCACTTCTCAGAGCCGTCACCAGTCTTCATCCGACAGATATAGGAGTCTTCTTCCTTAATATATCTTTAGCTAGGGCCTCTGAGGAGCTTTCTCCACACTTCTTCACTTCTACATATCTCTCGTGTTGCTCTCTCTATTAGCTCTATCACCTCATAGAGCTCATCTACTCCTCTACTCATGGCTATGCTAAGTATTTTGACTTTCGCCTTATTTAAAATCCAGTAAACCCTAGGCAGCACCTCTCGATAGCTCATATCCTCCACCACAACTTACTGAATATAGCATGGGTTTATTACTTTAGCCATCCTCTAGGACAAAAAGCCTTACAGCCTCTATGAACCCTTTAGCATAAGCCTCCTTAGTAACATATGTTGCAAGAGCTTTTACCTCTGGAGGAGCATGAGCTAAGACCACTCCTATGCCCGCAATGCTTATCATCTGAGCATCCACTTCGCTGTCTCCAATGGCTACTACCTCTTTCAAATCAAGACCCATCAGCTGACACAGTCTTGCAAGAGCCCTCCCCTTATCCACTTCTCTGCTTCTCACATGAAAGGCAACACCGCTATCCTCCACTACAACTGGAAGCTCCTTCAGGACTTCTCTGCATGTTCTAAGAGCTTCTCCTCTAGGCATGTCCTCCCTGGGCACAAAGGCGAAGTCAGCATATCTATGAGGATTTTGCCATGATTCTCTAACTATATGACTAAGTCTCTCCACAAGTATTCTCCTTGCCTCAAGGGCTACCTCTCTATTGCCAAGAACCTCTATCCTACCTTTATACCATATGACAGCACCATTCTCTGCTATAGCTCCTCCACTGCAGCCGAGATAATATCTCAGTCCTAGCACTACGCATAGGCTATTACCTGAAGCTAGTATCACTTGTATTCCCTTTCTTTCAGCCTCCCTAAGAGCCTCTATGGCTTCAGTATCAAGCCTTCCTTCTTTGTCAGTTAAGGTTCCATCTATGTCTACTGCTAGTGCCTTGACCATAGTGTTACGCCCAGTCTAAGACTCATGAGAAGATATTTTAGCATTTTGCTTATCTATAGACAGGGCACTATAAAGACTTAGCTGGGAGCTCGAAATAATGGAGGAAAAGGAAAGGCATGCCCTAAGAGACCTTAAGCGGTATGTTTCTATCACTGAGAAGAAGGCCATAGTCTTAGGCAACCTCGTATCATGTGATGGGCATGAAGAAGGCATATCGATTAGGGTTGTGACCCATGTCCATCAGGATCACGTTATAAGCATAGGCAGGAGCCTCTCAAGATGCAGGCTTACAATATCTACGAAGCCAACAAGAGACCTACTAGGAGTTCTATACAACGTGCGTCCTTATAGAGTGCTAGGGCTTGACTATAGGAAAGCACTGGATATTCAAGGCAGTAAGCTTTGGCTTGAAAAAGCTAATCATATAATAGGAGCCTGCCAAGTAGTTCTTGACCATGCTGATGGCCTTAGGATCGTTTATACAGGAGACTTTAAACAGCCTGGCACTCCTGTGGTAGATGCAGACATTCTCGTCATGGAAGCTACCTATGGCTCACCATCATTAGTAAGACCATCACAGGAAGTAATATATCACGCTCTACTTGACGTGGTGAGAAAGAGCTTGAGCAAAGGCCCTGTATACATATACGGATACCATGGCAAACTTCAGGAGGCAATGCAACTACTAACAGAAGCAGGCATTGAGGCACCCTTCACAGCTCCTCTTAGGGTCTATCGCGTATCTCAGATATGCTTAAGATATGGAATGAGGCTCAAGGCCCCCATTCTGATAGAAAGTGAGGAGGGAAGAGAGATCATGAAAAGCGGATGGTATGTAGCCTTTCTCCACTCCTCCTCTGGATATACCTCCAGGCCTAGAGGTACATCGATAATTCTTAGTGGATGGGAGTTCTCTGGCCCTATCAGGTTCTTAGGCGAGAACCGCTATATAGTTGCTCTGAGCGATCATGCTGACTTCAAACAATTGATAGAGTATGTTGAAAGCTCAAGGCCTAGATTAGTCATAACTGATAACTCAAGAGAAGGTTATGCTGCTAAGTTAGCTAAGGAGATCGAGAAAAGGCTCAAGATAAAGGCTACTCCTATGCCTCCTGTCAGGATGCGGAGGTGGGCTAGATGAGTAGTGAGGAATATGTTGTGATAGAATTTAAAGAACCTTTATCCTCTAGAATCGCCAGGTCATTGTCAAGGATATTTCTTGTCCTACTCAACCCTTTTCAGACCTTTAGTGAGATAGCTGAAAAACCTGATGTAATAGGGCCTAGCGTCATTTTCTGCCTCATCCTAGCAATAAATACTTTGAGTCGCTACTTCGAAGCTACTTTCGTTACTGTAGTTTTGAAGAGTAATGGTCAGGAGAGTATCATAAAGCTCGCAGAGCTGGTATTAACTCCTCAGGCTTTATCGCTAAACCTGATAAACATAGCATCACGCCTTGGCTTTGGATGGCTTCTTGGATATCTGCTTATAAGGTTCCTAGGCGGCTTCTTTGGAAGAGATCCAGGAAGCAAGGAGGCTTTTTCTGGAATAGGTTATACTATGTCCGTGTCAATGCTAGAACTGCTTGCTATGTTGACTCTATCCATAGTTGCCTATCAAGGCATAGGTTCAATAACGATCTCTGTTCCAAGCAATGCCACCTTATCTACCATAATATCTGAAGTGACCTCAGAGACTCAAGCCTTAATGGTGGAGAGAGGTCTGGCCTCTATAATATCAATATCTCGCTTCGTATGGTTTCTGTCAAGAGCATGGACATGTGCACTCTTCATAGCCTCCTACGAAGCTATGTGCCGCACAGGACTGGCTAAAGCAACTATATTGGGAATGTTAACCTACCTTGTCATATATTTGGTGAGGGGATTCTAATGGCCTTTTTACCAAGGCTTCGAATCATGCTTGGTCTCTTAGAGGGAACGAAATCTGGGAAGATAGCTATGAGCTTAAAGGAGCTGTCTGAGAGAACAGGACTACCTCCTAGCCTGCTGAGAGAGCATCTTAGATTTCTTCAAGGAGAAGGTCTAGTCAAGCTTATTGATGAAGATGTCGTCCTAGAGGTCACTAGAATAGACTTGGCTATTAAAGCACTTGAAGCTGGTCTAGACGTGGAACGTGTCTCCAATCTACTTGATTGGCGAGAGTTTGAGCACGTCACTGCACAATGCCTTGACATGAATCAATACGAAGTAATAGAGCACCTCATATTTAAATGTCAAAGGAGGAGATATGAGGTAGACGTAGTAGGACTTAGAAAGCCCTTGATATTATGCATAGACTGCAAGCACTGGAGCTATAATCGAGGAGCAAGACTTAGAAGTGCTGTAAAGGAACACGTTGAGCGAACACGCTCTCTCTCCAAGTGTATGCTCAAGATCCCCAAGCTAGCTAATAGGCTTTCAGGATGGAATAAGTGCTTCATCATACCTACCCTAGTGACGCTAAGAGAGTCATTTATGATAGTCTATGAAGCAGTCCCCATAGTTCCCATAAGGAAGCTGAACTCATTCCTCCAAGAGCTTGAAGCATACCTGGAGTCCATACTACACTTCAAGGTGGAGATTGACCATGAAGACAAGAGCACGAACATCGTAGGAGAACCTTATCCTTTCCCCTTTAAATGGCCTGAGAAGTAGAGTGCAGTTTCTAGGATTTCAGTTCTCTAGAAGCAGTTAAGCTAGCTAGAAGGATATCAAAACTTGAACCAGGAAATATAAAAGATATATGCCGAGCGAAGAGTTCGTCATTACAAATAAGAGCAGAATCTCAAATTAATATGAAGGATAATAACTAAGTGAGAAATAACAAGTAAAAATATACTACAATAAAAATGAGACATAGAACCTGGTAATCTCTCAAGAGCAATGCAAGACGTTTCTAGATATAACAAGGCCGTGCATGAAACTAGACCAAGAATTGAACTCTCTAAAGGCCACTTCAAGTCTTTTTCCTCAAGCTGATTTGATGGACTGTAGGAATAAGTTATAAAAGAGATAAATTATAAAAGTTATGCACGTTGCGGTTTTGTGGAGGAGAACCTTGAGAAACCGCATAGCGAGTAGAAATGAAGGCCTTGAACTCATGCTAAGCATGCTGTCTAAAGGCATCAGAGATGCTCTGAGGGCAAATCATCGAAGGATGTTGGTTCTCTGCGGTAATGACAATGCAAAACTAGGCTTCATAGCTGGAATAGTCACTAAATGTATTCTTGAAATCCTAGGCAGATATAGTGAAGAACTTAGAGTGCTATATGCAAAAAAGCCTGGCTATGAAGATGCTAAAGTAAGGTTCGAGAATTTTAAAGGCATCGTTGAAAAGCTCCAAAACGTCGAGCTGGATGTAATAGGCTATGCTGAGACAGAGCGTGTGCTTGGTACGACATATGACATGGTGATTCTTGATCTCATAAATGATCTCAGACCAAATGACGTTGGCAGATTGGTTGGCATAGTCAGAGGGGGAGGGCTCCTCATAATGCTGACTCCTCCTCTAGATGAATGGGAGAATAGGACCACGGAATTCCAAAGACTATTATCAACACCTCAGCATCCCGTAGACGAAGTTAGGAAGATATTCATCAAGAGGTTCATCAAGAAGCTCTATGAGCATAAAGGCATAATGATATATGATGTCGATGAGGACATCATTTTGAAACCTCTCGAAAGATTAGAAGTCAAAGAGCCCTTCAGGCGGGAGGTGAAGATACCTGAAAGGACGAAGTTTGGTATGAAAATATATAGATTGGCTCTTACTCAAGACCAAGTTGAGGCATTGCTGTTAATGGAGAAGCTCTTTAGGAAACCCAAGAAGGGGCGTAAGATAGCCATAGTGCTAACAGCTGATAGAGGGCGAGGCAAATCATGTGCTGTCGGCATAGGCATAGCTTCACTTGCACATCTGATAAGGAGGAGAGTGGGGAAAAGCGTCTTCATAGCTGTTACTGCTCCTAGCATTGCAAATGTACAATCTCTAATGATGCTTGCTAAAAGAACGCTAGAAACTCTTGACTACAATGTCAAGGTAGAGATGTTCGAGGGCATGATAAGAGAACTTAGAGCCGATGGCATAGCGATAAAATATATGCATCCTATAGAGGCAATAGACAGTAAGGCTGATATAATAGCCGCAGATGAGGCTGCTGGCCTTCAGGTTCCAATGCTGCATAGGATATGGAAGAAGTACGATCGAGCCATCTTCTCATCGACCATACATGGATATGAAGGTGCAGGTAGAGGATTCTCCATTAGGTTCCTGAAGACAATAAAGGAGGATCCAAACACCAAGGTCCTGGAATACGAGATGGAAGAGCCCATAAGGTATGCTGCCAATGACCCCATAGAAAACTGGCTCTTCGACACCCTGCTACTCGATGCTGAGCCTGCAAGGCTCACTAGTGAGGACTTTCAATATATCGATAAAGGAGTAGTAGAGTATATAGAGCCTAGCCTAGAGGAGTTGTTCCTGAAGAAGGAGGATATGCTTAGGCAGTTTGTAGGCATATACATCTTGGCACATTATAGGAATAGGCCAAACGATCTGGCGATGATGGCTGATGCTCCTCATCACACAATAAGAGCTCTCATCCTCCCAAGCGGCAAGGTGGTGACAGCAGTCGAGCTTGCTGAGGAAGGTCCTATTCCTGATGACATGATCGATGACTTGAAGCGAGGAGGCTGGATACAAGGCAACGTCATACCTGATAGATTTCTGAAGCATGCCAGAGATGAGCGCTTTGCCAAATATGCTGGATGGAGGATCGTGAGAATAGCTACTCATCCATCAGCCATGGATCGTGGACTAGGCACCATAATGATAAAACACATATGTGAAGAAGCTAAACGAAGAGGCTATGGATGGGTTGGTGCAGGCTTTGGCGTAAATGAGCCACTGCTTAGATTCTGGTTGAAAAATGGCTTCATACCCATTCACATAAGCCCTGATAGAAATCCAGTAAGCGGAGAGTACACAGTGATAGTTGTAAAGCCTCTCAATGATGAGGTTCACGACATAATCATGAAAGCCAATCGCGAATTCAGACTCAAACTCCTTCACTCATTAGCAGATCCCTATGATGACTTGGAGCCTAGAGTAGCAAGGATGCTTCTCATGACCTGGGGCAATCCCATCATTAGGGACTATAGGCCCAGACTAACAGATGTTCAACTTGAGAGGGCTATAACATATGCGTGGGGGCCCATGACATATGAAAGCGCTAGCGACTGTGTTAGAGAACTTGCACTTACGTACTTCTACAATGATGAGAAAAACAGACCAGCCCTAAATGAACTTCAGGAGCTAATTCTCATAGCTAAAGTATTACAAGCGAGAAGCTGGAGGTATGCTGCTGAAGACCTGGACGTAGCTCCTCAAACCATAATGAATGGGCTAAAGGAGATCGTAAGGATCATGTTGCGGTACTACTATAACCTTGAAAAGGTGCCACGCTTCTATACAACGGAAAGACCTCACGATAGCATCTCAGCCTAGTCTTGGTAGTCCATAAGAGTTGGCTTCTCGATCCTTATGGCCTTGATCTCATTCACTTCAAAGAAGCTCCACTTGTTAGCTCTAGCTCCTTTCCATCTAACCGCTATAATGGGCTTGAAGCCAAAAGCCCTACAGAACTCAACAAGCCTCCTAACCTGCTCCTCCTTGATATAGACTCTATCCTTTGAAGTTTCCTTCACTTGATAGGCTCTTCTATCACTTCCCCTAGCCGCCAGTACATCACAAGGTATGTTCTTGCTGCCACTAACAGGAATTCTTACAGCATAGAAGCCTCTTCTCTTGAGAAATTCAACAAGCTCAAGCTCAGCTCTATATCCCCTCCTAAAGGCCATCAAGAGTCTAGTGAGCTTCTGCTTATTTAAATCTTAAAATTACATTAGCCCTGCTAATATGACCTCCTCGGTAAAATCATTTTTGAAAGCGCTGAGATGGTGAGTAACAGTTTCTTCTGAAGTCAGTCAGAGAGCTCTCATCTTCATGTAACTTCGCACTTAGCTTTAATAGCCTTACTGACTAAGTAGGCTTAGGGATTTAGTATGGCCAAGATAAGATGGCTAGGACATGCCTGCTTCGCTGTAGAGGGAGAGGGATTAATCGTTGTAACAGACCCTCATGACGGAAGAGCTCTAGGCCTGAGAGCTCCTGATGTTAAGGCAGACATAGTACTAGTATCCCATCCTCACTATGATCATGCTGACGGAATAGACTTGGTCTCAAAGCCAGATACCAAGGTCTATGAGAGCTTTGAGGGAAGAGACGAATACAAGGGGGTAAAGATAGTTGGCGTAAGAGCATACCATGACAAATCATATGGTGAGATAAGAGGTGAAAACTACATCTATGTGTTTGAACTTGAGGGAATAAGATTCTGCCACCTAGGAGATCTTGGACACGTACTTGAGAAAGAGCAGCTTGACTCAATAGGAAAAGTGGATGTCCTCTTTATACCAGTAGGAGGGGTGTTTACCATTGATGCAGAGGAGGCCAAGGAAGTAGTTGAGCAGCTTAAGCCTAGGCTTGTAATACCAATGCACTATAAAATACCTGGTCTCAATCTTCCTATTGAAGGCGTGGAGCGTTTCACAAGAGGGATGAAGAATGTGGAAGTACTAGACACCGACACGATAGAGATAACTAAAGAGACCTTGCCAACTGAAACTAAAGTGGTAGTGCTGAAGTACTTAGGCTGATCATAGACGGCAAGACCATCGCTTCCTTACGTCATTTTCTTGCTAAAGTGCAATTTATTGTAATTATCTTCAGAGCCTTTTACTTGAAGCATAGGGCGATGACAGCTCAAGCTTTGGGAAGGCGGAAGGGCGTTTGTGCAATAATCAACTTTATGATAAGTAGCTCACTGAGGATGTTGAGCCATTTTTAACCGATAGAATTAATAATATTTTTATGACTTTTACTAAAGCGGAATACATTCGGTCTACTCCCTGGGGGAGATAGAGTGGACAACATAGCTTGGTCACTAGTACTCTCTGACGTTACTGTTGCATCTATAAAAGTGGACGGTGAGCTTCTGGTGCTAGTTAACGAAGAGGCTGAGGCCTTTGCGAAATTTGTCATACCTCTGGCAATGAATTCACAGAGGCTCTATTGCAGCGTGTGTGGTGCTCCTGTATCGGAAGATAACCTAGGGCAATTAACACTCCATGAGGAGGGCTTCCTCACTGCTAAATGCGCCTATTGTCTTGACCAAGAGATAATAAGGACCATCAGAAGGCTTAAATCCTATGTTGAGATAAGCCCTATTCCTAAGGCTGAAGTAGAGAACAGTTGATAAATGAGTGGATGATCTAAGAAATGGAGACCTATGGTTGAATACTACGTAATAACGTGCCCATATTGTGGAGAGTATCTTGCATGCAAAGTAGGAGCGAGGACTAAGACTTGTACCCTGTGCGGCAGAAGATTTGAGGTTCGAAAAGCGAGAATATTAAGGAAAGTCAGAGATGGACGTGAGGCGAGCATCATCATAAGGTACTTAAAGGCAAAGAAGGCAGGTATATCTGAGCAGCTTTATGGTAAGGGAGGATCTGAGCACCATGTCTAGTAGAGATAAAGAGACACTGCTACTCCTCGATATCGACAAGTGTCCACTCCATATACTGGTCATAGAGGGATGGCATAGTCCTCGCGTCCTAAAGCTTAAGGAAGGATACAAACTTATTGTGGGTAGAAGAGACGTGGAAGCTGACATCAATGAGGGAAGATATTATGGAATGTTTGTTGACCTCCTTCCTTTAACTATCCTTGTTAGAGGAGACTGCATCTTCTTTGATAGGGTACAACTATTGGCTCTGAGGAGAATGGTGGAGGAAGTCCTCAAGTTCATGGTCCTTAACTACAGGTTCATGGCTGCTCACATATTGGTACATCCCATATATCTATTATATGACTATTATAGGAGAAAGGCTAGAACCCTCCTTCCATTCAGGTCACTTTACACCTATTTCTCTCATCTATCTCTGAGCAAGAAGGCTATCCTTGAACCAAAAATTCTTAAGTCTATAAAGCCTCTTGAGGAAGAGGCTCTTGTTGAAGTTAAGAATGGCCTTCTCTCCCTCACTGACCATGGCATGAAGAAGATGCTCTCAAGTCAACCAATGTTTACCCACTACATGAACCTAGTTAAGCCCCTGGTTGGAATCTTCCACATAGCTCGTAGTGACATGAATCTCCTTCTAGCCCTTCAAAACCTTAGTCTTAAGCTCCCCCTGAGGGAGGAAGAGGAGCCACGTGACTTAACATTCATTGAAACTGATCTAGGCCTTCAGCCTCTCAACGAGGAGTATGAAGTAAAGGTGAGATTTCTCAGGATATCTGAACACGAGGACGTCAAGGTTAGGAAACTTGGTGGGATCCTAAACACCACCTATTTAGTAGAAAAGATGACTGGAGAGCGCTATGTCGTGAAGATATTCCAGGAGTGGACGGACGTTAAATGGCTTCCCTTGATGCTATGGGCCATAGGCTCTTACTTCTTTGACCCCCTAGGCAAGAATAGACTGATAAATGAGTACTCCATGACCAGAGCTCTAAGATCAATAGGCGTTAAGGTTCCTAGAATATATCATGTAAGCATAGACCAGAAGGTTATAGTGAAGGAATATATTGAAGGTGACCTCCTGCGTGACATAATAGTGAGGATCGCTAGAGGAAAGAGCACTGAGGAGGATGAAGAGATGGTGTATAAGTCCATGAGCAACATAGCCTACATACACAGGAAGGGTATTGTGCTGGGTGATTCAAATCCGAACAATGTGGTATTGAAGGATGGAGAACCATTCTTCCTTGACCTTGAGCAAGCTAGGTGGTCTGACAAGGCATCATGGGATGTAGCCATGATAATCTTCTTCATAGCTCATCACTTGTCTGTAGTAAGGTTTCGTAGAGATTCGCTTGAGAAGCTCCTCAACCTCATAGTAGATGGCTATCAGGAGCAAGGCGATATAGGAGTGTTCGACAAGGCCCTATCTCTTCCCTATCTAAGGATATACTTCCTCTTCTCAGCTCCTCACTCACTATATTTAACTTATCGAAGTATGACAAAGATCTTGAAGAGGAGGCTAGCTTCAGCTTGAGCTATGCGAGCCCAAGAGAGATTAGGAAGGTATTCAACACAATAGCCAAGTCCTTTAGCAGAACTAGGAGAAGGCCTTGGCGCTATCCGCTTGAAATAGTGAATAACCATCTTGAAGGCCCCTTAGCTGATTTAGGATGTGGTAATGGAAGGCATACATTATTGATGGCTATGATGGGCTTTGAATGTATAGGACTTGATATCTCACCAGAGCTCCTTAAGATGGCTAAAGAGCTCGTCAAAGCCTTCAATATCCATGATGTAACTGATTTTGTAGAAGCTGATATAAGGTTTCTTCCCTTTAGAGACAAAGCGTTCAGAGGCATCATCTTCATAGCTACACTTCACCACATAAGTCCAAGAAAGCTAAGGATACATTGCCTAAAGGAAGTCAGAAGAGTTTTAAAACCGAATTCAAAGGCGGTTGTAACAACATGGACTAAGCTCAAGCCATCAGCTATGTTGAAATGTCTATTGTTCAAGCTCAAGAACCCTAGAGCGGAGTTCGGAGATGTTCTTATACCATGGAAGCTCAAGAGCCAGAAGGTGCTTAGGTTCTACCATCTCTACACCCAGAGGGAGCTTGAGGAAGACTGCTTTAGGGCAGGCTTGTCCATATTGAAATCTTACAGGGACTATGAAAACCATGTAGTGGTAGTGAGCAGATCTTCATAGGAAAGTTAAAGCGACCCCTCAGATTATCTTCTTTACGAGAAGTGAGCACAACATGGTCAGCCTCCTCAGAGTGAAAAAGCCCGTAAGAACAGCATCAGGCGTAACCGTAGTGGCAGTTATGGCCATGCCGTATCCTTGTCCTCATGGTAGATGCATCTACTGTCCTGGAGGACCAGAATTTGGAACACCTCAAAGTTATCTTAAGGAGTCGCCTGCAGCTGCTCGTGCCATGCACTACAACTTTGACCCTTATGAACAGGTGAGAGCTAGAATAAGGCAATACATAGCTATGGGCCATAATCCTTCAAAGATAGAGCTGATAGTCATGGGAGGAACTTTCCCTGCCATGCCTCTTGACTACCAGGAATGGTTTATAACCATGTGTCTAGAGGCAATGAATCGTTTTCCGAAGAGTAAGCCTAGACGATGGATAAGCCTTGAGTCGGCGCAGAGAAGGAATGAAAAGGCCAAGATAAGGTGTATTGGCATAACATTTGAGACAAGACCTGATTGGTCCAAAGAGCCTCAAATCGACCGAATGTTGTGGCTAGGAGGCACAAGAGTTGAGCTAGGTGTCCAGTCGATATACGATGATGTGCTGGAGAGAATTCAGAGAGGCCACAAAGTGAAGGACACTGTAGAAGCTACTCAGCTACTCAAGGATGCAGGCTTCAAGGTATGTTATCACATCATGCCTGGGCTGCCTGGCTCAGACCTAGATAGGGACATAGAGATGTTCAAGACCATATTTGAAGACCCTGACTTCAGACCTGATATGCTGAAGATCTACCCAACGCTGGTCATACCTGGAACAAAACTCTACGAAATGTGGAAACGTGGAGAATATAAGCCCTTCACAGATGAGGATGCCATAGAGCTTCTCGTCAAAGTATTGCCTCTCATACCAAAGTGGGTAAGGATAATGCGTGTTCAACGAGACCTTCCAGCATTCTGTATAGCAGCTGGTGTCAAGAAGGGGAACTTAAGAGAGATCGCTCTTAAAGAGCTTGAGAAGCAGGGCCTTAAGTGTCGTGAAATACGCTGTAGAGAGGTTGGTATAAGGATGATCAAGACTGGTGAAGTTCCTGATCCCCGTGACATCAAGCTACTTAGAGAGGACTATGAGGCTAGTGGAGGAATGGAGATCTTCCTCTCCTTCGAGGATGTGAAAAGAGATATACTCATAGGATTTCTAAGGCTGAGAATTCCTTCAGAGAAAGCACATAGATGGGAGGTTGATGAGAATACTGCTATTGTAAGAGAGCTTCACGTCTATGGACCTCAAGTGCCCATAGGCGAAAGCTTCGAGCCCAGCTGGCAACACAAAGGCTATGGGTCAAAGCTCCTAGCTGAAGCTGAACGTATAGCTCTTGAGGACTATGATTGTAGAAGAATGCTGATAATCTCTGGGATAGGTGTTCGTGATTACTACAGGAGGCGTGGATATAGAAGACATCCTCACTCAACCTACATGCTCAAGAGGCTTAAGTGAGATAGCCCCGTGGGGACACACCTCGACGCAAAGGCCACAGCCTACGCACAGCTCATTATCTATCAGAACAGTATTATCCTTCATGTATATGGCAGGACATTCAAGCTTAAGACATTCACCACATCCAGTACACTTCTCTCTATCTATCATAGCTAGATAGGTGCTCTTTACACCTCTAGTACATAGGCCCTTCAATATAATCAAGAGAGCTCCCCTTCCTCTTCTACACCACTTGGTCAGCCTCTTGGAGGCCTTTATGAGGTCCCTGTATATGCTGTACACTTCTCCTCTAGCTTTGCTTGTCCTTGCGAAGTCACATACCACCACAGCACATCCTTCACGTAAGGCTATTCTACTCATGGGGCCTGAGCTCTCCTCTATGACCAGGATAGGGCCCTCATATTTCGCCAAGGACTGCCCTAGAGCTAGTCCTGTTGGGTCTAGAGTATAGTAGCTGACATCAATTAAATCGGCCATGACCTGCGGCTCATATCTTCTAGACTTTACATCATAGTCTGGCCTCACTTTGCTTACCAGTATGGTTTCAAGGACTCTCTCCATGCATCCTCTGGCGCTGGCGTTTACTATAAACACTTTCTCCTTTACCTCCTCATAGAGCTTCCTGAGCATGTACACCAAAGCGCAATATGGACAGCCAGGACATAGGCCTCTAGTTCTGGGATAAACTATACCACCTACACGACTATCATAATCCTTCATGACTTTCCTCAGGTCATTAGTAGCCTTAAGCTTGTTTCCTAGCTCCTTGACAACAAGAGCGAGGTCATCTAGAGGAAGATGTTTTACTTTCTTCTCAAACAGTCTTCTGAGGATACTGCTTAATAAGCCCAGTCTGCTCTCCACAACCAGAACTTCACTTACATCATCAAGCTTAGAGATCCACCCATTCTCTGACTTTACAAGCCATGTTGGAACGTGAAGAGGTACGCCGATTACCTTGGGCCTGCGCTTAGGAGCAAGCAGTTCAATCAAGTCCCTTACCATAGCAAATCCTAGACCATACGACACTACGGCTATGTCTTCGCCATCAACAAACTCCACACCTTCGTACATTGCAAACAATCTTGAATATGCTCTAGAGAGCAGACTCAACCTCTCCTTATTGATGCTGAAGGATTTGTGTATCCACCGATAGGGATATTCCCAGTGCTTTGAGAATATAGCAGGAGCTGTTATCCCCTCCACTAGCACATCATCACTTATGACCTTGACATGACTTGGTATGGATATAATGCCAGGAACTTCAATGGCTTCGCTGACCTCCATAGCCCTCTCAAGAGTATTCTTTAGCCTATTCGTGCTATAGCCTAGAGGCTCCATGTGAAGAGCTAGGCTCATCTCACTTACAAGCCTAGCATCACTATATATCCTATCATCGAATAAGTCTAATATAAGAAGGCAGCCTCTCGTGCCTGAGAGCACTATCTCACGGATCGAACCAGCTATCCTGAAGAGCTCACTAGTCCTCATGAATACACCAGCTCTAACACCAACCATAGATGCTCCCATTCCAATGCCTACAGCCTCTTCAGCAGTATCAGCCGCCTTTACATATTTCCTCATAGAGCCTAGCTCCTCGAAGGCACTCCTAGTGGCTACGAGAATCTCGAACCCTAGCCCCCTCAGAACCCTAGCTGACACCTCTGCAAGCCATCCTCGACCTTTAGCCTCCAGCTTCACTAACAACTCCCCTCAGAATCCTTACCTATAAGCGTATTAATTTATCGCATACCGAAAAGCTTAATCCTATCGGAGCTTCACTCTATGGTAGAAGCCGGGGTGGCCGAGCGGACCAAGGCGCCGGCCTGGAGATGACCTAGATAGCCGGTGCCCCAAACGGGGCGCGCGGGTTCGAATCCCGCCCCCGGCGCCATAAATTTGCAATCATCCTTCATTGTAATATTTATGATGTAAATGCTATCATCACCTTTATAAGGGTGACATTCATGCCTATTCTACAATAATTTTGCATGTAGAGATGGGGGCTTGGGGTGGCCTTTGGGTTTTATTTCTTCTTCGTCTTTCCTCTCTTTCTCTCTTGACTCTTTGATAGTGTGGATCATCTCTTGAATACTTTATTATTGGCTTGATCATTGCTAGGAACTTTGTTGCTTCGTGAACTGGTATGTACACTATCCACAGTCTTTTATATGCTCCTAGATCTCTGAATAAGATGCTATATTTTATTCCCAGTCTTTGCAAGCACTTAGCAACTATGTCAATATATTCTCTTCTCTTGTTATAGATTTCGATATATCCATTTGCACCTAAACTTCCTTCTGATTCGTAGAATCCCCTGATAAAATAGCTTTCATATCCTTCGATCCATTGCCATGCTTTCTCTGGGTGTTCCTTTATATCTCTGAGGAACAGCGCAAATCTCTTGACATAGCAATCGACTCTGTAATATGTTGACTCTTTTCTCCTCTCATAATACTCCCACATATTGCAATGAAGTCCCAGTCCCTCTATTGCCTTCTTAACCGCTTCTGCGAACTCTCTATCTCTCACCATCAGTCTGAATTGGTATCTTCTCTCATTTCTGTCCGATCTCTTATACGACCCCGCACTTCCATCTCCTAGCGCTACTCCTATGATGTATGCTAACTCTGGACATCTTCTTGGCTCCCATGGTATCTCTGAGGTCACTAATGGCATTACATTCCAATCCTTGAGCTTATCTCTGATCCAATAATGTAGTGTTGAGTTAGACGCTTCGATTCCATATTTTTTCCCTGAGAAACCTTTGAATCCGCCTGTACCCATAGCCTCTCTTCCTTAACATCTTGATCGTTCTCAATAATAAATTATTGAGAACCTTTCTTGGCATTTAATTCACCTCCATAATGGGCTTCCTTTCCTAATGATGTATCTCTTCCCCTTCCTATTCCTCTTAACTTCAAGTAATTCTTACTCTGCTAAATAGTCTAGGTAAGCTGAAATCATCATTAAGCTACACCCTCTCCCATGAATACCTGGCACTTTGCTTACATTCCTAGCTCTGAAAACCATCATTGAACCCCTCTGACTCCTCGTCAACTCTTTTATAGCCTCAAAAACCAGCGGTTACACCTCATTACGGGTCATTTGTCTCATTCCTAATCTATCAAGTACTTCCTGAAGAAGTGCATATTGAGGTTCATCATAGCTCATCGCCGATAATGCCTCCTCTAAAGGTAGGTGAAAAGTGGGTGTTCTCTGCTCAGCTTCCAACCATATTTTAGTCTCTCATTGTAGGCAATTATAGCTTCTATCATAGCAGACACTGGGAAGACCTTGGGCGCTTTCCTGATAGATCCATATATTATCAAATCAGCGCCCATCATTCGAGACATGGCAATAGCAGCAGCCATGCATACCCACCTATAGTCCTTCCCTAGCTCCTTTATCCTTCTCCATCTAACTACAACTCCACAAGGAGCTATTGCACATGGAACTCCAGTCCTATCCTTTAATATTTTTATGGTTTCAAGCGCATAGCCCATGCTTGGTATATCTAGAACTGTGGACAGGGCGATCACTCCCTTCACTCCAACGTCCAAGCATCCCTTCATCAGGCCTTCAAACATCTCCACAGACCCCCTCGGAAGAGGATTTCTAGGATTGAACGTCTGTACAAGGACAAATTTAGCCCCATGCTCAGCAAGAGCTCTGAATTCATACTCCTCTGAAGTGTAGTTTATGGATGTGTAGACTAGTCTATCCAAGAGACCCACTTCACTAGCATACTTCAGAGCACCAATCCTGACATCAGCTGTAGTACCATTCATTAATATAGGCGAGCTTGTAATGTCAGCCACGAAGTCCAGATATCTACATAGAGCATCCACACTTTCCCCAACCACATCAACCATGCATGGTATTCCAGTTCTCTCTGACCATTCGTCCTGTTGTACTATCAACTTCTCAGCCGCCTCTCTATCGAAGACCCCCCTCTTATGATCTTTGACTATCTTGTGCTCATGGTAGAAAATGGATCCTGCAAGTACTAGAGGATGTTCACCTAGCCTTCCTCCAACCTCTACCTTGCCTATTCTCAGAGTCATAATCTCACTTGCCATATCTCAAGACCTCTTCCTCCTCTATGATGATCACCTGAAGCTCCTCATATATTTATACTCTGCAAAATCTTCTGCTAATGGCCATCAGAGAGCTTGATGATTCGCCACGTCACCATAGCCTAAGTCCTTTGCATATATAGTCTCTACAGGGGACATGAGGTAATTCTCTTAAGGAGGCTAGGCTATTATGATGATAGGTGATGATAAGGAGGTGGGGAGAGGCTGGGGGGCGCCGATGACCGATCCTTTAAGTGCTGATAGACCCTTTATATGCCTGACTCTGCTGGATAGGTTTAAGCTTCTTCTAAGGTGATAATCCCTACTGAGAGCAGAGAGCATGAAGTATATTGCGAAACTCATCCCTCCATCAGGAGTTCCTCTTGGCGGTATAGGTACAGGCGCTTTTGAGATTAGAGCTGATGGGAAGTTCTATGAGTGGAACATCTTCAACAACAAGCCCTGGAGAGGTGGCTATCCTGAACGGGACTTGATCATGAAGGAGGATCACTTCTTTTTCGCTGTAAGAGTGGTAGAGAGAGGTCAAGAAGTGCCCATTGTTCGCCTCCTTAGGCTTGGAGTGAATGAGCTTGGAGGAGACCTGTACAGAATGCCCTGGATAAGGAACGTTGAAAGCATTGAGTACACTGGAGAGTTTCCAATAGCGTGGTTGAATTTCATAGACGATAAGCTCCCCATAGCCATTCGTCTTGAGGCATTCTCTCCTTTCATACCGGGCGATGTTAAGAACTCCTCACTTCCTGCCGCTATCTTCATCTTCCAGCTCAAGAATACTAGCGATGAAGAGGTACAAGTCTCCCTGCTTAGTGGCATAAGAAATCCTATGAGTTACAATGCTCCTGTAGCTGTTCACGTAAATAGTGTAGTTGAGGAAGATAAGCTAAGGGCCATCTTCATGAGCGCTGAGGAATTGCCCCCTGACCACATTATGTACAATGGCTCCATGTGTCTAGCCACGCTAGGAGACGATGTAACATACTACGGCATGCTAGAGGAAATGCGCTCATACGCACCAGGTCTTCTAAGAGCTGGCGCTCCTTGGCTTGCCATGTGGGTCGACTTCAGAGCTGACGGAAGATTGAACAATACACCTGGTGGAAAAAGCAGAACTCCTATCTATGGAATACTTTGCAATAAGGTGGTTCTAAAGCCAGGTGAAGAGCGAGAAATAGTCTTCATCCTTACCTGGTACTTCCCAAACCATATCGACACTAAGGGAGTTAGAGTAGGTCATGCGTATGAGAACTGGTTCAGAGATGCACTAGATGTCATGAGATATGTCATCAAGAATCTTGAAAAGCTTAGAGAGCTTACTGAGAGATTTCATGATACTCTTTACGATACAACACTTGATTACTGGATTGTGGACTCTATATCAGCCCAGCTCACTACTCTTATCAAGAACTCCTTCTTCACAAAGGACTTCAAGTTCGGCCTATGGGAGGGAGGGCCTGGATGTTGTGGCCTACAAACACTTGATGTTTCATACTATGGATCAATACCCATAGTATTACTCTTCCCTGAGCTTGAGAAGGCTCAGCTGAGGCTCACAGCAGACTTCCAGCTAAGAGCTGAGCTTCCAAAATATGAACTCTATGCCTTAGCCTTTCCAGAAAACCTTGAGGAGTATGTTAAGGCTATCAGAGAGAGGCCTGAGATAGCTATAAACGAAGAGCTCAGGAAGAAGACGATCACTGACATTGTTAAGAGAACAGGTAAGGACCCTACTGGTAGAATACCTCACTTCTTCCCAGGAACCTTCTCCGATGTAGATGCCTACCACATGGTAGACCTCATGCCCAAGTTCACCCTCCTAGTATATCGAGATTATCTGTGGACTGGAGACAAGGAGTTTCTCAAGAGCATGTGGCCTCACGTAAGAAGAGCCATGGAGCATGTCCTCAAGTGTCTAGACGAGGCTAAGATGCTGTTGCCATACCATCATACGCCTGCAGGAGGAGATGTGTCATGGCGTCCTGAAATCATACCTCGAGGATCAGCACTTGTCCCAATAGGCTTCCAGACCTATGATGGATGGAGCCATATAGGGTATGCTGCTTACACGGGAATCATATGGCTCGCTGCGCTTAAGGCCTTGGAAGCCATGGCTAGAGAGCTGGGTGAAGAGGAATATGCAAGAAAGGTCTCCTCCCTATTCGAGAAAGCTAAAGAGAACCTTGAGAAGTTGCTCTGGAATGGAGAATACTACGACTTATGGTACGATCCTCTGAGCGGCAGGCGTGATAGGTGCTGTATGGCTGATCAGCTCAATGGTCAGTGGTATGCGAACATGTGCTCTCTTGGCAGGCTATTGCCTGAGGATCACGTAAGGTCAGCTCTTAAAGCTATAATTAAGTATAACAAAAAACCTGAGGAAGGTCTAGTGAATGGTGCTTATCCGGATGGTAAAAGACCTGCCATGCACGGCAACATGAAGTATCCTAACAATACTCAGATAGATTGGCTTATCAGTAGTCAATCCGATACTCCATGGACTGGAACAGAATACGCAGTGGCCTCTCTCCTCATTCAGGAAGGCTTGGTGAAGGAAGGACTTGAGGTGGCTAGAGAAGTATATGAGAGATATGCTCAAGCAGGCATGACCTGGAACCATATAGAGTGTGGCGAACACTACTATAGGGCCATGAGTGTATGGGCGATACTACTCGCCCTAGAGGGCTTGCACTACAATGCATCAAGAGGGGTCCTAAGTTTCATGCCCATCATAAATGAAGATGACTTCAAAGCACCTTTTGCGCTTCTAGGCTCATGGGGATCCATGGTTCAGAGAAGAAGCGGAAGAAGACAAGAGAATCTCATACTTCTGAGATATGGTAGCTTAAGGCTAAGAGTGCTAAGGCTTAAGCTGCCTGAGGAGGCCAAGGGCAAAGAGCTGAAAATACTCATCACCTTAGATGGAAGAGAGATAGCTCATAAGTGGAGCCTTGAGGAGAACATACTCTCCATAGAGATGGAGAAGGAACTCATCATTAAAGAAGATGAGACATTAAAAGTGGCTATCACATGGTGACTAAGCCTTACTAACTATGCTGACATCCTCAACTCTTATCGTAGGAGTGATGATCCCTAATATGTTCTTTCTACTCCTCGTCATTCCTGATATCTTCTTTATCATCTCATAGATATTTCCTGATATCATACATTCCTTAACAGGATGTACTATTCTGCCATTCTCTATCAAGAAGGCCTGTTTAGCCACACCTGATACAATACCATCCTCGTATCGCATGTAGCCAGAGAACCTCTTTATGAGAAGACCCTTCTTGACCTCTGAAATGAGCTCATCACACTCATAATCGCCCTGACTGATCACGATATTTGAGGGAGCTACTGATAGAAGGCTTGAAGCGTTTCCAGTGCTCTCAACACCCATTATATTGGCCGTGTAGCTGTTGTGTAGATAGCCTTTAAGAATACCTTTCTCCACGAGTGGTGTCCTTCCACGAGGATGCCCCTCATAGTCAAACTTGCTCGTCATAAGCCCTTTTGGCATTATTCCATCATCTATTATCGTTAAATTGTCAATGGCTACCATTTCGCCTATCTTATCCCTTAGAGGACTTCTGCCCTTCCATACATTGTCCCCTCTGAGAGCCTCTACGAAGGTTGCGAAGAAGTCTCTTGCAGTATAGTAGTCCATGATCAAGCTTCCCTTGAAGCTCTTTATGCTCCTAGCCCCAAGTGACTCAACAGCTTTTCTTGCAACCTCTCTTGCTACTTCCTGAACCTCTATGTCAAGAGCTCTTGAGGCTCTTATCTCCTCAGCAAAGCTTCCTATGGCTCCTGCCTCTTTAGCTGAGGCTACTAGAGAGATCGTGAATGAAGTCGCCTTATCCTCTCCCTCAACTCCCCTGCTGTTAGCAACATAGACATGAATCACGTTGGTATTTATGACTCCCGCCCATATCCCAACTCTTGGATCATAGCCTTTAACCTCATCTAGAGCTACTCTAGCCATCTCTATGACCTCTTCAGGCGCTATCTCAGCTATTCTGGAATCATAGGTACCGCTCACCTCAGGATGAGGTTTAGGCCCAGGAAGAGCTTTCCACCATGGATTAGGCTTATTGCCTTTAGCCAAGCTCAAGGCTCTCTCAACTGTTCTTAAAGCCTCCTCTTCCGTGACCTCCTGCGTATTGGCTATGCCTATCCTCCTGTCAACTATAACAGCCACCTCGAGAACTGAGGTGGACTTCCATATGGCATCGCTTATATCATCAATGTTTATGGTGACTTCAAAGCCTCTGCTTTCATTTATCACTGCATGAACTTCTGTGGCTCCTAGCTTGAGTCCATGTCTAATAACTTTCTCTAGGAGCTCCTTCATGCTCATCACCTACCTCCCAATATTAGCTTACACCTAATGTGAGGCCCACCGCCATCTACAGGAACTAACTGGAATTTACCGCACATACCCGGTGATACCACCTTTAGGTCCTTTCCTACAGCATCAACGCTCTTAAGCACATCAATAGCATTGCCTGAGACTGTCACTGCACGATAGGGTTTGACCAGCTCTCCGTTCTTGATCTCCCAAGCCTCCTGTACGCTAAACATGAATTCCCCATTGGTATCTGCCTGCCCTCCTATGCCTCCCTTCAGATAGAAGCCCCCCTTGGTATCGCGTATTATCTCCTCAGGATCCCAGTCTCCAGCCTCCATGTATGTGTTGCGCATTCTGACGAGAGGAGGATGCGCATAATCCTGAGCTCTAGCATTGCCAGTAGGCTCACTGCCCATGAGATATGCAGTTTCCCTGCTATGCATGTAGCCTTTGAGCACCCCTTTCTCAATTATGACCACTTTCCTACACTTCACTCCTTCATCATCATAAGGAGTCCAGCCGAAGGCACCTTCAGGGCCTGGATCATCCACTATGGTTACAAGCTCAGAAGCAACCCTCTGACCTATCTTGTTAGTGAGTATAGTTCCGGTCATCACTAGGTCAGCTTCGGCTACATGGCCAAAGGCCTCGTGTACTATAAGGCCTAATATCTCGTTATCAAGAACTGCAGTTACCAGCCCTCCTCTTGGAACCTCCGCCTCCAGAAGTCTTACAGCTCTAGCAGCTGCCTCCTTAGCCTTCTCCACGGGGTCTATCTCCTTGAACAGCTCATAGCCCTTACTTCCAGCCACCACCTCCACGGCTGGGGATACCACATTAGCCTCTCTTGCCACTACATAGGCTCTACAGAAGACTCTGCAGCCTTCAACGTTAATCCTGCTTCCCTCACTATTCACAAATATCTTCAGGTACTTAGAATCACCATATATCACCTCGTCCTCTTTCACTCTATCACTGTATTCCCTCATAACTTTATCCACCTCTAAGGCAAGCTTGAGCTTCTCTTCAAGGGGTATGGTTGCAGGATCCTCTTTGACTTTAGCCCTCACCTTGTCCTCATACGCTTTGCTCTCGGCCAGATACACCTTTCTTCTCCTTACCTCAATGGAGCTCTTGGCCAACTTTAGAGCATTATCTATAGCCTTGAGCATCTCCTGCCAATTAACTCTTGAGGTTGATGAAAAACCCCATGATCCCCTAATCATTACCCTAACTCCTATGCCCCTTATCCTCCTAGACTGAGCAGCTTCCACCTCTCCTCTCCTTATTCTTATCGACGTTGTCAAGGCCTCCTCAACCCTGACATCTACGTACTCAGCTCCTTTCTCCTGGGCGTACTCTATAGCTTTTTCTGCCATGCTTACGAAGCTCAAGAGGACATCCCCCTACGTCCTAGTCTATCGAAAATTATATGGTGTCAAGTACCAGTTAAAAGTATTCCACAGAGCATGACAGCGGTCGACCTGAACACTTCACTATAAGAACTCTAACATTCTAGTTTTACTCTCAGGCCATATTATTTGGGTATAGTGAATGATAGACTCGGCTACAAATTGAAGAAAAGCTTATAAGGAGCTCCTTAATTTGAGGGATAGGTGTCTTGAGTGTATAACAAAAAGAGAAAGGCTCTTGATGAAGTTGACTACAAGCTGATAGCTGAGCTTCAAAGGAATGGAAGGACTAGCCTAGTAGCTCTAGGCAGAAAGGTTGGCCTGTGTCACTCATCAGTTAGAGAGAGGATATTGGCTATGATCAGGGAGGACATCATAAGGGTTCAAGCCAACGTAAACCTGAGGAAAATAGGCTACTATGCGGCCTTTGTAGGGCTGGAAGTGGTGAACACTAGAGCCGCTGTAGAGGCCTTAAAGAAGTTGGAGAGCTGCCCTAGGGTTCTTCTCCTTGGAGCTTGCTCAGGCGACTACAACGTGTTCATGATCCTGGTGGCCAAGGAGTTTGACTCCCTTAGAGCTTTTATAGAGCGCAATATACGCCCTCTTCCTGGAGTCAGAAGGGTGAGCATAAGCTTTGGCGACATAGTATGGCCTCAATTCGTCCCCTATCCATTAATGATTAAGGAGAGCTCATGTACTCCTGACTGCTCTAATTGTGATGTGTTCAAGGAGCTCTACACCTGCGAGGGATGTCCATTATCAAGTGCCTCCACGAGGTGATAGAAATGAAGCCTCTCCTTGAGGTCAAGGACCTATATGTTGAGGCCTCAGGTCAAGTAATACTTCAAGGCATAAATCTAGGCATTAATGAGCATGAGGTGCACGTCCTGATGGGGCCTAATGGTGCAGGAAAATCGACTCTTCTGAGAGTCATAATGGGCGATCCTCGGTACAAGATAGTCAGGGGAACAATAAAGTTCAAAGGCAAGACAATAGATAGCCTCAAGCCATACGAGAGGGCTAGAATGGGCATAGCCATGGCTTATCAGACACCTCCTAAGGTGAGTGTCAAGCTAAGCTATTTGCTGAACAAGCTTGGCAACCCAGGCAGCGATGACCACTTAATCGAACTATTAAACCTAAAGCACCTCCTCGATAGGAATCTTCATTATGGTTTTAGTGGTGGAGAGGCCAAAAGAGCCGAACTCCTTTTGACCATAAAGCAAAGACCCGAGCTAGCTTTATTGGATGAGCCCGACAGTGGAGTCGACGTAGATAGTCTTGCAGTAATAGGTAAGGCTATAAACGAACTTATTGAGAAAGGGGCCTCAATACTGCTGGTAACCCATATGGGGCATATACTAAAGTACTTGAAAAGAGTCGACGTACTACACGTCATCGTAGGAGGTAGAATGGCCTATAGTGGAGACCCCGAGTTCATAGATGAGATACTATCGAAAGGCTATGAAGCCCTCTTCAACAAGGTGGTATAATGAGTAGGTTCAAATCTCTTAGAGAAAGAGCATTAAAAGCTATAGAAAGACCACCTGAACATGGCCCTGACCTAGACCTAAGCGAGTATCGCATAGAGGAGCCAGGTTATGTGAAAGAGGAAAAGTTAAGTGACCTACCCTCTAGTGTCTTGGAAAAAGCTGCCTCTGTGGGCATTGATGTTGAAGAAAGTGAAGTTAGCGGTACCTATTTTCAAGTGGACTATGAAGTTGTGAGGAGAGCCGTAGTCGAGAGGTTGAGAAAAAGAGGAGTTGTTGTAATGAGTATCATCGAGGCGCTTAGGAAGTATGATTGGGTTAAAGATTACTACTGGAGAGCAGTGCAGGTTGATACTGACAAGTATACAGCCGTGGCTGAGCTCTACCTTAGACATGGCTACTTCATCTATGTTCCACCAGTTGTTAAAGTAGAGGAGCCCATTCAGGCATGTTTATTCGTCTCCTGTAACAACATAGCTCAACCAGTTCATAACATAATAATCGTTGATGAGGGCTCTGAGCTCAACCTAGTTACTGGTTGTGTAACTATGGCCAATAAAGGCCTACATGTTGGAGTCTCAGAATTCTATGTAAAGAGAAATGCTAAGTTAACCTTCACCATGATCCATGGCTGGGCTCCAAGATTTGATGTAAGGCCAAGAGCTGCTGTCATAGTTGAGGAAGGAGGCACATTCATAGGCTATTATGTAAATCTGCAAAACGTCAAGAGCCTCCAAGCTGAGCCCAAGATAGTACTTCACAGAAATTCAACTTCCTACTACACAAACATAATAATAGGCAAAGGTCGCTCCATGATAGACATAGGAGCTGTCCTGATCTTTGAAGGAGAGGGCTCAAGAGGTGAGCTTACGTCGAGAAGCATCATAGATGATGAATCAACAGTCATCATGAGAGGTACTCTCATGGCCAAAGCTCCTAGAGTAAGAGGTCATCTGGAGTGCAAAGGGCTTCTACTATCTGATAAAGCAAGAGGCGAAGCCATTCCTGTACTGAACTCACTAAGTAAAGAAGCTGAGCTCACTCATGAGGCTGCTCTTGGAAGAATATCTGAAGAGGAGCTGCTCTACTTGATGTCAAGAGGCTTCGATGAAGAGGAAGCAACCTCTTTGATAGTTAGAGGCTTTATAGATGTTGGCATATCCAATCTTCCAGAGAAGGTGAGACCATCCGTGATATCGGCCTTAGACCTAATCTCAAAGCTAGCTAGAGGCTGATATCTGAGTCTCAGCCTTCAAGCAACATTCCTAATAGCTTCCTTGTATCCTCACGAGGTTTATCAAGCTCTTCCTCACTTCTTGGATGAAGCTCCACAGAACCCAGGGGCTTTACATACCTTATTACGTCACATGTTGTTATAGTCAGACCCTTAGTCTTAGCAATATCCTCCACCACTCTAGCATATTCCCTGCCATCGAATATATACGCTCTGCCTGGAGCGACTAACACTACTTTCTCAGCTAGAAGCGATGATGGTGAAGGATGAGTGGCATTGTTAAAGGACTCTATGATGACCAGCTCATGGCGAGCAGCTAGGTACTCAAGTACCTGGTCAGAGGCCTCTATAGACCTCATGACTAGATCGAAAACCTTATTCGATATCAATCTCTTTGCTCTTACCATCCTCGCTAGCTTAATGACTTCTTGTCTTAACGTAAGGGGAGCCAGTTCCACTATGTCCTCGACTAGGTAATGATTCACCGTGATGTCATGTCCTTTTAGCTTAGTGGTTCTCACCATGACTACTTGCTTGAATGTGTTGTTAAGGATAAATAGATAACTATCAAGCCTTCTAATATCCTGTAGCTCAGGTGGAGCTATCATCATGTCCAGTGGAGACAACAGCTCAATAGGCTCAGCCTTATCCGACGCTATCCAGAGCCTATAGGCATCTTCGCCTATGAGCATCTTCATCTCAATACTCCTCTCCAGTGTATCATGCTGATACCATGCACTGTGAGCCCCTAAAGGCTTTACAGCTATAGCGTCAACACCTTGAGCTCTAGCTTCACGTACTAGAGCAGCTGTAACCGATGTCTTTCCTGAGTCAAGTTCCAATAGTCCAGTCACAAGGATCCTCATGGTCAGGACTCTACGCTAAGGCTTTTAGCTCATTGCTGAGCTCAGAGTGATCAAATAACATGGAGACTCTTAAGCATAACCATCATCAAACGCACATCATGATAGTTTCCGCTGCACTATTCAGCCACTTGCTCTAAGACGCTAGCATCAACTAGAGGCGAAGGCACTAGAGCTTGCATTGCTATATATTCATGAGCTTTGCCCATGATCTGAGATAAAATCATTGGCAGCCCCTGTCATAATATCCATCTTGGATAACCTTGCTAGGAGACCTGTAACTGCACATCATGTTCATGGAGAGTAGTTCATTGCTCTGCATACGCCAGTATTATTGCTTGATGCAACCATACTCATGAGCCATACTTGCTCAAAAGCTTTATAGCCTTCCTCGCCCATTATGCAGAGAGTAATGAGGGAGGATTAAAGTGGTCAAGGTACTAACATGTGGTTTCCTGATAGCAGACATAGTAGTGGCGGGTCTGAATAAGGTAGCAGACCCAGGTGAGGTCATATTTGTCCCAAAAGGCGTTAGGGTTAGTGTAGGTGGTCACCCAGCCAACATAGCCATTGACTTAGTAAAGCTTGGCATGCCCCCTAACGATATAGGAGTCTCAGGAGCTATAGGTGATGACATATTTGGAGACTTCATAGAGCATACTTTAGAGAGTCATGGAATTAGACTCTTTCTTCAAAAGATCAAGGATGGAACAGATAAGAATGTGATCCTTGTCGTCAAAGATGAAGACAGGAGATTTCACATAGAGCTTAGTGCAAGCCAACGATATTCTCCTTCACTGATACTAGAGCTCATAGAGAAGCTTAGGCCAAGACTCTTCTACCTAGCCTCTGGAATTCTGGACTTAGTGGACAAGAATATAGCGACGATATTCAGAAAAGCGAAGGAACTTGGAGCTATAACCTTTGCTGACGTGATAAAGCCCTATGGCAAAGGCTGGGATTATATTATTCCTGCTATGCACTATATCGATGTGTTTCACTGCAATGACCTTGAGGCCAGAGGGATAGTTAAGGCAATAAACCTTGAGGAGGCGATAGATAGCCTCATGAATCTCGGAGCAAAACTGATCTTCATCACGATGGGAGAGAGAGGTGCCATAGGTGCTAGCAAAAGCTTGAGAGTATATCAGAGAGCGTTTAAGGTGGACGTGGTGGATCCTACTGGCGCAGGTGACGCCTTCTGTGCAGGCATAATCTATAAGCTTATAGAGATGGGTTTTACTCGTGATAAAGAGATAGTTGACATGGAGGAAGATTACGTAAAGAAGATAATGCTATATGCACAAGCAGTGGGAGCTTCTGCATGTACAGCACCAGGAACCACAAGAGGGGTATCAAAGGAGAAAGTCAGGCGTTTAATTGATGAGCAGGGCGAGGAGATACTCTCCAGGAGCATAGTAAGTAGGCTGAGTACATCATATACTCAATAGCCTGATGCGTATGTACTCTCGCCAAATCAATAATGCCCGAAGTTCTAAATTAAAAGACATGAAGATATAGCTTCCGGGTAGAAAGTGTTAATGAGGGGAATGCCCTCTTGACTGATGAAAGACTGCATAAGGTCTTAACGAATGGCCTCCTCATACCAATTCCTCCAGGGGAGCTAAGGCTGGAGATATATAGAGCTAACATCATTCACATCAAATACACGCCTGACATATCCCTGCCTCAGAGGAAGAGCCTCATCGTGATAAGGGAGCCCTCACCGACTAGATGGGGTCTTAAAAGAGTAGACTCAAGACTCGTCATACGCACGGACAAGGTGGAGGTTCACGTGGATCCTGACACTAAAGCCATATCCTTCTATAGCTCATCAGGTGAACTTGTGCTCAAGGAGGGGAGAAGGAAAGTAAGAGCCATTGAAGTAGCAGGCGAGAGAGCATTTCAAGTTGAGCAGGAGCTCATAATATCAAGTGATGAGGGACTTTACGGTCTTGGTCAACACCCAGGGATCTTTAACTACAAAGGCCATACCATCACATTGATCCAGAGGAATTGGGATGTAGCTGTTCCCTTCCTCGTATCGAGCAAAGGGTATGGTATTCTATGGGACAATTACTCAATGACAAGAGTTAGCAGCTTTAGAGATGATGAGGGTGAAAAGCTCACCTGGTGGTCTGAGGTCGCTGATGCCATAGACTACTACTTCATATATGGGCCTAGGCTGGATGATGTGATAGCATCATATAGATGGCTTACTGGCGAGGCTCCTCTACTTCCCAAGTGGGCTTATGGCTACTGGCAGTCCAAGGAGAGATATGCTAGCCAGGACGAGATAGTGGAAGTCGTAAAGAGGTTTAGGGAGAGGAGGATACCCATCGATGTCATAGTCCAGGACTGGAAGTACTGGGGTAGGCATGGGTGGAATGCCTTTAAGTTCGATGAGAGGCACTACCCTGACCCAGCTAAGATGTTAGCTGACCTACACTCACTAAACGTTCATCTCCTGGTCTCGATATGGCCCATCTTTGACCCTCAAACTGATGTCTTCAAGGAGATGTCCAAGAGAGGATACATATGCCCTGGAACACTATGTTACGACCCCTTCAATGAAGGCGCTCGCGCTCTATACTGGGAGTACATAAAGAAGGCCTTCTTCAGCATAGGCGTAGACGGCTGGTGGCTTGATGCAACAGAGCCAGAGACTGGTGCCGGCTGGTCATCCTTCTACACGCCCTTTCACGATACCAAAACCGCCATGGGGCCTGGTGCTCGCTATCTCAACGCCTATTCGCTGATGACAACAAGGGCTGTGTATGAAGGGCAACGCAAGGACTCCAACAAAAGAGTGGTCATACTGACACGCTCAGCGTTTGCTGGTCAACAACGGTATGCAGCCATCACTTGGTCTGGAGATATATGTCATGACTGGGGAGTGCTCAGAGAGCAGATCCCAGCTGGCTTGAACTTTTGTCTCTCAGGCTTACCATACTGGACCATGGACATAGGGGGCTTCTTCAGTGGCAATCCAGAAAGTGAGTCATACAAAGAGATATTCATAAGATGGTTCCAGTGGGGCGCCCTCTGTCCCATCTTTAGAGTACATGGAACTACATATGCTAAAGAGCCTTGGCGTTTCGGTAAGGAAGTTGAGGAGGTCTTAGTCAGGTACATTCACCTGAGGTATAGGCTACTGCCCTACATATACTCTGTAGCCTGGAAGGTAACTAGCGAGGGCTACACCATGATGAGAGCACTGATCATGGACTTCAACTATGACCCCAAGGTCATCAACATAGATGATCAATACATGTTCGGTCCCTTCATAATGGTGAGTCCAGTCACTCTGCCCAAAGCGACACATAGGAGAGTATACCTTCCTAAGACTTTTGGGGGATGGTATGACTTCTGGACGGGCGAGAAATTCGAAGGAGGACAGGACATAGAGGCACCTGCTCCTCTCGATAGAATACCTCTTCATGTGAAGGCAGGCGCCATAATCCCCATGGGTCCTTATCTTCAGTATGTCGATGAGAAGCCTGCCGACCCCATTGAGCTGAGGATATATCGCGGCGCTGATGGATGCTTCGAGATCTATGAGGATAATGGCGAGGACTACAGCTATGAGAAAGGGTCTTATGCGATCATACCCATAAAGTGGAACGAGAAGGAGCAGAAGCTGGTCATAGGTAAGAGGCAGGGCGGATTCAAGGGCATGCTGGAGGAAAGAACCTTCTTCATAGTGTGGGTCCGTGAAGGGCACGGAGTAGGCATTGAGCCAGCTAAGCCAGACGTCGTGGTTCACTACAATGGGCGTCCAGTAGTAGTCAAGTATCCTCGCTAAGGCTGGGCGCTGAAGCTAGGCTTGCCTCAAGATGTTCACGATATAGCCTCAGCGATTATCCTGAAGCACTCCTTGAGCTTCTCGTAGACCTCTTGATAAGCCTTATACAGCTTCAGGTACTTAGCATGAGCCTCTGGTCTGGGCCTATACTCCTTGGCGATCCTCACCATACCTCCTATAGCCTCCTTGAAGTCCTTGTAGGCCTTGACTCCTACGCTCGCGAGTATACAAGCACCAAGAGCTGCAGCATCCAGAACCTCAGGAACTTCGATCACTCTCCCCAATACATCAGCCTTTATCTGATTCCATATGTGACTCCTCGCCTCTCCTCCAGTCATGGTGATACGCCTCACACTAACCCCTAGTCTCTCGACAAGTTCTATTGTCTCAACATACTGAAAGGCTACACCCTCCATGATGGCTCTTATGAAGGCGGGCTTTCCATGAGCATGTGTGAAGCCTATGAAGACAGCTCTAGCCATAGGATCGAACTTCGGTGCTCTCGCTCCCCACAGATATGGATAGTAGAATAGCCCTCCTGCGCCTGCTTCAATCTTGGCAGCAGCTCTGTTGAAGAGCTCATAAGGCGAAACCCCCTCCTCCTTGCTCCTGTAGATCTCCTCATGTCCAAAATTATCCCTAAACCATCGTAGAGACTCCCCTGTGGCGTTTATTATTATCTCATACTCCCATGTATTAGGCACCACATGACAACAACAGTCGATAAGCCCTCGTGAGTCAGGCCTAGGCCTTGACAAAGGCACCTCAAACACGGTTCCAGTGCCGGTCCCTATGTTTATCTCACCTTCCTCAATAGCTCCTGCACCTAGCGCCTCACAGGGCCTATCTCCACCACCAGCCACCACAGGAGCTCCTTTGGGCAATCCTGTTAGCTCCGAGGCCTTGCTCGTGACCTCTCCTATGACCTCCCAAGACCCCTTCGGTGGAGGCAGGATGTCCAGTGGTATCCCTAATGTCTCGCATATCTCCTCAGACCATTTGAGCTTATGTATATCAAAGAGCATAGTGCGAGATGCCATACTATAATCTGTAGCCTTCTCATCGCATAGCTTAAAGGCTATATAGTCCTTGGCGAATAGTATGAACCTAGTGCGTTCAAATACATGAGGCAGATTCTCCTTGATCCAGAGCAGTTTAGGAGCTGAGAATATGTGGTCTATGGGGACGCCCGTGACCCTCAGGATCTTCTCACGAGAGATGAGCTTCTCGATCTTTCTTGCCTGAGGAATGGCTCGCATATCAAGCCATATTATGCTATTGTAGAGCTTCTCTCCCTTTTCATCCAAGGGGACAAAAGCTTCTCTCTGAGAAGTTAAGCCCACGGCCAGGACGTTCTCTGAACCTACCTTGGAGGTCACCTCCTTAAGCGCATCACATGCTGCTCTCCACCAGTCCTCTGGATCTTGCTCAGCCCAGTCTAGCCTAGGATGATGAACGGAATACTCCTTGAAAGACTCAGCCAACAAATGACCTTGAAGGTCGAAGGCCACGACCTTACAGCCGCCCGTGCCAATATCCACCCCTATGACTGTCTGCTTCCTCATAGCTTCCATCTCTCCATCTGAATTATCAATCCCTCCGTGATATGAATTTAAGCTCCTATTCTCATGTGAACTATAAGAGAATTTTGAAGGAGCTACTCCTTGACAGCCACCTCATACCATATCGTCTCATACTCTGGCCTTATGATAAACACTTTGTACTCTCCTTCAGTCGATACAGGAACTTGCTTAACTCTCCTCCCTCTGTTGTCCAAGGCCCACACTTCAATATTTCCTGCACTTCGTATCCTTATCTTCGCACTTATGCCTTCAGTCAGAGTTGGTGGTCTTCCCCATTCCGTGCGACATGTTATTCTTCCATGATATCTCCTGATGTTTGTTATGTCTCTTGAGCCTATGAGTATTATCTCCCCACTCTCATACTCACGCACAACCATGCCTGTGTTAGTGGTGTAGCCAGCGGCTATCAGTAGTAGCCTCCTCCACTTAGCGAAGCTCTCTCCATCAATTACATGTAGGGTTATAACACACCAACCATCCAGCAGAGTATCATTGGGCTCTATCACCACATGACCGAAGTTGTATGTGTTCCCACCACCAAAGCCTAGGACGACAATGCTCCTTGAAGTGTTGACGAGCAGTACTCCTCTTTCAGGATTCGACAGGTCCCATACTACTTCTCCCGTATCAGACTTATAGATTGGAGCCCTTGGCTCGACTATATCTTCTGGGCTCATACTATGTGTTGGTCTTGGGGAATTCTCAACCACTAACGCTGTTCTGTGGATGAGAGGTATGAAGCTCTTCATGCCCACGTATCCTCCATCAGGTAAGTTCCAAGCACGTACCTTGAGGTTAGTTATGAGCTCAAGCTCCTTCTTGACATCAAGCTCTACAGTCACTAGCTCATTAGCTGGTCTGACATCCCCTCTGATGAATATCATGTAGGCAGCTATCAGCGTAGCCATCTTGACCGGATGCTGGTCTACATCAAAGTAGCCTCTAATCATCCTGGAGTCCCAGTTGTCAAGCCTTCCGTAGTCGAAGAGGAAGATCCCATCCCAGTCTTGAAGTGCAGCGTATGTTGCTAGAAAGATCGCTGTCTCTGCATCATACATGTTAGGTGCGGGATGGTTATATTCACTGACCGTGTGTGGCCTGCCATAGACCCTCTTGAGGGCTAGCCAAGGTATGGTACTTCTAGTCGGGTAGTTGACCATGGGTATGTTGAGCACATACCAGTTCCATGGATCCCATGGCCTTCCTGGAAACGCAGGATGTTGCCAGTAAGCGTGAGTATCTATGACGTCCAGCCTGGACATTATGTTAGGTGTACTACAGCCCACTATAGTCCCGATTATCAAAGCCTTGACTCTCAGCTCCTCCTTAAGGAATCGATACATGTCCATGAAGTAGTCCTCCTCAAGCTTCCACAGGAACTCAACCCAGTCTCTTCTAGCCATGACCGTTCTCTTGCCAAATTCATCAAGAGTGAATATCTGGACGTTTCCCTTCTCCAAGCTCTCTCCTTCTCTAAGCACATAGCCCCTAAAGGGCCTCAAGGAGAAACATGCGAACTGATATGTGGCTTCAGCAGCGCCTAGATTGGATATATCAAGCCTGGCGTTATTATCTGACTCAGAGGCGAATAGGGCTATTTCATATCTCCTCCACTTGGGCGTAAGCTTCACCTTAACTACTTGCGATAGAGCTCTCCATGGCTCATGAGCCTGTCTCAGGCATACAGTTACCATGACCTCTTTATCAGCTCTGGCCCAGAAGGTGACCAGATAACTCTTCCCAGCCTCTACCCGAAGACCTGGATAATTGAATTGTACATGCCAATTCTCTTTGCCTAATCTTGTAACCCTAATCTCCAGCACTGGTTTTCCAATCTCTGGAGGGCCTTCAATTAGTCTATAGGACGCCGAGGCTCCATCGTGCACTTCTATGTTCCAACCCTTGAGTCCTTGAGTGAATAATCCATTCTTCAACATCTCTTTACCAACCATGGGCTGAAGCTCTCCTCCGCTCCAAGCTCTGATGAGCTCGTCTGTCGTCCCATACTTCTGCCTCAGATACTCATTCCATTTAGCACGTAACCTCTCCTTGAAGACCTCTGGCAATCCATCTATCACTCCGCCTAGCCAGGAGTGAATCAGACCATGTTCATTTATTATCTCAACAAAGGCTACGACTGGGTCCTCAGCGTATGTCAGGCCTGTATATGGATTATGGTGAGTCAGCAGTAGCCTGGCATACTCCTTCTCAAGCTCCCTGATCTCTTCCATGAAGAAGCCTAAGACATGTTGAGTCTTCCAGTCTATCTCCTCTATCTCAGGAGGTAGGCCATCAGCTCTCTTGAACTCTCTGGAGACCAAGAGGTTGAGGTCTACATATATCCCATGCTCTTTTAGCTTTGCTATGAAGTAGTCTAGTCTGTCGAGAGCCTCCTTGTTCAAATGCCTGGTATCGCCATATGTTCTATCAAATATGTTGAAGGACTCCCATGGTGCTTCAAGGTGATGAAAACGCACTATGTTAACACCGAACTTCGCTAGCCTGGCTGCGATCCTCTCTGCATCCTCCTTCCTTGGAAAAGCCGCGCTGCCGCAGATATTCACGCCCAGGAACTTTATGCGCTTGCCCCCTACGTAGAGATGACCATCTTCGCCTACATACACATGCCCTAGCCTACCGGCTGGTCTATCAAGCCACCTGCTGAGGCTTATCACAGTCTCCTCAGCATCATCCCATGGCAGATAGAAGGGGAAGAGCTTGGTCACTCTCTCCTCCCTTGGCATGAATGTGGATAGCATGAGCATGATGATTATCGTACACATGATTATGGCTATAAGCGCTAAGGCCAAGGACAACTTCATACTCACATATCTCACCGCGTGATACTCTATATTCACCCAAGTTAAAATAGGTTAAATAATGAGGTAAAGGCTTCATGAGCTCGTCAGCTAGACCTCGAGAGCCTCCTGTACTGCCTTATCAGCCCTCACTACACCATAGCCATAGAGCACATCGTATCCATAATCACCAAGATCATCAGCTGTTCTGTGGAGTATCCCTCTCACCGTGGCCTCGTCGTAGTCGTACTCTCCACCAGGAGGTAGCAGCGCCAGGCCATTAGCTAATCTCACAGCTTGAATCAATGCAACAGCTCCACTGACGTGAGGACATGCCATGGAGGTCCCACTCAGCACTGCATAAGTATCATCGGGATATGTACTCTTTATGTCCACGCCAGGAGCTGCAAGCTCTGGGTTTCTGTTGCTCCATTCTGGAACACCATCTGAGGAGTTCGTGGCTCCTACAGCTATGACCTCAGGATATCTAGCTGGATAGCTGGGCTGAAGGTCCCCCTCATTTCCAGCTGCAGCAACTAGCACCACGCCACAGCCATAAGCTTTCTGGATGACTTCATGGAGCTCAGGGACGTCGGAATCTCCTCCAAAGGACATTGATATTACTTCAGCGGCATCATCGTCTGGATCGCCTACTACCAGACCATCACCATCAGAATCAATCAGACCATCAGGACCCTTGATAGCTAAGTCAATTGCTATTGTTATGTCGCTTATCCATCCTATGCCAGCATCATTAAGAGCTTTTATTGAGTACACCTCTACCCTTGGAGCAGCGCCTACTACTCCAATGTCATTATTGATAGCAGCTATGATACCTATGACGTGTGTACCATGTCCATTACCATCATCAGCTCTCCTTGGATTTGTCGTGATCCTACCATTGAGAACTGCGATAAGCCACTTTATGTTGGCCTGAAGGTCAGGGTGGTCATAGTCGACTCCTGTGTCAATTACGGCAATCTCCACCTCTGAGTCGCCATCCTCATCGAGGTCTGTATATCCATCAGTTAGATTCCACACGTCAGGAGCTCTTATTCTCTCTATGCCCCATGGCGTCTCCTGTGGTGGTTGCTCTTGACTCTTCTCCCTTCCTGGTGGGCTTGCAGGCTTGCCAAGTATGTGTACCATGATGTCCAAGCTTATGTGCACGACGCCTGGGACTTCCTTGAGCTTATCTACCATGTATTTGGGAGCTTTCACTATAACGACAGGAACTATGTTGACTGAATACACGATTTGACCACCGAGCTCCTTGATCTTAGCAGGTTTAAACTCGCTTGGATTAACTTTGACAATTAAGGTGACGAGTTCTGTCCCTGTCGAGGCAGAGGCCATGAGAACAGGGTATCCAAACTGGCTGAGAAGCAAGGGGATCAATAGCAGCAAAAGGTCTCTCATTAAATTCCTCCTTGGACTATACTGAGCCATAACATTA
>Ga0180301_10000006_pt1 | contig 175796 bp, 217 predicted proteins | sample GuaBasSediGuay16_FD_121797 | JGI IMG/M metagenome (GOLD analysis project Ga0180301, IMG submission 121797) | Subseafloor sediment microbial communities from Guaymas Basin, Gulf of California, Mexico - Guay16, Core 4569-2, 12-15 cm | ecosystem: Environmental > Aquatic > Marine > Hydrothermal...
CAGTATAAGAAATATTCCGAACGATATAGTGGATGGTGACGATTATGATACTTTGAAGGCTAATTGGAACTTTATAATAAATATTCCTTCAGGATTTGCAGATGGAACAGATGATATTGGTGATGAATTAGCCGGAAAAGACACATTTGTGGCTTACTGGGACAGTATAAGACAAATGCCAAGTTGCTTTGCTGATGGAGTTGATAATATAGGAGATGAGTTAGCGGGCGTTGATACAATGATAGCACAATGGGACTCTATAAGGGGAATTCCTTCTGACATAGCGAACGGCGATGATATAGATACATTTATTGCCTACTGGAACTATTTGCGAAATATACCGAGTGGGTTCGCCGATGGTGTGGATGATACAGGACATTATGAGCCGAAGGATACTTTTATTTCTTATTGGGACTCTATACGGAACATCCCCAATGATATTGCCGATGGTGACAATATAGATACAGTAAAAGCTGATTGGAATTATATAAAAAATATACCCTCTGGCTTTTCGGATGGAGTTGACGACACAGGAAAAACAATTGGCACAAAAGACACGATGATAGCTTATTGGGACTCTTTGCGCAATGTGCCGTCAAGTTTAGCGGATGGGGATGATATAGACACATTCATTGCGCACTGGGACTCGATAAGGGGAAAACCGCAATTTTATTGGATAAATTTATATATTAAATTGGATGGTGACACTATAATAGATACAGTTTTTAATCAGGACACAGTAAAATCAAAAGCTTCTGACAGTTTAAATTACAAATATGTCAAAGCCAAACATTTACACGGTGGTTCTAATCATTGGAGGGTAAAGGCAATATCGGCTTCGGAGCAAATTGATGATTCAACGACAGTATATTTATGCGATGCTTCGAGTGATGTAGTAACTTTAACTTTAACTACACCTTCTAATAATTCGAATAGATTGATAGTGGTAAAAAAAATAGATAATAGCTCTAATAAAGTAACTATTGATGCTGGTTCGAGCACGATTGATGGTTCGCAGACATACGATTTGACAACACAATATCAATCTGTTATATTAATATGTGATGGGACAAAATGGTATATAATAGCGGATAGATAACTATGAAACCAATTAACAGAACAACAACGCTAATATATAAGAAGGGGCGCAGGGTCAAGGTCGAGAAGCATGTTAAGAGGATTTATTATCCTGACCACAACAATCCTAAAGTTCTAAAGCCCATCATAACAGAACCTAAAGACGCAAAGGTTTACTATACTGGTTACAAGCACGAAATAATCGACCACGACCTATTGATAGGGTTTTCGCCGAAATATAACGATTTGCCGTTCTTGCGCTTTACTGACCCGAAGACAGAAAATACATGGGTACTGTGGATTAAGGGGTTCGGTGACAATGTGCCAAAAACAGGCATACGACCGAAAATGATAGAACGATTAGAATACGGTATGCGATATGAAATTGACCAAAATACCGAGCTAATAATAAATGTGGCGGGACATGCTATTAGCAAAGAAATCGTTGTTCACAAGCGCCCTGAATGGAATGAGTTGACTTTTATAATTTCACGATTCGGTGGACATTTGATAACAGGTAAAACTTTCGGTAAAAACGAACCTTTATTAGCCTTTCGGAAAAATGATGTAAAACCGTTGTTTAAATTTTTGCGACCTGTTGTGAGGGATTCGGGTGATTATCATAAGGACGAAATTCCGAAAGTATATAGACCTATGATAGTTTTAAGAAATATACGGGCTGGCGTGTGGGAATTAAAAATAAAAATATCTGATAAGTGGCTCGATGAAGCGAAATATCCGATTTATATAGACCCTTCACTAGAGATGCAACCTGATGAGGATGAAGGTAAAGATGCCCGTATATTATCCACGAATATTAAAGCCAATTGGGGATATTCTGTAGCACCACACGACCATCATGACCAATATCATAGTGGTGCTATCGGAACTTGGAATTCAACATATGATAAAACAAGATTTATAATTCAATTCGATTTATCTGATATACCTTCTGGTGCGAATATTAATTCGGCAGATTTAAAATTATATCCTCTTTATATAAATAAAGCAATAACAATTGAGTGTCATAGACTAGTAACAGAATGGAATGAGGGCAATAAGCATGACGAGTATAATACAGCAGATGATGGAGAATGTTGCTGGAAATCACCAAAATATAATCAAGCAGATGACTGGGATGGCGGTGATTTTGATAGTTATCATACAGATGTGATAACTGATGATGGTATTCAGTGGTATACTTGGGATGTAACTCAACAGATTCAGAACTCTTTATCGAACAATAAAGGATTGATATTAAAAAAAGATGATGATTCCTATTATGACTATGATGAGAATGGCTTTGTAACAAGTGGTTGCACTGATTGGACTGATAAGCGCCCTAAATTAATTATTGAATACACCGCAGATGACATATACTGGAAAATCCACAGAGTAGGTTGGGAAGGTGAGGAAAGACCATTTGTATGGATTTTTGATTGACAGTCTATTAATTATCCATATTAATTATACATATGAAGTTACAAAGTCTTAGTATCATATTAGCTTTTATTGTTCTATCATTTTTCACTAATACATCTGCAAAAACATTAGGTTATGGCTTGATCACAGGATGTGATGTTTACCATACATATGGTGGAACTATCGGGTTCTTCACATATGGAGGACTAAAGTACTGGGGTATATCACTATCTTATCATCAATCATGGGATGGCGATTACTGTGGTGCTAATATTACTGTGAATAATTCATATCGGTTCGAGTTCTCAAAACATATTGGTGTAAGCATAGGCAGTTTGACTGGTGTTGGTATTTTATTTACTGACAAGATATTGAGTGAGCATATTGAAAGTTTCGTTGGGGTATTTTATAAGTGGAAGCGGGGCTTCCTTGAACTTGCATTACATACAATGGTCGATCCTTACCATAAGAAGACGTCGTTTAATAACTGTTATACAATACAAATAAAGTATTTTAGGATATTTTAGGGGGTTATCGTGGCAAAGGATAATAAGAAGAAAGATAACGAGAAAAAACCATTTTGGAAGAGCAAAACCTATTGGGGTTTGTTTATAGCAGCCATGGGTATGGTACTAAGCAAATATGCAACATCACCATGGCTGTCAATGATTGGGCATTTCTTGGAAACATTTGGTCTTTTGCTTGCAGGTTATGGTCGTGCTAAGGCTGTAAAACAAATAATTTTTAAGAATAAAAATAATGGAGGTGAGGAATGAATATCATGGAGGTTTTTGGCAATATGGACTCGCCGATATTGGGCGCGCTTCAGCTCGTACTTAGATTCCTTGCTGGTAAGTTCGTTAAACCATGGTACGACGGGCAGCATACCTATGCTAAGTATCTTATAACAGATGAAGCGCAGGCCCTTTATGATGGTCTATTGCTTCTTAGAGAAAAAACAACTGATGAGGAGAAGAAGAAGACCATAGAGCAGATAATCGAGCTTATACGGAGTGTGTTTGAAGCCGCCGAGTTTGGTGTAAACTTCAGAGGTATTGAATTTGGTGGCTAATGAGAAAGGTTATTGTAACATTATTTGTGTTATTTAGTCTGATTGTTGCACAAGATTTTTCCTTCCATTATTCTCCATGGGAGGCCCAGCAGGCTAGAGCTGAATTGGATTACCGATTATGGAGAGGGAGCATTGTTTATGCTAAATTTGGCATGTGGAACCATTTTGGTGATGAAAAAGGCGCCGGCTTATACTTCGGTCTACCTGTGAAGGTTTCACTATATCAGGATATCCTTAAGGCACAGGCTTCAACTAATTACGGTTTTGGATACTTATATCATGGTGATAAGCTTAACAAGTATGCAAACGGACAGGTGAATTTTGTTCTCCATATTAAGATCGGGAATACCTACTGTCTTACATGTTGCAAGGAGTATTCTAAGGATGTGTACCTTGATATCGGGATAGGTTATACGCTTTTCAGATATAAGTATGATGATTACAAAGATGTTGTTTCTATATTTTTCGGTGTATCATTTGTAAATTAAATGAAAGGAGGTCCAGTGGATTTACGTATTATTATCTTGGTTATTCTGCTCCTCACCATTCTTTATGTTGCTGGTCCAAAGGGATTTAGTTCACCCTATCATGAGTGGTCATGGTGGGATGCTCAGATTGGTTTAGCTACATGGGTGCCCCCACCTGATACCTTGCCAGAATTGGACACCCTTAATATCCGTTTTGAATTCAGGGTGGTTGAAAAATGACTTGACAGTTGGCGCCGGCTTCATATTTTTTAACACATGAGAGAAAGAAAAAGGAAAAAGGGGTACTACAAAATTTTTGCTCTCTACAACCCACAAGCAAAGAAGCTCGCCTTTTCCCTCCACTGGAGAAAGCATTCAAATGGTACATGGTCACACATATGTGATTCAGTTTATACGGATGTTAGCAAGGCATCAAAAGCAATCCAACTGTTGACAAAATTTATTAACAAGAATATTTACAAGAGGTATAAGGTCAAGGTTATCCTTATAAGTGGATTTCCATCATCGATTGTACCTCTTGGTGTTTTATCTGATAGGATTGTGTTCGTATCATATTATAATGAAAAGCAATATAAGAGGTTATTAAAATTATCGGAGAGTAATTTGGTGGGAAGCCGGCGCCGTAATGAGGTACGTATATTTAATAAATAAGGGGAGGATGAAGCGCGCGCCTCTTGATACTACAAAGCAGAAGCGCGCCTCGAAGAAGCTTGTCGAATCATATGTCAAGCAATATGGCAGCCTGCCTAAGGCTATTGCCAAGCTCATTAAAGAAGGCTATAATGTCATACCGACAGAGATAGGCTTAGTAAAATTAATGAATGTTATGCATAATAATAAATCTCTGTATGTCCCTGTTGTTATGTTCAATGATGTTATTATAAAGGCGGTGGCTTCCCTTCAATTCAATGTCAAAGTGAAAGGAGGATCATGAGCAAAGTGTTATCATATCTTAGAAGCTGCGCGGCTTCCTACATTGAAAACGAACTTGAATATGCCTATAATGCGTGGATTTATGGTGTTAGGCCTGTGCTTTCATGGCAAGTACTTCCTCTTATTAACATATCAGATGAGGCGGCTTATGGAATCGTATCATTTGATATGGAGCATCCAACAATAACTCACGGGCTTGCCCTCTGGTCACCATTTTTATTTAACACCTATAAGAATCTGTATAAAATCATGGCTCAGGATGTCGACAGGCGCAACATTCTTTTGTATCCACACCATCTCTTCCTCACGAATGAGAAGGATAAGAAACTCCATGATAAGTACACTAAAAAGATCTCACAGGATATGCCAATCATATGGCAGTCGTCATATGTACCGCCATTTATTTATTCATACATAGCAGAGACACCTGTGGATCATACAGATTCCATCCCTAGTGGTTTTCTGAAAAAACCATTGGATAACAGGCTACCAATTGTAGCAACAGATTATTTAACATCTGAATCAACAAATCCTTTTTCTGCCTATCTTACATCGATACCCACATTTGATGCCTTTTACATGGCATGGACATTCAAGTTATTTCCGGATCTTGTTATAAAACAATGTGATTTGACTATATTGCCAGAGTTAAGAAGACAAGTTGTTGCAGTTCTATTATACACCTTATTCCCTGATAGCGAGCTTGAGCCTCTTATGGAAAAATATGATCTGAAGGAGTTTTCATCGTTTCCCGAATTTATCCGTCCATATTTGGAATTTATAAAGGCATTAAAGGCACAAGAAATAATATATGCACAGGAGGAAGGAGGGAGTGATGAATTCATCATTTACGATTAGTAAACTTTACAGAGATTATGGGGTGGGCCTTTTTGCCGATGCATCACTATTATTCAACATGAGTAATTGTCAAGCATGTCCTGTCAAGGAGGATCCAATTATCGATCTTAGGGACCCACCTGTGAGGTATTTAGTTATTGGGGATTATCCGGGTTTAGAGGAGCATCAAGGAAGGCGGCTCTTTATTGGGCCAGCAGGAAGATTCTTGAGAGAACTTTTGACCAAGGAGGGTATTGATGATGACAATGTGGCATTCCTGAATGCCTTCTTATGTTATGGTGCGCATAATCGTATTAACCATAACAACCCTGTTTACTATTGCCAACCAAGGATTTTGTATTATATTGCCTATTATAATCCTGAGGTTATTATATGCATGGGAAGACATGCTTGTGGTGTATTGGAGATACCAAATCAGGATCTTTATGATAAGCCGACCGCTTATCGTTTGGAGACACCATGGTTTAAGGCCTATTTAGTAGCGACAATTAACCCTGCGTTGTACCTCAGGAATAAGTGGTCGGATGTTTTATATAAGAACATACTAATGGCTGTGAGATTAGCCAAGTGTCTTGGTGATTATGATTGTCCAACGATTGAGAGTGTTTCGATAGGATTTCCAGATAATGTGCAAGAAACAAGACCAAGGGGGATCACATGCAATATGAACGAGGGGTATTGAGCGATAAGTATGTTGATGTTGATTTAAAAAATCTGAAACTTATTCGTATTAATGCACTACCACAGACTATACAGTCATTATATCGTATGACAATACAAAATCTACGTAGGGCGCCTATAGTTATTGAAGCCCCCACCTTTGAGTTATTTAATCGTATTGCAGCACAGTTTGGAGCGCAAGCTGATCGCATAAAAGAAACACGACCATTCGCAAGGTTTCTGTTTGTTGCATATGCTACATATGAAAGGGAAACGTATAAACGTGAGACAATCGATGTACCAGTTATCATTTTTTATGATTTGGGTACTGATGTGGCAACATGGTTAGCGCCCCGGTTTTTTATCCCAAAGGTAGATCTAACAAAGGAATTAGAATGATTGTTGTTAGCAAACAATGCATTGGAACTGATAGAGGTCTTATCTCGCCAAGAAAGTTGGAGCCGGGCCTCATTGTCTATTCATATGCGAAGAATGTATGGATACCAAATATTTTATTAGATATTGAGGAGGCCGGCTTCATTAACGTATTACAAATTAAAACATCCAACCCTATAATAGGGACAATCCATGTGCCTAATATGGTAAGTGTAAGATTACATGGGCGGCTTCTCCTTTTAGACAAAGAACGTTTAAATGATCGGATGCGCATAGGGATTGTTTATGGTTTCCCTGTCCTTTTTGAAATAGCAAGGACTATAAGAAGTCGTATTGGTAGGTTATATTTGGGATTAGTGAATTTGCATAATAAAAGTATGCATCATAGATTACTATTAGATAGAACACGTAAGTATCATAAGGTAGTGCCGAAGTTCGGTACTGTGCGCATAAAGGAATTTAAATGGTGCAAGATGTTAGCATATAATTTAATATTGGAATATGACCTTCCTACTGTAGTTAATTTGACATTGCAATTCTGAAGGAGGTTGAGATGCAATTTATACCAGTAGAACAGAGATATGACATAACAGCTTTGCTTGCCACATATCTCCACAAATATGGTTCTGATTGGTTGAGAAAACTCAGAGAGGATTTGAAAACAACACCATTATCGAAACTTATGGCTAATGTTGCTACTGATATTGATATAAGCAAGATGGATGAGGAGACTGCCAGCTTATATGATTCGTTATCGAAGATAGGCGGGCGCTTCGGTATAAGGCGCTCGCTTAATGCATTCATTACCATGGATATTGATACTTATAAAGCCAAACTAGAGGATAATAGGTATAAGCTACTACAAGAATTTAAATATGAATTCAATGATCCCACATTTTTATTAAATCCACCTGACGATGCTCCTGTTCCTAATGTAACAGAATTTGGTCAGTTTTTGGGTATTATTGATGCTCTTGTATCAAGAGCTATCCCTTTTGCTATCATAAAGGATGACGCGCTACATGTTACATCATTATTCATAAAAACATTTATTAACATGCGTGACCTTGGATTATTTGAGAATACAACATTTGAGAACACTCATTTTCTTATTCATAATGAACAGCCGGTTGTATGGCAATCATTTGCTGAGGTAATGCAATATAGCGGTCCTTATTTAAGCAGTTTCGATACAGTATTTGTGATGCCTGAATTTCAGGGTTCCTATGATGAGTGGCAGATTATTCTTAGCCTTATTGAGCAAGCTGGTATCCCAATCTTATTTGTTGAAGGTCGGACGATTGAACCATTCGTAAGCTATTTAACAGGTTATCTGAAGGATCAATCCGATATTGTTATTTTAGACCCTAAGGAGACGAAGAGGCCGTGGGTTAATTATCTTATCAATTTCAGAAACAGGGTAAGAAGCGCGCTTCATATAGGTCCAAAGTTGCAACCCACAGAGACAACAAAAGCTTATAAGTCTTATGTTCGTTCGGCGCTTCCAATTATTAAGCAGATGGAGCATGAAAACATTTCATCTTTTATAAGCAAGCGCTTCTTTGAGCAGGAGAAAATTGTTGATGATATTATTAAGTGGATTCTCTTGCACAAACATCTTGCAGTAAAGGAACCGTTGAAACGGCCCTTTAGTATGCTATTTGTTGGTACAACAGGTACGGGTAAGAGCTATCTCGCGCGGCTTCTTATTGAATACTTCGATGTTCCTTCGTATACCATACATGGTAGCCTATTTAGTGAACAACATACGATAAGGATTTTATTAGGCGCGCCGCCTAGTTATGTAGGTTTCGGTTTGGTACCTGCCTTCGAGAAGTTCTTATCACAATTGGGTGGATCAGACCAATTTCCTGCTGGTATTCTTGTTATTGATGAAGCTGAAAAGATGTGCCTTGAGGTTGTAAATCGCATATTGGTGCCTCTTTTAGATGGTGAGGGCATACAGTTTGCTGATGATAAACATATTGTCCCGTATAACCTTATGGTAATCGCAACAGCTAATGGTGATGCGGCAGAGCTATCTAAAAGCATAGGGTTTGAGCAACAAGTTCTTGATGATCAAAAAATGGTGATGGAGTCCATTGAGAAGTATATGACACCAGAGGTATTGGCCCGCTTCACAGCTGGATATTTTTTCTATCCTCTTTCAGTTGAAGCCCTGTATAAAATTGCTGTTAGGGAGTTTAAGAGATATGCTAATGATTTGTTTAACGATGAAGTGGCGAAAAAATTACGATCGTTTGCAGAAAGGGCCAAGCATGCAAGAGATGTAGAGCGGCAGGCCCTCATGTATGCATTCTCATTGATGAAAGGAGGTGATTTATGAATTCAATAACAATCGTTGGTACCATTGCTAGCAAGATAATGCATACAAATGGTCAATATGGTTGTTACCTGAAGGATGATGATAACCTGTTTTACATCTGGATGAGTGAGGGTATTATAAAGAGGGTGAAGGCCGGGTCTATATTGAACAAGGGCACCGAGGTTTTTATTATAGGGCGTGTAATACATACATTTAATAAGAATGGCAAGACGATCATTGCTGTCGGCGCCTATAAGCTACAACCCCTTGCATCAGTTGCTCTTAAGAACAGCATTGTATCTCCCAGTAAACCAAAAAAGAAGAAGGAAGAGAAAAAAATTGTTGAAGATGAGGATGGAAATGATATAATACCTGTTAATGTCAGGGATATATTAAATGGTCAATTTGAAGGAGAGGAAGCCTGATGGAAGTTGGGAAGATTTTATCTGCCTTTGTTAACAGAACAAGTGATGAGAAATACCAATTTCTGAAGAATGAGTTTGGTACATTACTAAAGTCGAATAAGGAACAAATTCCACAGGATGTATTGGATCTTTTATTCGCTGTAACATATTATATACGTATTAACCCTACCCTTCTGCGAGGGCTTTCATATGTAGAATCATTAGTCAAGGCCGGCTTCAAGAATCCACGTCTCGATGAGCTAAAGGATTCTATTGCAGAGGCACATAAAATTGCCCGTGAGATATTCATTTCAACAGACTAAATAAGGAGAGAAGATGAGCAAAGAAAATATAAAAGCACTTAAGAAGTCATTAAGGAAGCGCATTGAATCACATGTTGATTATTTGCAGAGGACTTATGGTGATCTTTTACACACCAATGAGGTCTGCGCAATATGTGGAATCCTGCATGATACAATGACCTTTATTGCGGATATTGCAACGGAGATTGGTAAACTTGATGCTGATGAACAGCGCGTTGTATTAGTCAATTTAATAGTGTCATGCATAAAGCTTAAAGGCATGAAAAAGGTATTAGTTATACCAATAAAGATGGGTTTATCCTTCCTGTTTAAGACACTTCGCTTAACAGAGATCGAGATACCTGAGAAGCAGGCGAAGATGATAATGTCCATATATGGTATGCTCTTTATGATGGTCTCAATGGTTAAGGCAAAGGTTTGTGATGGAAAACAATAAGAAGACAAAGCCAATAGCTATTGGTATTGAAGAAATGCCATTGTACAGATCCTACCTTGATCATTATTTTATGCAGTTTTACCAGTTGATGGAATCCTTCAAGAAATGGTTTTGTAATCTATCGGAATACCTTGGGAAGGTTGATTGGTACTATCATTAAGCCGCCGGCTCATCAATGATAATCGTCCCGTCAATAATCCATTCTTCAAGCTTATGAGCTTCATCAATACTCAAACCATAACCAATGCAGAACCCATGTTTACCCATTAATAGCGTTGATCTGATGAAGGCGAAAACGGTTGGATCAAGATTCTCTTCCATTATGCTAAGAACTTTACTTCCCACATCTGGTGGAGATAATTCTCTATGCGTATCAATATCCTCATCTATTGGGATAAATCCATCCTTGGCAAGTTTGACGGCTTTACTTAGTGCTGATTCATCATCGTCGAGATCAATATTAGCCTCTGTTGTACCTGGTAATGCGATAAAGTATCCGCTTCTTGTTATAGCTCGTCTGATAGCTTTTCTGACATTGTAAAATACGACAGAGCTAAATGTACTTCCTTGTTCACACCTCCATGTTCTGATAGCATTATGTAGTCCTATGATAGCAATGTCATACATCTCTTGGCGCTCAAATGGTGCCCAGTGAAAATAGTTTGTGATGATATCAACAATCAGTTTATGTGAACGCCTTATAAGCTCTTGGAAGATGCTGTCATAAAGAGGTTGCGTATCGTCGATTTTAGTGATAAGCGCCAGCTCATCAGTTTCAAGCCAGCGGAAAGCAGTTGCATATTCTTCAAATGATGCATAATCATATGTAGTGCGGGTTGTTGTTTGGTTTTCAATCTCTATCATGATATGATTTTTATTGTTGCTTCTATGTTATATTGAGTGTTTTTAAGGTCTGTATCTTTGCTGGGAAGCATATATAGGATAAGCTCGCCGTCGGGCTTATAGGTAATAGCTTTAAATGGACTGTTATCTAATAACCATGTATTACCTGATTCATATTCATTGTGCGCCAACAGGTATGCAAGAACTAATTGTTTTTTTGTGTTATTAGGATTTGACACTATTGATTCATATAGTTGCCTATAATACTTCATCCTCAGGTAGTAGCGCGTGCTTATAATCACCCCCGCTAATAGTATCGATAAATTCGTCAACAGTAAAATAACCCACGATATCATGTCCTTCCTCCTGATATGTTTTTATTCTCTTTTTTACTAACCCTTGTAATATCCCATCCTTATCATGATCATGTAGATCGACAATCATCGGTTTACTTTTCCCTGTCGCGTGTCGGAGGATCCTACCAATAATCTGTACATGCAGTAGCTTGGATGCAAATGGTGTTGCATTGACAAGGCAATCGAGTCTTGGTAGATCAAATCCTTCCATGATTATTTCAGTGGTTGCTATTATTATCTGCCTAAGCTTAATGCTCTGTCGTTCCTTTTTCTTTCTTTGTGAGTGTATCGCTCCAATATCTTCAGGATTAACTCCTTCTTGTTTGATGATGTTATCATAGAGCTCATCAACCATTTTCCTCGTCGGTGTTGCAACGATTACATATTTACCTTGTTTATAGAGAGCCATTATAATGTTTAGAAGCATTCTGAGTCGTTCTCTATCCTTTGTGATACGTGATTTCAGGTGAGCTATTTGTTTACGTGTATCTGAAAGAAATGATGTCGATGGATATGTGCGCTCCGTATCAACGATATAAACATCAGCGCGCCACAGAGTTGGATCTGTTGCTGATATTAAATCTTTACCGAGAAGCCAATGTACAACGGGGAAGAGGCCGTCGGTCCTATATGGTGTTGCTGTTAATCCCAAGCGATATCTTGCTGGTGATAGAAGTACTGTGCGGAAGAACATTGGTGCGGAAACACGATGTACCTCATCAGCTATGAGAAATGGGAAGTGTTGTAGAAGCGGCGCCTTCTTCTCCATATTTCTGAAGAACCATTGATATGTAGCTATCAGGATGTCAGCATTTTTATAGTTTTTATCCTGAGTGGTTGCTACTTTCACATTCTCAAGAAATCTATGTGCCGTATTGTACCACTGATCTTGGAGTAGTTTTGTGTGCACCAATACTACTGCACGTTTTTTACAATGTGCTATAAGATAGAGAGCAACAACTGTTTTTCCGGAGCCTGTGCGTGCTTGTATTATGCCACACTTTTTCTTTAGCCATTGTGAAGCCGCGGCTTCCTGATAATCACGTAACTCTCCATCAAAGCGCACATCCTTAATGTCTGGTGTTGTAATACGTTTATCATAATATTTTATGTTATATGTAAGTAGAAGATCCTTCACAGGAGCATAAAGAGGTACAAGTAGATAACCATTTTTGACGGTATAGAATTTTAAGTATTCGGCTTCCCTAATTTCAGGTATTTTTGTACCCGCCTCCATAGCTGAAATGCCTGTGTAATAAGGGTTCTTAATGATGAAGCGCCGGCTTAATCTGTAATCAAAGGCTACCTTGTCCTTGGGGATAGCAAGCAGATTGCTGATAATAATAGCATTCTTTGGCTGATTATAAAACATACTTGTATGAAGGTCTGTAATAGCAATCCATTCATCCATTGTGCATTACCTCCGGGATTTAACGCTTACCTGTGCTCCGTTATAGTAGCCGCTTCTCATCGGCAGTATAACAGAGCTATGCTTCACATGCTTATGATATGGCTTACTTTGATGGCCTAACTTCACATGAATAATGGTTATGTTATTATTCGGTTCAATAATATAAGGCACCTTGGTTCTCATTAATAAAGCATATAGGAGAGGGAATCTATCGTACGGTATGTCAAATTCATTGGGTAGCTGTTTTACTATTTTGCTCTGATATGTTTTCTTCGCAAATGAAATAATGTGTGGAGGAACAGGAAGACTCTCGTCATTTAAAAGATAGTCAATACATTCATCAGGAGAAACATCTACAACCTCAAAGAGATCCGTTATGTGCCTAATATGGATTGGTTCCTGATCATTTATATTGATGAGCCTAACTGGGAATGTTCCTTCCAGTCCGTTTTCAAAGTCAGGATAGATTTCATTTATTTGCTTCAAATATGCAGACATAGGTAGTGGCAAGACAGTCTTATTAACATATACAGTATCGTATGGGATGCTATACAATTTGTGTATATAACGGCTTTTATAGAAGTCCATGAAGTAAAATGGCGGTGTTGGATCAAATTTGAATCCCTGTGGTGTTAAATACCATATTTTCATAGTTACTCCTTATAGGTGGATAAATATTCCTGGTGCTATTATAATGGTGTCCTCATCGGTAACAAGGTCGAATACAACACCACTGTAATCTTCAAATATTCTAACCTCTTCAACAGTGCGCACCCAACCATCGAAGTTTGTTCCTCTCCATTTATGTAAAGCCGGCGGCTTCCTATTATCAGATACAATAGGCTTCAATGTTATCGCAGGTAGTCTATCGCCGCTACGCAGTTCCTTGGCATCAACATATGTCCATCCGCCCTGCCTGATAACGCCTACTCCAACATCAGCGGCAATTATGAATGTATTAACCCTTAATGGATCCTCATCTACTGGTTGTTCCATGCGCACAGCGACGGCGGCTCCCTTATAGTGACGTATGGTCGCGCGCTTAACATTCTTCTGACAGAGAGCAAGTTTGCGTTGGTGAAGCGCGCCGGTTCTATCATATGTTACAACTGTTGTGGCTATATCACTATAGCGCCTTAACATCTCATTTCGCTCGAGATAATCAAGATTCGGATAAAGGACCTCCCATGCAACAAGACCCTTTGTTTGCTGTATGTAGTTCCATGCATCCCTAAGTGTGGGCGCTGACATGTATTCAGTTACATGTAGGTAACCACCCAACGAAAGGATATAGGCATCAATTATTTTAAAGGATCTGACAAACATTTTCACCTCCCTTATGAAATAGATTCATCTAATTCACGTATTATTATTAACATATCATCCACGAGTTCTTTCCTTTTCTTCACTAGATCTCTTAAGCGCCGCTCCAATGAGCTTGCGGACTGTATATCGAGAAGGCGCAATAGAATCCAAAATAGATTGTAAACTAGATCGGGCCTTCTTAATTTCCTTGTCAAATTCGATATATTTATCATAACAAGACCTCCTATAGCGACAGTGGTCGCAGATACCGCCAATCATCACAGCTAATCTGAACGGATATCTCAAGGATGCGTACAGGTAGTCAGTATAATCATTAAAGTTGTCAATAATATATAGATAATTATGACGTTGCACAAGTACTTTTTGTATATCAGCTGCCATATTGAACAGCCAGAGATAGACAGAACCGACTAAGTGAGCAAGACGGAATGATATACCGGGGTTTAATGGAACCCAGATGACATCCTTCTTTATCGTCGTATAAATAGTTCCTTTGATATTTATAATACTAATTTTATGTCCTTGATAATGTAGAGTAACTTGGTTTGGTAATGGTTTAGATTTAAGTGAGAGCAAATCATAATGAAGTTTCCGTTCGTCTACATAGCCTTTTGATACATCTTTATAAGGAGATAGGCCTGAGTATATGAAGCCGGGACAGATGAGTTTACCAGCAATACTTAGAATCGATAATCTTCGGGGGATTTGTGATTCTACATATGTCCTTGTTGTTTGTTTCATACAACTGGTTCTGATAATTCAAACATTTCCGTTGTCGAACGGCGGAGCTTATAATGGAGAACCTCTGAGAATCCCGATATTTTATTTTTTCTAACATAGACCTCAACAATAGGATTGATTAGTAATTGTGTTCCAGATGCCAGTATAAATGGATCTCGTTCCTCCCAAGTGTATTCTTCTGGGGTTGCATCTAACTGTTTAGCAAATCTACTGTCAATGTGTAGGTTGATATCGGGTTCGAAGCCGGCCTTCCTCGTATCAGAAAAGTCTGATAAATCCCCGTGTTTCTCCTTGCGTAGCTCCGCTGTTGCAAATACAGGTATGTTGTAAAACATACTCATTGCTTTAACGGATTTGTAAATGTTTGACATTCGTATGTATTCATTATCTCCTAATCCACCTAAATTGTTAATAGAATCTATAAAGACGATAGGATACTGTCCTTCTGCCAATACCTGTTCTATTAATCTGGAAAGAAATTCGACCGTATTGCCGTCGCTTACATCTGTTATGATAATGCGGGATGCCATGTTATTCTCAAAGAAGGCGAGGGCTTCCTCGATTCTTTCAACAGCTTCAAGGGCAAAAGCTGATCGTTTTCGCCTGAGTTTGGCATAGTGTCTGATGTGGTAAATAGGCACAGACGAAAGAATACCAAGTAGGTTCAGGTATACTCGTTTCCGCGAGTCATCAGTTGTATGATAGATTACTGTCGCATCAGGATTGTTTTTGAGTAACTGAATCATAAGATTCCTGATTAATGAACTTTTCCCTACATGAGGATCACCACCTATAACTGTAAATGATTGTTCCTTACCGATACCATCGAATTGTAATTTAGCAAATTTCTGCCAGTCAATTTTAAAGTATTCAACTTTTTTAGGGTTTAGGAGGGTTGACTTAAAATCATCGAAGTCTTTAAGTACTGATTGTACAAGCGATTTTAATTCGGCATGGTATGACTTTTCTATTTCCTCAATTTGTTGAGCAGCATCCTTAAGCGCGGCTACACGCACTTTATTACTATCCCCATACTTTATTACATTAGCTAAATTGAATAATAAGCGTTCGACTCGTTTATCACGTTCAACCAGTGCTTGAAGCCGCCGCTTCTTTATCTCCTCCTGTAACTCCTCAATTGATATATCAACCTTTTCTGAAAGAAACTTTATCCACTTAATCCGTTCAGAGGCTTGTTCTATGGTTGCAATGAAATCTAATATGTCATCAAGCTTACCTTTATACTGATCAAATAGATAGCGATAAACAGGGATATTTACCGATGCTTCCTTTATTTCGCGCTTCCATCCTCTCTTGCCTGCAATATTGAAAAGATACTCATCGGGATCCTTATAATCCTTTGCATGTCCATATGACCAGTCAAATATGTAAAGTGTGCCATAGAGAGGGTAGATGCGATGAACAATGCTTGGTGTTGCTTTCCTGCCTGCATCATCATTATCAAGCATTAATACGACGCGCTCAAAATCTAACTGTTTAAGAAGACTAACTCGAGTATCGTTTAAATGTAGCCCCATCAATGCAACAGCTGGTAATCCGGCATATTCGAGTGTAATCACATCAGCTGGCCCTTCAACAATATAGAGGACGGGCTTTGTCTCACGATTTACAACATTATGAATATTAAAAAGCGTGCTTGATGGATTGAAGTGCTTACCTTTAGAGGTTAATAAATACTTAGGAGTTTCACCATCCGGTTGCCGTACAGCAAATCCAACAATATGGGATTTTATGTCCCGTAAAACAAATAATATATTCCCGCGCTTGAAAAACTTATTATACTGTGTATCAAATATATCCTGTATGGTCTTTAGTTCTTTATCGGTGAATGTTTTTTGGATGTATGACATAAATATATTTTTATCAGGAATAGCATATACATCAAGATCTGTCAGATATTTGAGCTCACACCATTTTCTACGAGATAGGATGGCGCGGGCTTCCTCTGTGAATCTTAAGTCACGTAGAACCGAGACAAGCTTATCAAGCAAATAATCTACCGTATTTTCCTTGCGCTTGTATGTGGATATGTCAATTCCTAGGAACCGTTTTGCAAGTTCCTTTACAGTAGTTGTAATGAACTCAGGTCCGCTTATTGGCATGCCTTCTATAATATGTGCCAACTTAAATATGTCAAAGTATTCACCACAACGGAAGCAGTAACCTCCTGTATGATCAGCATTCATGTACCCCGATAGATCACGATCATTATGAGCATGTTCTTTGTATCTTGGGCATTGGAAGGCACGCCCCTTAACGGTTAACCCAAGAGAGCGAAGGTATTCAGGAAAGAATTGCTTAAGCTTTTCCTTTAGATCCATACCTCTTTTCTCCTTGACAAAGGACTAATACCCAATATATTCTATCAATAATATAGGTTAAGAAGGCTTTTTGTCAAGTGAAAAGAGAGGAGAGCACATGTTAATGGAATTAATCGATCGCTTTTTAGTTGAAGAGGCTATTAAAGATGTTTATAAGCGTGATCCCAATCGTGTGCGTCCTACCGAAGCATCAGTAAAGATTGATGGTATCGTGTATGGCTCATGTTTAAGATCCGCATGGTATTCATTGAAGCATTTTAAGCCGCGCCCCCCTGATGCACGCGCCCTTCGTGTGATGGAGGTTGGTAAAGCTCTAGAACAATTAGAAGCGGAACGGTGTCGACGGATGGGCATTCTGGTTGAGAAACCGTTAGATTTTAAGGTACCGAACCCACTGGAACCAAATCAAATTATAAGTGGCCGTAAGGATTTTTATGTGCATGTTAACGGTCATGATTATGTAGTAGAATATAAAACTGGCTCTGGGTATCCCTTTGAGAAGAACGTCATTAAGGGCGGTAAGTCAACAATCGATCATGTATTACAAATAGCGCTATACCTTCATTTTGGAGACATAAAGCGCGGGCTTCTCGTATACCTTGATAGAGGATATTCGCACTATAAGGAATTTCTTATCTATGTTGATAATGATGGTCACATATATCAAAACAACAAGGGTATTGGTATCAAGGTCGATGATATTTTAATGCGTTATAAAGAGCTTTATCAATATGTTACTAAAGGTATATTACCACCGAGGGATTATATTCCCTTCTATACTTATGATATGGCAACCGCTGTTAAAGAAGGACTTCAACATGGACGGATCTCGAAATCAATGGTTACTAAGTGGGAGAAGGGGAAGGCGCCGCTTATGGATTGGCACTGTCGTTATTGCCCGTTCATTCAGTATTGTATCTTCGATGTAAAGAATCAGGAGGAAGCGGATGAGAAAATTACTGGTTATAATATCGATAATTTTATTTTTGAATATTATCGCTCCTTCCTTAGCCAGTGCAAGCGTTAGCTGTAACCTTAATAGAATCTGGTACAATGCTGCTGATGGCCACCATTATATGGAACTCTTCATTGTCACATTTGATGACACACCTTTTTGTATTTATGATACATTACGTAACCTTTATTATGATCCTATAAATTTTAAATGGCAGTCGGATCGATATGATTGTCGTTTTACGGCAGCATTGTACGAAATAAAGATGGTTCCAGGAACCCGGTATACGATTGCAATTGTTGATACAGATTCATTACATACAATATTAAGTGATTGCATTTTTGATACCTTTGGTGGTGTTTTGGATACATCACCTGTTTACCATGTTGCTGATTCACATTTAGTTAGATATTCCTTAAAGGTGGGGCGTTCGATATTTGTGTATGATTCAGCGCAGGTTAATAACATTGGAACATGCCCTGTACCTTTCGATACTGTTTTTGCCAAAGCATTTATGATTAAGAACGCGGATGGTACATGTACAATGCTTAGACCAAGTAGGAGCAGCAGATTTAGTGCTGTCTTTGCGGGCTTATATTATGACGGGTGGATATGTGGCCGCTGCTATAAATTCATTGTACCTTATGATAGTGTTGAATTCCTTGGTGTTGGATTCTCCGCAAGAACGCGTACAGATCCACCGCCTGATGCTATTGAGGCTGAGCAGATGAAAATTGTAATAAATAATACTGATACAATTTATATTTCCATACCGGGTCCTGCCTTCATGCATAATTTCTTTGATTCGACAATTATGTTACATGAGGATGATACAATTGAGATATGCTTTTGCACACCACCGAATAGTAATGCTGATTGCCATTATCGGGATGCACAGGTACTATTATTTGGTAACATTTATGGTTATGCATCAGTCATAAGAACAGAGATGTTTTTCATTGCATCGGGGATACCAGATCTAGAATTTAATCCTATGATGTTTGTTACAGATCCAATGGGCGCGGGGCCTCTTGTGATAACAATGCGCTGGATTAAATCATATTATGATGAAATGGGAGATTATCCAACTTATAATAGCTTATACAACATCATAAGTTTTTTGTATAGATTAACACCAGATGAATTCGATTTGAAAATAATGTCCTCGAGGCATTTGCTTACCAATAATACGAAACAGCTCCATACATATGGGATGATTCCATCAACAGTGATTTATGGTTCAATTGATGGTGATTATGACCTCTATGTGTCTGGTGATGAATACATAAGACCATATGCCCCTGTTATCATAGCACCAAAGGTTAATACTACTAGGCCGCCGATGGCAGCACTATTTATGGGATACTGATGAAAAAGGTTATTTTTATAATATTGTTAATATATATAATAGCTTTACCTGCCGATATCAAGGTTTTTATTGATGCTGCTGTCGATACCACATATGGTGTTAATGGTTATAAATGGTGGGTTTTTTATAAATTTGGTGATAGCACATATTTCGTAACAGACTGGGCACAGCCTATAAAACAATCAAAGATAAGCAATGATACCCTTATTATATTCATTCCATTCTATGTATTCTTTGAAAGTGATAGTTGCATAAGGCAGGTTGCTCTCTATCCAGTCCCCGGTACTGGTATGAGCTTGCATGTGAGGATAAGAGAGAAGACAGGGGTCGTAAAGAATTCATGTCTAAATATAGACTTTACATATTCGTCCTACTTGCGTGGGGGTGTTTGGTATCTCAAGCCATAGGTCAGACGGTTATATCAGATAGTGCAGAGAATTGGTATAAATATCGTGTTTCTAGCATTTACTGTTATGAAGGCTGGGAGCCGCCGGCTTCTGTTATAAACTACATTGGTCTGTGCAGCATACCTTTTGATTCGGTCTTTGCTCATGTATATATGGTATCAACAGATTCAGGCTGTTTTCCTATATTAATATTAAAGAGGCAGCGCGTATGGTCGGGGTTTCGCTACATAGATGGCAAAGAGAACTGTAATTATAATCTCTGTGTGAAGGGGGAGGATAGCTTATTAATTGAAGTTATCTCAAGGGTTAGTGATACTGTGTGCCTTAATGATACCTGCATGGTAACACCATTTGTATATCATTATATTAGAACAGACACAACAGAGACGCTTATTAATATTTGTACTAATGGTTCTAATGATGTGATTATCAATGTTTATGGAGACGCTGTTTATTATGAAGCCCGCGCCTATCCATTTTTTAATGTCTTAAGAGACCATGCTCTCTTTCCCATAACATCATCATGGATTGAGTGGGTTAGTAGGAAGTTGATGCATAAGGATTCAATAAATATTAGTGATTTTTTAGAGATTTATTTTACATCAGAAGCTATGGGGCGTCCTGTTTTGCCAGAAGAATATAAGTATGCGTTAATTTATACTGATAGCATAAATTATGGTTATGGGTCACCACGCTGTCCTGTCGTAGATGAATGTTATATTGACTATGGTTACCTATTTAGGTGGGGTGCAAACAGTTATTTAAGTGGTTGGCTTACATATTTTAACCCTTATGAAACATCTGGCATAAGGGATACCACAATTAAGGAAGGAGTATATTGGTTTACCACAAGGAGAAAAACAGATGGCACAAACTCATTCCATAAGGGTTATATTCATCCTACTATTCCTTGGTCTTTCTATCATTAATGCGCAGTGTGTTCAGCAGGTTAATGCTGTTTCCAGAAGCGACGGCTTCCCTGATATATTACTGTATATCAATGGTCTTTATGACCGCTCATATGCAATAAAGGTCGAATATGTCATGTGTGATTCTATTGATACCCTCGTCTATCGTGGTAATGGATCTTGTTTATTAATTGGTAGTGAGCACATACTTGTTTTTAACGATATTAACATCGCACATATAAGAGTCCCTGTTTTGCCCGGGCATGACTATGATCTATACATATCTGCATTAGGTATAACAACATCGGGAAGTGATACGACAATAAGATATCATTTTTATTATAAGATAGAAAATGTGGAGGAATGGATATGCAAAGAATTATTAATAGATACAGTGGTTGTCGATACATTAGATACATTGCCATCCTTTTCATCATCGCATTGATCAGTACTTCATTAGCTGATCCCATTGTATGTGGAACTGAGTCCAATAGTAAATATGAAGATGTTGATAGCATGGATTTGATTTACATTATTAAGGGGGATACGAATCATGCACAGATAGGGCGATGTGAGGATTCATATTTTAAGGCTATTTATTCGAAGGCTTTTTATCTAGTGACTGATACAGGTTGTGTCCCCGTTCAGGGTGCTGGAGGCTCGCCTCTTGAGTGCGATAGTTGTAAATTTTTCTCTACATTCTGGAATATGTTCATCCATACCAATGGTGAGACATTGTATGCGGAGCAACCGCATTTCAGGGAAAGCGATGATGGAGACACATTTATCTTTTATGATGCCTATTCTCCATTATCGCCGGGGAATAGAATGCTATGGATAAATGTTGAAGACATCTCACCTGATACGATAAGGATTAGTACTGACCAGAATAATAAAATTCTTAGCATTGGTAAGTTTAAAGAATTGTTATTGTGTGATCCATTTCTTGGAGCAACTAATTTAAGAGTTGATACGATTTTGTCATGTAATGATAATCTGGTAATAAGCCCGCCGGTTCTTTTTATGGATTCTACAACACTTATAAATGGCGATATACATTGGAACGAATTGGATTCTATCGTTCAGTATCGTATTGATGAACCTCTTGATAGCATCGGCATCAGATACTTATGGATGTCTGGTGGTGAGCAATGCACACTTGATCTGATGATCAAGAACACCCCTATATTGTTCCAGTTCCTAAACAGTTACATCAATGTTGTTGTAGGTGATAGCGAGATGACCCCTAAAGATTTTGCCGAAGATTTTTGTCCTATCGAATGTACCAGTGCTCATCATTATAATGCTTGCCTTGCAGATACCGATACATTGATAATCTTTAGAATTGACCCGGGGGCTGCTGGCACAACAGCTGTCGATCAGATTATTGTGCACTATGAAGCTGACACCCTCTTCTCGCATGATACAACCGATGATACATTAATCCTTAATGATGGTACAACGGAACATATTTATGTACCTGTACCAACAGCAGGTAATGTTGGTTATGATTTGGTTATTGGCGACACATGTGACTGGGGTAACCCTATAGGATTGCATTCAGGTGGTGGCAGCACAGATACATTGATATTTAGAGTAGGGCGCGGGCTTCGTGTCTATAACGATAGGTTAGAATTATATTTGGATATAGAGAACCCCGGCTTAGAATTTAATGCTACTGAGGATGAATGCACTCTCTATACATTAAGGGTAGCCAATATTGACTCAACACACATAGCAGATAGTTCCATATCATGGGTTGATCTCAGCATCGCTGTAATGGAGAGCATAAGGGCAGGTAGATTGCGTGTATTGTGGGACCCAACCAATCAGGCGTCCAGTTGTACTGACAATTTGACTGATACGGTCTCTCATGTAAGGACAGTAAGATTAATACCTCCTATACAGGCTCAATCAATAGGCGATACAGGGATATGTATCTATTTGGATTCAGTTGCTATAGGTCAGGCATGTGGATGTAATGCTATGGAACCTCTCTATAAGGAAGGAAGAGCTATAGGATTACATGCAGATGCATCACTCTTCACTGTTAGTGGCGGTTATCTAACATTGAAACACCCTTTCATCTCTAAGGTGTTTTTCAATTATAAATCAACATCGTGTGTTGATACAGGTGATAGTAGTCCTAAAGGGTCTAAAATGTATGATTATTTGGTTATTAATGCTAACGAACCATTAGTTGCAACTGGTATTACAGCTGATGAAACTACGAAGGTAGAATTTTCATTAGCATACGATGAGGATCTATTCACCATTGACACAACGGCACCTGATACATGCCAGCTTACTATAAGGGATAGGAGCATAACATGGAGATATATTGATACAAGTGTTGCTGATACCATATGTAATCGTTGTGGAGGCGGCGCTTCACTCTCTGGATGGGATACAATACAGATGTTTCCTCAGTATAGCAATTGTATTGTTCTTAACAGTACATCGTCTGATGGTGTGTTAGATGTAATGATTGATCCTGATAACGACATGAATATGCCTGTTTATAGGTGGCGATCTAACTATAATAGCTCCTTCCAGACGATTATTTTACATGTAGTACAACCATTGATTGCAACAGACTCAACATTGGATACGATTAAGATATTGTTCAGGTATAGGAGGCCGAGCGCTCATGCAGATATAAAACTTGACTATAGGCTATTGGATAGTACACGCAGTACAATAGCTAGTGGTTCTAATATTACAATTGTAGGATCTCCATCCCCTACAGGACCACCGGTAACATATACATACAAAATAACATGTGATGATATAAACATAACAAGATACATCCAACTTGACATAAAGATGAGGAGCAAATATGGTGCGCCGATTTATCTGGGTGACATTAGTATTATTTATAAGCGCCGCTATTAATGCTTATCCTGTTACAGCAGTTAATAGTCTTCCTGATAGCTTTACTACATCTTTAAGGATTATTGATATCGAAGGCCGGCCTATTAAGGTTTCCTCTGTTGATACGATTGTTATTGAGACATTTTATGATACTATTAACACGCATGACACAATTTTATTTCTTACATCATATACGAGCATTTTCCAGTTTGTTGAGTGGATCAAATATTATAGTGGAAATTATTATGTGAGGTTGAAGCCCGGCTTCGGTAGTAAAGGGACAAGTACTGATTCAATAAGAGGGCCGTGGCCTCCAGTTATGCATGAGATTTATCAGGGGGATACATTATACTTGTATACCCGTATTTACTTACATATAAGGTGGGCACCATTTGAACATGCGTGGAATGATCAATTAAGTTACATACGACTATTATACATATGGAATTCAACAGCAAGCAAGTATGTCCTCCACAAGATATCTACAGTGCAATTTGATCCAATTACTATTGGAAGGACAAATAGACATGAACTTTATAAAGAGGGATTGTTTTGGGGGCTTAACCTACGCAAGATTTACTTTCATTGTGATACATCAATGACTGATACAATATGCTACTTGCATTACCCCATTGATCTAGAACTTATCCATAAGCGATTACCAACATATGATCGTTATTTCATCTTAAATAGTCTTAATATGTGTCGCTTTGTTGCTGATAGTGATAGCTCAGCATCAAAAGCATCTCCCATAAAACACATAATAAACGCGGGCTTCATTGACGACATAGCATCAATTATCTCGCCAGATACATCATTAGATGGTATAGGTTATATTAGTGATATTAGTACGCATCAAGATACATATGTAATTGTTATAAATGGTATAACAAAGAGGAAATATCGTTTCTCTGGTATAACAGAGAGTGATTCACTTAATCCTGTTGATTCTGTTGTTGTTTGCAAAGGTTATGGTGTTTCTGATAGTGTATTATATTTCCGTGCTCATAATGATACGGCTGTCATTGTTCTCAAGGCGCTGGCTTCCGACTCCTTTTACATCGCACTTTGTGCCATTGTCAAGGTTGACACAACCATTGATAGCTCAAGACATTTAACTTATATTGATTACTTACCAGTCGGGATCTTTAAGATTCCGCGTCGAACAAGTGGCGGCGGCTTAATAACAAGATTCATATCATGTGATCACTCGGACTTTCATATCGTGCAGCCCGGATTAATGCCGATTGCTTATGATACTCTATCAGAAATGCCCGATACAATAGGCGCGCCTCTCTTCAGATGGGTTGCTCTTACAAAAGGGATTATAACACATAATGATTCAACTAAGCTAGTAGCCGTTGCCATAATTAAGGACACAGTGCTTGTGTGGGATGTAACGAATGATACGACCATTATGTTTGGTTTACCTATCAGTATGGATACGACATACTATTATACTGAAATAGCATCCCAACCATATGATACATCCCTAATCGTATTCCTCCTTGATAATGATGATGAATTATTGTATATCCTTACCATCGACTATGATCTTTCATGGGATACTACAAGTATTCATTTACCATACTTAGGTCAAAGGAAATTTGTTTTTGCAACAACCTGTATTGATACAGGACCTTATTATGAGTATCCTATAGGGTGTAACTGTGATACATCTGATACAGTATGCGATTCACTAAAATGGGATTACGAACTTATAGAACCTATAACAAAATATTCCTATCATACCGTTTACCCGCTCGTATATGATAAAAAAGGCAAGTATTATATATTACTTAACTTAAATGATTCAATCGATGTCAGATCTGATTCTGTGATATATTTCTGGTCCATGACAATAAGGGATCTCATAGAAGATGCCTTTGATAGCCTTCAATGGATCGATGTTAAACCAACATTAGCCGGTAGATCTAATTTGCTCCATCAGCCTTTCATTTATTACAAACTTCCTGGTTCATGGCATTGGGATATAAGAGGTGGCACATATGGACCTGCCGTCGGTTGGAATAATAGTTCTGTTTATCATGAATTAAACTGTCGCTATGCGTACCTCTTATCACCGATACGTAACAACTTATCAGATGGGCGGCTTCGATATTGTTTGAAGGCATACCGTAATTATCCTTTGCGTTTGGGATTTGTTTATATAGATCCCAGTGGTATTTCAAATCCATCAGGAGTATATCCATGTGTTTATAGGATAAGTTTAAAGGGGAAATATTTTTCTAGCACTCGTATGTCAAGTTCATGGTATTGGGCACACAGGGTTTATCCACGTTATTCATATGACTTCCAGATAGAGGTAGATCCCGGTACAGTGCCTGAAATGATTATAGGTACATGGACATATACATTTACAGAAAATACTACATATGTTGAGACATATACTGACACGATTTTTGTACGAAATCAGATTAACCATACAGGTACTAGATATTACATAGAAGGATTTGATTTTGCTAATATTGATAGTCTATTTCTTGTTAATTGGTGGGAGCATGGCTATCCATGGTATTCAACACTCCAATTTGACTTTTATTTTATTGATTATACACCGCCGCGAAGTGGTGCTAGCATTACTGTTCTTGGGTATCTTGATAAACACCAAGCCGACACATTATTTAAAAATGATAGCATCTGTGGTAGATGCATCGATACACTAAATCCTTACTATATCAATGTAGTGCATAGAACAGCTAGTGGATTAATATCATTGACTAACGGGTTTATAGGCTTGATTATGGACAGAGAATTTGATTTCCGCAATGATGGATGGTTACAGGGGATACCTACATATTATTGGGATAAAAATGCTGAAACATGGCATCCAACTGGCGTTGATAGCCATATTATTGATCTTCACATTTATTATGGAAGGCCGGGCTTCATCGATGCAACACCTAACTGTGTAGTTACCTACAATGGTTATCGATACCGCTCTCGCCATATTATTAATCCTAATGAATATGGGACGTGGGGGTTAAGAAGGCGGCGCTTCTGGAATGGTATTAAGCTCCCGCCGTGATGAACTTGGCAAGCGATTTATTATTAACGATGCTATCGAATGTAGCCTCGCCAGCAATGCGTCTTAATAAAGCATTTATCTTTACTAACATCTTACGAGGGGTTTTATCGTAGCCAAGAAGCCGCGCGGCTTCCATGCTTACAAACATATTATCCACCAAATCATAAGCAATCTTTATCCCTTCTGTAGGTCGATCCTGTGTGTAAACATTGATAATATCAATATGTAATGAAGCCACGCTCGAAACCTTTTCAACTTTATATAGTGACTTAATCATTGTCTTTCTAAAATCCCCTCCGGGGCTGTCCTTCTTAACCTTTTTCGCCAGTTTCCTGCTCCAAGCGATATTAGAAACAAAGACAAATGGCACGCGGCTGCTCAACCATCTATAAATACCCATCATGAACCTAGAGAAGCCTGCTCTATCAAATGCCTGTGGCGGCATATTAAACTCATTTTCTGATATCATAGCCGCTGCATTCAGAATAAAAACACCAACAAGTGCATCATAACTTGCAACAGCATCATAGATTTCCTTTTCAATGCTTTGTTTAAATGAATTCTGAAGAATTGTTATATTCCTCTTAATCCTATCAGGTAAGGATTGTAATAACTTACTGTCAGACGTATGTCTTATAGGATCGATTATTAAAACAGGGAAGGATGATGCCAATGTTGTTGCATAATGGAGAATAAGATCTTCACAATGTGAGTTAGGATACATTAGAAATTCATGGATACCTATGGAAGGAAGGAAAATTTGATCAAGCTCTATTATGCCTGATGCAACGAAAGGATTGTCATTATTATATATCCCTTCCTCTTCTATGAGCTTTCTCACATCAAAATAATCAAGCTTCATACTAATGCTCCCTCCTTTATATTGAATCCAAACTTCTCCAGTAATTTAGATAATTTATCGGAATAATACTCATATGCAAGATCAATTTTATCCTTCCAATTCGGATCGTACTCTCTATCGACAAGATGGTAATGTCTGTTTTTGTTTACGACATATTCAACTTTTGTGCCGTGTGTTATTTCATTTATCCCATGTCGTTCCATAAGCTGGCGGGCGAGGCGGGCTTCAACACTATTTTTATTCTTGTATTCATCAGGATGGCTTTTTGATATCGATGTAGACATAATAAATTTTTCCACAGGAAACTTTGTAAGATCAAGATACTTATGTAATAATGATTGGTCCTCACCATAGAATATGACGCGAACAATATCCCATAAACATTCCTTATAAATAGGCGGCTGCTTCGGTGATGCTAAAGCCGATCCCTTAAAGATAATAGTATCGCCATCCTTTAGTACATAACTCTTCATAGCTATTGAATACATGGCATCATATTCTTCCTGCTCCATGAATGTTGTGATGTTCTCTTTATCAATGCCGTACTTTTTATGTATATAAGCCGCGACGGCTTCATTTATCTCATTTACATCAACGTAATCCGATATATAAACACCATCAGTATCATATTCTATAACACTGTCTCCAAGCTTATTAATAACGAAACTTATAACATCACGGCAGAAGCCAACCACTACGATGGCAATGGAAAGATCACCTACCTTGGAATTTTTGTTTCCATGTATCCCATAGATTGAGTTCATAACAACCTTACGTGCAACCTGCGCTGCTTGTGTCGCTTTATACTCAGGACTATCCTTTTTTAACTTTGATAACTTTTTCTTAAGCATTTTCCTATCGTTATACATCTCCTTAAGGACAAGACGGTAAATGCTATCAGATGATTGATCTATCTCAACAACAATCGTTTTATCAAGATTATCGTCAGGTACCTCTATGATTAAGGATGTATCCTTCCAGTACGCATTAATATTATCTTGGTAATCCTTAACCTCAATAATCTTTGTTGTATCGGGACCAGCATTTAGTGTTATGAGTGAGTTAGGATAGAAGGAGCTGAAATCGATTTTATACACAGGTTTGAAGTAACCTTTCTTCTTGACACCGATAAGCGCGCCTTGATATTTATTCCATATCTTCTTTGTATTAAATGATGCTATGCGTCCATCCAATCCATATTTCTGTGCATTGGAGAGAAGCCCGATGACCTTTTTCTTAAATAAGCCGCGCAGCGTTACGATACGTGGTATAAAAGCAGGATATGAATTCATAATAGCATCAAGAGGTACCTGCATGTATTCAGCTAGTGCAATAATGTTATCAATGTAACGCATAGCAAGTTGATATGTTAAAATAATGTCATTTTGATGGTATCTTTCTAATTCCTTCGTGCCTACCCATTCACTCATGTTCATATGTGGAAGGCGGACGGCTTCATATCCAAAATATTCACCTACCGTCTCCAGCTTTTTATTCTGTAATTTTCCCAGTAGTGATTGATCTTTGTCAACTGATTCCCATATGTCATAATGGAGGAAGCCGCGCGGCTTAATCTCTATTGACGACCCCTCCTGTGTTGCAAGGAATAGACGCTCGAATTCATCTATAAGGTCCAATCTTACACATCTTTCATAAATGTAACGCAGATCGAAGTGCTTGGAATAATAACCTGCTAAAACAGTAGGTTTCACCTCTGCAATAGTCCTAAGAAACCACAGTAATAGTTCCCTTTCCTCCTGTTCTGTGCCTGATGTATATCTTGCTAATAGCCGTTCTCCATCATAGATACCCAATGCAATAATAGGGTCTGTATCGTAATTGGCAAATTCGCCTGCATGGCTAAGAACCTCGATATCGAATGATGCTACCCGTACGGTTGATTTACAGTTGAAAAGATGTGGTGCAAACACATAGAGTGCTTCGTTTGCAGCGAGGTGGAAGTATGGAAGCCGCCCGTTTTTTAAGCGATGCACCTTGCGTCGGAGGTAATTGCGGTCAATTTTGTTAATGGGAAAACCACATACATCTTCATCAACTCTTCTCGATGCAAAGACACAAATTGAAGCCGGCTCCAGTGTTCCAATAACTCTGAAGCGAGTGAGTTCATAATGCTGCGAAAATGATGGAACAAAAAGCAGCTCCCCTACCGGTAGTTTAATGTACTTACCATCCTTATAATCTGTGAGAAGGAAGCCTCGCCCTTTTGCGAAGTATAGCTTAAGTGGTACCGCTATTTGCATATCAACGCCTCCTTTTCAACTCCTTTACCACAGCGGGCAGAGGGGCACCTGTGCGGTGCAAAGAGGATTACTCATTACATAATACCAAATGATAGTTCTCTTAAATACTCAATCCCCGTTGCTAGATTATCAAATCTTACATCAATCATTTCATCGATGAATGGATGCATATGCTTGTCATCGGTTATAACGGCCACTATATGCTTTCGTTGATTGTATGCCCATGCAAGCTCACATATGCATCCTATTGATATATCACTCGTGAAACCATCTTCGATGATAGCGAATAATATATCCGATTGTGAGAGCATCCAGAAGTCGCGCCTCATATGATACTTCATTGAAAGAGCTATCTTGTCAGATCTTAATCTGATATAAGTATGATTATCTTTACCAACGGGTTGACCCGGAATAGCTGCCTCCTTTAACAGAATAGGTAGGAAAACTTTTAAGCCCGCCGACCTTAGTTCGTCAGCTATTGAGGATAACCTGTGTTTCACTACATCCCAAGGAAGCCCTGTTATTGGATGCGAAACATAAACAGATAGCTGATCGGATGCAAATATTGGTTTCGTATTAATGGTTGCAGAAAATGATTCATTAGTATCTTTGGTGCTTGTATCGCCTACACAAGGGTTTCTCCAATACTCCTCTTTATATGGCATATCATAAGGATAGTTGGGCGGTATTTGGGGCCACCCGCCTTCTTTAAATTTTTTGCACATTCTCACCTCCTTTTGGTATCTCCAATCTCTCTAATATATAATGATGCACATAATACTTGTCAAGGATATTTTTTATATTTATAGATACAGAATTTTTGTTAGATTTATTAAGCGCCCGCTTCAATATAAAAATATACATGTCCTCGTTAAAAAATATAATCAACAATGGAGTTAAGCCCCGCACGACGGCATTATTCCATAGTTTGTCAAGGAGAGACTTCGTTACCCGAAAGCGCGGCTTCCCTGTACTCTTAACCTCGATAGCATACTCATCACTAATAACATCCACATCACCATGCGTAGAACCACTAGCTTTTGTAAACTTTCCCTTACATAAGGACCTGACTATTTCCTCAGCTTTTTTCCAGTTCATGATTATACGATTATGATATACTCACCCCTAATATTATTAAAAAATAAATTTAACTTAACAACACAAAGAGTTTATATATCTGAATTCCTTTGCATAAATGTATATTAAGGCTCCATCTCTCAGAGCATTTTTCAAATCAATGAAGCACCACTGCTTATCACCTACATTAATAAACCCATCGCCGCATATAAAATTACCACATCTAGGACATTTATTTACCGAGCATTGCACCTCCAATATCTCTTCTGGTGTTGCAGAATACTTTTGGTATATAGGAATATAACAAGGCTCTATTTTATAAAAAACAAATGGTGATGCGATAAGATGTGGTGGTATAAAGTCAATATCTTCAATTGAGGCCGGCGCTTCAGAACCATCAAACGCATTAGTAGTTAATAAATAAATATTAACTCCACCCGTATTAAGAAGGGTGATCATATTATCAAAGAATTTGTCGTAATCAAAAGAAACAGATTTTACCACTCTATCAATATTGGATGATATTGGCCTCAGTACTAACCTTTTCATATTTGATTTCTTTGACAAAATAATATAATACATATTACATGTTTTCTTTCCATTTTAATTGTACCCACTCACATTTTCCTTCATCGAAGTATTTCTTATACTTTAATAGCATGATAACCGCCAATAACAATTGTTCATGTGTTTTAAACTGCTTCCAGTATGATGGAGATATAGCTGGATCATAGTTCATGTATTCGACAGCGCTACTTTTGATAACATCATAAATAAGGTATAGCTCATCAACAGGCGCGGCTTCATTATAAGGATAAATACCCCTGAACATTTCCATAAGTTGCGCCCATGTAGGCAACCAAACAGGATGACGCGATGACCATGAGTGCCCATTTATCGGGGAGATACCAACATAAGCCTCGCCCTCATTACCATCGGGGTAGGTAATATGTTGTGGTTTATCGCTAGTAAGGATCCCATAATAACCCTGTGAACACACAACATGATCACCGATGCGCGGCTTCCATCTGTTCTGTATTTCCTTCACATTGCACATCTTATAATACTTGTCATTCACTCTCTATCTCCTCCTTCTCTTTTATAATAAAGCCAATATTATTACCGCTGACAACTAAACCAACAATTTCCTTGGTTTCTTCAACCTTCTTTATGAACTCCTCAATACCATGACATCTATAATATGCAACAGCATCATATGCTTCACCTTCTTTTGAATTAATAAACCAGTAAACCTTTTCCATTGTTATCTCCTTTCCGTCCATGACTGGGCATAAGCCCATTTCCTTTACCTTGTTACTTCCTTTCCACAGAACCTACATCTATACACATATACCTCCTGTTCATCCCAACCGCCTAATGTGAGAACCTTTTTATAGCGACCAGTGGATTCTTTCCTTTCCCAAAAGTGTATACACCCATCAATAGAGTCCTCATCTATTATACGGACCGTACCATCATTTAGCATCGCTTTAGTAATAAACCAAGGGCGGCCCAATTCATAGCCATCGATTTCATCACTATAAATGACGCGCGCTTTCACCTCATCCGTGTCTTCATCAACCTTAAAATATTCGATCCTACCTTTCAATACTTCATCCTTATGCTTAACTTCTACAGGTGTAAATTTATCAAGACCTGTCTCCTTTTTAAATTTTTCTATCATCTTCTGTTTAAGCTCTGCTAATGTCATACTACACCTCCTTTTCTTCTTTGTTGATATTAAACAATTCCTCCAATGAACATTTTCTCAAGATATTATTCGCTATTTCCAAAAATCCAATGGTCAATCCTATCATTCCACTAATAGCTCTTGCTATGAACCAACAAGCTAATCCCAAGCCTGATAGTAATAAGATTCCTATCGCAAAATCCATCATTTCTCCTTATCGGAAAATGCATGATTTACATCCTCAACCCACGCATGAATAGCTTCCAATGCTTCCTTATATTCCTCATCAGGGATTTCTATATTATAACCCAAGCACTCTTTCAGATCATTGATGGTCTTAATATTACACAAAGTATCATAAGTATATAGAACCTGTTGGTCCCTATCATGAACCTTTTTGTGCAATATAAATAATAATTGATCATCCTTAGGCAAGCCATCATTCATGCCGTCCCAATAAATGTACCAGTTCGAATAACTCCACCTAAGATATGCCATACTCCTTTCTCCCTTTAATCTGTATATGGTTCAACAATCTTCACATACCAATGAGAGCACTTGCCGGGCTTCCACTTAGGATGTGCTTGTTTTATCATTTCAGTCGTTGGTCCTACTGGTTCGCATACCTCCAATCTAGTCTCCCACCAACCTTCAAGTGATTCATTAAAATCCTCTACAAATAACTTAGCTAAAGACTTCACCTCTTCCTCCGTTAGATCAGGATAGAAAATGGCTCCATCAGTTAACATTCCTTCTGTCCTGCATGTTATATAGGCTTCATAAATCGTATCAGCATAACGCTTATTGCTAGTATGAATATCAATTTCTATGATCCTTTTCATTCTTCTTTTCGTCAATGTTCAACAACTTTCTTAATTCCTCTATGGCCTCTTCTGCAAGTCTCTTCCCAAATAATTCAGGATCCTCTTCGATCTCCAATTCCTCCTCGTCATCAGGAAGGTATTCATTTTTAAACTCTTCAATAGACTTGAATACCTTCTCCTTTTTCTTTCTTCTTTTCGACATCCTCACCTCCTTGTCCAAGGACTGTTGACTCTAAACAAGATGGGCGTTCCGAAATTAAGAAAATGAAGTCGCCATGTTCTATGGCATCTTGAAGGTCATAAATGCACCAAACCTCTTTACCAATTTTAAAGAGTCCTCTTTCCATGGGTACCAATATATGACATTTTGGACACTCTATAACACTCGGCATACCCGGTACATATATAATAAGATCATCTGAGGAATCAAAATCAATGGTCTGTGTGTCAGTTGAATCAGATGTGTATGTACCTGTGTCATACCAAACATGGTAGTTAGTACCATCATCATTATAACTATTAAAGGGCACATAATCATCAAAAGGTACAAATGGCACAATAGGATATGCTCTTAGTGGAAAAGCTAGCATATGAGAGGGTAATTTAATATCTACCTCACCCTCAAAAACATCCCTTGTAAGTAAATATGCAGCAAATCCATTTTTATACCTATCAAGCGCATTCCGTAGTGAATGCACAAATACAGACACATGCTCTCTGAAGCGGCATGTGAATTCTCGCATTAAGCCGCGCAGTTCAGGAACATTAGTATCAATAATTGCTATATGCTCTCTGGAAGGCGAGTCTTTATTATAACCAATTATCACATAAGGCATAAGCGCGTCATCACTTTGCATGTTTACCTCCCTTTGTTAGTAATCTCCTATTTCAAGGTAATATGTTTGCCAGTGGTAATTAATGGTGTCATTATAATCATTAATGAATTTTTTAATGGTGATATTAAGCCCGCCGGCTTCACTTTTCTTAACATCTGATACAAATATATACGGCGGGTATATAATATTATCCGGTATCGAATGCTGATTTGAGAAAGCACTAAGCGCGTGCTTAAAATAATTTCTTGCTACATTCGGCGTGACAATACCACCAGCATCTTTATAAGATGTAGGATGAGCATAATTTACATAGTCATATCCAAAATACATCATCTCTGATTCTATCTGTACTCTATAAGCGAGATCTAATAGAACCATGTTTTCATAAAAGATGCTCATAAGATAGATGACATCATTCACAAAATTCCCCTTATGATATGTTTCTATATGATGATCATGTATATCTGGTGGTAATTCCAGTTCATACCGCCAGCCCATAACACCACCAGCTATGATCCTTAACGACGGTAATACAGATTCATCAATTAGGTATTCAATTACCTCCTTACCAAAGTTAACATCCTCTATTTCAGGTGGGTAGAAGACAATACATTCCGAGTAGGAAGAAAAAGGACTTTCCTTCATTTCCACATCTATAGAATGGGGTCGGATTTCCTCTCCCTTGGATGTAGTAACTGATTCTATAATGAAGCACCTCTTTTCTTTATTTATAGGAATCATAATATTCATTCACCCTCCTTTGTATTTTGTTGAAGCATTCTCTTTACATCGCCCAGTGTCAAGTTTTCAGAGATCCAGCGCACCCTCTTTCCTTTATTTATTAAATGAATCATTTCGGTTTTGTCAAGTAGAAGAAGCCGCGGCTTCTTCCCCTTCTCATACAAAATAGCCCAGCGCATGCCTTTGCGAAAAAACATTAGCGTCTCTACCTCCTAAATAGTCTTGCTATTGATAAAGCACGACTAACCTTTCTTACTGTACTTGGCATATAGTTATAGCGTCCGATATTCGTCAAACCTATGTTAATAAGCACCGCACCGAAAAATATCAATAAGTAATCGAGAGGTTTTATTTTCATCGAATTATTACTACTTTGCCTGACTTTATAATAAGGCTTATACCTTCTTAATTCTCCCATTTCTCCTCCTTTTTTTATAGTTGTATCAAGAGTATTAATAAGCCACTCCCTTCAAACTGACATATAACTTCCTATAAATAATTGTATATCATCAGGTAAATTTTCGATCGCATTCCACCGTATATCGGCCGCGCTACCACTTTCAGGCACATAAACAATGTAGTTGTTATCAACCCATATTTCTGGCAAGATTTCCTTACCATATGTGAAGTCGGTTGCAAGTCGTTCAACGGCTTCAGGGATTTCACCATCATCGAGATCCTTTGTTAGCTGAGTCTTAACTTCATACATCACAAGGGCAATAAGATCTGAAAAATCGTTCATTGTGCACCTCCTATGATATCAATCTCTTTGATCATATCCTTTTTAATTCTCATATAACCTCTTGTTGGTTCTCCATTAATACGACCATTTTCAACAATTGCATATGTCAATTTTCGTTCCGGATGTGAATCATATGGCTCAATAACATAATCTTCAAACTCGCAACATGCATTTTCCTCAATGGTCTGGATGAGATCATTTGCATCTACTTCACATTCCTTAGTATAATATTCAATGTCTTCATCATCGGTTTCCATTATGGCATATCTAGCTTCCTCTATTACCCATTCAATCTTATCTGTCTCGATTATTGCACCATTATTTAACATGATTCTAATCATAATTACCTCCTTTACCTTTTTAATGATTTAAATTCATTAGGATCTGGCTTCTCAAATGTTATCGTCCATCCTTTTCGTGGTTTAATATTAGGCCAGCGCTTCCTATCAAGAACATGGATCCTCTTATGCACGAAATCAATAAATGCTATCCAGTTTCTCCTGTAACCAAGATCTTCAAACAACCATACGATATCCTTCGACTGAACTACACCAGCCCGCACAAGTGAAGCCCATATTGATCTTGTAAAAGGATTCTGCCGCGCAACAATCATTCTGCCATTCCTGACGGAGAGCTTCTTTGTATCGGTCCTAACCTCCTTTATGGCCTTTCTTATCCACTCCGTTAATGATAACATCTTAAACCTCCTTTAGATTAAGCTCTCCCTCTGATTTAACTATGATTATATGATCAGGAGGGTCCAGCCTCTTTAATTGCTTTTTACTCTTTCTATAAACAGACAGAGCCTTTGCCTTGGCTTCATTCCCATCCTTTGCTTCTACAGGAATCTCATAAGCATTCCTTACCTCAATTACATACACTATATGCTTTGACATTTGTTAACCTCACATGTTCCGTAGTGCTCTACAAACAGATATAACAATACCTCTTTCCACATCAACCTTATCAATAGGATTGCGTTTTGCTACTCCTATAGCCGATGCATTTCGACCTCGCCTCTTAAGCCGCGCCACAGTAAAGTTACCTTGAATGTTGATCTCGCAGCTGCTATAATTACTTAGTTTCTTAAGCAGGCGGCTCCTCTTATGCTGTTTTCTTACCCTCTCTTGGATAAGTCTCTTGACATCATCGACTGAAAGGATTACTCTTGTTACCTTCATAATCCCTCCTTTCTCTTTTGTTTTTTGTTCATTAAATTGACTATTTATACCTATTTATCCTCTCTTACCATCTTTCATCACAATATGACAACCTTTTGCTAACTTCATCAAAGAAAGTAAAGCATCCATTAAATTCTATTTTCATGTCATTGTAACAAGTGTGTATTTAGCTTCATAGGGACAAAGAAATGTACTTGGAAGTGGAATGAGAATTCGCTTGATATCTATCACTTTGGTATCATTCCAACCCTGCATATCACCCCATTTCTCTGTACTACTGTCCTCAATAATTCTGATTTTGGTTTTCTCACTGTGAAGCAATTCCATCAATTTATTCCAACATGGAGCGCGCAATTCCGGATACTTGAATCCCATTATTAACTCATGCAGGCTAAAAGCAATAAATTCATTATCAACATTAATAAAGAATTTCAATTCATATGGATTAATGTACATTGTTATACCTCCGTTTCAGATTTCCATAACTATTATACCCATCAACAAGAATAAATCAACTTAATTTCTGTGTTATCATTATGCAATAATTCTATTAATTCATTCCAATAATCTGGACGTGATTCTGGGTCTTCATATCCTTGTATTAATTCTTTAAAGCTAAAACCGATAAAACCTGTATTAGTAGCAACAAGAAACACCATGTCATCAGGTTTGATATACATTACTACCTCCCGTATTATTGTTTAACGCTCACTAATTTCTTACAATCTTTTGGTAGCATTATGATTAGGGGATATTTGAAGCCCGCGCCTCTTACTGTACCCCTCAACACTTTGCATTCATATGAATTATCAGACATGATTATGGAACACACCATGAGCTCGGTACCCTTTTTCAGCTCTATGAATCCTGAAGCGGAACCACCAATATCAAATTTTAATTTATCTTTTAACACAAGATGGGTACCTATATCGATAGGCGCCGGCTTCTTCCTACTAGCCTTCTTTACTGTTTCTACTATATAAGTTGTTCTTTTCTTTGCTTTTGCCTTCTTTGGACGCCTCATTTAACCTCCTCTATTGTCTATGTTTATTATCTTCTGCCCGTTCGTCTTTCTTGGCCTCCTCACATGCAATATGGTATGTATAACTCACCATGTGCTCCCACAAGTCGTGCCACATATCACTAAGAAGCCGCGCTGCTATATGCCTAAGGAACATATCTGTTTCCTTATCTGTTAGCTCTCTATCAAGAAGACTATTGCTATTTAATTCATCCTTACCGATGGCAAGAAGATTAACAACATGACCGCCGCGCTTCAATATAGCACATTCATACTTATTACCATTAACATCTTCAAGTTCAAATTTCGTACCACTCCTCCATTTTATTTTGACAACATTCCATCCATTCATTTTGGTTACCTCGGTAGTTCAATATTATATTTTTCTGCAGCATCTTCAATGCCTGCCCATAACATTTCCTCTAAATTTCTATATATTGGATTTAATATGTCATCCAATATATCACCAACATATTCCAATACATAATCAGTAAAATCATCACTAATATCCATCCCTACTGTCTCTCTTACATACTCCTTATTAACAAGTGTTAAACCTATAGTCCTGCCATTACGTTTGATTATTTGACACAGACACTCCTCACCATCGATGAATTCTATCCTGAATACCGTATCAGAAACTTTTTTTATTTTTACTATCTTCCACTCATCCATTTTAATCCTCCACCTTCTCAGGTTCACCTATGGCAATATGAGCGAAGAGCCAATCAGTTGCCTGCTCTATGGCTAACATTTCGTCGGCGGCTTCAACCTCTAAATATCCCTTTATTTCAATATCATCTATTGCATTTGTAGCTATACCCCAAGGAATCTTAAACTTCATGACTCACCTCCTTAAATTTTGATTCAAGCCATTTGAGACATTTCTGAGAATGAAAATAATCCCATACATAATTAGGAATTCTATCAAATTGAGTTGTTGGTTCTAAACTTATAATCTTATGCTCTGGGTTGTACCATATAAGAAAGATTTCACGATTAAGAAGTTTCCATATGCGTTTATCAATTTTTCTATTGCTGCTTTCTAACTTATCATAAAACAATCCATTAACAAGGTAATAGTAATCATTCCCATCTTTTACCTTCATCATTATACTTCTCCTCCTTTTTATCCAGCTCTTCAATACAAAAAACTGCCGCCGAACCAAGTACGAAAATAAGCGTTGCTATATTGTGAAGCTTCTGCATGTCAACTTTATTTTTATCTTTTTTATCACGAATATAATTATCCAAGGCAACAAATAGTGCTTCCATCGGTTCAACATTATTGCGGCAGGCTTCCTTAAATAGATCAACAGAAGGATTATCTAAATAACGCTCCCAATCTCTCCATGACATAATATCCTCCTTTTAAACAGTTACGAATTGTGAAACCAACTCTTTTAATGATCCCTCTTCTATTATATATCCATTATAATTAGCAACTATGACATACCAATTCATAGGATCATTCTGATCATGTGATCGATATACGAAATATAAATACTCTACATCCCCATGTAAATACGGTTCCAACTTCTCAAGTGGTATATACTTTGAACCATCACCATCAGAAATCGGTGAATCAATATCGAAATCAAAAACAACACCCGAGAATCCATATCCTAATGTTAATCCCGATCCTTTTTCCTTCTGTCTTTTGCACCAGTAAACCCAATTTGCTGACATGTACTCAGCATCAAATCGCATACCCCAATATTTATCCTCTCTTAGCCATTTATTGAATCGAACAAGCCGCGCCAGTATACCAGCATCTGTATCAGGATATCCATCTGAATGCACATATGTTATATAGGCACCATAATCATCAACAAAGATCACATGACATCTCGTGGACATCATTACCTCCTTTTTCTGATGGGGCAGCCCCGAAGGACTGCCCCGTTGAAAGGAGCCATCATGAGGACGGACACTTTCACCTCCTTCGAAGCCTGCTGAGGTGACCCACGAAGGGCCACCCCAGCACGAGAAAGGAGCTGCCATGAGGAGTGCTTAGAAGCCTACATCATCATCCATATCCTTCGGGAAGGGAGGCTCTTCATCAAATTCCTCTTCGTCCTCCTCACCTACAGGAAGCTCATCCTCCTCTTCATCCTCGATATCCTCATCTGCACTCGCGCTTGTACGCCCATCATACGGTCTCTCACGGATAAGATCCCTTATCGTCTCATCGAGATACAAATAGAGTAGATAGAGTTCGTGTGAATCAAGAGGGAAGGCCAGCTTCCTTGCTTTCTTCTTCCCTGTTTTCTTGCTAATCGTCAGGAAGAAGGTATCCTTATAGAGACCGAAGGATAGTACGCTACTTCCCTTACCGCCAGCAAGAGATGCATCGTGTATGAAGCGGACCTTCTTACCTTTTCGGACGCCAAGAGCCAGCTGGGCGGCTTCCGTTAACCCAAGCTTCATCGTTAATCCGTCATCCATGTTGAAGCCGTCGCCCTCCTCATCAGCAGGATACAGAGAGAGGTAAATACTGCGGTCCTCCACTCTAGCATTGGCTCTGAGATACACAGACTTTTTGAAAAGACTCAACATAATAACACCTCCTTTAGGTTAATTATTATTCTTTTGATTCAAAAATGCAAGTGCTTTTTCCTCTGTTTCTGCTATTGTTCTTCCACAATATGGACATACCCATTTATTCAATCCGCCTGTGGAAGTGATATCATATGGCCAATCATCATATGTTCCATCTGGATTAAGTTTCCAGCTTACAAAACACTTTTGGACATTCTCTAAATATCTTATTTCCTTATTGCAATGTGGGCATATTGGATAATTCTCCTCTTTGTAAGCGCGAAGTTCAATACGGCAATTGTATCCTTGCCTTTTCAATTCTGCTATGATATCTTCATATTCCCTTAGCCTTTCTATTACTTCATCTTTATCAACCTCATGAATGTTTGCCAACAATCGATTAACCATATTCATCAACTTGGTATCTGACATATCCTTAAGATTCATGTTTGACCTCCTTTATTCAATATAAATTGTAACACGAGGCCGCGGCCTCATTATCTTCTCTATAACCTTCTTCGTAAGTTCTTTACCAACAACATATTCAAAATATTTACGATCGCTAAACAGTTTACTTTCCGGTGGAATGGTACCATCAGTAAGAGCTTGATATGCATCAAGTTTAGGACTAAGATCCATACCACAACCACCTAGTGCAAGGAAAAACCGACTGTTATACTCAAACGGTATGAGATCGCATTCTATAGCCGCATTTACATCCTCTCTATGTGGTTCATAATATACTATCCAATATGAAAGATCCTCTTTTAATTGCTCAATTGCCTGCCATTTCCTTTCATCCTCATCCTCATACTCATACTTTTCCTTATACAATTCTATAATTTCATCAGGAAATTCCACTTTCATTATATAATCATCATCATAATCGCTTAATCGAACTTCGTCATAAAAGGACTCAAACGGCCGCGTGCGCACTCTTTCGATCACAGCCCTTATATGTGTATTATCATTAGCCACAAGTCTATTAAACATATATGTTATAGCATCATCATGTTCGATTGTTTCTATTAGTTTCTCATTCATTAGTTACCTCCTGTAGTTACCTCCTGTGAGCTGACTTTTATAAGAAGCCCGCCGTTCTCCTGCAACTCCTCTGGATCGAATTCTTCAACCTCCATGGTATGACCGCAAGCAAATGTTATCTTCCTCACATTCTTAACATAGTCGTCGGGATCCGTCATATAGAGAAAAACAGCACCGTCTTCAATAAGCGCATGCACAATGACCTGATTCTTATCATTGTAACACTTTATTTCATTACTTATTTCTCCGCATTCTGGACAGAGCCATCCCTTGTACATGGAGTAACCTCCTTTCTCGTAAATGGGTTTATGAACCTCTCAAACTTCTCTCTTATAAGAAGCTCGGCGCATCTTTTACATAAAGGGTAATTTGCTTTGAGGATTTCCATGAGGGCATATGAAGGCGAGGCTTCCTTTATCTCCTTTCCGCATATCACACAACGCATAATAACCTCCTTTTTACCGTATTATTATTTCACCAGAATCAATCGCGGATAATGTCTCCTCCATTTCATAAAGCTTTGTTTCTAAGAACTTTCTGCTCTCTTCACTTAGTTTATCACCATACTCCTCAAGGATCCTACTCAACATTCTCCTCCATTCCTTTAAATCCTCATAGTCACTTCTATGTATTACCATTTATTTCCTCCTTTTCAAAACACAACTCAAGATGTGACCTATAACCTCTACTCTCCAGTTCATCCATTATAAGTGAGAATTCATCCCACTCATCATCAGAGATATTGGCATCACGAACCATAATAGCATAATGCAATTCCTTCGCCCTCTTTATGAGATCCTCATCTGTTGCTCTTATGATACTTGCAATCTTCATTCTTCTTACCTCCTTTACCTTTAATAATATTTCTTATTTTTGATTAATCAATAATTTTTTGTCCATTAAATTGACTTTTGTAGTTGTCGTCATCTGACACAGCTAATGGTAAAACGCTTATGTGGCCTTTGTTAGCCTCCTTACATTTATCTAGGAATGAGAGAAATGAATATTCATCCATTATGAGGTGGAAGCCGGCGGCCTCATCACTTGCTCGTACTGTTCTGAAAAAGACAAATAACTCACCATTATCAACACTAAAGTTAATTCCTATCATTGTTGCTCTCCTTTTCAAGTAACTTAGCAATCAATCTCTTTATATTCTCTATTTCTCTTTGCAGATCATATACCTGCTTCGTTACTATGCTGAGGCATATTTCTAGATCTTTCAGTCTGCTCATATCGTTTCCTAGTTTTGATTTTATAGACCATACCAAACTTGTAATTCTCTGGATCGATCCATCCATGAAAGTGTTTTGGTAGAACTCTACGACCCTTGCGTTTGTAGAATGCTACCTTCTTTCTCTGCTCCTTCATCACCAAACCTCCTTCACAGGGAAAGAGGTGAGACCCGGTTACTTGAAAGGGGGTTGTTTTATGGATTATGGACCGCGCTAGGTATGCTACGCGGAGGAAGGCCGGGCCTCACCATACCTCTTATGTCTCCCTCAATAATCTTTCCTTTACATAGACCTCGAGAAGCGATCTGAATACCTTACTACTACAGAAATGCTTATCCATTACAAACACATGATCTCCTTCGGTCCTTACTCGCTTGTCCCATGTGTGGCCGGCTTCAAGAATACTAAACACATCATCATCAGAGAGGCGGACCTCACTACCATTATCATCAGTCCTCAAAACAAACGCATCGGGTGTGATTCTTATTAACATAATCACCTCCTTTTAGGTTTATATCTACTAATAAACGATTTGTCTCCTCAAATTTCTCTCCATATTCTATTCCCATAATATCTGCATATTCCTGTATCAGTATTGGTGCAAAGAAATAAAGACGCTTATAATGTCTATCATTTTTCCTATATCTATGTTTGACAGACAGGTATAAAGAAGTAAGTAATTTCGCATGACCTCTTGTTATCAGCAAGTCATATAAGTTGTCATTTATAACAAGATAAGTTTCATCAGAGGAAAACAATTTTGGGAAAATTTCGGATTCAGAATGATATACTGATGCATAACGGTAATAATATTTATCACTCATGACGATCCATGGCATATCAACTGGCATCTTCACAAGACTAACATTATGATATGGCTTATGCTCGTGACCTGTATCCAACTTCACTTCTACACTACTGTTAAACAGCGACTTCATTGTTTGGATAAGGAATAATCCACCTATGTCTATCACATTCACTCCATCAGATGGCAAAGATTTCTTAATAGTATCAGCATCCTTATAGACTGTAGTTAATAATCCATCCGGCACTCTGATCATATAGTTGATTGATTCACCTTGGATAACCAGCTCATTATCTGCATCTGCAAATCCTTCCGCGTCGTTTGAACTAATATACTTTTTCCATCTACCAATATAATTTCCATAAAAACCATATGGTTTATTCCGATCAGCTGACCACTTACCATACAACATTATATTGCCTAGTGATATAGGATCATTAACATCAAAGTGCAATAAAAGAATGGGCATGTCGTATTTAGCTGAAGCTGTATAAATATGCCCTATATGCGCCGTTGTAGTTGTACTATAGTGGAGATAGTATGACCTTATGAAGCACACGGACCTCTGGTAATCAGATTTACCGCTACGGCGATCATACTTGTATTCATGGAAAACATATCCAATACCAGAACTATAGGAACAGATTCTCAGTCCAACAACTCTTTTGCAAGAGTTATAATTCCTACAAAATATCCTATCATAATATTGATGAAACCAGAAAGATCCTTTGTGATTACTACACCCATCATAACGCGAGAGGTCAAAATGGGGGTTAAGCGCGGCTTCCGCTACATCATGATTCTTCATACGCTTCAGACGGATGTTTCTTACTGAAGAAGACATCAGAAACCTCCTTTCTCCCTATATATCCTTTTGCTCCCAAGATCTCCTTATGTCAATACAATTATTAATAAAATATTCCTCAAACTCATCTTTTGTTTCATCAACGAGCGTAAACATGTCATTAATATCCTTTGCTTTCAGCGTATCCATAAGAATTTTATACCGGTGCCGCGCCTTCTTCTCATCACCCTGCTTAATAAGGTTTATAACAAACTTCTTTACCTCCTCTACTAGCTCCTTATTCCTTTTCACGGCCTCATATAAATCCTTAACCTTTATCGTAAACTCAGTATCATTGTCATCTATCTGTACTACATCATTAAGCTCACCTTTATACAGAAGCTCCATAAATACTATTTCGGCAACCATTTCCTTATATGCATTATCAATAATCATCTGCCTCTTTTTCCTGCACAACACATCACCATAGAATCTACCTATATCGCGAGCCGGCATGTAAATGATCTTATTTGATACAAGAAATGGTGCTATCGCCAATGCATTGAACTGATGGAGATTCATCACCTCAACAGCTACGAATGGTTCATTGCTGAACAAACCACGGCAGTAGCCATTCCAATGCAACCTGATGAACTTATAATAGGTTATCTTTGCGTCTCTATTTTCCTCTATATCTCTATCGATATCGATGTCATCCTCCAGCAGGTATTCGTCATTATGGATTATAAGAATATACTTTGTCACATCCTTATCTGTCATGCTTTCAACACCTTTTATGAGCTTCTCCTTATCAAATGTAAACATTATGCACCTCCCTCCTCCAACATTTCCTCTATTGCATCTAAATCATTGTCCCATAATTCGATTGCTTCCTTGTATATGTCCCCAACCTCTTTAATTACTTCATACTCAAAGTATTCACCTAATATCTTAGCAACCTTTCCTTTACCATACTTTTTAATCAATTCTTCTAATCTTTTATCAACTATCACCCTTGACGGAATTTTGATTTTTAGTGTTTCCACTTGATACCTCCTTTTTTCTTAGTTACTTCTTAAGTCAAGCAATAATGTAGTTATGTAGTATTTTCCGATATCATTATTATGCAATCTACTATTCACATTATTGACCTTCAGATAGACACATGGATAATTACGCGTATAAAAATATGTAGATCTGATATTTGATATGTGAAAACCTTTCAATCTATAGCACATCTTTGGTGTTAATATAAGCGTTCGCATTTTCTCATTTATAATATATTTAAATATCTCCTTTCTTATTCTGTTCATGAAGTCGCAACGGAAAAGAACTGGTACATAATCACTCATATACACATAGACAATTTTCTCTATGTCACTCATATTACACTCATAACTTTCACATAGGAAATTATACAACTCTGTTCCATATGCAGTTATATTGAAATTATTAAACCTCTTCTTTGTACCTGAGATTGTTATGAAGCCCGCCTTTATTTTCTTTGTTATAGTTGAGATAGCATAAGTTGGCGTCTCCTCAATCCTCACCTCCTTCTTAGGAACTAGTGCATAAACAATTAGTTTCATGACTCCTCCTTGATTAGGTCTCAAGCTATGTTACCAATAATACTGTTATCCAATACTTGCCGATATCACTTTCATGAAGTAATTCATTAACATTGTTAACCTTAACATATACACAATTATAAACAACATCATCCCAATAGAGAGTAACATTATAATTATGAGAAATATGAGGATGATACCTTACATACCAATATGACCTCCTTGTTAATGGAAGCGAAATGCACCTTCCAATAAGCCATTCGTATATTTCCATCTTTACCCTGCGACAATAGGATACTTCTGATGCACCATACATCACACTTATAAGATTTCTAATGTCTTCACAGACATTAGGCATCACACCCTCATAAAATATCGTAAACATCCTGCAAAGCTCATTCTTATCTATTTTTATATTGATCTGCTTGTACTTGCGTTTTACTCTGTGGACAGTTATGAAGCCCGCCTTCAACTTCTTCTCCAATATTTCCTTAACATACGCATGTACTTCACCGAATTCTACTCTCCCTTTTGGGACAAGTGCATACACCAGAATACCATCCATGTTAAACCACCTTTATACCTAATCAATCAATCCCTTTATCTTGTATACTTTGAATCCATCGAATAATCTTATATTCTTTTCATCCGATAGAGCAAACACCCATGTTCTATCTCCTTTTATCATCTCCAAGCTATCCTGATCACATGGATATCCATCAGTAGCCATGATTTTAACGTCATACTGCTTCCTAGCCGCCTCCTTAAATACCGGACGATAGAGAGTACCTCCCGACTTTATATCCATCACCTCAGGTACTTTCTCATTACCACTTATCCGCAACCATATGTCATCAGAGAAGAATACGATATCCAAGTTGCATCTGTTCTTTAGCGGCTTTAGCATGCTGATGAAATACCTAACTTCCTCGTCCGTTATAGATAGAGATGTATCTACAGCAATGAATACAGATAGGATGAGCTTCTTGCTTTTCTTTATGAAGCCACGCCTATCCTCTCTATTTAGCCGTATTTTCCTTGTGAACTTCAAGCTATTCATGCCGATAAGATATTTTATCAAGTGAACCAGATCCCATTTTTCATCAAGATCAAATGCACCTCTGTTCAATAGATTTCCCACTAAGCCGGCGCCTCTTGACGCCTGGCTCTTAATAATCTCTCTATCAGATTTACCTATGCCCGCTTTAGGACAGGATCTGTAGGTATAAGGATAGAGCACAACCGCAGCCGGCCACTCAAAGACGATGTATCTATCAGACACAACAGCTATTTTATCTTCTATCACATCTATACCAACACTAAATAACCGCTTACCCGATGAAAGAAGATCTTTAAACTTCTTCTGATCGCTATCCTTGTTCAGATCAAGCACATAACGATCCTTTAGACTGTCAATTAATTCCTTTGCAACAGTCTTATATTCAATATTATAATCAGGTATCCCGAATGAATCAGCATTCACCCCTATCTGCTTATAGTATAATCCGACATAGTAATTAACAACCACATCGAAGACGATATTCCTGAATGCTTGAGCCTCCACTTTATCCTTCAATCCTGATATCTCATCAACCTTTGCCGCTATCATTGAATCGAAATGTCCCAGCAAGATGTGCAGTAATTCGTGCACTAATATTGATGCAATATAATCAGGATCCTTCGACTCTACCGTAACAGGATTCAATACGATTTTCATCTCATCGGTAGCAAACCCTTCGTACCCTATAATGAGATCTCCTTTTTCGCGACTGCTTGATACCACAATAGGATACTTAGCAAGAAGCATAAGGAGCGCGGGATCCCGGCTCCCTATGCTCATACGCGCATAAGTTAATTTTTTATTTTTATCTATCATTATGACCTCTTTTGTTTACGAGATGACTTTCTATACTCCTCGACGACCTCTTTTATTACCTCAAAGTTATCCGGATCCTCCTTCTTAAACCGTGAGAGGAAGTTATGTATATCAACATTATCGTGCATTGCTAGAGTTCCCGTGAAAATATCCGGGAACTTATCAGCAAGAAATGCTGCCATGTGCCCAGCGAGAGGGTGATATGTCTGCTTATCCATGCATTCACTTATGATTCTTGATGTATAGAAGTATAGGAGACCATACTGATCCTTGGGCAACTGTTTCACAAGCGTCGGATTCTTCTTCAGCTCATCATACTTCGGGATTTTCTTGTAATCCGACTCGACGAAGCCCTTGATGGCCGCCGCTACCTCAGCACCTACATAGACATCTATGTGGTCGATAGGAAGCCCCGCCTTCATCATCTCGGAGCAATCCTCTATAGCTCTTGGAGGCACACCCATCGTATCCGCATCAAGTTTCATGTGCTGGTTATAGATCGAGAAGAACATAAGGAGCCTTTCATCCCAGCCTTGTTTAACTCCATATTCAAGGACCTCTTCTACTTTCGGTACCAGCTTTACCTTCGCGCTCCTCTCTATGAATGCGTCATCCATCTCTATAACGATATAATTATCTTTGCCCTCCTGGATATTAGCCGTCATAACGATAAACGTGCCTTTAGGAAGCGGGCGTCCATTGAATGTCTTATACTGTATAACTTCAAATAATGCCTGCTGTATGAACGGATTACACCTATTTACCTCGTCAATAAGAAACACTGTATTTTCTTTCTCAGGAAACCAATCAGTATATGTGAATTGAGATTTACCATCTTTCACAATGATTTTTCCGAGCAGATCACCAACATCCTCCATATCGCCGGGCTTAAACTTCTTAAATGGCAGGCCGTGCTCATCAGCAAATTCTTTAACTATGGCAGTCTTGCCGACTCCTGTTGCGCCGACAATAAGCACCGGCTTCCCTGCCTTTCTCGCAGCAGGTAGAATCGTATCTTTTACTTCCTTTATGTTCTTTACTGCATATTCTACCATCTTGACCTCCTTTTTGTTTAATTAATAATGACAATCAAAATAGACAACCCAATAATTATTGATGTCCCTTTCACTTAATGGTTTGTCATCGTACTTGATATATTCACCTCCCTCAGGCATGCGCTTATGATATATGCAACCTGCACTCATTAAGTCTTCATATAAACTTTTACTCAGATTATGGACAACAATGTGATTATATACATTTTGCCATTCACCATAATTATTTGTGTGGGGATAAAACTGTTCATTTTCATACATCAACATAAATTTGATGAACTTTTTTATATTCTTATTAAATGCAAGTATAAGCGCTTCGTACCATATCCTCATTGAGTACACATATTCATTGATAGCATCAGATAGCTTTAATATCGTTCTGCTAACATGGAGCATCTGATAAGGATAATGTGGGGAATCATAGATGAGGTCATTGAATGCCATGTCGATGAATCGGCCGCACGGTAAGCAATAGTCAAATCCTAATTCCTCAATATCAACATCATTATACATGAAATCATCAGCTTTATGCAGCGCTTCTGCCCTTGTCTTTGCTACCTCTTTTGGTACAAGAACATGTAACAGCGTGTGCATGGTATCACCTCCTTTACATGTCATCCTCCTTTTCCATATTTATTATAGCTTGTTCAACAAAAATCGCAATAATATCCTCCGGAAAGTAGTCATATGGAATTGACTCATCGTATTCTTTAGTAAGCGCGCCGCCCAATGTCAGAGCCTCCACAGTAACGCTATCAGTATTGCCATAAGGATCCTTTACCACTAATGGAACATCGAGATAGACTTCGCCAAATTTGCACTGTCCCAAAACTGCCAACAACTGCAACCTTTGCATTGTCATTTTTAACTCCTTATGATTGTTCTACTATTAATTGTAATTCTAATTATCATAAGTTTTTATGTGCCAATAAATTGACTTTATCATAAGGAAAGGTAAACAGTTACAAGAATAGGCAGAAATAGGGCAAAGCCCGCCGGCCTCTCCATTCCCAAAAAGTGTTGCTAACTCATTGATTTTCAAAGAGCTAATGAGGCCTGCCGCGGGCTTCCCCATCAACCCTAATAATAGTCCCATCACCACTTGCCCTTTCTCATCATATGAAATGTTACACCAACCATTATAATATATAATATTGCGATTACAAAAGCACCTGGGTCTGTATTCATTTCTCTACTCCCCCCCCCACATTAGTACTTATTAACAATCATTATATACTGTTATTGTATTGCCAGTAATTTCGTTCTCTATGACAACACGACATGGTAAAAGAAGACGATATTTTCGTAGCAATTCTGCCAACTCATCTTCCAGTATTTCAGCCCATTCCTTATTTCTGGCATCAACAAATAACGATTTGATGGTAAAAACCGTCCTCATAATATCCTCCTTTATTCATTCTTTCCCAACCCACTTTCTTCCGTCTGTTTTATTTTACATTTGATGCTGAGATACTTTTCAACATTCCTATACAATATATTATAAAACTCCACATGCAAGTCATAATTAACTAGGTTAGATATACGCTTAAGTTCTCTTTTATCCAGATTCTTAATCATGCGATACAATTCTTTATCTACATTATGGCCCGAGATTTTCTTATACCAGAAAGCAACTGCTATAAGTTCATGTGTCAATTTAAATTTAAATTTGGGGGGCTTAGCTTTTGCTCTACTAGAATCAACTAATATTAATTTCATAATATCCTCCGTTGTGCCTTCTTTAATTTTTTGATAATCCATTTCTTCAAACTATCTGGCACCTCTTCCCATGTAACTCGCCGCCCTAATGACGACATATGAATATCAGATTTCTCACCGATATAATATAGAACACCAAGAGGATGCTCTGGATCTTTCGAAGCACCATATACATCCCTATTGTTTATTACCACTGTGTAACAATCTATAACGCCGGGATTATAATAGATTTTCACCTCAGATGGCTTTGGCCATGTTTTACACATCAATAAGTTGACTTTCTTACCCATTATCTTCATAAAATGTTGCAGAGATGAACTCACTTCCTACTATTTTACCACAGAACTCACACTCCACATCAAATGGTGGTAAACCGACAACATTAATATCAACCTCGAATATCGTTCCGCAATATGGGCATTTTAATTCATAACCAGTGATTTTTTCATTCATATTATCCCTCCTTTTCCTTACTTAATGCTTTCATATATAGATATGAAAGCCGATCCATATTAAGCTTTGCGCAATGCTCACATACTGGAATGGGATTACAAAGATATCTTGATTCGCTATGTATTACTAGCTTCTCATCGTAATATGAGGTGCCTATGTACATGTTTCTGGTAAGGATCCTACCACAAATACCACACCTTTTTTGCTCCTCAGGCGGTTTTCTCAAAGTATCGATCACATCAGCTAATTCACAGAGGCGGGCTTCAATTGCTTTGATACTTTTCTCAAGTTCTTTCTGCATTTTATTATGATATTCATTGTGGTCAATTTTGTATTCCCTCATATTGCCAAATAATACGTCAATTCTCATTTCAACATTTTCCCGCATGTTGTTAAGATCCTCTTTTAGCTTTCCAAGGTCTAATTCTAATGTACGGATCCAATTATCTATCATTGAAATACGACTTTCCATTTCCTTCTTTTTCTTTCTACTGAACATTTTATACCTCCTTTGTTTTTTGTTCATCAAATTGACTACAAATCATTGGATTCAAGAAACTGGCGGACCTCTTCCACTATCCGCTTTATTATATCGTACCTCCTTATCGAATTTAACGATATTACTTCATCACGGGTTAAATATTGTCCATATAATTTCTCTACATGTCCATTTTCAAACCTATAACCATACATTGATCCGTCCTCAGCAATGAATTCAACCTGTGCTTTCTCAAGGTAAGGCGAGAGGGCTTCAAGCAGAACATCAAAATCATCCCACCTATCAAAATAATCGCAATCCTCGATCATCAGGAAATTATGGCCAGTAGACTCATTACGGATAACAGATACACTACAACCTTGCAAAATCCGTGCGGATCCGGATATAGACGCAGCCTTCTTTATAGCCTCCTTTATATCGTGGGTTGTAACACCATCCTTCACAGCAATAATATAGAAGCTGAGTGTGCTATACTGGGACATCCCTATCCTCCCTGTTTATTATTATGCTCATCATTTCTTTTATCAACCGTTTTGATAATTCATCGAAGAACCCTCCAAACACAGCAACCAGCATATCCGCGTCTTCTAATGGCACAAATATTCCCTTTGTTTCAATAAGCCGGCCGTTTTCCACACGGTACCCATGTAGTGTAGCATCATCCTCAAACAATTCTATCTCAGCAAAATCAACAATATCCTTTATAGCATTCATTATTCTTTCTACATCCTTGACAGGTACTAATGCATCCATACTAAACCTTGAAAGCCACATACGCGGGCGGTCAAGTGTGAGTCTCGTAAATCCTGTTTTGAGCATATAGCGAGCAGCTTCATTATCAATCTTTTTTATTACTCTAAGGATGTTGTCAAATTTTTTCTCATCAGCGTATATGTCAAAACTAATTATTATAGCTCTTCTTTCAGTCCTGAGTTCTTTACATATGTTATCCATCATATCCTCCCTATTGAAAAATATCACTTGTGTTCTATTCCTAATCCTTCATCATGGAAGCCACTTCCTTTATTAACCTCCTTGCTATCTTTCCAGACTTGTTTCCAAATAGTGCACTTATTAGTTGCGCGTCGTCTACTGGTACAAATATGCCTCTTGTCTCTATAATCTGCCCATCCTCTACCCAATACCCTACGAGGTTATCATCATCACGAAGCATTTCAATACTTGCAAGATCAACCTTATCCTTGATAGTATCTAGTATCTCCTTTACATCTTCTATAGGAAGCCACATATCAGGATCAAATCTTGCAAGGTGTGCGTAATCATCATCTCTACTAGTTATAAAGCACGCATAAATCATGTAGCGGGCGGCCTCATTATCAATTCCCTTTATAACATCAATAATCTCACCAACTTTCCCTTTATCTACAGAGAATTCGAAATTTAGTAGTATAGCTTTATCACCCATCTTTATTACTCTCCTTTCTTGGAGGCGGCGGCTTCACCCCTGCATGCAATGCTAGAATGAACCATCGTCTCCTAGCTTCTTCTAAGCCGGCCAGCGCGGCCTCTCTTGTCTCTCCCATACTCATGCATCCGGGCAGATCCTCTATCTCTGCAACCCATTCATCATTCCACTTCCATACCTTAATCGCATAGCTGCGCTTCATATACTTTTCTATTTCATCCTTATATTTCCTTTCTACCTCTGCAAGTTCATCGTTACTTATGAACCTTCCCATGCCATTATCCTCCTTTAACATTTACCGCCTCCATATAACTCTTTCAAATCCTTTTCCATTTCCTCAAGGCATTTTTCACATCTATCACATCTTTGTGGGAACCATCTTTTGTGTTTCTTACACCATTCGAGACCCGGTTCCCACAAGGGGCATTGGTGGTCTTCATCTGTTCCTACCTCTCCATTGATACCGAGTCTTTCAAGCTCTTCCTCTTTCATACAACCAGCATCTAACATACTGCCACCGGATAATGCTACACCCGACGGGGACGGATCGAACCATTCTTCATAATAATGCTTACATGTTTTACATATACCTACCTCTATATTCATGTAGGACCTCCTTATCATTAATAAATGACAACCATAATGACAATAAAAATGACAATGAAGCCGCGGCTTCACCCATAACCCTTTTATAGGCGGCGGTTTTTACGGGTCTGCACCTCGACCCTATTAAACTACCGACCTGACAGCCCGGTGCGAGGCCTTCAACGGTCGGGTGGGATTGATACCCACATCGCCGCCTGCTTATAATATCACTCATCCTTTTGTTTTGTTGCCTTATAATTGACAATAACTTATTCGTCAATCAAGGAAGCGCGTCTTCCTTCTTCAAGAAAGCGCGGCTCCTTTCCTAAAAACACTACCCTTACAAGATCCATAAATGCATCTACATAGATTCTACCTCTTACCTTCCATGGTAGTGAGCTCCACCTCTCATCATATTCTAACCTGCCTATCAATGACATTGCACAACATGAGAATATAATCCTGTACAAAAGACCATCAATAAAATTATTAAACCTCTGCTCCATTCTTCGCATTAATCTCATTTATGTAATATGTTTTTGTATTCCATCTACCCACACCTCTAACCCATTTTGGTAGACAGTGTGGGTAGAACCATCATTTAACGTGACACAAGCATATATAGTATTATATTCATCTTTACAGATTCTAATAGATTTTATCCCATAGGATTTAAATTCCTCATATCCTCGGAGACATAGCCATGGGTAATAATAACATCTATCTTCTATTTCAACCCCTTCGGCTTCACTTATTTCTCTTATTCTCTGCCGAAGGGGTTCAAGTGATTCTTCGACCAGCTCCTCCAGCCTTCGTCGGAGCCGGTCGCAATAAATATCTCCCCTCTCGTCTCTCCCACTTTCACATTGCCCATTATAAAAATATGGGCAATCTTCGCAATTCTGAACCCTCATCAACTCTTCCTCTATAGAAGAGTATTCATCTGTTTTCACTAACATGCCTTTCCTCACCCATATATAAATCTTCGCCAATAACTCAGCGAGGCTGCCGGCTTCATACATCACCACATAACTAATGCTGTCCCATCCATGGTCGATATAACCACCACATAACTTACTACCATCTAATCCTTCTATACCAAGACATACTCTTATCTTACCACCTACTTCTATTTCATCATCTACCATAACACAATGAGGACACTCAGAGATTATTTCATCAGCAACAGGTGCCTTAATAGCCACACCTTGCATAATAAGCCGCCGTAGTTCTGCATTATTAAAGTGGTACTCGAGCTCCCATTTATCGCCCTTATGTTTCCGCCAGTAGAAGCCGCCGCCTCCCTGAGGGAAGCCGGCTTCCTTCAACTTCCTACATAACTCCAAACTAGGAACAAGCTTTCTTATGTTACACATCATCCGCCTCCTTTTTCTTTATTTCTATTAACTGCTCCGCCACCTTATTTGTAAGCAACCCTATTACCTCTCTTACAAAATCACTCCTCTCCATTAGTACATACAACAGGCGACATATGAGCACATCAAGGGTCGGGGCTTCATACATACACACAACCCTATCATGTTCAATAAAATTCCTATGAATCAGATGAAATGCATCTCTTATATCTGCTGTATAATCAGGACAAATGCTATGGTCCTTACTACTATCATCCTCATATAGCACCCAATAATATTCAGTATCCCTATGATGAATTCCCAGCTTCTCAAGTTGCATACATAGGTCAACACTTGGTACAAGACACTCAAATTTTGGTGATAAACCTTCGAACATTATTTACCTCCTTAATTTAAAGAATATGCTACCTTCTTGCAAGAACCGCCCTTATACATTATACAAGGCTTAGATTTCCCATATTCATCAGTCCTCCATACAACAACATACATATCCGGCGCCGCCTTCCTACAAATTTTGCGGGCTTCTCTCCTCGCCCGCTTAAACTTCCTGTACTCACCTACTATCGTAATCCCGCCGGCTTCACATAAAATAACAGTATATCTGTCCACACGAAATTCTTCATTCCCTGTCCGCATTTATTCCTCCTTAACATCGGATTTAACCATTCTATAATCCTCAAAAACCTTCCATTCTTTTCGCTCATCATCCCATACCTTCCTATATTTCATCCACATTACGAACGCAAGCCAAAGTTGCTCAAAGGACTCAAATCCCTTCACATCACCAGTAAGCCAGTTGCCCTTCTGCTCGCGTATCCACTCGTCAAACAACACATGCTTCCACGCCAATCCATCAGGGATCATCTCCTGCAATTGATCCTGTCGAGGAAGCCAAATTTGTAAATAGGAAGGATCCAACCCCTTGGACTTATGAAAGACCGCTATACCCACGAGAATATCTTTTTTCATTCCTGCAAATTCTGCATAAAAATCTCCCTCGCGGGGCTCCCATTCACTCCGTAATTCCTCCGCCTTAACACACATCTCAATATATTTAGATGACAAATCCATTCAGGATACCTCCTTATCCACATCAAACAAATCCTAAAGGGCGCGGGCTTCACAACAAATACTCCCGCTTAATCCTCCCTATCTCTGCATTAATCTCTTCTATCCGCCGCCTCACTCTCCTTAACCTATCCCAGTCCTCACCCGATACCAAAAAATCATCCAAAACAACCGCCTCACTCCAAGGAGTAGACGAAGCCTCACGCGGTAACGCACGAACCTCCACAGGCTCATTAGATAAACGCCACCTCTCCTCAGCTAACCTCCTCACCTTCTCCCTCATCTGCTCCCTCACATATAAAAACCCCTTTGCAATGTTTATAATATGCCTCAATCTGAATAAATCAACCTCACTCCGCACCTCCAACGGTATCTCCTCAACAAGAGACCCAGCTACCTTCCCGCCATGTTCACGACGCACCCTATCCACCAAACTCATTATAACATCCGACGTCACATTAGCAAACGATAACGACTCAAATTCCTTCTCCACATCACGCGATATCGAAGCTATACGCCTCGCATTGATCAACGACTTAAATAATGCCATACTTACACCTCCTTGTATGTTTTCCTCTCACATAACATCTTCCCTATCAATAACATCTAAGGCATACCGCGCGGCTTCCTCTATATCACCAAACTCCTTATACCTAACATTCCACTTCGACGGCTTCCTCCCATATCCACCAACCTCTCTCCCCGTCCCCGCATCTACCACAATAATCTCACCAGGAATAAAAACATCCCTCATAATACGATGAATATGCCACCTCCTTCCCTCATGCTCAATATCAAACTCATGAAGCTGCGAAAACAACACCTTCTCACCAGCACAAGAATCAACAAACATATACCCATCATCCGTCAACGATATACACGTATCCGCACAACAACGCTCACCATGCTCAGATGTAGGATCCGAAATTACACCCTCAATAACAATAAACTTCAAATCCATGTTATTACCTCCTGTTAATGTTGTTAATACCCCCGTTACATCCAATGCATAACCTCTATGTCAATCCATTACCCAACCATAACCAAGCCAAACCATGCAGGCCAGCACTGAGTCTACGAAGTCCACCAAGGTCCACCAACCCTCCACAAACCCTCTACAAACTACTCTACTTCTACAAATGGTTCTACAAAGTCTACAAGCGGTCCTACAAACGGTCCTATACATGGCCCTACACATGGTCCTACAACGGTCCTACAAACTGAAGAGGCCTATGGCGCCTGCTGGCTTCGTCGGGCCTCGCTCGACCTCTGATGGGTTTCGTTGGGTGTCCTGACCTCGCTGGCTGGTTTTCGGCGGAAATTTGGCGTTGTTTGGGCATTTTGACCTCCTTTGTTTGATATTTGTTTTTATGCCAGTAGATTGACTTTATTTTAGTATGCGCTCTATGGCTCTTCTGAAGTTTTTTAGTGTTTGTTCTTTTGAGTGTTTGATTATTTTTTTGGCTTCGTTCATGGTTATAGGGCGGGCTTCGATATTATTGTTTACGGCGTAGTGGTATGGTACGAACAGGGTTTTATTGGTTTTTATTATTTTGAGGTATAAACCGCGGCATCCTATGTCGAAGTCCTTTTTCATATCCCTATCTACGATCATAGCCTCGCTGAGGTAGGTATCTGGTATTGTTTCGAGGGTTAGTGGGTTGGTGAAGCCGCGGCTCCTCCTTACGAAGTAGTACTTGCAGTGGATGCAGTGAAGCCCGCACTTTTTTACTTTAGTGTTAAGTTCCATGTCATCTGAGATCCACCTACCCTTCTCCTCGAATGTATCATATTTATAGCAATATACGGTGTTTGTTCCTATATCATATATGGTTTGTATATGATTATCTTCGGGCAGTAAGATGCACATCGCGACCTCGCGTTGGTGGTGTATTTTTATATCCTTATTACCGAGCAACAATCTTGTAATCTTGTTTTCATATTGTTCATATATTTTATCTATATCAGCGCAGATATATATTTCATCGCCTTTTGATAGGAGCTTTTTTATTGCTTCGGTGCAGAGTGTTATTGAGTTGCCTATCTTGATGGCTTTTAGTGGTATTTCGAGGTGTTTGCAGATGCTACATGTAGGCATGCTGGAGTGTTCACTTGGTTCTGCGTATGATATTTTATAGAAGAGGAATGGGAATGCTTGGAGTGAAGCCGGCGCCCATGGTGGGGAAGAAGCCGCGGCCTCCTTATGTTCTCTTGATACTATATAGGCTGAAGCCGCGCCGCCTAATGTATCAACGATAAAATTAAGATGAAACACCATCTGCTCCACAGAATATTCTCCTTTGACATCAGGATCCGATTCCACTACATAAACCTTACCATCCTTCATTCCATAGATAGCATATATCATCCCCATCTACTCCTCCCTTCTCGTATAAACTCCCTCAGTCTTATGGGTTTATCATGTAGTATAAGAACGCTCGCGTTGTTGCGTGCTATGATATCGACCCAGAACTCATCTGGTGTGACATATGTATTGCTTATTACGATGATGCCTTTGATTTGAGCTACCTTCATCCATAGAGGAATATGTTGCTGGACATACAGACATGGTACATCCTGTGGTGCTATTATGCTACAAATACGGTAGAAGGAGAAGGGGAAGCCGGCGACCTCTGCTGGTAGCCATGGTGGTTCATCAGGTTCGTTGTTGGTTGGAGGTGGTTGGTCCATGTGTGATGGTAGAGGTATTTCATTGCGAGAGAAGATGTATGAAGCCCCGCCCTCTTTATATATATCATATAAATTACTAATAACATCACTTTTATTAAATATATAATTCCACACGAGCAGATTATCTTGGTTCGTGAATGTTGGTTCTAAATACAACTTAGGAGGGATACCTATTTTGATTGGACTGAGTATGACATAGTAGTAATCGTCTGTCATGAAGCCCGCGCCTCCTTTTTTTATCACCTCTCTTTTTCTTCGCCGCCCCTCCCTTGCCCCACCGCCCCGCCTCATTGCCCTGCCTACGGTTATGACATATTTTACCATATTATAATGAAAATTTTATTATTTTCAAGATCTTTCCCTTCCTTTTTTCCTCATTGCGATGCCGACAGTTATGGTTTAGTTACCGCAAAATTGACCAAAAAAATTTACGGTCTACTTATTAGGCCGCCAGCCTGACGCTGTCTTGAATGCGTAGAACAAGCTCTTCGCCTCCTCTTTACTTATACCGTTCTTTATCGCGATCTGCTCGATGACCAGATCCTCATTAGCAGGAAGAGGAACGATATCAATCTCGGATGGATCCTTATCGTCTCTGAATCTGATGAAGCGCGGCGCCCTGAGAGCTTCTTTTCCTAGATCCATCGCGCGGACTTCGATGACTCTTCCTTTATATTTCTCAGGATGGAGCCACATGTCATCTCTTATTTCGTCTGTGAAGCCGGAACCGACCATCGCGACTACTTTACCCGTAGCATCAGCTGCTGCTACCTTCCCTGCGGAGTTGGATAACCTTCCTGTACCGGGCAGAATATCAACGATCTTCAAATCATAGGTATCAAATCTTTTTACCTTATACCACTTATCCTCTCTTGGCAATCCGTTGGGATCCTTTATAATGATACCTTCGCCCAGTGGCAGATCGTCATCGATCATGTCGCGGAAGAAGTCGGCGGCCTTATCAGGATCACTGGACTTGAAGTGTATCATCTTTGGCACCGTGAACATCCTCTTGGTCGCGGCTTCAGGTATTTGGTATTTACCATAATAACTCTCATTAAGAAGCCCGACGATATCCTCGTATATGGTTCTTCTTTCCATGTATGAAGCCGGCGCTGGTATCAGTACTCCGTCCTCTGTGGCCCATCCGATCCAGTCGAATACCATTAGTCGGATTAAGCCGCGCTCCTTCTGTGCAAGGACGGCATTCTCGGGACTCGCGTTGAGCATCCCGCTGAGGACATTAGCTCCATCAGGATGCCACAGCTCGCCCCGCAGGACCATCCCCACCGCCCGCTCCGGTAGCCATAAGCCCGCGCTCATATGAGGAACATTACCCTCTCTGTGGATCGGATATCCCTCAACGGAATACCTTCTACTTACTACAGTAAGAGTAACAGGCACTCCATCAGGCAGATAACCCTCATATTTGAGGAAGGCGCGCTTCAGTGCGTTAATCGCGGCTCTATCTAAGACTGGTTTGACTATAGCTGGCTGACTCACCTTGAACGACGGACCGGGGTCCTGGCTTTTCTTGGCAGCGGTGAAGACCTTGAGGACCCCACCGATGGTCCCCACCGCCCGCCCCGCTTCTTCCCGCGGGCTTACTATGATTTGATCCTCTGTCTTAAGAATCTCATATTCTCCTGTCTCGAAGAACGGTGCGTTTATTCTTATTATGAAGTTGGCACCATCGACCTTCCGCTCTGCGATAAGCTCCTTACCTTCCTCGACTCTCTTGGTGACATCCTCCGCTGTTTCGAGGGCTTCATACACTCGCCTCGGGAACCATAATTCCGTAAATCCAGAATGACGGATCGCGATATAATTTTTATCTGTCACCTTAATGAACTCCCACCATCCGGACCACGGCTCATCTATTTTATACGGTGTGAATACCTCAACAGATTTCAGGTTGGATCTTACTACGCCCGGACTTTGGTATTCGATGGTCATTAAGCCGGCGCCGTATTGCCCTTCGGGGATTTCACCTTCGAAGTCCTCTGCTAGGATTTTATGATCCTGGGATCTTATCACATTTGTTTTCCATCCGCTTGGTTTCTTAGGATTATCGTCAGCATGAAGCGGCGGCTTCTTCTTGAACACGAACGATATCAGTCTTTCGCTAGCACTTTTGAGGAGGCGCTGGCTCCGTGTCACAGGATATCTGAACCGGAAGTCCCAGTGAAGCCCCGCCGCCCGCGCCTCATGCCTATGCACCGTCACCCTAGTAGGATATGGTTTCAGAGGTCTTAGCTCCATGTTCTTCTTATAGAGCGCCCGCTTCGTGGATCCCTTAATAACACGCTTTGCGGCTATCTGTGTATACGCTTTAATGAGACCGTTAGTAACAGCCTTATGCAGGAGAGCACCGGTTATCTTCGTACCAAGGGTTGCTGCTATGTGCCACATTTGCACCTCCTTATATAACCTTTTTCACATTGAATTTTTCTACGAGGGCATCAGCCATCTTCGCAGCACATTTTATACAGTATGGCCCGAAGGTTTTCTCCTTCTGGAACGCTCGGTAATCATCCTCATTATTACTGGTTTTTCTTATATTACCAGCAATGATGAGGAATGCGAGGTCCTTCGGACCATAATTTTTACCACATATTTTACATGTCCACTTTTTACTTTTTCTGAATAGCATATCTCTACTCCTTTTGATGTTGTTTACTCTTGAGTTCTTCGTGAAATTCAGCAACAGCTTCTTCTACCTTAGTGGAAGGCGTGATAAACAGAGTAATACCATTGAACTCTAGATCGATATACACACCAAGCCGCTTTGAGGTTTCAATAGCCTCTTCAACGGCATTCACTATGTGTGTACCGGGTAATGGTTTCATGGTGACTACCAATTTCATCCTGTCCTCCTTGTTGATGTGAGGCCCCGCTCCTGCCCCACCCCGCCGCCCCCATCAACTTATTAAGCTTCTTGGGCGGCCTTCTTCATCGCATAAAATTCCTTGAGCTCTTTTGCGCTCAAGCCCAGCTTGACAGCACCAGTCATAATAACAGGCACCGATACCACAGGTGGCGCCATCGTTGCGATGATAGCACCAGTTATAGCTCTTCCTACATTCAGCATGGATTTCAGCGTGTAATGTTTTATGTCTTTACACTCCTCAGGTCTTATATCCTTGGTTAACGCCGTACTTCCGAGGACGACCTTGGCAACGGGCCCAACGATCGGCAGCAATGTCAGGCCAGCGCCAATAGCCATGGTTGGCTTATCGGCCTCTATGATCGCGTTTCTTGCCGTTTGATACTTCTCTCTTATGAAGCCGCGGCTTCTTTCTGCTATATCCTTTATCTTTTCGCGCGGCTTCACCTTCTTTACTTTCATAGCGAGTTTCTTTACCACATTACACCTCCTTGCTTCTGATTTTTATTAGCTCCTCCTCTATTTTTATATCAGGATCCATCACAAAGAAGATGAGGCGCGCATACCTGTTAACAGGATAATCAGGATAACCACCGATTGTTTCCCATGTGTGCAGACATATTATATATGTATCGCTTTTATACACGACCTCAAGCTCATCATATGTGCAACAGTCTCTTAGCATGTTACCAGAATTAGCTATCCATCTCTGTCCTACTTCTGCTTTTTCTAGGTCACTCCATGTAATCGTGATCTCGTCGCCCTCTCCATTATAGTCGAGGGCCGCGAGTCTGAATGCAATGTTCTGCTGCACTGTTTCTACCATCCTAATACCTCCTTGTTTGTTTTAGTTACCACTAAATTGACACCCGCCGGGCTTCACTCCTCCTCATATTCCTCCTTGTAATATTTTTCCTGATGCGGTAATAACTCCACTAGTGTCCCGCAGTATACGCATTCATATGGAGGATTGTCAACCCTGGCGTTCTTTCCTGTCCACATTCCACACACAGGACATATCACATTGCCTGTAACGCTTACATCACCAATAACGGTGACTTTTTCACACATGTTTACCTCCTTCCTGCTTTTTTTCCTTACTATTAAACATTATCCTGCGGGCTTCCGCCCCCACCGCCCGCCCCTCAAAGGCGGCGGCTTCTTATATCCTCCGCCGATATGATACACAATATAAACGAGGCTAATAGTGGTAACACAGCTAGTAGCATCTTAATTATCCTCCTTTGTGTAAGATTTGCGTCAGATGTGTCAGATTTGCGTCAGATTAGCTCTTCTTCTTACTGAGTAATGCGCTCATTTGGATGTATACACTTATAAGAACACTTGCCAGCAATCCTACTATCATGCCGGTTACCCCGACGAACAGGGTAACCCCAACAGCCACCAGAATGCAGCTGATCGCAAAATCGCGCAGGTAGTGATTGCCTCGCAATCCTCTGATCAGCCCTTTCTCCTTTATTCTCTTCATGCCACGGGTCAGACTTATATACATCCATACTAAGCCCGCGGCCGCCACTAGGTATAGCAACATAATACACCTCCTTGTTTATTCGCCATTTGATTGACTAGGCGGTTATGACATCATGGCCGCCAATGCTTCGGTGGCTTCCGGCGGCCCTTCTTCTTCCTCTTTTTGTTTTCAAACGCCTGTCCCGGCTTGATTGGTCCTATCACTTCTCTTGATAGGTATTTGATCACCTTTGATATTTCGCTGCCGGGCTTCTTCTTCCTTTTGCGGCGCTTCTTGCCCACTCCTACTCCTCCTTGGATATGTTTATGCATAATATAGCTATCAATGCGAAGAAGGCTGTATACAACATACTAACCACCTTTGCGAAAAGGGGGAGGAGGCCCCAAACATCAGGACCTCCTCCCTGCTCTGGCTACCCTCAGCTATTCTTAAAATGGTGCTTCGTTGTCGTCCTCCTCCTCAACTGGTGTGGATGCAGGCCTGCTCCGACGCCAGCTTGGACGCATAAACTCACCGATCGCTATTTTACATAGCATTTGGAATGTCGGAAGACTGCAGATCTTGGTCTTGCCGAGCCTTACAACCTTACCGTCGGATATGAGAGTCTTCGTAGTGCCATCATTTCTCTCGTGCGTAATTTTCCACTCAGGTTTCGCTGCGCACATGGCAACCTCGGTGCCATTCAGGCTGATCGAGTTTCTGATGGCATTGTTGCTTGTCGAACGGAGCATGATGAAGAGTCTATTAGGACGCCTTTGAACACTGATACCACAATATGTCTTATCGGTAATGCGGAAGGTAAACACGGTATCACCTCCTTTTTGTTTGGTTTTTTACATCACCAAATTGACCTTTCAGATATAGTGGCAATGTTATCAGTCCAGCAATGAAGCCGCCGCATTGAGCAGCCGTCACATTACCAGTTAGTGCTGCAATAAGGAACGATACAGGGAACGCGGCCATGAAGCCGACGGCTGCTCCCTTTAATGATGCCTTTAATGTGTTTCTCATCTCTTTCCTATTCCTCCTTTCCACTGTTGATGAAAGAGCGCACCTTCTCAACCAGCTTCTCCTTCACCTCCTCGGCGCGCTCTGTAAGTTCCTTCCCCATCTTCCTCAGTTTCAGAAATCTGAAGAATCCAATTATTCCAACTGCTGCGAGGATGCTTCCCACTATTCCTCCTAATAACAAGGCGAGAATCGCGGTTACCCAGCATGCGAAATCGGGTTCGTCGCTGATTATGTATGGTGCGAAGTATGATGCGGCTGCTAGTATTATTCTGCTCATTCTTTACCTCCCTCTGTCGAAAACATTTTTGATAATATAACTCCTAATATAAACCCTATTATAAATGGTATGTAGTCAATTACTCCAAACATTGGTTCAAACATTTTTTGACCTCCTTTCTCCATTTTCTTTCCTTCAGCATAAGTTTTACTGACCTTACCATGATGTATATGCCAGCAACAATTGCAGTAAGGCCAGCAACTACCAGTGATGACCTTATGAATATTTCACTTAATGTTATAAACATTTCTCCTCCTTTGTTGACCCTCCTCCCCTCCTTGATATGGCGGGGCTTATGGTGGGACAAGGGGAGAGGCCTAATTGAGGGAAACACTTGGATCAAGGTGGGAGAGGGGAGGAGAGCCCTTTGATTTAATCTTCGTATTGTGTGTACCACTTGTTCTCTCTGGCGTTATACCATATGTAAATCTGTAAATCGCCGAAGTCTATATGTATGTATGGCATCCCGTCCGACCAGTGCCACCTGAAGGTCATCCAACCGATTGGTTCTGTTAGGATCTCCAATTTCGGTTCGTCCTTCTTTGGATTGAATGCCCATGCATATAGATCGAGTCTCTTCTTGTATGCGTACGGTGCATCCGGGTGTCTGCATACTATGTAGACTGGAACAAGCTCCGCCTCGGGGCCTATGGGAGAGGATACAATGTTGCCATCTTCATCTATCGCGACGGGGAATTCTACATGCGCCTTTGCTGTGTATCCCACAGGATACACAATGTGCGCATGATATTTGTTATTCATTCTAACTGATTTCCACATAATAACCTCCTTGTTAATTTAGAATTTTATTATGATTACTTTCTTGCCTTTCTCTCTCATAACTCGTATCATATGCCGCGTCCCGGGGCTCTTTCCGTCCCAGAACGCGACAAGCATGTCGGCTATCCGTGCCATTTTTTCATTCCTGCGATATCCTGCAGATTTCCCAAAGCGCTCCCAGTCCGCCGGATACACCTCCAACCTGAAGCCGCGCTCCCTCGCATACTTCTCGCCTAACCTGTCGGCTCCGCGAGCACCTCCTGATACTATGGTTATACCCGGGATGTTTCCAAGGATCTTGTCCAGCTCCTTCTTAAGCAGATTGTAATCGCTAAATGTCCTAGAGCCTGCGATTATTACCTTCAAAATCCTGACCTCCTTATCTATTATAGTAGATTTTTATCTTTGCACTCCGTCCATATCTCCACCTCAATCTCCGCTTTAGCTCGTTTATATCCGCAGCAAAAATCTCATGGAGGCCGTCAGTTCTGACAAACCTCCATGATTTTATATTCCCCACGTAGGTTGGCTTTCCATTAGGGGCATATGTATGTAGTTTCTCCTTTGTCCTTACTGTTATAACATCAATGTCCTTCAGTAACGGGTAAAATTTCAACGACATAAAACACCTCCTTTTTTAATGTGAAGCCCGCCATTAAATCGAAGCGCGCAACCCGGCGGGCTTAGGTCGCGCGCTTACTTTTTTTATTCCACTTTATTGACCCAGTCGGCTTTGGCATACGGCTTGCCGTTTATATACCACCTCTTCTCGGACGTTATGAGCACGGTTTCATAGCGCTCAAGTAGGTAATCGTTACGCTCCCTTACCACGACAGCTTTAGGCTCAGGGATGATGGCATCGGTACCATGTGGAGGTGTGGGAGGGAAAATTGAAACGAGCTGACGTGGAAGGATGACAAGAGAAAGGTGTTTGCCTTTCTGTTTGATGCGACTCCTGATGGTCTTCTCGAGACCCTTCTCGACGATTACGTAGCCATACGAATCCGCAGCCTCCTGGGCGAGTGTGTTCGCCATTTTATTCCCTGTTCTGGCTGTGTGTTTTACAATAACCTCCTTATGCTGGTTATCAGCGTAGTACCTAGCCAGCTCATATAATTCCATAAGCTCAGGCTTCTTAATATCATATTCTTGGTTAAACTGCTTCACCACTAACTGTGAGTCGCTGTGTATTGTGGTATCACCCTGGATGTACTGGCTAATGTATGTCGCAAGAACTAGTGCTGCCCATTCAGCCTCGTTGTTTGTTGCCTCCCCAATGGGTATTGATAGTGATATACCAACCTCCGGAATATATATCCCAATCCCAGCGGGACCGGGATTGCCTTTTGATGAGCCATCAATGTAAATGTTAGTCATAATACCTCCTTTATTTATGGTTTAACTTTTCGTAAGCCGAGGCAACCTATCGGTCGTATGCTTCCACTGCTGGTCTTTTCATATACAGGATGAGCAATCGTGTATAACTTGTCTACGTTAGGTAGGTTGAGAGCAACTGCTGCAGAAGCATATTGATTACTAACAATTATTATATCAGCATCATCAGGGATGGGATCAATATCCTGTATCCTCTGTGTTATAACTGGGATCATAACCTCACCGTTCACTGGACATTCGTAAAGGATGCTCGGAAGGAATTCGGTTTCATGGTGGACATTCAGAAGGATTCCGGAGGGTGGAATTATGGTAACTAGCTTGGTTTTTTCAGGCTCTATGAAGTATTTCCTGTGCTCACTTATGTAAACGGCGTCCTCAAAAATACATATCTCGTGAGGAGTGCAGTTTAAGATTTTCATTACATACCTCCTTTTATTAGGCGGGCCTCATTACACCACCATGCAGAGCAGCAGGGCGAGGCCCTTAACCCTGAAGCTCTGCGAAGAAAGAGAGCTATTAGGACAAGCGTTCTGCTTCCTGTCTAATCCGAACGGCATCCCTTACTACCTCTAACAGCGAAGGCGGTATAACCCTATTGTTCGAGGTTTTCCCAGTGCGCAAATCAACTGCGACAGCACAATCATGCTCGTAAAAGTATACTATATCCCCATCCGGGAAGAATGTTCCATTAGCAGTAGCAACATTATAAATCAGATCGTTGGTGTATTCGCCGGGATCGCGATATGGTGTATAATGATCCTGAGCGTCCGGTGTTTCACAACCGGTAGTGCTTCTCACACATACATCACACCTGCCACTTCTACACAGACGGCACTTATCAAATAACATGATAACCTCCTTATTTTAATGTTTTATGCCCGCCATTAACCAAGCCAGCAAGGACCGGCGGGCTTAGCCCTCACTGACTATTAATTTCCAACTAATTGACTACACAAGTGACGGGCCGAGGGCATCCTCTATTTTGGGACGCCCATACTCAACCTTCCACCCATTTTTAGGCGGAAGGTTGCGGACCCACCAGTCATACCACTGGCGGTCCATCACCTTTATAAGTTTGGATCGCTTGAAAAACACAGCGATCCACTTCCTTCTTCCCCCAGAACGAGGGGAGAAAAACCATATAATCTCATTGGGTCGCACCTTGCCTGTTTTAACAAGATGCGACCACTGCGACCCAGTATTCACATTCTGGGCCGCTAAAATAAACTCGTAATGGTTGCGCCACCTTTCGATGGCGCTCTCCCCGGATAACAACTTGGGGAGGTTGATTCTCAAGAAGTTAGTTAATGATAACATAATACACCTCCTCTTTTGGAGGTTGCCTGCCACTTTTACCCACAGATAAGGCGAGGCCGGCAGGCTTAACCCCGCCTTATCTTACTACTCCAGCTCATTGACTCCATCACGAGCCAACAAGCCGGCCAAACCCTCCGTCACCCTCGCGGCACCGCTCCTCGCAGGCCGCACACAGGGGAGGAGGGCTTGGGGAGGCCTCTTAGACCCTCTGTCGAGGGAGCTCCAGCGCCACGCCAAGGCGGGCCTCCAGTGCTGGAGTAGCCCCCGGCACGGGGGCTTCATTCTTTTTTCTCTCCACCTCCTTTCTAGCGGGATGAGCTAGCCCGGCCACCTAGCCCATCCCGCGGTTTAAGGTTTAACCTTTAATCGAGCTTCCAGAAGTTGAGCCAAAATTCGCGATCGGCATTAGCAAGAGGATGAAGACCAGCAGGAGTTGTAATCCTAAGAAGCCGCGCGATTTCCCAGTTTCGCTTCCGACCAGTATGAAGTTCCACAAGAAATCTCACATGAGATTCAAGTTCAGATTCGGTACCAGCAACAATTGCAAGGAAGTCGTTCTCAGCAACGGTAAGAGATTTCCAAGTGGTAAGAATTGCCTGAGGTTCAAACGCAGCAAGAAGTTTACGGAATCGCCGGTTGAGTCTCCGGAAGTTCCTAGTAAGAAGTATACGTAGCTCAGCAATCCTGCTGTTGAGGAAGCGCCTACGCCGATCCAGTTCCCGTCTCCTATTTTTGAGGGTAGCCAGAGCATCGGATAGGGTATTAAGCCTAGGTAGCAGCCACTTTTCCATTTTCTGCCTCAGAACTTCGTTTCTGATCCCAGATACTAGGAACCTGACTTTAGTTTCAGGTTTCGCATTAGCGAAGAGTCTCCGGCTCCGATTAACTACCGTATCAACCGCCGTCACTTTCTCCGCAAGAGCATTCACTTCATTTTCTATCTTCCGTATCCGAGAGAGCATCCGTCCAAACATGCGCCTCCTTATGCGATCCCACTTGAGGAACAATGCCTTAACTTCTGGATCAATGGTGCCATCAGGAATAAGATCCTTAAGAGACCTAACTTCTGGCTCAGCAAACTTAACTTCAGGAATAAATTCAGCAAGAGGACCTGTCGGAGTTATGGCTGCTGGATCAGCTTTCGCGGTTCGGTTAGTGATCATTTGAGTAATAGTATCAAGCCTGGCAGTCGTACTCGCGAGTAGATGCAGTCCCGCTTCTACCTCATGACGAAGCTCCGGTTCTTTACCATTAGCAAGATTCACCGCAGCTTGGAATAGCGCTCCAGCTTTCGCAATAAGATCCACATTAATCTCAGTATCAGAAAGAAGCATCCTAGTGAAGCCAGCATCTGCCCGTGCGATCATCTCCTTCCCTAGCTCAATATTTTCCACTTCAGTACTAGGATCCATTCTCCACTTCCCGAAAGAGATTTCTTTTATCTTGCTTCGTATGCTATCGAAGAATTCCTTAGCAACAAGAGGCTCCTTGAAGACCTTGGATGCCGCGGCGAGAGCCACTTTGTCGCCATCGGCATCCCATCCGCTAGGCATATCTGCAGGGTGTACCAGAATCGCATGCGCACGATGGTCAACAATAATAGGAAGGATAAGAGTATCACCAGGCAAGATGGGCGACTTCTGTATGAGTAGGAGTTCTCCATCTTTCAGACCAAGCATACGTGCAATCACAGGAGGAATAACAGCAGTGCCGGGATGTGCATTCTGAAATCCCAGATAGAAGCCCGGGCCTAGTCTCAACTTCCGAAGTGCGATCTTTAAGTGGTCCAGAAGCACTCTCCGCAGGAAGCCTGCCTCCTTTATGAGGCCGAATTTCCGCAGAATATCAGCAGTCAGAGTCAGCACTGCACTAGGTTCATTGATCGGATCAGCGTTTTTAACAAGGATATCAGCCGCTACCTCAGGATCAGAAAAACCATTAATAGCTTCAGCAATCTGCTCCTGAATCCGTTCAACAAACTCAGGCGCTGGATTAACATTCCATCCGAGTTTCCTTGGCAGAAGGAACCAGCGCGGCAGAGCTTGGCTGAGACTGATGCCACCCGCGAATACGGCACCAACCTCATGCAGCATGATGGTTCGCCCGAGTTCGAGTACGAAGCGCCGCCTCTTGATGAGTTTTGCGGTGTCAGCATCAGCGACGATATCAGTCCCTGTCTCTATCTCAGTAAGAACTTTATCAGCAAGAACCTCATCTCCCAGATACAACATCAGCCTCTGGAACCCGACTCTGCCGGGAAGAACTGGTACCGCTATCCCTTTCAGTCCAATAGCTGTAATCTTAAAACCACGTTTAATAAGAGCACGAGTTACCGCAGGGATATCAGCTTCTGTAGGAGCATGAGCACGCGCAACCAGCTCTGTAAACCTCTCGGACACGAAGAAAATTCCGTCTACACCCATTTTAGCATCGAGCTTGAGGCCGCGAACATCCACATTAGCCACTCGCTCAGGTTTAAAGTGCCAGCCCTTATTTGGGATCTCCGGAGTTGTCATCATCTGAATTCGCTTACCAGGAAGAGTTCTCAGATCAAATCCGTGATCGCCGAGGATATCTGCAATCACCTTATTAACCTTATCAATAGCAGAAGCAGGAACTACTCTAAAGACCCGACAATCAGGAACCATGGTTGGTTTCATTGGAAGATCAGAGTTCAGATCAGGATCAAATGCGAAGAAGACACTAGCACCAGCTTCAGCGAATAGAATAGCAAGAGGAGACTTCGGTATTCTTTCCATCATATCACCTCCTTTCCGCCGCGGATTTCGTTGCCCTCGGTGCGGCACTCCGAGGGTCGCCGGGCTTCGAGCGTCATTGGTGCCAAGGCTGGCCATAGAATGAAGCCCGGAAATTCCATGGCCATGGCCGGGCGCCTCAGCACCTCTGCCCTCTTTTTATCCATTCTTTCTTACCTCCTTTATAAATAGAGGGACTCTTAGGCCCTTAGGCTATTGACCTAAGGGAGCCCCGGCGCCACGACAAGGCGGTCCCTCAAAAAGCCGGGGTTAACTCAATTTGACATCATTATTATCCTTCTCTTTCTTTATCCACTCTATCAATTCATCCACTAGGCGCTCCACATTATAATCATCAATAATAAGAAGCGCCCTCCTGACCTTGTAGCCGAGCACCTCATGCGCTTTTAGCACATGCCTCGGCATCCAAGGCCAGGTCTCATTGTATCCCCCATTATATTTGATTTGGAGAAGGATTACCTCCTTCTTATGGGGGATACCAATGCTGACGTCGATTTTAAATACGACGTCAGCTTTACTCCCGATAGGATAGTCTATTAATTTCCATCCCGCCGGAAGCTTGGAGGATAGTTCTTCAATGAATCTATCCTCCGCTTCGAAGCCAGCTCTATGCGCCTCATGTGCGATAGAGCTAACCTCGAAATCCGGGCGGATTATTTCATGACATTCCGCCCAGAATTTTCGCGCTATAGTGCGGGCATGCGTTTCCATATCCATGGTTGCCTCCTTTTACTCGACAAGAACATGATATATTCCATTTATTTTCTTTACTTTCCTTACTCTAAATAAACATTTATCCACAATTACTTCCTCTTCTTCACAATAAGGTTGCAAATTCAACAATCTCCCCTCTGCTTTAGTCATAAATACAACAGGAACTACATCAGGAAAATTATATCCTTCCCACAAATCCGGGTCATCAAACTCGTTATCATAACTTCTCTTTTTTCAAATTGCGAAGCGCTTTGCAACTGCATAACGCCTCGTCCAACTCATATTGATAGATATTTTCCTCCCTATCTGAGGGATAGCATATACAACATCCCCTCTGAATAATAGTGATCTTACCTTAGGACACCCTAATAACGATATTTTTAAGGCGAGCTTAGAAATATAGATACCTCTCCCCTTCCACATTCTCAGCAAAGCGATCCTATTGTCTTTTGAAAATATCCCGCACAAAATTCTCAGCTTTTTCAATAACAGCTTGTATTTCATTTGGAGATGGTTCAGCTTTATTTCCCAACTCCTGTAAAAAACATTCCTTTTAGGATCTTTAATGAATAACGAAATGACCCACCACATTGTTACACCTCCTTTTGCCCGTATTAGTTTACCAAGGGCACCATCTGACCTGCGGGCATTGATCAGACGGTGCCTATGTTACAAAACGGGCACCGTATAGTCATGGTAACAATACGGTGCCCTCACAACATCCCCTTTTATTAGGGTGCTCTTAGACCCTTAGGGATTGGACCTAAGGGAGCCCCTCCACCACGTCAAGGTGGCACCCTATCGGAGGGGTAGCAAGGCCATCATGTGAGGCCTTGCTTTGGCTTGGGCGGCACCTCATCATCTTACACATAAAAGCGATCCAACCCCTCAATATGAGGGGTTGTTTTGCTCTCCCTATCAACGATGTACAAGTTAGTCCCTATCCGAAATATGTCATGATACTTACACGCCTCCGGCTCCACAATAAGCTCTGCATCCTCAGGTATATATCCAACCCATCCTTTGTACAAGCACCTCCGCACTAAGACATGAGTAAAACAGCTGGAATCAACAAGTGTAAGTCTATCATCATCATCATCGTAAATTCCGATATACCAGTAGTTATCTCTCACCAAGACTTTAATGACTTTTACCGCCACGATAAACCTCCTTTCGCCGCACCTCAGTTCAGCCCCCGACACGCATGCGGTGCGGCATTTACATACGTGTCGGGATGCCGCCCAAGCCATCGGACGCTCTTAGACCTAGCCACAAGGCTAGGAGCCCCTCCACCACGTCAAGGTGGCGTCCGTCGGAGGGGTAGCAAGGCCATGCGAGACCTTGCTTTGTCTGCGGGGGCACCATGAATATTATAACTCTGATGGACGGGGCCTCTGTAACGATTCAAAATATAGCGATAAAGCCTCCATGAATGTCACAGGAATCCCTTTTTTCTTATACTGGAATGGAGGCGCCGGAACATTACCCAGCACCTCCTTTGTTATTTTTATTGCAATGTAACCTCTAAGTTCCTTAAACCGGTATGTCTTGATTTCACCATTATTATAAATGGTGATAGCATTCACGTTTTTTGACATCCTCATTTTATCCTCCTTTTTCGCCGCGCCTTGGTTCTACGCCCAGCATGTACGCGGCGCGGCATTTACGCACATGCTGGGCTGGCGCCCCCGCAATCCCCTATTAGCCGAGGAAGCAAATCAAAAATCAAGGGGGCAGGGGGGTCGAAATACAATCCGACCCCCTCAAAATCCACAATAGAGACCTCCTGAATTTTTTGCCGATTTCTTGACCCTTATGGACCTCCCTGTAGACTCATTCCGACGGGGTACCTTGCGGCATAGGGAGGTGTTCTATGAGGTTGTTGGTTGGACTGGATATGGGCTTGTGATGGTTATTGTGTTAGGGTCTGGGGGGTGTGGGACCTCTTGTGGGCTTGTTTGTGACTATGTGGGTTGGTGTGGGCTACCCCTTTTCGACCCTATGGGTCTGCTCTCTATAAGGCTTCCTGCTTCAGCGAGGGATAGCTAGGCTTATGTGAAGCCCCCGCCAGAGCCCTCTCCACAGGCATAAGTTCGGGCCGCCCCGGCCCTACCACCCGTGAGGTGGGTGAGCCCATTTTTTGTGATGTATGTTGTGTGTATGTTAGCATTTTTTATATACCTGTGCTACCGAATCCATTTTGGTTGCGTGTTGTGGGTGTTACATCATTGACAGGTTCGAATTCGCATGGATGTATTCGTGATATTATTATTTGGGCTATTCTATCGCCGTCTTTTATGGTAATGTTTTTGTTACCGAGGTTGATGAGGATGACCATTATTTCGCCTCTGTAGTCGCTATCTATGGTTCCTGGTGAGTTAAGGACCGTTAGTCCGTGTCTGAGTGCTAGTCCACTTCTTGGGCGGATTTGTGCTTCGTAGTTGTTGGGTAGTTCTAGTATGAAGCCGGCCGGTATGGCTTTATATTCACCCGGGTGTAGTGTTATGGGTTTTTGGAGTCTTGCGAAGATGTCGTAGCCTGCTGAACCCGGGGTCATTTTTCTTGGCATTGTACCGCCGGGCAGAAGTTTTAGTTTGATTTTATTAGTGTTACTCATGGCTACTGGATTTAATTTGTTCGTTCTTACTGTTACTAATAGGTTTGATACCCAGTACCCATTGGGCACCGCATTCACATATTAGTGTCATCCTTTTATACCCTTGCGTATCGGATGCTGTGAATACGATGGACACAGATTGACCGTCTTTTAGGTTCCATCCTTCTATTATGTTTGTTTTACCGCATACGGGGCATGTGAAGAAGCCCGCCCATTTTTGTTCCTTCATTTTATCTCCTTATTGTTTTTATCGTTGAAATATGTTTTTCTAAATTCCTCTAGGATAGGTTCATCACCTGTACCATAGAGGACGGCGTGCATCCATTCAGTTACTTGATCTGCTGTATGGTGTGGAAATACATCCTTCATGCATCCGAAGTATTTTTGCCAGTTGGTTGGTTTAGGTTTTTTATGTTCTTTTATAGTCCATTTTTTGGTAGCTGTGGCGGATCCGTAGGTTGTGAGGATGAGGCCTATAATTATTATTATTATGGTGTATGTAGTGGGATTATTGGTGTAGTGGTGGAGGAGGAAGCCGGCCGCAGTGGTAAGGAGGCCCCAGAATCGTTTGCTTTTCCAGAAGGGTTTGGTGTTATTATTGTTATTATCGTGTGTGCTCATTTTGGATCTCCTTTATGTTATGAAGCCCGCGCTTCAGTATATTAATACTTGCATTATAATCTCTATCGAGGGTTGCACCACAGAACGGACATTTATGTATACGATCGTGGAGTGATTTGGGTACCTTATGTCCACATGAGGAGCATGTCTGCGTAGTATATGCTGGGTTAACCTTGATGACCTGTGAGCCGTGAAGCCGCGCCTTGTAGGATGTTAGATTGATAAGTGTGTTCCATCCTGCATCGTAGATGTATTTAGAGAGGTGAAGCCGGCGGCGCTTGCTTACAAGATCACGTATTTTTATATCCTCGAATATAATAATATCATAGTTAGTAGCAAGCTGGTGTGAGATATGATGGAGGAAGCCGCGCCGCATGTTAGCTAATCGTTCATGGAGTCTGGCTAGTTTACGCCTCTGTTTCATATAATTAGCACTCCCTCGCTGCTTGCGCGAGAGCTGTTTTTGTACACGCTTTATACGTTTTTCGAGTTTGGTGATGAAGCGCGGGTTAGATACAATATTACCATCACTTGATACGATGAGATTCGTAAGCCCGAGATCTATACCGATGATGCGCTGCTTATTATTAGTATCGATAACGATAGTAGCGTCATTATTATTGGGTACTTCAACTGTTACATATACATACCATCTACCGCTGGGATGTCTTTTTATAGTAACATTTTTGGCTTTAGTCCAGTCGATGGGTCGGTGAAGGCGGATTTTTAAGCCGCCGAGTTTGGGTAAATGAATATATGCGAACTTATCATTCAGTTTCTCAAATTTAATGACAGGATACCCATCCGGATAGTTTTTATGAGTCATCCAAACTTGTGGATATGTAAGTGATAGATATTGATCAGGTTTTTTGGGTTTAGGCGGACTTATATGTCCTTCTTTATTCCTGATGGCTACAAAGAAACGCTTATATGCCCAGTCAATCTTATCAATTATAGCCTTTAAGACACCTGAATAAACGAGCCTTAAGGCAGGTTCCTCTCTTTTAAATGCGGTTAGGTTACGTTGCCTCTCAAATTTTGTAGGGGTTCTATGTTCTTCATCCCATATACGTCTGTATTCATTTATTTCGTAATTATAGAACCAGCAGAGGATGGACAGCCAGTTTTCTAGTTTGTATTCTTGTAGTGTTGTTGGATAGGCTCTGAATTTGTAGGTGAGGTAGGAAGCCGCCGCCTTATCAGTATTTTTTGATCCCTGTTTATTCATTTCATTATGTTACTATATGATGGAACATTTTATATTGGATATGTTACACTATGGTATAACATCTCTCTCCTCTGTCTCTATGGACATATTGATCATATCTATTATGTCCTCAGGTAGGGAGTGAAGAATCTCTCTGAACTCGTCCTCACCATCGAATACATAAACAGATAAGCGCCCGCATTTTTCATAGTCACCACACGGATGAATGCGTCTTATATCCCATGCGACCTTATCTTTTGATGTTATCACCTTTATGTTGAACTCAGCATTGACTATCGTTGACTCTCCCTTCCATATGTTAACGCAAGGATTAACGCAATAGTTAACGCATAGGTACATTCATGCATCTCCAAACCGTTGCATCAACCGTTCCATGCTTTTTCTAAAGAGCTTCACCGATGCGTACAATAGATTGGCAGCAATAGCAAGATAAAGCACACCTATAGGAGGCTTTGAGAGGAACGGTACGACACTTGATACAATAAATGCAATACTCATGTTAGCAGCAAACTGATGATAACGAAAATAATGATTCAGTATTCCTTCGTAGACACTAACATCATCACTTGATAGATTTTCAAATGTTATGTGAGTTTTTGATGAAATACCACATATGAAATTATAACGAATCGTATCAATAATAAGCCCCAGCATGAAGGATGATACAGCAAATGCACATGCCCATAAGCCCCACGGTATAGTTGGACCAAAAAGTCCTATCTTATATATATGGAGAAGAAGGAAGAAGCCCGGCAGAAAATGAGCAATAAAAACACCATATAAGAAACTCATTAAGGTCCCTCCTTATTTTGATAACCTTAGAATAAACTGAATCCTACATAAAGATCCCAACCACGATCAAATGATTCATTAGAATTAACGAACTGGCTATTATCGTAGGAAGCCCCGACATAGAAGGTGGGTGATAATATAATAATGCCCTGACAGAATGATTCAGAAAGAAGAAACGGATTCATAAGCGCCACAATGATTGATAGATCTATACCTACAGACCCAGAAAGACGCATGTTGGTGTAGTCGAAGCCGCCGCCCCTTCCGTAGCCAAGCCGGCCGCCTAAACGTATGAAGGATAACTCCTTAATAAGTGGTATATCAACATCCATTGATGCAAAAAGACCATTACCAGATCCCTTGGGGGTTCTTATGTGTTCATACCCGAGGCCGGCGTAAAGAAGTGGATATGATTCCTCATCATGGTTGAGTAGATATTTGAAGCCCCCGCTCCAGTCCTTGTTGTAAACATTTTTGTCAATTTCAATATTGATCGGGAGGATATGAGGCAGGGCATTTGATATAGCAAGAGCGGAGAGAATTAATAAAACAGTAAATATTTTACGCATGTATCACCTCCTTTAATAGTATGTTACAGTATTATATGTATGGTCATATTATAGTCAAGCAGAAATTTTTGGGATAAATCGTTCTGTATATAGAACAATTTTTAGGTAATTTTGTTCTGCAGACATTACAAAAAACCCAATTTTTGATGTGATTATTCAGTAAGAATATCTTCTCTTTTTTCTAATACCCATTCTAATGCTTCGATTTTACCAAGGTGATTATAGTATGCTGGCAGAAAATCAAATCCTCTATCTTCAGTCATTTCCCATAGCTCACTTGCCTGCTCATTCAACTCTTCTAAAGCTGTCTTAATTTCCTTTTTACTTCTCATGTTAACCTCCCTTTTAATAATATGCAACTATTATATTGATAGATACTGCTGTGTCAAGTCCAAAATGAAGCCGGCGGGGCTAAAGAAGAACCCGCCGTGCCAATCCTAGATCCTTATAGGCCTAGGGGGACGGCGGGGAGCTTAATTATACGGTGCGAAGCGGCGCGCCTTACGGACCCATACCTCACACCATTTAAGAATATACCATAATAATAAATCATGTCAAGAAATTAATCGTATGGTAGGGATAATCAGTCAACCATAATGATCAAACAGTAGGGATAATTCATCAAGTTGACGGATATGTTGACGATAAAGTTGACGGAACCAACTGCTCTGGAGGATGCTGATGGTATGATAAGAGAAGCAAACCCAACCAATGGAGACTCCAGATGAGCAAAAAACACAAGAATGGCCGTTCATTCTATTCCATCACAATCCCGACATCTCTTAAGGTTAACTGGGACATTATGTCCAAGTTCATCGAAGATGAGTTCAACATAGTACTTAAGGTCGAGGATGATACACTTTACTTATCGGGACGTAACAAAAAACTTATGAAGGAGGTTGGTAATGTCATTATAGAACTATCCTTATCAGGAGTTACATATAAGAGCGTCGAGGAGCTGGCGGCTATATGGGGAGATTATCTAAGCGCGCGCCATATAATAACATATGATAAAGCCGGCCGGCCTATAACACCTCTATCAGAGAACCAGAAGCACTTTATCAAAGCTGTGCAGGAAAATGATATTACATTTGTGATAGGCCCCGCCGGAACCGGTAAGACATATCTTGCTGTTGCACAGGCTGTAGGAATGTTAAGAAGCCGCCAAATAAATAAGATTGTAATAACGAGGCCTCTCGTTGAGGTTAATGAAAAGTTGGGATTCCTGCCAGGGGACATAAAGAACAAGGTAATGCCATTCCTTATACCAATATATGATGTACTTGGGGAACTCTTCACCAAAAGCGAGCTTGAAAATTTAGAGAAAAATGGAGTTATTGAGATCATTCCCATCGCGTTCATGCGTGGGAGGACTATAAAAAATAGCATCGTTATTGCTGATGAGGCACAAAACCTTACGATTTCACAGATGAAAATGTTGCTTACTAGGATTGGGTTGGGTACAAAATATATTATTATAGGAGATATAACACAGAGTGACATACATAATGGCAAAAAGAATGGACTTCTTTATGTTGTTGAGCGCATAAAGAGGGTGGGAAGCCGCGGCTTCGGTATCGTTAAGATGACAGATGCCGACATAAGGCGGCATCCTATTATAACGGAGGTGCTCAAATTGTTTGATAATTTGACTTGACAGTAGAGATGTATAATTAATATAATAAAATTTTTACCGGGGTGGCGGAAACGGCGCAGGGGACCCCGGGACGAGTGTCCGTGTGGGTTCGAGTCCTGCTCCCGGTATCTATTCTGCAAGCCACCACCAGAACATAAGATGTACAAACACAAAAATTAAAGTGAAAATTAATACTGCACCAAAAATACATAGAAACATATCCCAAATACCAACAAAAGGTATGAACCACCCGATATAAGGTGGTATAAAGGATACACAACTTAGAATGATCACAGAAAGACCCATAATGAATAGTGTCAACTTAATAATTGACATCAATATTTCCTCATTATATTCACAACAGACCTTACTCACTAGCCTTTAATTCACATGGATATTCCTCCTCCACACGGAATATATCTATGATTGGATACTTAAGTACTTTCTCTTTCCTCAATAGACAGTAAACCCCGCTTTCACATATGTCTGTGAGACATTTTCATAAACGATCGGATATGATGTACCTTTTAACCACAGTACAACCTTCATAAATACCTCCGTCACAATATAAATTGTTTCAATATGGTGCCCTTCGGTACATGTATTATGTAATGGTGAATGGTTGGTTCACCAATAGCAACTAATTTCCACTTAGGAAATCGCGGCCTCATTTTATAAACACACACGTTACCATAATATGTGCTATCCTCTAGAATAATAGATTTGGATGCCGGGATGTATACCAATTGAAATTCATCTCCAACCTTTTTATAAGCTACATATATCATCTTTTCCTCGATATGACCTACACCTAAGAAAAACTCTCCCCGCATGTGTTGAGATGAATTAATCGATACGATAGTATACTCATCATCCTTATATACCTCCTTACTCAGCGACTCATATGCAAGCATCCCAAAAAGAATGGTCCCCGCATATGATGTTATCATTACAAGTATGGAAATAATAATACTACGTGTACGCAATAAGATATACAACATAATCAATATTGGTAAAATAAACCAAATCATAGCATCCTCCATATCAACAATGTTAAACCTTTTGTTACGATTCCCCTGAATCCTTTCTAATATACTTATAGAAAACAAATCCTAATATAAGCCCCACAACAAACCAGAAGAATCCCATAGTTCACCTCCTTATTTTTATTATTACATCACCTTGAATTTCAAAGTCAAAGAAACAGTTAGGCGCGCGCTCCTTGAGAACCTTTAAGATATCAATAAATACCTGCCTTATTTCCCATTGTGCTGAAGCCGCGCCCCTTAACTCTATCATATGTCTCCATTGACGGAAATTAGCGGTTACAACAATTTGCGATGCACACGCATTAGGTAAAACGAATCTCGCATCCTCTTTAGGAATACCTAATGTCAGAAGAACGCTATATAATTTCTGTAAATATCGCATTGTTTCTTCATATAGAAGGCGGGCTTCCTCATTACCTTCTATTGAAGGAGGTACTATATAAGTGAAGCCGGCCTCCTTCACATATCTTTGCGATCGTTGCGTATAGGAACATAACCTGTGCCTAACAAGCTGATGAGTTGCTGCACGGGATATATTCTTAATAAGGAAGGTAGCAGATGCATGCTCTAATACTGATAGATGACCCCACTTTATAAGCTTACGTATGAGTTCACCAGGTTGACCTTTGGGTTCCGATGCATGTGATACTCTACCAGCCTGCTCTATAAGCTCCTCAGCATTAGGGGTTATTGATAATAATATTATATCAGCCAACTGCTCCTCCTTTTAATGAATACATTATCATCATCTCTTGCAATCTTGTCAAGATTCTAACAATTCCTCATCAAATATTTTTATTAACCGCTGCCTGCAGTCATTCCAGCCACTAAAATAAGCCTGCAATTCTCTCTCTGATTCTGATGGAATGTTTTCTTGCCGTAATCTTGCAAGCACAAAATTTTTAATGTCTTTAACCAACTCCTTCACAAACCTCTCATAGATAACTCTCTCATAATAATCATGGGATAATAACATATCCACCTCCTTTTTTTCCCACTATAATATGCATAGAAGCCTAAATGTCAAGGTATAATTTCAAAGATGAAACGAATACAACACATACTTTTACTAATAATAGTATTAATAATTATCGCTATAGGACATCCCTTCCGTCCATTTTATGTTTTCTTCCAAGAAGGCTATAATGACACAGCATATGTGGACACTACAGATGCATGCATCCCTTGTTCAACATCATATAATGTAACGATCTGCACAACGGCTGTCATATTATCGCTACCTATTGACACAACAGACGACACACTATGGCATGGTTACTTATTAAAGCTGTGGATAAAAGACACTTCAGGATACACAAGCGATACATTTTATGTGAATGATACATGCTTCAGAACACTATATCAAGTAGCGCCTTGCAACATAGCGCCTACATGTTCATTGGTATGGGGGTATCATTTCTGGGTCATAAATTTAGATTGCATTAATCTACAATATGGCATCTATATAGGCGATGGTGATAGCATATGTGTCTACATCAGCAAAGATATGCAACATGGCCAGAAATGCATAGCGATAAATAGCAGCACATCAATACATCAACTAAGAGTGATAGCCGGAGATACAACACCTGTTTACATAAGTGAATTCCCTGTCATCTCACATCCAGCTTATTCAGATACATACTGGTATGACATACGTGGAAGAAGGACACTACCGTATAGAAGTGGAGTTTATCTACATAAAAGACGGGTTATCGTAATAATAAAGTAATCATTTGAGGCGTACCTTCACTTTACCATCCTCTATATAAACAGTAGGTAGGGTCCCTTGAAGCCGGCGCCCTCTAAGATCAAATCTCCCTTTTAGGTAGCGAAGCCGCGGCTTCCCCTTATATTTATCATCCTCTATAATAAGACTACTTGTATCGGGCAGAACAATCCTCATAATTTGATAAAGCGCTAGATCATCATATGCGATACATTTGCGTCCCCAAATACTGCCCTTCGTTATATAAACGCATAATGAATCGCCATCTGTTAGACTGGGAAAAGCACTATCTCCGATGTCAATGATCCAGAGATGATAACCCCAAACAGTACTACATGTTGGAGCAAGATGATCTATACAAGGCTGCACCCTCCACAAAGGTATAGATGCTGATGGACATGAATGTATGTCGCAGCTATCCCAGATGGTATCAGCAGAGCTATCATAGATGAAAAACCTGAGGGAAAAACCATACCATACATCATCAGTGCTATCTGTATCGGTACCCAATGATGAGATTACCTGTAGTGTACATAGATTGCGATTGAAGGAAGCCGCGCACTTCGAACAGATATCCATCGTATCAACATAAGCTGTATCATTATATCCTAACTGGAATAGAACAAAGAACCACCGAGGCGGCGGAGGTGGGTCAGCAGCAACCAATGATATCGCGATCGCTAATAGTATGACAATACTAATTTTCTTCATCTTTATCTTTTTTAGATGGCATAAGCAATTTAGCTATAAGTACAATCACACCTACAATTACAACACCAATTATGCCAAATGTCCCTATCAGTGCCAATGCATCCATTTCAGGACCTGTGAATGGATCCTGAGCAAAAGCGATGTTAAAGATACCAAGCGCCCACAATATGTAATATAGTCTTGCCATCATTCAATAATACCTTAATCAAAACCTATTGAAAATTCCCGGAAATACGGTATAATCAGACCAAAAGAAAGGAGTATCTATGATTATAAAAGTCTCACGCAGACAAGACACAAAAACTGTTTCACAAAAGGGCTATCCTATTATAGCGGTAATATCCGGTAATACACACTTTTACTCCGGTGGGCATTATTATATGTATGAAATAGCTGTTGCATTATCTGAACTAGGAGCCGAGGTGCATTTCATTACGAATGTGCGTCCAAGACATTTTGAAAAGGATTTCAAAGATTATGATCTCAGTAAAATTCATTGGCATGTTGACAGAAACTATAAAGCCGACCTACCTCCCTTAGATGCTGTTATTGGTTCTCCTATCCATACAGCCCTCATAGCCGTTGATCTTGCGGGCCTACATTCATGCCCTTCAATTATTGTTGTCTATGAAACACCTAACTGGTACGCGGAATATGAGGAGGATGAACATAAATATATGCCACGAAAACCACCATTTGAGATGTTCAAGCAAGCCTTAATAGAGTGTGATCGTATTATAGCAATAAGCCATGAAGGCGCTAAATACATCCCTCAATGGGATAGCAGGATTCCACCAGATAAAATTAGTGTTATAAGACCTGCTATAAATCATAAATGTGCTAATAGATATAAAAATAAATCCGCAAGAGAACGTAGTGTTACATACATAGGTAGATTAGTATTTAACAAGCAATTTTGGGAGCTCTATGATGTTATAATGAATGATCCTGAACCATACGTATTTCATGTTGTTACATCAACGATATCAGAAGCCGAGCGCAGAGCACACATGGGAAATGAAAAACATCCTGTCCAGTGGCATCTTAAGGTTGGTGATGATAAAAAATTCGAGATCCTATCGAAAACATCAGCCTTAATTTTACCAACCAAATTTGAGGGTTACGGTATGCCTCCACAGGAATCATTATATCTGAATACACATACAATTGTTATGGATCTACCGGTTTTCCATAATGGGCACGCAATAAAGGATGATGCGCATTTTGTTAAGGACATGAAAGAAATTCCAAGTGTAGTACACAAGGTACTTGGTAAGACATGTACACCTAAGGGGCACATACCGACGATGGAAGATATGAAAAGAGAGCTTCTGCAGGTTAAGGAGATACCATTTAAGTGGCGTTCCGAAGACGATATCCTCATAAGCTTTTCATGCTGCGTCTTTAACAACGCTAAACATATAAGAGAATGCATTGAAGCAATTTATGATCACGCGTATGAGATAATCATTGTTGAAGGCGCCACCGATTGGTGGGCTAACTACTTTAATAGTCCTACAGGTATTAGCACCGATGGAACACATGAAATAATTATGGACCTTGTAAAAAATGATAGCAAGGGGATTATAAAATATTATGGTCCCCTGCGTTTCCCTCATAAGGTACAGATGAGGCGTTATGCGGTAAATAAAATTGATAAAGAAGCTGTGAGAAGCGGGCGCCTCGTCTATTGGATCGTAGATGCTGATGAAATCTATACTGATGAAAGCATTAAAGCGATGAAGCGCGCCATCCTAACGCACCAAAAAGGAATTGTTTTTCAACCAACATACAGACATCACTGGATTGATCCACGGTATGTCATAGAAGGCGGGCCATGGAGTGCACCTCATACAAGAGTCGTCGTGTGGAATAGGAAATACGGCTATCATAAGCGTGATCAATATTATGTACAGAGACATAATGAACCACTAGATGAACAAGGCATAGGGCTTAATATAATGAGGCCAAAGTATTATGTAAGCCGCGGCTTAGGTGTATTGGTTCCCGACTGCATTGTTGACCACTATGCATATGATTACAACTTAGAGGCCAAAATGCAATTCTATAAAGAACGCGGCGACAATGCATATAAATTAATGGTTGCTGTTATGCAATGGAAGCCTGGCAAACCATTACCAAAAGGTATTACGATCAAGCGCATAAATTAAACATGCCGTTCAAAATGGGGTACATCCTTGAATGTCTTAAAGTTGCCACCCCATCTATTCTTCTTATTAAGACTCTCCCAGTACTCACCAAACGGTTTAATATCATTATAGTCCCATGTTAAAACATAATATCTCCCATCCACAATAACAATCGTCTGCTCATACTTATATTTTTCACCCTCCTGTATCGGCTTAAAGAAATTAAGGTCAATAGCGAGCCGCTTCAAATGATATGAGTTCATTGTCTTACTGCGTCCTGTTTCCACATATATCCGTTGTGTCTCAGGAGAGCGCCAGAGCTCTCCCCCTGTAACAATCCAGCCTTTTTCTTCGACATACTTAATCAGTTTCACTACATCCTTCAGAAATTCCCACTGTTCCTTCACTAATGACATCTTCCTGAACCTCCTCTTCTTTTGGTTTCTCCTTTGACCCTTGGAAAATAAGACGATGCCCTTCGTCTTTGCTTATTAATGCGATAGTGCCTCCAAAGTCAATCTTACCAATATAATTTTCATCTTCATATTCAATATATACCCATCCAGTATGCTGCCCACTGGTGTCTACAATTTTACCATCCTCTTCGATATAGAATGCTGGATCACCACGTTGTGTAATAAGACACGCTTTATAGTTACCATAATCATAATAAAATTTGTGGAAGAATAACATATGCACCTCCTTATGTTATAATTCCTTGTTTCACCTTTGACAAATATTCTAATAAATATCGTTCTTTTTCCCCATCTCTATTTTCTTTTGTTATTATGGGCCAGCCGCGCTTCTTACAGCTATTATTAATCCATGAGCGACGGTGGAAAATAGTAAGCCCGCGGCTTCTCATCTCATTAATAGCCTGCCTACTAAATCCACCACTGTATTTATATCCAAACAACTCAACGAACATTCTCCGGAATTCATCATAGACATATCGTGCAATGATACTTGCCGCCGCTATTGAATAATGCGTCTCATCACCACCATAAATGCCAAATTGGGGAACACTTAATCCATCAATATCATAATAATCCACGAATACAACCGCATTACCATTATCCTTAGTGATTCGATCTACCATATTCTTAATAACATCTAATTCGTGCTTACGATAATTGCCACCACCATCTACAATATGGAAATCACAGTAATCAACATAAACAGGAAACCTTTCCATAAGTGATAATGCCACCTTCTTGCGTTCCTTTACCGTAAGTACCTTGCAATCAGCAACAGGTATTAATGGATACTTAATAGGCGGAACAATTTTAACTGCACCCACAATAATAGGTTGCAGAGAAGAAAAGACATTTACCTCATCAAATCCAATGATAGTCATACCTTCATCAAGGTATTGTTTCTCATCAGGATCAAAATCTGTTAACCAATGCTTTTCCATTATTCCTCATAGACATTTTGTGTTGCCCAATACCCTAAACAAATAGCATCCGCTATATTATGGTTATCTATCTCCTGTCCTGCCAGCTCAGATGCAAGCCTCATAGAATAACGCTTGCGATCAATACGTTTCGTCTGTGACGAACATTGCAATATATTTGTCTGCCATGTCTGGGGTTGCACAACCACAGGAATCCATCCATTACACTCAAAGATTGTTGCAATAGAAGCCCGCACCTCAACCAATCTTTCAAAAGTTAAAACATTCCTCTTACTTGCCCGGGGATGAAGCCACTGACCCTCTATAACAAGCACCCGCGTACCTTTATCATATGTTGTGGATAGCTTGTGCATTTTATCCAGAAATTCTTCATCTCTATCAATCAAACCCCAGCTTTTCAAATGCCCATTCTCCCATATGCTATAACCAATGCGTTTCGTATCGGGATCAATAGCTATAATAATCATTTCTTAAGCCTGCTTTCTATGAATTCCTTTAGGTTATCTTTATTCTGGTAAATTTCTAATGGGTAAATACCATTCTCAAGCAACCGATCAATCGAATATTTCTTACCATCAATCTTTATGGAATTACCTTCCATAGGTATACCAAAATCTGAAGCCGGCGCCAAATCAGACCACATATCAATCAAACCAATATTCGGCTCAACCAACAAAATGTGATTCTTGCCCTCAATGATACTTGATGTTTTAGTTTTGACAATCGTAATCTTCACTGTGTCAAACTTGTATTTACCACTTATACGGTGGAAAAATAGTTTCAAATGATAAAGATGCTTTAACAAGTAAGGACCCGGCTCCCTATAACTCATATAAGCTTTGGTATATCTAGTAACCTGTCCACCTATGAGATCCCTTATCTGGTTTATAATAATCGCAAGAATTTCCTTTTCACCTATTGCTGGGGCCCATACTTTAAGCTCGCGGCTTAGTAAGCGCGCCAGCTCTGATACCTTCTGCTCCTGCGGCTTTGCTCTCTTCTCAAATTCAGTACTCATAGCAACAGCACTATCAAAGACAAACCCAACAATATCATCCAGATGTTTGGCATAAACATCACGTATATCTTCAAATATCTCCTCAGCTGTTGAACCACGTATAACAATCATTTCATCAAGCTTGCAACCTTGGATCTCAGCCCATCTCCCATCAAACATGCGCTCTGCATCAACATAGACAGTAAGCCCGCCCTTCTTCTGTTCCTGCAGAAGACCTACTAAAGCAAGAGCCAATGTTGTCTTACCAGTAGAAGGACCACCCCAAAATCCTATGAACCTGCCTAACGGTATGCCATATAACGCTTTCGCCATAAAGGGGAAACGGGCTGATAAATCTAAGTACTTAGTACTTGATAGTTCAGTCGCTTTTATTATTGCCATCTTAAACCCCCTTTATCAATCACACTTCCCACCATACCCACACTTTGGACATGGGTTATTACAATCAAACGCATATTCAACACCTCTAGTTATAATTTTATAACCACACATGGGGCATACATTTATTATAGCATCATCGGGTACCTCACCATCTGGTAGAGCACCATTATACATATTTGACGCTTCCTGCACAGCCTTCTTGCGTTGCTCATATTCCTCCTCAGGTGTAATACCACGCAGGAAATATTTTAGTGCTAATCCCCAGAATCCCACAGGAGATGCAATCTTGTGTCCTTTATACCATGTCATACCATCAGCAGATTTTATGCTTGCAAACTCATTAATAATACGATCAACGACACGATGATATAATTCTTCATCTCCAAGGGCATAAATCTGCTTAAGGAATATCGATGTGATCACATCTAGAGCAATAATAAAATCCGAATGTGGTATATCCTTACTACCCAAGAAGATTTCCAGTGGTTTACCCTCAACACCCGCTACGATAAGATAATAGTTTTGGTCCCTATAAGGGAACTTATAAGCCTTTGCATCAAGTGTATCAGGCCTCTTCCAATCAGATAAAAAGAGGAACTTGCTCTTCTTCTTACCACTCCTTATTACAGCCTGCCGGCTTCCTTCTCTGAACACAGTTATACCCTTTACCCCATTTTTCCAAGCATCAATAAAGAAGCGCGACAGATCATCCGTTGTCCATTGAGCTGGTATCGTATATGTATTGCTAATAGCATTATCGATATGTTTCTGTATTGCCGCATGGATGGCTAATTTATCATAAGGATCAACATCATGCGCTGTAACCATATATGGTGCATTCACATCATAACCATCAGTATTTTCTACCCATTCATATATAGGTTGCTTAAATTTCATCATCTTATTGAAGCTCTCGCTCCACCGTTCGATCTCAAAATAAAAAATTGGCTCAAATGCTGCATTAACCCCTGTCAATAATGATATCGACCCCGTCGGCGGCACAGTTAACAACGCAACATTCCTTATACCATGTTCAGCTACCTGCATCATAAAGTCCTTATTAAAATGCTTTTTGATAAATAGCGCCTGCTCAACATAATCCTCGTATGAACCATCCTTTTTAAACTGTTCAACAGCAGGCGCAGGGCCTAACTGCTGGGCGAGCTTAACAGATTCATCATATGCTATATTACATATAAATTCAGCTATGCGCTCGGCTTCCCTAACAGACTTAAGGGTACCATATTTAATGCGCTTAATAATAAAATAATCAGCCAGTCCCATAAACCCTATACCAACCCGCCTCTCAAATTGAGCCTGCTCCTTTACCTTATCTATAGGATAATATGCCCTGTCAATAATAGCATCACCTAATCTAACGGCAAATCGCACCGTTTGTTCCAACTTTTTCCAATCCATACGGCGGGTAGACAGATCCACATGAGCAACAAGATTGACGCTTAAGAGGTTACAAACGGAATAAGCCGGCAGCATCTGTTCCCCACACGGATTGCTTGTAGCAATCTTTGCATAGCCTGATGAATTTGATGTGCGTTCGACATTGTCTATAAAAATAAGCCCCGGCTCCGCTGACTCCCATGCAGTCCTTACAATCGTATCCCATAACTTCTTCGCCCTTATACTACGCTGGACCTTCACAACATCATTTTTGAATGATAGAGTGAAGTCATCATCAGAAATCATAGCATCCATAAACTCATCTGTTACCTTAACAGATATGTTAGCATAGCGTACCTGAAGCCGGCTTAATATATACCTCACAAAATCGGCCTCCTCATCATCAACATTCAGAAGAGTAAAATAACTCTCCATCGCATTGTTTAAATCACACTTCATTTTTACGAATCGCTCGATATCAGGATGTGTTATGTCAAGACTTATCAACAGAGCTCCACGACGCCCGCTCTGACCAACCAATCCCGTAACAGCAGAATATAACTCAGCCCAGCTCCATGCACCCGTAGAGACCTTCGCAGATCCTGTATGAACCTTTGCACCCTCAGGACGTAGCGTTGATATATCTATACCACATCCACCACCTGATTTATAAACGATTGCCAATTCCTTCGCCGTATCAAAAATGCCCTCCATGCTATCCTCTGGTGATGCTATGACATAACAGTTAAATGGCGTTATACGTTGTTCAACACTCCTTCCAGCCGCATACAAAACACGACCGCCAGGAACAAGCCGCCAGCTTAAGTTACCATCATCATCAAAAAAGATGTTATCTGTCTCTATAGGATATGGTTTAAGGAAATAATCATATACACGCTGAAAGATTGACTCGATTGGTTCATCAGGTTCTGCCTGATATTTTTTGGCTATCGTATCTCTTATGGTCTTATACTCATCAGATATTGGAATCATGTGCCACTCCTTTCGCTACATGCCTCCCTGCTTCTTAACAATAATGACACACGCTTTATAAATGCATAAAATAACCCGAGATATACTAGATAGTCTCTAACAGCATCCTCATAGGAATCGTTTTCGACTAATAGTTCACCCTTTTTATTAAATGTTATCATCCTGCTGACCTTATCAGCCATGCGCCATATGAAGCCGAGGCCTATATCATAAAAATCCTCCCATTCATTGTATTCCCGGGGAAGCCGCGGCTTCATCACAGCAACAAACATAAAATTAGCCAACGCATCACCACCCAACCCCGTTGCATAATCATGGTTCTTTTTTGTATGGAGCTCCTTTATCGATGCGATAATATTATCTAATGGCTGGCGCTTCACAGATGTATAGTAGTTAAGCAATTTAGCGCCTTCTATAATGATAATTGACAACATTAAATCCAACCCTTGGCGGCGGACCTCATCACAGTTGCACTTAGGATGCGCAATGATCTTTACTAAATTACGCAGCTGCGCTAGTGATCTTACTCTATCTGATATATCCAACTTATCAAGGTGTATGCCTCTCTTCGATATGAGATCTAAATATTCCAAAAACAGACGGTCACCTCTAAACCCATCCTTCTCAATAATAAAATCATCGCGATAAAAATAACACAAGGTAGGGTCAATAACAACATCGGATGGACTTGAACCCATATCCACCTCCTTTGTCATACATTATAATTATTTATTATATGTTTTAATATAAGTGATGGCGTATGGCATTGCGGAAGATTTTGGCAGGTAGTCCCATCAAGGACCTCATAACCCTGTTGAGCAAACCGCGTCTTGTTATCCTTCCTATCTGCCACTTCTTGCTCCTCATCAGATTCATCACAAATGTATCGATGCGCTTCGATGCTGTCAAGTGATTTTTTAATATAGGTATCGGTTGATCTATCTTCCTTACCATCTCAGGCGCCTTGGATAGAGCCGCAAGACGTGTCCCAACCTGCGATATCTCCCACTTTAATCCTGCATATCGTGCCGGCATGCGCAACAGGGATGGTTTGATACGTAATGGTAGGTCTACATAACGAGGAGACCATAACCTTTTGGTATAACGATTCGTATCCTTTATATTACGACCCAGTTCTAATAACCTGTGATTTAACTTAAACATCTCTCACTGTGTGTCGGCCCCGAACCATCTCCGCTGTCGGACATCCTCGGGGTCCCCACCTCCACACGGAGGTGAGTTTATCCGCACGGGGCCTGAAACTTTTTTTGTTCCCCTCACTGTCCCACCATGAAGCCCCGCCAAGGGCTCATTGTCTATGTTAATTATACCACCTATCGATTTTACATATCCATGCTTTTGCAACAGATACAGAAGAGATGTGTGTATATAGACCAAACGACTTGTGTTCCTACATTCAAGTCTACCGAACTCCTTATAAGTTCCGATAGGTAATCCTATCTTCTCAGCTACGTTATATAGGTACCTTACAGCATCGACGAGTAATTTGTACTTGAACGTATAACGGTTGCGGTCCCTAAGGACTCTTATCTTACCGTCAGGTATGTCGATATCCGTCAGTTCCAACGGTTGATTACGCATGTACCGTATGTATAGATCAATGATGTGATCAATGTCATTTTTTATAAGTATGTTATCTAATAGATATTGATGTGATGATAGGATCTTATGTAAGCATCTTGCTATTATATGTAGCAACGGTTGCCTTCGTAGGGATTTCATGTTGGTAAGTCGTCTGGGTGTTATGTGCCGTATCTGTAGGTTATGTATGGCCTGTGCTATAGGTTTGTAGTGATGAGCAAGCTGATGTATGTGTCGTTGGCGTATGTACTTTAATGACTGTAGTTTCTTATCGAACGTAGCGTTTAGTGACCATGTTGATGCATATGAGTAGTCAGGTGATGTTGATGGTCGTATGTTATAGACTGATATGTATGCTTCATTAGATGGTGATGCATCCTTATACTTACTATGTATAATGTGCTTTTTGTAATATTTACGTATCTTAATAGCATGATTAGTCTGTTCCGTGGTTCGCTTGTAGGATCTGATGTGACGGATGGTTAGAGGTAGTGCATACCACTCGGACTGAGGTAGACTGTAGACCTTAATATCTTTATGAGGAATGTATCTATATGCAGATGGTTGATATGCGATCTGTGGGTTGATGGGATCGTTGCGATAGTAGGTACCTTTATTAGTATGTTTTTTCTTTATGAAATGATATGTTGGTATAAGGCGGAGAAATTTATGTTTTTTAAGGTATGTTATGTGCCGCCTTATGGTTGGTATGGATAGCTGGAGAAGTGAGGATATGAAATCCTGTGACTTGGGCATGTGCTTGGGGTCGGCGGCAAGGAATGCAAGAAGTGTTATTATCTGTGTCTGTATATGTGCTGGAAGCGAGCTTATGTAGTTATGTATTGACTCAGGCATGTAGACAAGCTTGAGAGGCCAGCCCTCTGGTGCGAGAAGCCGCGGGTTTATGTCCTTTAGGTCCTTGAGAGAAAATGAAAATGATGCGTATGATGTATTAGTATCTTTATCATATTTTATCTTGAAGCCGATGGTTCTTATTATGTTGTAAACCTGTGTGTAGTGCTTTTTTAAGGCCGGCAGGTTCTGCCTGACATATGATTTGAAATCATCGTAGGGGATAAGCCCGCCGTTGTGCCATATGTAAAGAAGTGCGTTGAGTGTTTCGTAGAGAAGCCGCGGCTTCAAAGGACTACGAGGTGCATAATAATTCGATAGAGCATCACCTACATACCTGAGAACGCCGCCTAATGTGCTCACTATAATACAGTCATGTATGTCATCAGTGTAATGCTTCATCAACCTCTATCATTGTTTTGTGTGATTATAATCATAATGTAAATGGTGTCAAGAGAAAAAAAGTTGTTGACAAGATTTATTTGATGAATATATAGTAGTTGAAACCTATATCAGGAGGTAATCCTTGATAAAAATGATTGGTGATCATGTTCTTTTGAAGCCGCGCAAAAAGGAACAGGTGGGTGGGATATATCTCCCCGAAGCAAAGGTTGAATTTTTTGAGGTTGTTGATGTCGGTGATGGTATACCGCTCCCTAATGGTACATATGCACCAGTTGATGTCCATGTTGGTGATATCGTTTTGGTACCAGAACATGTAGGTGTTGAATATGAAGATGGTGATACTACATATGTTATTGCCCGCCTATCCGATATTGATGCCGTTGTAGAGGAATAAGAGGAGGATGGAGGCTTGCGCATCAAACGGTCTGACAAGGTCCTTCTATTTTCATCAGACAAGCAGTTGAAATTACATCTATCCGAGCGGTATAAGGTTGTAACTCCGGAATCTAATCGATTACCATTGTTTATTATATTGGATGCTGTTTCACGGTATCAGCACCTCGATGTCTTTTCATTATTAACATATATGTTTGGTTACTTATATTTTAAGTTAGGTGAGTATGCGCGTCATAAGCAGCATTGTTATCTGGTTGTGTTGATGAAGCCGCGTGTTTTGAAGGTTTCGTTGCTTGAAAAGAGATTAGTCAACCCCTTGAGCCGGTTGTTTAAGACCAAAAGATTTATACGCCAGACATCAGTTCAATCCGTGCGGTCGTTATCACAGCTTATATCCCACCTTGGTGATTATTATAATGATAAAGGTTCATATAAGGTTGCTATTTATCGGATAGGAGGATTCCATGAACATTGATATTACAGCAAAGAGGGTTGTTGATGATTATTTGGACAAGGCTGGTATCGTTAGTTCAATAGAAACACCAGACGATTTAGCTCTTTATATATTGAGGTATGGTCACCGTTATCCGTCTTTACTGGTTGATGCAGTACAGAGGGTATGGAATGAAAAGATTGATCATTATGATGACATCATATATGTAACGGCAGATAAGTTTGCGCAGTCATATTTGAAGGAATTTGAGGGGATTGTATATGATTATAGGAAGCCCGCCGGGCTTATTGATACGTATCTCCATTTATTGGATGTAGCCCCGGCTTCAACACTAATGTTCGGTTACTACTTTTACATACATTCATCAGAGCTTATATTGGTGGCGCCCCTCGATTATTATAATATGGTAAAAGGTGCTTATGAATCATATTTCTGGGATTTTGAACCTAATTTAACGATTTTTGATCTTATAACATATGCATTTTTTGCCAAGGCCTTAAACATGGGTGTTGCAATTTTAGAGGGTAGTGATATATCACTTAGTGTTGTGAAGAAGTTTATGTATCGCGTTAAATCCTTATATACGACAGAGGAGGTGATGGATGATTCAAAGGAGTGAACCTGTTGTTATACCATTACCTGTTAATATTTACACACAGTGGGATGAAATCAAAAGGTTCATTATCGACCACAAATACGATATGGTTAGTATAAATAAGTTACTTCACGATGTTTTTGGTTTGCCTAAGTCGACTGTCTATGCCTTGTTAAAGACATTGGATCTATTTATTGGTAGCTGGAAGGAATTGGATCGTGTTGATGTTGAGCCGGTATTGGGACAGAAATTATCCGAGCAGGATGTAATGGATTTATGGCCAGAGATTGAGAGTTATAAGAAGTTGGGGCGCGAGGGCTTCATAAAAACGCTAATGGACAAGTATAGATTGACATATTGGGCAGCGAGTAAATTATATTACCATGAAGGTGGGCATTCTAAATATGATAAGCGGAAGCACGCGGAGCCTATAGGGAAGGGCTTCAAGTCTGATGAAATATTAGACTGGCGGGCTTACTTGGAGGAAATGGAACATTTTCGTCATCGTATAAATTATAGCGAAGGCGATGTGAATTATGATTCCGTTTATGAGTGGCATGTACCGTCATCAAAGGTTGGTGTCATTTTTACATCCGACTGGCATCTTGGTTCCCGATTTACTGACTACAAGCGTCTTAAAGAGCACATAGAGCTTCTTATGGAGAATTTTCATGTATTTCTGGTTGGTGATATGGTTGATATGTTTTTATCATTTAAGAATAAGGCTGTTGAGTTTCAGCAGATAGTGCCGCCGACAACGCAGTTGAAGCTATTGTATAGTATATTGTTGGAGTTACAGCAGAAGGGGCGGCTTCACGTGATTTTATTATCAAGCCAGCGCGTTCATGACTCAGCTGTTAGTGCTGCGGCCGGCTTCGACCCTTACCAGTTTTTTGATGGCTTAAATACGGTCTATTTCAGAAATAAGGGTATTGTTTATGTACGCATGCCGCGGAGAACATGGGAGGTATTAATTTTACATAAATATGGTCGGAGTTCTTATAGGAATCCGTTTAGCAGACATGTTTATGCTATTGATAATGTTTCAGCGACAGCGGATGTGATTGTTATGGCTCATCTACACCGCAGAGATTATGCCAGCTTCTACTTTGGTGGAAAGCAACGAGTTTGTATAAACCTGCCGGGCTTCAAATATAACGATCCTTATACCCAATCATATTTTGATCAACATGAAGCGCCGTTCCCCGTTGTTGTGTTTGATGATGATAACAATACGGTTGATGTGTATCCATCACCGGAGGTAGCGCGTTATGTTATTAGCAGTTGATTACAATGTTGTTCATAAAATTTACAGGTATATGATGCATATAACATTAAATTATAATGAAGATTTACCAATTGAGGATTTGATAGGAGGTGTATATGCGAACGAGGCGAGAGGGCAGGTATCTGTTGATACAGGGTATCGATCCTCCGATAACAAGAGATGATGTATCCGCTGCAATAGCGATTCCATTACGCCGTTTGTGTGATATTATGCATGTTACTGATGATGGTCGTTCTGCGAAGATTGATTTAAGGTCTGTTGGGTTGGCTGAGTTGCTTGCTATAACATCATATCTTACCTTGCCGTGGGTTCCTGTAGCGATTGATTGGTTCCGTGTTAATATGAAGGCGCGATCTACATATGCTGTTGGTGTTATATTAGGCCGCGCGGCTTCATATATCCGTAAACAATTAGGCATAACATTAGAGGGGACAGATGAAGAAGATACAGTACAATCTGAAGAAACGGTTGAGGCCAATCAGTGAGGGTACGGCTGTTGTTGTTGATCTGCTTATCAGGCCACAGACAAATCTGTACATTCCAGAGTCTGTGTTTGTATTGCAATTTGGGCTTGTTTTAAACCCGGGGATCATCAAAAGGTTACCATTGGATTTACATGAGGGGGACATAATTTTGCGGGCTGCATGGAAGGCCGACCTTATACGAACATGTAGTGGTGAATATGTTAAGTCTGCTGATTATATTGATATAGATGTACCAGATGTGCCGGGCTTCATCATCAAACCAGATGACTATCTAAAGCTAGTTTATCATAGAGACATTATAGCAATTTTCGATGATGTTGATGATTGGGTAAAATTTGTTAAACATTTAAGCAAGATGGAGGGAAACTATGGGAATCAGTGTACCAAATAATGTTAGGGATGAGATGGAACGGGAGCGCCGTGAAAAGATTGTGAAGCACGCGCTCCTTGGTGAGTTGATGCCTATTATGATTGATCTTACGCGTCTGGTTACTGAGATACGTCATATACGTAACAAAGATGGTGATGATGCACCGCATCCTCATGTGAAAGATGATGTGCTTAATAAAATTGATTCATTGGTTGAGTTATTCTTTACGACATATACTGACTTTATGAAGACTTATATCAATGATATTGATGGTCTTGCGCGTAGTGCGCTTGAGCGTATGATGCAGGAGAGTATGACAATGGGGCCGGGGCCTCGCATACCACGAGAGTAATATGAAACTATGTAATGGATACTACATAGGTGAGATCATTGATGATGGATCTGTTGCGCAGCGTACTGATATTATTGTGCCATTTGGTGAACTATCATATTTGTTAAAAGTGCGCATTAAGTGGAAGGCATCATCTGCTTTGGTATATTCAAGGAGACAGGACAAGTATATTGACCTACCAGTTTCAGTTAATGTTGGTGATGAGGTGTTGGTTCTGAGGTTTGATACGCAGCCTCTCGCTTTACGTGGTACCAATGAGCCGCGCTTCGTTATCGGTAGGTTGGTAGACATCTTGGGAGTATATGGGAATAAGAACAATATTGGCGAAAATAAAGAAGCGCGATGAGGCTGCTAATTATGATTATAAATACGAGAAAAAATATGGAATCCTGAGACGTAAAGGGCGCAAGTGGGATTCGGAACAGGAACGTATATTATATAGTATATTAAGGCAGATATATACAGGTCGTAAGATCTTTAACCATGTTCGTTTTGAGGAAGCGCCGACCCTTGAGTATGATTTTTTTATACCTGATGAATTCCTTGTTATTGAATATAACGGTCAGGAGCATTACTGTGTCGTTGAAGGTATGACCGTGTATGACTTCTATGGTCGTGTGTATCGCGATCGTTGTAAATTGAATAATGCTTGCAAGCGTGGTTATACATACATACCCATTCCATTCGATATAGGTCTTACTGTTGGTATAGTAAAGAAGTGGATTGATAGTGGGTGGGATAAGGAAAAGGTAATACAACATTATCTTGAGTACTACGAAAAAAACAAATTCGGATAAGCTTGCGCGGGCTTATGATGAAACAATCCAGCGTGTCTGGGATACATTCTTCCCTGGTGTTGATATTGATGTTGTTGTTGGTATGAGGGATGCTGCATCTGTTGCCAAGCTACCTATCAAAAAGTGTACCCCGGCGTGTCCATTATATGATCAATGTGAGGTAAGGAAGAAGTATTCGCCATCGTATTGCCCTATGGAGTTTGTTAAGTTCTTTGAGCAGTTGACTAACATGGCAAAAGAGCTTGATATTGATCCTGATAATGTAGTTGAGGCATCGCGTGTATTGGATTACCAGTTGTTATCTCTTATACAGGATGCGATATTGGAAAAGATACAGCATAATGGGGTGAGTCAGTATGTTCCTGTTGTATCGGGGGAGGGTGTTATAGCGGAGGTTGAGGAGGTATCACCGTTTGTGAAGACGCTTATGGAGATTGCGAAGTTGAAAGGTAAGATACTAGAGGAATTTTTAGCAACGCGTCAGTCGAAGAAAAAATTTGGTGAGGGTGAGGATAGTGATCCCGCGCGCTACTTATCAGGTTTGCCTGTTGTTGATGCGGAGATTGAGGATGTAGATACTGAGAAGAAGGATGATGATGATAAAAAAGCAGATTAAAATATTAGAGGGACTTGCCAAGTCAGGTAAGGAATTTGTCAGGCGTTTTGGACAGTTCTTGCGTGGTTCACATAATTTAGAGCCGCTGGTTGAGTTACCCGCGAAGACATTTAGGAAGCCGCCGCCTCTGCTTCTGTTCAAGAGATCGGCGGGCTTAATAGAAACGAATATTGTTAAACCTAAGTTGGTAAGATCTACGGTAAGACGGTTGGAATATGCTATGACCCAAGATGTAATTAAGCGGATGCGGCAGAAGCTTAATTATAAGTTTTTGAAGAATAAGGTCGTACCGTTGACCAAAAATGTAAGAAGGGCGCGGCTTTGCACATCTTATAAACTTATAAGACCAAAATCGACAGGAAGGCATATACGTGATGTGATGTCTATACAAGGTGCAGGTATTGCTTGGGAGAATTTACATAAGCAGTCTTTAAATAAATTAGAGGCAACAAGGATAGGTTTTAGACCGAGGGTCAGGAAGCAATGGATAGGTTCGATCAGTTAAATTTATATGCGCAGCAGACTGATGAGTATTTCCTTCCCGAAGATAAATATAGACCGTTGCCGTGGAGGGTTGCTGCTAGTTATGTAGGTCTTGTTAAGTCACCTTTTACGGCAAGTATTGGTATTGGTAAGGCCTATGCTACCTTAGCAGGCACATCAATCTTATATCATTATGTGTATCGTCCCAAGATATGGCGTACTGCTGTTAAGACGGGAGAACTTAAGTGGGTTGGTTTCCCGGGCTTCAGAGGATTTGCGCAGGGTCCACGTGGTGGTGTGATGCGCAAGATGGGTCATTGGTTGTTTGGGCAGATGTTGAGACCTGTGTTGAGTACACAGGCTTATGATATGTATAGGAAGCGCGGCTTAATGGGTGTTGCCATGTATATGAAGCAGGCTGGTAAGCCGGGTCTAGCGAGAAAGATTTATAAGGTTGCTCGTGTTTTGGGTGGTGGTACCATTAAGGTTGGACGTGTTGCTGCAAGCTTGGGTCGTACTGCTGCTTGGGGTATGCTTGCGTATGATGTTGTTCGTGGTGGTATAGCACTAGCAGGGGCGGCTATGAACCGCGGGCTTCGCATTCTGGATAGAGTGCATACTACATTAGTGCGTCTCAGGAGAAATCAATTACCGGAGGCCTATAGGATGCCTCAAGCGGCAACACTAAGGTCGTTGGCATTACAAGAGATTCATACATCACGTACTAATGTAAGAAGTGTTTTACTGGGTAATGAGGCAGCTTATATGCATAGGGCATTATGAGAGCATTACGTAGATTAAGGGAAATATATAATAGGCCGCAGATAGCACCACGGAATGTTTACCATTTTGTTGATCCTTTAGCTCGTGTCAAACGGTTACGGTTGTGGAGGGGTCGATTAGTTAACAGTCAAGGCAAAAAGGTTGTTAACAAGATTTTAACATCTATACAGCGCAGGAGGCCGCGGGCTTCAATGGCGTTGAGTCGTAAATTGCTAAAATTAACCAAACGCAGCTGGATTGGATCGCGGCTTAGTCATTTTATGGTCTCAAAGGGGCGGCTTTGTAAGTGGGTTGGTGTATTAAATGTATTGAAGGATGCTATAAGAGTTAGGATGATAGCATGACAACGCAGATAATAAAAAGTTTACGCTCCCAAGTTTTTATACCGCCGTCGTTGCAGGAAATGGAGCATATTGCTACACGTATGCGACATTTTACACAGTTGAAGCAGGCACGTAGCGCGTTCCAGCGGGCGTGGAGTTTCGCACGCAAGACTGGTTTAGGAGCTGAGTATATTGCAGCAGCGCGCCCATATATTTTAGGTAAGTATTGGAAAGCTGTAACTGGAATATCAGGTGGTTATAAAGGTAAGGTATGGGCTGAGGAGGTTTTTAAAACGCTGAGTACGCACTATGCTAGGTTTACAAGGGCGCCATTAACCACAACTATGGGTGTGCGTCAGGGATTGCGTACACCATTACTTGTATCGGAGTCGATTTTAGGTAAGCGAGTTATATCATTGAAATCTGTTGCTGGTGCTGCAGCGGCTTCCCGTGCTGCTGCACAGGCTGGTGCTATAGGCGCTGCAAAGGGAGTAACAAATAGGGTAATGAGGAATCGTTTATTGAAGCGTATTGCCCAGGGAACATTTAAGTTTGCACAGACCAAAACAGGCGCATTTACAGCTGCTGTGCTCGGCGGGCTTATAGCATTAACAATTGCTGGTGCAAGTTATGTAAGAAGGAATCCATCAGAGGTTGCTTTGGCCCAGCTTAGGCAGCGTAGGGCCACACGTTATCCAAGGGCGCCTTCTGGTTTGGTCTTTGCCCTACATGCAACAAGATAATATGGAAGGGAAAAGGTTATCATTAAAAGAGCTAAGTGCTGATGAACTTTTGCGCATACGCAAATCCGCTTCTTACTTTGTTGAATTATTCCTGCGTGATCCAACCGACCCGCGCCGGCCTCTAAAACTCTACGATTACCAGCGTGAGGTTTTGGATTATCCCGGTAAGAAGGTTGTTATAAGAGGTGGCCGTGGTGTCAGTAAAACCACGATGATGGCATGGAAGGCATTACACCGTGCCTTCACGATACCAAGGCATGTTATTATTTATTTAGCACAATCGGAGACGATGCTGCTCAGATTTTTTACTGATTACCTTGACCGCTTCATTACAGATTCACCTCTAAGTAAATCAAAGGTTGCCTACCGCAAGCAGCCTCAGTATGAGATTGTATTGAGTAATGAGTCAAAAATTTTGGGGTTTGTTGGTAATTCCACGCAGACAATCAGAGGCCCGCGGGCTGGTACCATTCTTATTGATGAATGTTTTCACGGTATGACGAAGGTCTTAACACAGCGCGGGCTTATTCCCATCAGTCGTGTTAGGGATGGTGATTATGTTCTTGATGCTGATAGCAAATGGGTGCGTGTTATCCGTGCTGCGATGACGGGTGTTAAAGAAATGTGGGTTATTGAGCTACCTATATCAGATGAAAAATTGGTTGTTACACCTAATCATCCTGTTTTAACAAAGGATTCAGGATTTCAGCCTCTTAATATAGTTGATGAGATACCGATTAGTTGTCGTTATTATGAGCCTTTTGAGTATCCTAAGGAAGCGGCGCTGGCGCTTATTTATGCACGATATATAAGCGAGCGTGAATCGCTTGTATTTAATAATGAAGGTGTGCGGCTTATTATATCTGGTTATCCCAGATTCCGCACATTTTATGAGCGTTTCACGGCGGGCAGACATATTAATCCTGTGCTTATTGAGAAGGATTTTATAGACGGAAAAATTGATCAGCGTCTTTTTGTATATTATCTAGCTGCATTTGTTAATAGATTTCCTAAGATTGTCATCGATTATCTGACGGGGTTGGGTTATAAGGTTATAGCGGGTTCGCTGGCTAGTGATGATGTACCTAGATATGAAAAGGAGATAGGTTTTCCATTTTTTGAGTCAGGATGGTCAACGATTGTAAAATTAGCTGATAAGTTGAACCGTGATCCTGTTGAGTTATATAAGGAAATGAATTGGTACAATACAGGCATATTTGTTCCTTATAAGAAGAAATCTACCATTAAGGCGGCGGCTTATAACCTTACTACCGAATCGGGGACTTATTGTGTCTTTATTGGTGGATTCCGCATTCCTGTTCACAATTGTGATTATATACCTGAGCGTAAGTTTGTAGAGGTATTTGGTACAACAATGTCAATGGAGGATGTTGTTATATGGTTATCATCCACACCCAGTCCTAAGAGAGGTTACTTTTGGCGTGCGTGTAATGACGAACGCATGGGATTCAAGGAGTTTCATTTACCAAGTTGGTTGCATCCGACATGGACGTGGATGAAGGATGCTGAGAGGTTGGGCATACCTATCGAAGAGACAACAGAGTATCAAACTCGTGTTGAGTTTCCTAACCAAGCTGACTGGTTGCGTGAAATAGCCGCTGAGTTTGTCGATCTTGAGGAGAGTGCTATACCATCAAAATATATAGATGAAGCATTCCAGCATTATGACGGTGAGGTGAGCAGGAAGCGCGGCTTCCGCATCCTTGGTATCGATTGGAATGCGATGGCAGCAGGTGTTGTTATGGTGTTAGTAGAATACGATAATAAAAATAATGTATTTAGGGTTATCCATTCAGAAACGATTTCTAATGTTGAATATCATCACCAGAAGGCATTGCAACGTATTGTTGAGATGGTTAAACAATATCGCATTGATGCTATTGCAGCTGATTGGGGTTATGGAGAAAGTGATATACAGCAGCTTCAGCTTATTGGTAGAGCTAAAGGGATTCGCGCGCTTACCGACATCATGGCCGTAAAGTTTAATGAAAAGATGAAGATACCGCTTTTTTCGGGTGGTTATGATGAATGCTATGCTAAGGAATACCTTATGCGGTTGGTCAGGAAGTTATTTGAGATGGGTGCTATCATGCTGCCTCCATCGGAGGATGAAAGGTTGCCTGAAAATTACGCTGATGCTACGAATATGTTGGGATACCAGTTGCGTAATTTGCGTGCTAAGGTAACGGGGACCGGTCACCTTACCTATGTTGTTGAACCAGACCATAAATTTGCTGCATTTTTGGCTGCTGTCTATGGATTTTATAGGACATTCCAACCGCGTATAGATCCGGTGCAGGGGCTTATTATTTATAATGATTTAGAACGGCAAGAACAGAAGTTGGATCATGTTCCTAGTATAACATTACAGCCGAAGAAGACACAGCGGTTTGTCCATAGAGTTACAAATAGGTATAAGCCAATAAGAACTGTATGAAAATATATGTAAGTAACATAAGTGAGGATGATGTTATATCTTATGAGGGGCGGCGCAACCGTGTGCTTGTAGTTTATGAAGGTGGCCGCAAGGATGTTGTCTATGCTGAGTGTGGTAATGGATTCATTGATGTTGATACTGATAGGCGTGATATAAAGAAGATCAAGGGTGTGTTAAAGGGCGGGCGCTTAATCGACATTGATGTCCATGTGGACATGTTTGATTTTATACCTGATGTTGTAGAAAAACCCACCAGAGAGCGCAGACCTGCTGAACCCTTAAAGGTTGAGACGCCAGAAACGCTGACACCTGAGAAGGAGGAAGAACTAAAATTAGAAATGTTGGGGATTCTTACCAGCATTATCACCGGTTTACAGTATGCGCATAATTTGAAGACGTTAAATGAGGTTGAAAAAGTATTGGATGAGAAGCTTGCCAATTTATGCGTTAAATTTGACCCATCAGAGCGTCCTATGCTAGTTAAATCATTGGCTTTTGTTCGCGGGTGTAAGGAAAATCAGGTTGGTAATTGCGCTTATGTTGAGGATTTTAATAGAGCAATGAATATTATTAATGCCGCGCCTATATTATTAACAGGTACGAACCCTTTATTAATACCTGCTAGTGAAAAGGTTCCTCGTTATAAACTACCGGCGGGGCTTCCTCCGAACATCATAGCACGTAAAGATTTTTATAGGCAGTTAACAGTTGACAGAGATGTATCAACAAGTGCTATTGAGGATTTAAGGAGCGTTCAGCTTATTGATGTATGGCGTATTATGATCCTTAAGGCTAGTATTGAATTTTTGAAGTTATTGCGTAGCATATTTAGTGTTCTAAGCAAGGTACCGGGGTTAAAAGCGATCCCTCATACACTTGATAAATGGATTGAAGAATTGGATAAACAGTTATCACATTATATAGATCCTCAAGGTGATGTATATATAGGTAATGAAGGATATGTACCACCATTAGATCAAATTTTGCGTGAGGAGGCAGGTTATACTAATAATAATGATATAAATAATGCTTTAGGGGAATATACACAGTTTATGCAAGAACTTGGCAGGGGTAGCTCTGTAGGTATAGGTGGTGTTGAATCTTCTAATGCCTTAACATATGCTAATACCATTATTAAATTTTTTGCAGCTGAGTTCCCCAAGCAGTATCCTGATAAGATGCATTTATTGACAGCAAAGTATTATTTACCGCAAGCCAAGGATAAGGTTATGGCGGCAATTGGTACTGATTGGATGCACTTATGTACCCCTGAGAGGAAGGCTATAATGCGTGAGATTGAAGCGGATCCGCGGCTTAACTTTTACTGGGGTACTCTTATTAACCGTTTAGAGTCCGAGGAGGGTGTCCATTGGGTGATGGAGGAGAATGGCTAACCTTAGTGAAATATTAGCGGATGTTGAGGGCTATGTTTCGTCTCATTACCCTGATTATATAAGATTTTTGAATGGTAGATCCTATGAATTTTTAAGTACACCACCAGATGATAGAGATGATTGGTGGAATTTTTGGTATCCAGCGTTGCGGGCTTCAACTCAGTATATATGCCAAGATATTTGGGAAACAGCGGAACATGATATAGAAATTATATATTCGGAGTATGTTGCTAATATTGTTGTTGATTTGTTTGCTCATAGATTTCCTGATAGTGAAGTTTATTTAAGTAGACTTTGCACTGAAATAGCCAATTCCCGCGTACGCATTAGGTATGAGGGGGGTAGGTATATAACAGGAGATAGGTGGTCGCCGGAGGGATGGGAAAGAGAGGAAAATGAATCAGAATCAGATGAGGAAAGTGATTCATTTATTGATGATGTAAGAGATGCTATAGCACGTGGTGCAGAACATGCAAGAAGTTGGATTGAAACCCAAAGGGAACGTGTAAGTAATTGGAATAGACGCACATACGATAATGTAAGGCGGCGGCTTCGTGATATTAATGATGGTCTGGATGATACATGGGAACGGATGACAACACTGCCCCATAATTGGCGTGATGGATTGGATAGTGTTAATGAGTTTTTGGATGGTATGTATAGTAGTATATCCCAATGGCGTGTTGATTGGGGGGCATTTAATGAAGCTCTAACTGATAAAGGATTTACAGTAAAGATATTAGGTACCCGTCATTTGGATTTATTATATAAACCTCATACATATATCAATGATGTATGGAAGGAATATCGTTCATGGGCGCGGGCTAATGGGTTGCCGTTAGATGTCAGCCATACGAATATAAGACGATTTTTAGCTCACAAGTGGGGATTAAAGTTTGATCCTAATGATGTGGCTGTTGATGAAGGGCGTTTGGTTACAGTTACGGTAGGACGCCGTAAGCCGGAGAAATTTATCAGTATAAATTTTGGATTTTCTGATGCATGGGATATCATCAAGGAGGATGCTGTAGGTATATGGAATGAGTTTGCTGAACGCTATAATGTGCTAAAAAGTTTTGATTGGAAATATTATTTTATGACCCAGCTACAGGAAATTGTCGATGAATTTGTAAAGATGCTTACAGTTGATCCTATCTATTTAGCTTGTTGTCTTTTAGATACTGGTTTGACATTAGAAAATTATGTTGATCCAAAATTATTAAGCGCTATTGGTCGTATCCTTCAAATACTGACATATTCTCCATATATAGGTTTATCATTTGGTTTTGATTTTATGAAAGCTATTAATGAGTCGTTAAGCTTTATGATTCGTACGGGGTGGGTTATATTTTTGAAATATACAGTATTTAATGCAGTTGCTGGGGTGTGGTATAAAATTGATCAATTTTTGTATGAGTTGGGAATGTGTATTGTTGATCCGGAACGTTCTGAAACCAAATGGTGTAAAGATTGGATGGCTATTCTTAGGTGCATTCCCTTAATGGATTTTCTGTATTATTTGTATAATAAATTAACAGGCATCAAGAATAGCATTTTGTCGTTTTATTTTCAATTATTAGATGATCTTAGATTTAGGGAGTTGAGATTCTTGGGTGATATACGTGCTATTTTTGCCAACGCTATTAATATAAATATTATTAATAAGTGGCGTGGGTTCTTCAATAAACTGTTGGCAATTGTTGATGCACTTACTTTGTGTATATCGTCGGCTGATGTGCAGGATTATAGAGGGAGGTTTAGAGGATATAGAATGCCTATTGTACCAACACCCGGCGGTGAGCCTAGTGATGAAGAACATATTAGTACCTCTGGACATGTACCAGGTCCAGGTGAATCGACGAGCACAGCACGTGAGTTTTACCGCAGGGCTGTAGGCGGTATAGATACCGAAGGTGCTATAGAGGCGGGAACTTCCATACATGACGTTATTGCCACAGTTGTACCAAATGAATTGTATAGAAGACTTGTGGAATGGTATAATTTTGTGCAAGAACACGTTCATACAGAAAGTAAGGATGAATGTGATCGCCGGTTGATAACCGGCTTGTTTAAGCTAATGGAGGACTTGTATGAATAGATTGCTTAAGCAGTTATTGCAGCGTCTTGCAGGTAGGGACTTGAATGCGGAAGCGTTATCTAGTATCACTGCTGAGCTGCCTCGTGCGACAGTACATACGGTTAAGTATATGGATCCAAACAGAAGTATTATTTATGACGAACCGCCGCGGCCTCGCAATGCTGTTATGATCCATCCGCATTTTGATATGCACCAGTTAGCACAAATCTATGATTCTGTAGCGGGCGACCGGCCTATAATAGTTAAATTCAGAGATGATATAACTATAACAACACATGCTTTTTTATTTTCATGGATGGGTAGCCTGTTTGGTATAAGGAATGAACATCCATATGAGGTTGTTTACCCTGATGATCTAGAAACAATCGTACCTATATCAAGTGATGGGTTTGTGTTTACAGGGACCTTTAGGCCTGTAAAAAAGCTTATCCGTCATGCTGTTGATAAGGATTTGGTTATGTTCCGTAGCACATTAGGTGAAACGGTAGTAACAAAAGATCATTCTTTAGTATTTATAGATGGAAGCACTGGCACTGTAGATGATGTTGAAAAAAAGGTGCCTGGTATTGTTGCATATGTAAAGGATGTATCATTTTCTAAGGCGATAACATATAAACATTCGACGAGCACATTTTTGGGATTCGCACGCAATAGAGTTGTCGTACATGCACCATCTCTGGCTGAATTTGTGAAGTTTATGATTGTATTATTTGAGCATGGTGATTATGGTGTTTTTAATGATCAGTTAGGGTGGCGGCTTCCCGTCTGCCCATTTTTAATAAGGTTAATTGATGATAATAATTATCAGGTTACATATGATGACGAGTATGTTTTTGTACCGAATGATAGTGCATTAGGAGAGGTTCTTTCCTACTTGTTACCATATGGGTTGGATGCATTGCCAAAGTGGTTCTTTGATGAAAAGTTTATTAATATTGCTATATCAGTCTTTTATAATGAATGGGAAGGGTATTTAAGGAGTCATACACCATTAATTGCATCGTATATATCATTTTTATTAAGGCATAAAGGTGTACAATTTGCGTTAAATTATGATGAGGACGGTTATAAATTCATGGATATACGCAATTTTGAGATTCCTATTATTTATTCGGATATACAGGTGTTGCCATATATGAGTGATGATCCATATGTTTATGATGTATCAGTTGAAGGTGAGGTTTTTGTAGATCCCGTTGGATTTTTGACATTACATAATACAGAGGCTATTGTCCGCCGCGGGATTGAGGAATATGTTATTCGTATCCCATGGCATGAGGTTGAGGTTATTAGTGATAGCGTAAAGGCTAAAAACCACTTATTGCGGCGGCTTCAAATTATGAGGCGCCGCTTCAACTGTGACCTATTAGGTGAATTTTCGCAGTCATTTATAAGACAATTATTATTATTTGGTAATGTTTTTATCAGGATCGTATATTCACGTGAAACCTATGAAGGTCGCAAGCTGCCACTCTATCCTGAATTGCTCTATCCACCTGATGTAGCTATAATGTATGATATAAAGAGAGATAAGATTATTGGGTATACATATGATCGTTATGTATTTAAACCTGAACGCATTATTCATGTGACCTTAGCAAAGTTTCCTGGGTATTTTTATGGAAATTCTATCCTATCTGCAACTGTGGAGGATGTTAAGGTTCTCAGGTTATTGGAACAGCAAGCAGAGATTATGTCTGTTTTATATTCGTCGCCACAGATATTTTTGAAGGTTGGTACGCCAACGATACCAGCTGGGCGGCCTCCTAATGATCTTTTAGATAGACCGATGATGATTGATGCATTAACAGAGGAGGATTTAGCGCGTGAAGGGCGCCGGCTTGAAGGTTCGGAGCCCCATTCACTAAAAATTATTCCATATTATGATGAGCCTGTGGCTATATCGCCAGAGGCACCGATTGATTTGGAGCCGTTCTTGAAGCATTTTAAGAATCGTGTTTATCAAGCGCTTGGGATTGATCCTGTTATATTAGGTGACCCCCAAGGGTCAAATAGAGATACGTCTGTTATTGGTGAATCGGCGACGAATAAACGCATTGAATATATAGCGCGTCTTTGGCAGAGACATATTAATTTCATTATAAATGATATATTTATGAGTGAGGTGCCTTATACAGAGCCTGTTTATGTGCATTTACCGAAGATTGATACAACAGATTACATGGCACGTATAAGATTAGGGCTGAACTTATATCAAAATGGTATAATTACCAATGACGAAATGCGTCGTTTGTATCTTGGTTATGATCCGTTGAGTGATGATGAGCTTGCAAGAACCATTTTTGGTTTAACGGGGCGCTTAGTAATTAACACAAATGAAATTGAGTCTCAGTTAAGCCCCGAGAATCAATATGGGAGGCAAATGGCGCCTCCTAAGGTGAAGAGGAGGTGATATGGCTATAAAATATAGGGATGAAGATGGTAATCTTATTATAGAGGGTGTTGAAATATCACATCCCAATGTAGTTAATGATAATTTTAGGTTCTATGTTAATGCGGCTGAAAAAATAAATACTCTTTTGGAGCCGGCTCCTGTACCAGTGCTTTTATATCATCAGGATCATGTAGATCCGATAGGAGAGGTGAAGGATGCTAAGTTTACTGACTCGGAGTATGTTGAGGGTGCAAAAGCTATTAGTGCTACGCTTGTAATAAAGGATGAGGAGGCGGCTAAAAAGTTTGAAAAAGGTTTATATAAGAGGTTTTCTATTGGGACAAAACCGAAGAAGGTTGTCTGCAGCATATGTGGCAAGGAACGTGGTGAATGTGAACATATAGTAGGCAAAATTTATGATGGCAAGCTTTGTTATGATAAGGTTTTCGTTGATAGATTTCTGGAGGTATCTGTTGTTAATATTGCAGCTGATAAATTTGCTGTATTACACGAGAAGGATGATTTGAAAGATGCCCTTTTTGACGAAATAAATTTAGAATTAGACACGGAGGAAGATATGGCAGATAAGGACAAAACGATTGATACAGATTTCGTTGAATATGCTGAGAATATTTTAGGGGAGGATCTTAGTGAGGAGGAATTGAATGATCTTGAAACGATTATAGCGGGGCTTGATGAATGTGATGAGTGTGGTGATGAGGATGTTGAAGATAGCGAGACAGAGGATAGGAAGCTTCCTCCTGCGGGATCAAAAGCACGTAAGAAAATGAAGACCACATTCTGCGGTCCTAATAAGACATTTCCTGTTCCTGATTGTAAACATGGTGCTGTCGCGTTGGCGATGCTTAATTGGCCGCGTGTCAAAGCAAAGTATAAAGGCCAGATTTCGAAGATACGCGCTTGCATAATGAGAGTTGGCCGCAAGCTTGGCTGCGCATATGCGAAGAAGAAAAAGGATGAGCTTCAGGCAGCTCTTGATGATCTCAAGCAGATTGTTGATTCTATGAACCAGGCGCCGGCTTCACTCGATATAGATTTCACCCCCATTAATGAGCGTTTTGACCGTATTGAGGAAACGCTGGCTGAATTGGTGGCACTTATGAAGGATCTTATAAAAGGTATAACGGATAAGATGACAGTACCTGTGCCTGTTAAGGAATATGCTGCTGGTGGCAAGCTTCTTGATGAGATTAAGGCATCACTTAGTGAAGCCGTGAAGGAAAACACTGATAAAATATTGGAGTTTTTATCCAAAGCTACATCGGAAACCGATGATACGAAGACCGATGATGAGGTACCTAATAAGGTACTTGATGGAAGTGTGTTTGGGAAAATAAAATCGTAAACTAAGTAATATTATAGGAGGAAATTATGGCAACACTTAGGCCTGAAGGTTATTACCGTAATATGGCGCTTCGTGACATTCCGTGGAAGCATAAGCGGAATGTCGTTCCTTCAATAGGTGTTATAGCGGATATAAGAGCGGTTGGTCCGTTTGCACCACATCCTGCCCTGCCAACAGCGTGGATTAATAAGGTTGATGAGAGACCATTTGTCATACCTGTTGGTAAGATTGTATGTGTGGTGCCTATAGATTATTCAACAGCGAAGACACTTGGCAGAACAGATCTTTATACAGAGATGATATATCGTTCTGGGGAGAAATCTACTTATAAATGGACGATACCTGAATCGGAGCTGGGTTCAACCACATATGCTGATCCCTATTATGGTTATGGTGGAATACTGGGATTTATGATACCTTTTGGTAGAGGTACCGGAGGTGCTCATTATAGTCTTACGCCTGGTTATAAAATATCTGGAGAGGATGCTATGCCTTATTTTGTTGAAGGTGAATATGACTATGAAGGTTGGGTCCCATTTGGATTTGTAATACATGATGTGGAGAGGTTTGTTGCAGGGGATGATCTCAACTATAGGACGCGCCAAGCATATCCCATATGGAAGGAAGGGCTTCTTACTCTTCCATTCATGAATATATTGGGCCTTGTGCATGAACTGGAAGGTGATGATAATATTGAGAGAATAAATGCATGGATTAGGCATGATTTGACATCAATGGAGTCTGAGCCTACCAGTTCAAATGTGTATATGACTTATAAATATCTATCTAGATATTATACAGCTGCTGTTGGGAGTGAGTGTTCATCAGATTATGCAGGAATAACCGTATATACTGGATATGAATTTAATGTAAGGGTTATGAAATCTGGATATGTTGGTGTGACTTGTCATGGGGATTATCTTCTTACATCAGCATTTTCAGGTACAGAAATGTGGTGTGTTGGTACGATTGTTAATGTTGATTATGAATTCCCGAAGAGCTTTATGGAGATGGTTGACGCACCACCTGCTTCAGGAATAGGTACAGCTAATGGTGGGATACCAGAGATCGTATACCAGTACATGCATGATTTTGTAGTAATATATAATGAGCTAGCGGGAACAGATACATTGAGTTTGAAACCAGCAGATCTGATAAGTTATATAGATAAAGGTTATTTCGGTGCTGCTTATATTTTGGCTGACTTTAATCCTCTTGGTACATAAGATCGTAATAATTTAAGTTTAAAATAAATTTGGAGGAGGAAAATGGAAATTTTGAAGGATACACTGTATGAGGCGCTTTTGCACAATGGACGCGTTCAGGTAACTGATAAGCTCCGTGAGGAGTTTAAGTCCGAGATACCAGAGATTGCTGAGGCGAGTGAGATACGGTTTACACTTCGGGATGTACTTACTAATAGCATGCTTGCGCCTCTCTTCCCTGAGGTTATAACGGTTATTGTTGAGGACACGATGGAGCCGCTGCTTCTTATAACTAAGTTATATGATGTTGTTAGGGGTATTCCTAATGCCCTTACAGTAAGAATCCTGCTGCCAACACCGATGCCTGTAGTTAAGCTTTCACCTAATGCTCCCACACCGAACCTTGGAAATCCGTCGCTTCATGAGATAGGTGGTACCGTATCCATAACTGCGGAGAAATGGGGTGTTATATGGAGTGTTGATGAGCATGTTATTAAGAACAACCAATGGGATATCCTTAAGATGTCTCTTAGGAATGCTGCTCGAGCGCTTGCTAGACATAAGGAGAAGCAGGCCTATGAGCACATAAGGCATGGTGGGATAATACTATTCTCGAACTGGAGAAAGAATCATGCTGTTTTCAAGAACTTCCTCAGGGGGCGTGATATAAAGTTAAGGCAGAACGGTAGCCTTTCACCGAGAGACTTTTTCCAGGGTTATGCGTACTTCCTGCAGAATGAATTTATCCCTGATGTTGTTATTATGAACTCATGGTCGTGGCTTGTATTCCTTTACTCACCTCTTACTAGAGAGATTGTTATGAATGGTAATACCATTGCGCCTGACTTTACCAACTTTAACATGAGGGTCCGCAGCAGATGGCGTGAGGTATGGAACTCTCTTGGTAAGAAGGGTATTCTTGGTGGCAACAGCCCTGATGATATATTTGGTAAGATAGGTCTGAGCATTTTTGAGCCGACGAATGCTCCTTGGAGCTGGAATCCGCTTGGTGTTGAGGTTTATCATAAGCCTTCTTGGATGCCGGCTGGTATAACATTCCTTATTTCACCATATGCTGATTGGTCGGCCAATGCAACTGATTACATGAATAAATACTTTAGTGGTTGGGACTTTACAGGTGCTCAGTCGTGGGCAGATACGACAACTCCGAAGGACCCGCTTAATATATTTGCGCACAACGACGCTGCGAATAAGAATGATCCTACGAAGACGACAGGTTTCAAAGAAGATGGTACTGTGGCAACATCACCTAGTGATGCACGTACTTATGCAGATCCGACGCTTAATCTAACCGATATAATCATGGTTGATAGTTCAGAGGTTGGAATTCTTTATCAGTATTCAGATCCGACGACTACTAAGTGGTCTGATCCAATGCTGGATATACAGAATAATAAGATTGCTGAGGAATATGGCTTTGCTGTCAAGTGGGGTGGACGTGCTATAGGTATCTTTGAGGCTGTTGTCATTGATGAGCAGTATACCGCTGAGCTTGTAGCACAGAATGAAATAGCAAAACCGCTGTAATATAGATTAGGCCCGGTCTTCTAGCTCGTTAGACATTGTGATTCTTGTGGCTAGAAGGCCGGGCTTCCTATAGGAGGACTATTGTGTATTGGGTAAAGCTATCAGGGCGCGCACCTGTAGCTACGATAACTTGTGGGCATCGTGTTGCACAGGTATCAGTCCGGTGCCCTATTTTTCCTCTTAAGGATTTTACGCCTCATTGTATAGCTCAGTTTCAAAGACATGTTGATGTATATATCATAGAGGAGAATTTTCCTATTGATGAGGACCGGAAGGTAGAAATTTTCTCTACGCTTATAGATGGTGATATTGATATCGAACCTTCTGAGGAGGAATTCGTTATGTGGTTAATCTCCAATGGGTTCCAGCCTAAGGGTACCTATCATAAGGTTGTAGTGAAGGAAACGGAGTCAGAAGAGGAAAATATTGTGTCTCCTGAAGTAAGTGAAGAGGATGGTAAGGTTGATGATGTTTCTGTACAGGAATCTGATACAGTTAATGAGGTAACTAGTGATGAAAAACCTAAATCGGTAGGGAAGAAGAAAGGTGCGCGTCGAGGTAGAACAAACAAGCGTAAACGTAAATGATACGATTATAATTTCATGTGATCAGACACCTGATAGTAGTACTGTAGATGAAACGACCATCCGTCTTTATTATAAAGATTATCCCCTGCCGCCTTCCTATGATTGCAGGGTCAATGGAAATAATATTGAGGTAATACCAGTTGAACCGTGGTTGGCTGGTTATACAATAATTTTAACAGTAGTTGGTGAACAGTATGGTGTTAAATCTGTTGAAGGGGAGTCACTTGAGGAACCGGTTTATACATTTACAATAGCTGTATTACCTGCAGAGGAACCCGGCACGGCGCCTTCATATGAGCATGCATTAGTTGTAACGGCGACAATACCAGAGGATTATTATACAAATTACACGGGTAATCATATTAAATTTTTCTTCAATGTTCCTATTGATCCAAGTATCGAGGATGCATATGAGGAACATGTTTTTATACATATTAAGCCTGTAATAGTCCTACCTCCTAATAGCCGTCTACCGGTGCCACCTCAAGGCTATCTTGCGCCTGAAGCTTATTCTGTTGATGTTGATGGTACTACAATGACTGTAACAATAGATGTGCCTATCTATAATGCAGAAATAAATGTTAAGATTGTTGATATCCATGCATTGGATATAAGTTATGTTCCTATATCAAGTTATGAAATAGTATTTACATATAGATATACGCCTCTTCTCTATACACCTGATTATTTTGAGGTTGATCTACCGGATGATGTTATCTATCGGTACATTTTGAGGGCAGAGGCAATAGCTGACACACTTTATCCGGGTATTCTTGATTGGAATGACCCTGAGTGGTGTGTTGTTATGTTTGTTTATTATATGACGCAGCGGCTTATTTTAGAGCGTCTTTATGGCATATTAGCAATAATGGGTGGTTCATTTAGCAAGAGATTGGGCGATTTGCAGATATCGTATAATATTAGGCCTGATAATGATTTGAATAAGTTGCTAGGTCCTCTTTCTGCGTTGGTGCGTAATAGGTGTGCTAAGGTAGCTTTACATGGTGTCATACCGGGGCGTCTTGTCTACCCGATCCCATATCACCGTCCTGATGTAGCATGGCGCCGCTTCCCCATATTGAAGGATTATTTTATTGAGGAGCCTACGGTATTTATGGGTGATCGGGCATGGGATTATGGTGTGTTTTTCAGGAAGCATATGGATCAATTGGAGACAGGTAGAGAGGTGCTTGGTGAAGAGAATGTATGAGAAAACTACCTTTACTGATCCGATAAATCTGCGTGTTGAGATGGATTTTTTTATGGATGGTGGAGGTGGTATAGGTCCCAAGGGACATTATGTTATTTTACGGCATTATTTAGTTGATCAGAAGTCTGATTATTACTCGCACATAACAGGAGAAGGGCATGGCGGGCCGGCTTACAAATTTGAGGAAGCTTGTATAAAGACACGGCGAGTGCCATTTAGATCGATGCAACAGGAAGCTGACATGACTCAGATTGGTGAGGTACAGAATTATGATTATATTTACTATTTTAGATATGATGATGTGCCGTTTGATTTACTTCCGGGTGATCATATTTATGAATTACAACCTCCTTATGATTTAGATGGTAGTGCGGATGACGAGGAATTACTCAGAGTTCCGCGTTATGCGCGTTATCGTATAGGATTTGTGCATCATTATAGAGAGCGTTCGGGGCGTGTTGAATATGTTGCAGCATTAGTAACTTATGACAGTATAGGTGGTGAAGCCCCGCTTATGAAACAAAATGGCTAATAGTAATAGTACAGCGCAGTTTGTAGATCTTATTTTTGATCCACGGTTTCTTGATGCGTTGAAGTCTAATGTTATACCGAGGCCGATAAGATATGGTGAGATCTTATCCTTGTCGCAGTTATTTGGTGTTATAAAGCAGGTTATTGAGCATCTGAGGCCGCAGTGCAAGGTTTATCCGGCATATGGAAAGCATTTTTTGTATGCTTATGGTCTTGTTGATGATGAACCTGAGGCGGGCTTCAAAATTCCAGATGAGATTATCGGTTATGTACTATATAGTGCGGAGCCTGCGACGATGGGTGGTTCACAACCTGGTTCAAGTCCACAGGTGCGGCGGCCTCGTCCGGTACATAATGCTTTAACCGTAGATGTGGATTATGCTGCGCAGTTATATTACTATGCACTTGATGCGTACATTGATTTTTTCTTTTTTGCAAAGGATACACAGAGCATATATGAGTTGATGGATTGGTTTCAGGAATTGATGTTTTCGACGCTGTCGCCTTTGTTAAAATATTTGGGTGTAGAGCAGGTTCATTTTGATTCGGCGGGCTTCGATGAATACATGCGTTCTGTTCGACCAGAGGTTGTAATTCCGATAATGAGGTATTATTTTAGGATACAGCGTCTGTATGTTTCGTATCAGAAGATTATTAAAGCAATTTTGTTTAGTCTTATAGAGGAACAATAAAACATAGGAGTGGGGAAAAATGCCAAGGGATATAAGAGTAAGATTCAGGCCTACGTTGGTTACCCCTCAGATAAGAGGGGGGTTTCCCACGCTAGGTGTTTTGATTATCGGTACGGCTACTGATGGCCCGACAAATGAGCCGGTTATTGTAAGGGGTCTTGAAGAAGCACAGGAGATTTTTGGCAACTTAGGTGAGGGGACTCTGCTGGAGGGTTATCATGAATTTATCACAGGTGCTTCACGTGGTGCAGACCTGCGTACTGTTGTGGGGCTTATGAGACTGGATTTCGGTGAGTATGCTAGTGTGGAGCTACCAGAGCCATCGACGGGTACAGGGCTAAGCGAGCCAATGGGTGCAACGGCGCTTACTATTAGAGCAAGATATAAAGGTGAAATATACAATATGTTTACCATATCATATAAAGCGGTAGCTGGCGGGTTTGCTGTATCTATAGTTGTGCCAGCTGAGAAAGATCCATCAGGAAAAAGCCAAGAATATGTGCTTCTTTGTGACCCATCAGGTAGTAATACAGAGCTTATAAATAATCTTACGGAGCTGGCTAATGCTATTAATCATCATCCAGTGCTGGCACGTTGGTTGTATGCGGAGGTAAACCTTCTTGATAGTAGATATTCAACGTATATATCCAATGGATTTTATTCGGGAGCTGGTGAGTCATTTAATGCGTGGGGTGTAGGATATAATGAGACTGATAAGGTTATAGATTTTGTGAGCCGATTTAGTGGCTCGCCTAGTAGTGATGTTTTGGATTCAGATGGTGACGATACACTAGGACAGTATCATCCTTATACGATATTTGGGACGACTCCTATCAATGTTAGGGCCACATCACTTGACAACATACAGAATATAAGGAATTTTGGAAAACTGGCATTGTATGATGTGTCTGTGGATGCTAATACGAAGATTGCTAATTTAGGTGTCTATCCTCTTATACAGACCAAAGCCGGTGCAACAAAATTTTATCCCATAAGCGCATATAATGATTATGATGATGATGGTATGTATATTGATGTACCTAATTATCTAAGGAATTGGGACACCCCCGCGACAGCTAAATATCTTATACCGGGTAGATTTCCTGTATCGGAGGCTGTCTTCTATATGGATGTGATTCTGAACCCCAGCGGGGCTTCAGGGGATGTGAATTATGTCGAAACTAATATGTTCCTGCCTGTGGATGTTTATGGTGATGTATCACTAGCTAATCTTATTAATGCATCAAGTGTTAGTGATACAAGACGGTTTAGTTATAAATGGATAATACAGACAGAAGCCGGGACGGTTTATGATAGTGGGGCATCTACTTATACGGGTTGGATGTTGCCTCTTTTCCATTCTCCAATGTCATCTATCGGTGGATTAATATTATTCCATCAGAAAGATGGATCGCCGGTTGATGAGTTGGATACGATATTTGGTTCATGGAAATATCTCTATTTAGGTGTGCCTTCACAGGTAGGTGGATCGGCGCCTGATTGGTATTCTACGACATCTGATGCAGCTACATTAAAACTTATTGATACAGGGGATAGTGAGAAGGTCCATATAGGTTTGGGTCCTGCATCAGCATTTTTCACGAAGACTGATGTAACGAGCCATTATGGTAATGAGACATCACCGGATGAGAATTATACTAATGCTATAAATACGGATGTAAAAGATTTTGATGGTTCGTATTCAGGTAATGAGTTCAAGCTCTATTATTCAACAGATGGTTCATCTTGGCATGAAATTCCTTTGTATTATGAATATGATGGTAAATATTGTTCTGGCCTTACATTAGAGTGGACATTTAATGGTCAAACAGATCTGGCCGCCTTAACTGACCTAAATACATTCAAGATCAAATTCTTTGATGGGATCACATGGTCCTCGGAGGATGATCCCGAGATCAAAGAAATCCAGTCGAAGTATCCATTCCTTGAGGTTGCGAAGGATACCAGCACTGGTGAATATTATCTCGTAATAGCTGCTGGAACAAGAATAAGACTAACGGGTTATACACCGAAGGTTATGTTGAAGTACCTGCCTTCGAGGGCGGCGCTTAATGACTGGTATGAGTATACTGTCTATCAGGATAGGATTGAGTTTGGTACACCTTATCCATACACAATTAAATTCAAGGTTCATTATCTCAAGGAGTTTGTTGAGAATGTTGATTACATATATGATTCCGCACAGGGTACATTCCAGATGCTTGACTCTGAATTGATACCACCTGATAAGCTAACATTGCTTTATATGGATTACCAGTTTGAGCCTGAGTGGTTTGATACGTCTCGTATCTATACATTATCAGGTGGTTCATCTGGGTTTGAGAGGGCGCGGCCTCTTGAATACTATGCAAAGTTCCGTACGGCCTTGCAAGCTATAAGCACAGATGATAGATTTGACATTATAGTGCCAAAGGGTGCTTATATAGACACAGTTGATGAGGTATATGATGCATCTATATCTTCGACGACATATGTTAATGTAGGCTATGTGGATCTCTTTGATGAGTTTACGCAGAAACGTGCTGATGATGGCAACCCAACGATTGTTATCCTAGCAGCGGAACCTTATAAACCTGAGACAGCTATTGTAGGTTATACCCGTGAGGGTATAGCTAATTGGGTAACAAGGATGACCGATACTACATCAATTGATCCCCGTTCGCCGGCGGGCTTAATTGCCTCTGTGACTGACAATCCAATGATGTGTGTTACTGTTGTACCGATAGCACTTATAGCACCGGGCGGCGCTTATTACATATCGGATGGAGCTGCATTCCTTGCGGGTCTTGCTGCAAGATTCCATTATGTGCCCCGCACTGCAGCTAATGAGAGTCTTTACAACCTTGCACTTCCTAATGGTGTCAGACCTGCGTTTAGATTATCGGAGTCACAGGTTGATGCATTGCTCAACATGCGTTACATAGTGTTCCACATGGGTCAGGATGGAGCGCCGCGGCTTATGAGAGATACAACACTTGCCCAGCCATTTAGTTCATTGAGTGCGCTAACCCACCTAGCTGTGTTGCTGCGTATTAAGCAGGGATTTATAAGAAGGCTGCGGCCTCATATCGGTAAGATCGTTAACGCTCAGACGAAGATGGAGGTTGATGCAGCTATAACATCCGAGTTGGCACTATGGCAGAAGAGTGGGATTATACAGCAGGCTATAGTTGATATTGATTGGGCAAGTCTTGAAGGTACATTGGGAGTATTACCAGTGCATATTACGATTGTGAGATCACCCATTCTGAAGGGTGTTGAAATAGATATTGTTGTGCGGTAAGATTGGTGGAAGGAATATCAAGTAGAAGGCCCTCCGTATGAAGCGGGGGGCCTTTTTGTTTTGGTATGTTGTCTTGAGATGAAAGATGTGAAGATATACATTGATGATGGTATTTTATATGTGGAATTTCATGAGTTCTACGATCGGGCCGATATATTGATTTATGATGTGAAGGGCCGGCTTATTCATGAAGGGACTGCGGCCGGCTTAAGCGTCTATACATATGACATGTCTCGTTATGCAAGTGGTCCTTACATTGTTGTTATTTTGGTTAGTGGTAGAAAATATAGTAAGGTAGTCACATTGCATTAGTATTAGGAGGTTATTATGGGACTGACATTAAGTTCTAATAAATATGCTAAGACATTTAATTCCTTTTCAGGTGCCGATATATTCATAATCTTTGAAAATGCTACTGTTGGGACAATAACCCAGCTATCTTGGAATATAACGAGGGAGAAGGCCCCTCTTTATGTTCTTGGCCATGTTGATGCTGTGGGTACATCACGTGGTAAGAGAAGCATTGCTGGTTCACTTACAGGTCTAATCTTTGACCGTTGGACACTCTTTGATCTGGCATGGGGATCTGACATTACAGGTGAAGGTGGCCGTACCGGTGAGTATGCTGAGTATGCAAGGAAGACGGGTGATATCTTGGTGCCGGGTGATTTGATGTTTGTGGATTATGCTGATATATATGGCACTGATGTAGCACCGGGTACTAGAGCATGGCCTGTAGGTGGTGGTGGGTCTGCTGAGGAAGCATGGAAAAAGATGCTTGGTTGGGAGCCTAGCAGGGTTGTGTATGCTGACCAAATGCTACCATGTGATGTAACGATTGTTGGTATTAATGAGGCAGGTAACTTTATGGTTTCGAGGATTTTTGGTATAGATTTGCTATCAACAGGTGCTGGTATATCAATTGATGATGTAACTATGGAGGAGCAGTATACATGGTTTGCTATGTCAATGCTACCATTTTTACCGAGGTATACAGGCGGTGAAGGTACTGGCTTAGAACTTTATAATCTCCTTAAGGAGTATTGGGGACTACCGGGTTCAGAGATGGCGTCGTTAAAGTCAGCTATGGAGACAATAGCTAGAGCAAGTCGTTCTGGTTTAGGTACTGGTAGCACTACTGGTGGAACAGGTACTGGAGGAACTGGTACTGGTGGAGGAGGTTGATGAGATTAGAGGATGCTGAAAGCAAGCAGTATGTATTTAGTTTTAGTGGTGCTGATTATATACCATTTGCTTTTGTGGGGGGGCGGCTTCGTGCGCTCCCCCTTGTTATGACGATAACGGCTTCTTTTGTTGCTGATCAGGCGCCAGCCTTAACCCTTGGTAGTAAGGTACCACTGACAATAAGGCCCGGTCATGTTACTGTCGCGGGCTCCATTATAGGGGCTGTTAGTGATGTACATCCTCTCTTTCCATTGACATCATTGTTTGTTAGGGATGTGCGCTTCGGTACTGATGTTGCGCTAAGGACATATGAATTACCCCTTTTTGATATTATTATTGTTGGCATTAATGAGGTAGGTAGGACGACCGTTGCGAAGGTTTATGGTGCACGCATCCAGCAGGGAGGATATACGTATTCAATCCAGGATCTTTACACAGAAACAACATTTCAGTATAGGGCGCTGGATATGGATGAACCTCAGGTAGCACCTGTTATGGAAGGTGAGATGATGCATTATATTAATCCAGCCATATTTTTTGACCGGCTTAATAGGATTCCTATCTTAGCGAAGAATAAAGCGGAGGTTGGTGCTGTATTGGGTGTTATATTATCATTGCGTGCGAAACTTATTGACATCTATGACAAGATTGCTAATGCAAAGAGTATAGAAGAGCGTGAGCATTGGTTGCAGGAAGCTGAAAATGTGCAGGAAGAAATCCGCAGGTATGAGGATGCGCTTAATACGACATTGAGGTTATATTCGAGGACTGTTATATCAGGTAATCAATTTGCGGATGCTGTATTTGGGGATTTGGTTTGGCCGCGGGATTTGAAGTATGTTGAAGTGGAGAAATCTTATGTATATCCGCAGCGTTATTATGCATCTGTTGGGGATACACAGAAGATTGGTACCTATCAATGGCGTTCTGAACATGAGACTGATATGTGGAATATATATACCTATTTCCAACAGATTTATATAATGTTACGAGATTCGTATCGAAAAGGAGATGTACCTATGCATGATTTATATAGGAGGTGCTTAGATTTCCGTGCGAAGTTAATAAGTGCTATGTCAACCTTTAAGGAGGATAAATATTTACATCCATATTATGGTGAAGCTTTATTGAAGCGTTATGATGAGTTAATTAAGCAGATAAGAGAGAGACTATGATAGTCCGCCGTTTTGTAAATACTAACATATATAAGAATCTACAGGAGAAGCAGGGCATAACGGACAATGATGGTACTGTTTCCTATAAGCCGGCTGAGGAAACGACTTTTGATATACCTTATTTAGAGGATTTTTATACCCCTGCGCTTATTACGCTTTACTTTGATGGCATAAGGATAGCTGAGGCTGTTTTTGTGGAATATGTTTATAATGATCAGAAGATACCTGTTTATGGTTATGGGGATCGTTATGTTCGTGCATTTGAGGAGGGGCATCATTTAATAAGCGGGCGCATGGGGTTTTTATTTAAGGAGACGGCTTATTTATCGAGTGTTATTGATTTGGTATCAGGAAGCCGGCTTATTACCACACCCGGAGGTGAAAGTGCTGTATATGCATTGCTGCAGAGAGTACTGAGCGATCCTGAGGTTAATGAAAAAGTTGAATATATGAGGCAGATTTTGACATCGGTATTTGGGTTGGAGCCCTTCAAGGTTGGGCAGCTTAATGCTAATCAGATGATTAATTTATTAAAGATTTATAAGTCTGTTATTTATATGACTGTGAATCCCCGCTATGGCGCCACAGGTCCTTTGGTGACAGAGGCAATGAACAGTAGCGAAGCGCTTAGTTCTCCCTCATCGCCACTGGTATGGAAGATCGGCTCGCCTCATGTTATATCGGCAATGTTAGATATGGAGGATGTCTTTGGTGAGGTGGCTATTGAAGGATTGTGGGAATCAGTGGAAGATGCATTATGGAGTAAGGAGGTGCCGGGCTTAGACATTGCACCCATCGTAGAGCATGATTTAGGTTATACAGGTTATGGGTATGTAATATCTGACAAAACATTTGATGTTTTTATAAGGTATGGTGCTGATGGATCAAGCATTACAGACCATACAGTTGAGGTTATCAATGATGTCCATCTTGTATCAAGTGGCAAGAGCATCAATGTTGGCTCGCCTGATCTTGTTGTTGAGGTTTTGGAGTTCATAGCGCGCACTAACAATCGGCGGCTTAATATCTACCAGCATAAACAGGTATCGGAGACGGATGAGCTTATTCCACCGCAAATGGATAGTGGTATGAGCGAGGGGAAGAAGTATTTTAGTTATAAGAAAGAAGAAATGGAGAATGCGAGGGTCGGGGATCAGGAAAAGGAGAAATATAGAAAGCTTTCAGAAGAGGAATTGAAAGAAATGCGGGCTACCTTGTGCGGTCGTTGTATTGATGAAAGATGTAGTATCAAGGTGGGTAGTTTTGGGTTTAACACGTTGAAAGATAGCTTGTTTGAACATACAGGTATAACATTAGATATTAGCTATCGAGGTGAGACTCATTTTGGTCCTTTGGTCATATATGAAAAACCGACATTTACTTTGAGTGTGGAGAAGACAGTTGATAATTTGTTGGCTAATATTGCAAAATTATCGCAGGCTGCTACAAGGGGATCATTGGGTGGATTTGTAGTAGAGAAAGGTTTGTTGGAAGTTGTGTGGGGGCAGCATCCTAAACTTGAGCAGCAGGGCCCTCATAAAGTAAGGACAGTTGGTTGTCCTTTTGCGTTTGCGGAGGCGGTTGTAGAAAATTTGAAGCCATCATTTTGTTTACGCTACTTGAATGCTCTTTTAAGGTATAGTGCCCCACCGAGTGCTATTATTGATGATTTGCGTGCTATTTTAGATTATGTTACTTCGCATTCAGGTATCGCAAGTTTGAAGTTTCCTATAGCTATTGCTATGGCTGGTCATGGTGATGAGTTTAATAAAAACATTTCGCAATATATGAAAGGGGTTCATGTGCCACAATTTGATGTATATGATGGATTAAAGATAAGTGTAAAAAAAGCACTACTACAAATAAATGAAGGGGAAAATACTCCTTATAAATTGGCTGTTTTGCCGTTGTACATAATTATGATTGATTTAGCTGACCGTGAATCGGTATTGAATTTTAAAAATAAGCTTGACACATGGACATTCCATCATTATTATTACTGATGTTAAATCTTAACAAAGGGGTGGTATATGGATCCCAAAGAGTATAAACAGCAGCATGGTGTTGATATTTTTGCGGTTGGTTGTAATGTTCTGAAAAATACTTATAAGGCATATTTTCCTATTATGTCTGTTGCTGATCTTACGACTGATGTTATGTATAATGACCCTGCGCGGGTTCATCTATTAAATGTTGTCCGTAACCTTGTTGAAAAGATAAGTTTAGGAACGATGACTGATGATGATTTGGTTGCTGTCATGGGTGGTTGCATTCATCTCGAAAAGAATATGCAACCTATTGATCCGATGTCTGTAGAGAATGCTATAGCTAAGCTCTTAGCTGAACGGTGGATTACTGCGATGGGCTTCTTTGATACACCGCGGGTTTATGTTGCTGAGGTGGATGGGCAAACATGCGATGTTGTTGAAACTGTTTATGCAGGTAAGGTTTACAAAATTTATCTAAAGCCTATATCAGGTGACAATGATCCTCGTATTGAGCATGTGTTGAAGGTCTTGGGTAGAGAGTATACGATTGATCAGACATATGATGTATTTAGAAGCTCGGTTGTGAAGGTTGAAGCCGCGCCCTTTGGGCAGCTATCGTTTGAGGATGTTGAACTTAATGATAAAGTGCTGTTTGCAAGTGCTGTTATGGCGTGGATTGAGAATACAGGTAGCATTGAATATGATTACGAAATTATATAATGAATCTTATACGTATTAAGTATGAGGATACCACCTATGAATTTAATTATCCCACCCTATTTGATTACTACTTGTTTATTGATGGTCAAAAAGTTCGGGTATTTGATCGCCTCGCATTAAAGGATTATAGTATTCCATCAATTAAGAAGGTGCGCATTATAACCATCCTCTTTCGTCACTTCCCCGCCTTTGCTACAGAGGATGAGGTATTTTCCAATATACCGGATGCTGGTGGTTTGATTTATTTAATTCGGGCATTTGGATATAAACCTCACGAATTATTGCAGTTAAATCCTTATGAGCTTGATTTTGCGGTAAGGTTGGCGGAATATATAAACAATCCAAAACTAGAGAATGACAGTAGTCCGCAGGAATAAGCCCTTTCTTTTCCAGAGTGATTTAGCACGCATACGCACAGATGAGACATTGCGCAGCCGTTATGGGTGGGGTCGTACACTTTTGCGTTTTGGAGTGGCGATGGCTTCCTTTGCTGTTTTGTCTTATGGTGCGCGTTCCTTATCGCGTGCATGGCGTGCATTGGCCACATCTGGAGCATTATCACGGAAGTTTGTTGAAGGCGTTAAGGTAGTAAAGAAGTTAGGGCTTGAGCAGGGTAACTTACTTGATGTAATATTATCAGTATCTAGGCGTGCGCGTCGAGTTGCTTATAAATATGTTAAGTGGTCGCAAGATTATAGGGATGCGTCGCGGCTTCTGCATTTTGGTAAGGCATTAAGGAAAATATGGAGCGGTGGTAAAGCATCATTAAAGGGTTTTAGGAAGGCGCGTGAGGCTTATCGACGGGTTGGATTACGAGGTGCATTGTTTGGTGCCTTTTTGCGTGGTGCAGAAAGAGGTGTTGGATTTGCGATTTTATCTTCGGCTGCTGATGCATTAACACATTCATTTATAACACCTGCGGATAGAGAGAAGACAAGAAAGTATGGTCCTGTTGCTCGTGTGAAGCGTTTTTTCACTGATGCTGTCCTATTTAGTGGATTACAAGGACTTTGGGGTGTATCAAAAGTTGCCTTTCCTACCTATATACATAGGTATAGCCCACAAATACAGCGTTTTCTTACCCGCATTGGAGCGCCTACTTATGTGGCTAAGTTTTATGGATGGAGGCGTCGCTTCTATGATTATCTAATTCGTGCTATAGAATATAAGCAGAAGTTTACTCAGAAATTGCAAGGTGCTAATATATGGCAGCACATAAAGCAGCAGATGAAGGAGCATCCCGGGTTAGGTGCTATTGCAACCTATTTGCGGGAGCAGATAAGGGAAGCTCATCTACATGCTAAGAAATCGTTTAGGAGGCCGGGTGGATTTCCACCAAGGAGTGGTTATGATACGGTTATAACAATGATGAATTATGCGAAAGAGGTTAATGTTAAGGATCCTAAGTTTGCAGCGGAGATTGCAGCTCAAGCTGTTGGACGTTATAAAGGTGTGAGTAAGTGGCGGCGGCTTCTTAATATCGAACGTGAAAGGTTGACCAAGAAGCAGGCTGTTGCTTTCAGGGAGATGCTTGAGAAAATGGGGTTTAGCAAGTCATGGATCGAGACATTAAAGGGGGAGGAACGCAAGTTTTATGAGAATCTGTATTACCGTGTGATGAGGGGACCATTGTTCCATGGTCCCGGATGGTTTGAAGTAGCCGGGCAAAAGTTTTCACAGTATGAGACGCGTTATTTTGTAAAAGGAATTCTCCAGAATCTATATGCTGGTCGATGGAGGGGGGTTACACGCATTTTGGCTTCTGCGGCGGGCTTAGACCTCTATGCCAACCGCAGACCTGTATTTATCTTCCATCCTACCATGGATATTCCGATGAGCGTTCCTATACCGACTGATGAGGGTGTTCGTATGCTACGCTTGGTAACCGAACGTGGTAATGATCGGGTTCGTCATGGGATTGTATTCTTACAGAATAAATTGTACAGATTATCGCCGACAGAGGAGGGTGGTGAATATTTTGTGGATAGGGTTATAGAGAATGTTAAATTATATGAGAGCCCGGCTTATAACATATTAAAGAGGGAGTTAACGCAGTATTATATCAAGCAGAGGCGGCGCACGGATGAGATAGGTTTGCGTCCACCCGGTGAATATGTTAGGGATATAATCAGGAAATTATCGCGGGGTGTTGATAAGGCTAGCTTAGAGGAATTGGTTAATGTATATAAGTCAACCCGTTCGACGGCCCATATTATCTTTGGTAAATTGTTATCAAAGAAGGAGGTCCGTGAGGTTGCATCGCAGATCTTGGAGCAATTAGGCGCGAGTAGAGCGCAAAGGATCTTGCAGATGGATGAGGCATCATTAATCAGGGAACTTGAGAAGGTTATAGAAAAGCCTGCACAGGTAACGGAGCGGCTTCGTAACAAGTTTATCTATCTTATAAATGCATCACGGAGTAGGATGAGGACTATGAAGGATCTTTTGAATCAGGAGTTTATAGGTTCTGGATATGCAGAAGCACGGGCTAGGCATGTTATTGAGTCGTTCTTAATTGAGCAGCATTTGACACCAGAAATAAGGGCGAAATTCTTTAGCAGGCTTGCTGAGGAGCAGTTGATCGGGAAGTGGATAAGGAAGCCGGCTTATACACATTTCTTCAAAGCATTAGCAGAGCTAGCACCTGTTGAGATGGATGCAGAAGCTCTAAGGTCTACTATAAAGGGCGCGCTTAATGATATTGTAGTCGGTTGGAAAAAATTACCTACAGTTGATCCATTTAGGCCGATATCTGCCTTATTCCAGTATGGTGGATTGGGTATCCACAGGTTATTTGAACCTACCATAGAAGGTATACGGGTAATGGGTACTACAGTACCATTTACTGTTGTTAGAGAAGGTATGAGTCCATTTAAACGGTATACGGTAACAAGTTTATTGTTTTCCCATCACTTACGGCGCATATGGGGATTTATGGATTATGTAAGCAAAGCTCCTCGCAAGTTTCCTATTATCAGGCATTTATTAAGGCGATTAGACCCTAGATTGGCTGATACGGCGCATATCTTTCCATTTGAGACTAATACTACTGGTTGGACGGCTTCAGATATGATAAAGAATTTATGGAAGCCGGCGGCTACATTATTGGCATTAGGTGTAGGATATAAGGCTGTTGATACATTCTTTGATGAAAGTGGTTTATTTGAAGGGACTGCATTAGGAGAGGGGTTGACACCTGCTATACTGGATGCATATGCATTAGGTCGTCTTTCCTTGGCAAGAGTATTGGATATTGCAGGTGTAACTGATGCAGCGCGGTATTTAGAGGGATTAATGCCGGGGTCTACGACATGGTTGCCGGGTGCACTATATGGCGTATGGAAGTTTGCACCTGCGGGGCCGGCGGCTTCCGCTATGGGTGCATTAATAATGGGTGCTGTTAATAAAATGTTAGCGCCATTTTTGCCTGATTTAACAAAGAGTTATGATCAACTGAAAAGGATATATAGAGGTGAGGAGTATGTGCCTGTAAGGAGAGCAAGGTATTGGCCTCTATCTTTAACTCCTTGGGAGGGTTATGATATTGAATATTGGCGGCCTTCTCTATGGTTCATTGTAAGACAGCAGGCAAAATACACTCCTGATATAAGTGGTAGCAAGATACAGTCCTTGTTACAGGGTGACTGGTTGTTTGGTTATAATCCATTGCGTATGTTTGATCCATATGCTAAGGAAAGACAGCATTATTTCTCTAGGCCGGCGCCTCTCACACAGTTGCCATTTTGGGATGTGCCAGTTATAGGGCCGTTTTTAGCTTTAACTGTTGGGCAGGTATTGAAACCACAGCAGATGATGCATACAGCCTTTTTGAAGGAGATGTATCCCGGTGAGTATGGTGTGCCGAAGGGTGAAGTTGTCACACCGGAGGATTTATCTAATCCTGATCAATATGTATCAGCTATGCAATCCAATCAAGCTGTTGCAATGTTAATGAATAGATATGCGGGGCGGGCTTACAGGCATGTCACAGGAGATATGCTTAATAGAGGTATAACAGAAACTCTGTATAGATCGATGGAGATGGCGGGCTTAAGAGGTTACCTAACATCGTTATTATTAGGAACACAGACACCGCTTAATTTCAGTAGGTATCTAGAAATGTATGGTGAAAACGAAGGGTTTTTATCTGAGTACTGGAACATGGAGCTTAATGATGTAGCTGGTGGATTGTCTGAGATGATAAGAAGATTCCGGCCTGACAAGCGGATAAATACAGTTAACCCTATCCCCAACCTTATGGCACAATTTTTACCCGAAGGAGAGTATGGTGGTAGCGATTTTCTACATGGTGATCCTTATACTAAAATTCCTATGGGTTTCATAAGATTGCCAGGGACTGGATATGAAGCAACACATAATGTAATGCATACATTTCCTGCATCGTTAAGAATGTTGGGTAAGACAGTAACAGAGATAAGGGACATTATGGCCGGGTGGGAGGATATTATTGAGGAGAGAACGGAACGGGAGCTAAATCAATTTTATGATGCCAAAAAGATTGTGCAGGGATTGCTTGAGATATCAGGACAGAATGTTGAGATGGATGTGCAGATTTACGATCCATATAACAACATTGTTGGTACCGTTGATGCAGTTGTGAGGAGAGGGCGATTTAGGCAACCTATTATTATACGTCCTGTTAGTGAGGAGGAATTTAGGGAGCTTGTTGCCCCGAAGGAGGAGCATGCGAGTCAGGTAAATTTTGCTATGAAGTTTTTTGGTGCGAAGACGGGTAAATTGATTTATGTGAATGTAAGATCGCCTGAACAGATTAAGACATATACCATCTTTTTTGATCCATCAAGGTTAAGAGAGGATATAAGTGCATTAAAGAGGGCGAGGGAACAGGCTGGTGAGTTGTTAAGGGCAGGAGCTGTTTTTGATTATGGTCGTAGTTATAGCTGGTTTGATAGATATAGAATTTTAGCTGATGTTGCTCCTTTATCTGATCAATATAAGCAGGCGCGTGCTATTGTATTGAAGCAATTGCAACAGGGATTTTTGCCACCTGAGTTATGGGATGAGGTGCATGAGATTGAGCGAAGGCGGCGGCTTCAGCTTTTAAAATATCCTATGTATGTGCGTCGTTTTACTGGTGAAAATGTTGTTGAAACGGTGCAGAAGCTTTTGCATCCGCCTAGGCTTTCCGGCAGGGAGTTATCGCTATCTTTGAATCCATATTTAAGGTCGCCTGATGAATACAGTTTACCAGAAAGGATCGTAGGTAGTATCTGGGAGACATTTACACATTTACCAACACCTTATAATAGGAAATTCTTTTTCCAGTATTCACCGTCAGAGATTTATAAGTATTTCCATTTATATGATCGGGAGTATAAAGCATGGACGCGGCCTATTGAGGATTGGGTTAAGCCACAGGTTAGGACGATGCTTGCTTCACAAGGCGTAATGGAGGGCGCGGCTTCATGGGCTACAGCAGGTTATGCTGTTGGTAGGTTATACGGCGGGCTTATAGGTGCAGTGGCTGGATCCATATATGGGTTGATACCTAAGCCGCCGATGATACCGGAGGATGTGGAGAAGGCGCGCGAGGCTTATTCGTATTATGATAAATTGAAATATGCACGTAACATGCAGTTTTATGTTATGACAGGTAATAGAATATATGAGGAGCGTGCTGAGCGGACCTTATTGGGTGCGAAGAACTTACGTGATTATGTAAGAGCATTACCACGTTTTGAGCGCCCATTTACTGTAGCGTTTATGAACATAACTGATGAGAGTGAAAGAGAAAGGATAAGGCAGATTATATCACCTGAGGCGCGTCGTGCCTTGGATGCAGCATGGGCGAGACGTGAATTGCGGTATAGTGTTGAAGAAGGTGGTTATGAAGAGGTACCGAGAACACCAGCTAATTGGGCTGGTTGGATTTTTGCGATACCTGATGAGGATATTTATGTGAAGGAGCTTGAGCAGCGGGGTGTTGATCCTCTAGATTTTGGTTATGGTTATCATGGTCAGGCAGCTGCTGTACGCCGTCTATCTGAAGATTTTGCTATACCTGATCAAACTGTAGACGTCGTAAATATTATGGATGTACAGGAAACGATAGTAAGGTCATTGCAGGCGCAGGGTATTAATGCTTCTGTATCCATCATGGGATTTGATAATAGTAGAAGAGTTGATGTTGTTATTTATAAATAATGGCAGTTATAAGGAAAAAACATACATATTTGCGTACTTTTACACGCAGGAAGGAGCGGGAGAAGGGCAACCGTTTTGCGAAGTTTGGACTGGGGGTTGCTGCTCTTGTGCCCATTGTTTATTTGGTCAGGGGGCGCGGCTTCGAAAGGCTACATGATTTTCTTAAGACCTTTGCTGAGGCTTCATATAAGAAAGAGGCGCGGGCTTCAGAAGCATCTCTATGGGCATATGGGCCTCTTGATAGGATAAAAAAGGCATTTATGGATAATCCATTTTTATCGGTACTGGGTACTGTTACCAAAAAGGAAGCACAAGGAAGGTCTGTAAGGGAGGTATTGAATAAATTAAAGGATATTGTCGAGCTCTTGCGTGAATATTATTCGGTAGCTGAAATAAGAAAATTATTTAATGAGGATATTATTCCTTATGCTGATAAAGCGTCTAAGCTTATTGTTGAGGAGGAAAAGCAATTAGTATATAAGTATCAGTTAATGTTTGAGCGGGCGCTTAAAATTCTCACGAGGAAGATTAATGAAAAAGGGTGGCTTCCGCGAGACCCATTTCATTTTCGTCTCCTAAGTAAGTATTTACCACATAGCTACAAATTTGGATTGTTTTATGGTACGATGCCGAGTTTTTCGGCGCCTCTATTTGAGATTTCTACAGCTAGTGAGCAGTTTGCACAGATTTTCCAAAGGGAGATAAAGAATCTATCAGAAAGTGAGGTTTTACTTGGTCAACATGTTGAGCAGGTTATAAAAGATTATGTAAAAAAGCATGTAGTTGTAAATCCTGAGTGGGAGCTTGCTGCTAGTGAGGTGTTTAAGCATCTATCAGCTGAGGAGCATTTACAGGTCCGAAATCTTGTTACAAGAATTACAGAGCAGGTAGCTAAGTGGTTGCATCGTCATGCCGGTATTGATGCAACAGATTTGCCTGATGTGCATGTTGTTATAAAGGCGCAGCGTTATTATGATGTTCCTATGCTAGTTGCTCAGCTGTCGGTTGTTGATCTGCGTGGGGTCAAAAGGAGTATAGAGATCAAGCTTGGTGTTCCCCAGAAAAGTGGATTGATGGCAGCTATAGGAAATTATCCAACAGCAAATGTCAGATTTGCTCAAGGTAACAGGGTAAGGTCGATCTTTTCCTTGAAGCTGGAGCGCTTAGGCGAGATGTTTGAGCATGCCTTGAACGATTTATACGAAGGGAAGTCAGAGGATTATGTTACCAGACGCATTCATAGAATCATTGGACGATATGATTTATATGGAACTGGGCGTAATGATAAAGCATTCCAGTTGGTGCATTCCATTGTTGATAAGGACTTTAAGGATTATGCGGCTTATAATGCTAAAAAGAGATTTTTGAAGCGCGCTGCTGAGTTGGTGCTTGGTGTGAGAAAAGGCAAGTATCGGGTGTTTATGGATGCTGAGTGGGTTATGGCTGGTATATCGAGTACTGGGACTCAATATGCAGTGACTGAATCCCGCCGGCGCTTGATATGGAGTTTTGCCATACAAGTTTTTGATGATCTTGGTAATGAGGTTGATAAGTTGGTTGTATTTATAGATCCGAAGACGATAAGCGATGAGTTCTTCATGTCGCAGGTGCGTCGTTTTGGATTATCAAAGGCAGCTGCTGAGGAGGCATTAAAAGCGGTTAGAGGTCGTGTTGCGATGCCTGCTGGATATGTCAGAGTTGATAGTGAGATGGAAGCCAGCCGGCTTATATGCAAGAAAATAAAAGACATAATTAATAAATATGGTAAGGATGATCTACTTGTTATGGGTAAGAACTTCTGGAGCTCAGAGGTTGCATTGTTGGAGCGGGCCTTTAAAGCTGACAGTAATATATTAAATTATATCAAAAGAAAGTTAGTTGATATAGAGGATATATATAGGTTGGTATATGGTGCTAAGGCTATTAACAGGTCATTAAGTGTTGAGGCTATTCTCGATTATGTAAAGGTATCGGATGAAGGATCGAAGCTATTGGGCCGGCTTCTTAATTATGAACCGAGGGTTGAGGTCCAAGCGTTTGCTAATTTAGTTAGGTCGCTACATTTTGGTGAGCAAGATAACAGGATTGCATACATCCTATCAAAAATTGCGGAGAGCATGGTTAATAATGATCCTGAGTTGCGTGAGAGAGTACTAAGGATTTATGATATTGTAGCGAAGTCACAGGGAGCTGTTTTATCATTTACAACGCAGCAGGAGTTCATGCAGCGGGCTTACAATTATGTAAAGGAGCAATTGAAATCTGTTGGTGTTGGTTCGCCTAATGCTGCGCGTAAGTGGCGTTTTGAATATCCGTTTAATCCGGCTGATTGGGTTCCGCTATTTGTTCCCACCTTGGAGAAACAGAGGTATCAGTTAGGCCGCGGCTTACCTTTATCGGAGGCGTCGAAAAGATTGCTTGAAACTCTTAAGAAGGAATATGCTAGGCGCGTATTAGGGTTGGGTGAGGCTGATATCAATTATCTAGGACCGGCGCTTATTTCTATGCCATTTAAGAGATTCCTAGAACAGCAGATGTTATATAATGTCCGTAGTGTATTTACGATACCTGTCTTCTCAACATTTTTCCCATTTGCTGGCGAAGGACATATGTTTATACACAGGAGACTTACTGAGCTATCGACAGTAGTGCAGGAGGTGATTAGTCAGAAAATTCCGATAAGTAGGTTGGAGAATATGGATGCTCGTATGCAGTTGTGGGTGAAGCTTTTTGAATCTGCCATGGAGGCTGTTAAGACATCTCCGAAGTTGGGTGAGTTAATTAAAAGCAAATTTAATAATGATATTGTTAAGTTTTTGAGAGCTGTAGATTTGTCGATTGTTATTGGTAGATATCGTGGATGGATAAAGGATTCTGAGCGGTTGGCTAATGTTTTAGTGCAGTTGTTTCCGGGGTTTCCTATCAAGCGTTTTGTTGGTCATGCTATTGGTAGGAATCTAAGAGGTCTTACTATAAAGCAGTATATGGCACTGCGCCGCGGTGTGAGTGCACCAAAAATAAATTTGGGGGATATATGGAAGGAGATATTTAGCGACAAAGCAGCTGCTCATCCATTATACGACATGTTGAGTAATGATAATATGTTGAAACTTGGATTGATGGATGAGTCTGCTCAGGCAGGTTATGCACAATGTGCATTAATAAGGGAAATCTTTAATAGATTGGTAGAATCGGGGCTTCATCTTACCAACCCAGAGCAGTACATCAAGTATGGTACTTTCGTAATGACGGACCGGCTTCAGCTTGGTGATAAGGTTGTAAAAATTGGTTATAATGGTAAATTGGTTTTTAATAAAATAATTACATCTTATGATCTTACAGGTGTACCTTCATTAGATTTTTCACTTACCTATGAGATAGTTTTGCCAACTCCCTTAAAGTGGGTTACATATTATCAAAAAGGTATGGGGACAGCACAGCGCTGGTCCTTAAGCCAATTTCCATATTATCTTATAGAACCGGCACGTTTTATGGAGCGTGGTGAATTGGGCATCTTTATAGAGACAGAGATGACCCGGCTAAAGGAGGCATTAATTAAAAAATATGGTGTGCGGGAAGCCGCCAATGTTATGTCAAAGATGACAAAGGACCTCAATGATTATATGAATAGAGTGGTTAATTACGCTATTAAGGAGCACGGGCTTCCCATCAAACTTACCAGTCCGTTGTTTATATTCAATCCCAAAATGATGGCAATAGAGGGCAATTATGATTTGTTTAACACATTGACAACAGAACAAAAGGGATTATTGTGGACAGTATTTTTGGAGGGTTTACCTGAGAAGGTGGGAAAGATTGGTGGATATCCAAGCTTGTTTGATTATCTTGAGGCTAAATTCAAGGAGCATGGTATTGTTGTAACTCCCCAAGAAAGGAGGATATTCAGAAGATATGTACAGAAACAATATGCGTTGTATAAGAACAAAAAGATAAGCGAAAAGGAATTTTTTGAAACAGTCTTGCTGAAGGACATAGCTGATGAGAGGATACGAAACTGGTTTAGCAGATTATATTATGGAGATGATAGGGAGCAGCTGGCGCGCTTATTCGATATATATCAGATAAAATTAGGTAAAAGGGTTGTTGAGCTTATTGGTTTGGGCCGTCATAGCCCCTTTGGGTTGGGTGATACGGCTCTAACTAGTACCTACAAAAGTTTTGTTCGTATACCAATGCAGATGTATTGGGATATCCATCGCTGGCCTCATTTAGAGGGTATGGCTCAATTTATTGATGCCTTCCAAGCTCAGAATCTACCTATTTATGAGACACTTCTTAAGATGGCTGATATGCTAAAAATGAGTCAGTCATCTATTGATGAGTTGGTGAAGGCAGGGGGTATCTATGCTGTACCGGTGCGGCGCTTCTTTGACTTTGTGCGCAAACATATGAATCTTCTTAGGTCAATAAGGGAGGATATATATGTACCAGAAAAGATATTAGAGGAGGCTCATGGTGATATGGTTCGTGCTGTCCAAATGATGCTTGATCTGGGTGTATCGTTAACGGATTTTAAGGAGAATGCTATAAAGTTTGAAGGCGCGCAGGTCCGTGCGCAGGTTGCCAAGGAAGTGCAGGATTTCCTCAGACAGATATTTGAGGAGGCGCAAGGGAAGCGCGTTGTTATCGATGTAGGCAGGGCAATGTCTGTTTCCTATAAGAACCTTGAGTCGATGATTGGTCAGAATGATGCTATTATTAGGGATCTTATAAAATATTTAGAGAGAATGGGTTACAACAAGCTGAAGTATATACCATTGGGGACAAGGGAATTTTGGGATCTGTCATTCCACCAGATTGGTAGAGACCAAGTTATTGTTGAGCCTCAGGTTAAGAAGTTGCTGCAATTAATGGCATCGATTGCATCAATTAAGGGTAAGGTGCAAGCAACTGGTGTGCCATCGGCGCAGGTTAAATTTGAAGAGAGAAATGTATTTTATAAGCAGTTTGTTAATTATCTTGGTTCTATAGCTAGTAGCTTTATAGGCCGGCAATCCTTATGGGCACGCACTGCTGTAACACATCTTCCTGGTGTTGAGGGTGTTGGACTTCCGTCCTTCTTGCTTTTTAATAAGTCGCGGCTTCTTGACACAGTTGTATGGGAGCCATTTACGACCTATGTTGATGCTTCTGTTATTGAGAATCTCAGAGGTATGTTGGAAGCCGCCGGCTTCTCCAAGGAATTTATCGATGCTTTTTACAAGGGCAGTCCTAATGTAGCATTTTTAGGTATGCCCGGACGTATGCCATTCCACCCCGGTATGGGATTGATAGGATTTATAAAGAGTTTAACCAAGCAGCAGAAGAAACATGTTTCATCTGTAAGCGATGCCGTTAAAATATATATGGATCCTTTATTGATAACGAAGGTTCTATTAGGTGACTGGGATACAGATAGATTGATGGCGTTACTAACAATGACATCTCCGAAGGGTGCTGAGGATATAACAAGGATATGGAAGTGGGTCTATGGTTTATCAGATCAGGATGTTGCATTTCTTATGTCGTATGGTAAGTTTAGAGCTGGTGACAGGAAGGCTATAGGTGAATTGCAGACATTTTTTACGTCTGTTTTTGAGAAGATGACAAAAGAGCAGAAGGAGGCATATATACAGAGCAAAGAGTTTGAGGATATGCTCCACAAAAGATTATCAGCCATTGTTGCAAGAATGAAGGAAGGATATTTGAGCTGGTTTGGTAAGTCTGAGGCAGAAGAGTTAAGCGAGCGGGTCGAGTTTTTAGTGACAGGTGATGTGACGAAGATACCGACAACGGAGGGTAAGGTTATTTATTTACCGACTATATTAGCGCAGATGCGTGGTTATACGATGAAGATTGAAAAAATGTGGCCATTTATACAGGAGGCCAAGGAAATTGCGAGGAAGGAAGGAATTCCATTCAAGGAGGCATTAGCTAAGCATATGGCTGACATTTTTGCTAATAGGGAGCTTAGGAATGTACTGGGTACATCGATGGCTGGTAAAGCTGATGTGATAAGAACAGGGTATGCATTAGCATTGCAGCATATATATAAATTAAGAGCTGAAGGGCTTTCATATCAGGATATAAGTAAGATCATGGGATTAAGCATTCCAGAAGCATTTGGTCAAGTATTTGATAAATGGATTGCGGCGGGTTCTGAAAGACAGAAGATGATTCTTACATTTGAAAGGGAAATACTCGATAAGGTATTAAAGATGAAGCGTGGTGGTTCTCCAGAGGCGATGGCTGAAGCAATAAATAATCTTGCTAATGAGTTGCTGGAGTATAGTAAGGTTTCATCATCTGTTGCGAAGAAAGGACATGAGTTAATAGATAAATTTGTTGCAGAAATTGATTGGGAGAAGATGGGATTGAAGCCGCGTGATGCTTTATACATGATGGGGTGGTTATTAAGAAACACGCAATGGACTATCCGTAATTCCAGTTATCTTGTTACGAGACAATCGATAAATAGAGGTCTTATTGAAGCATATGCGATGTTTGCATCCCGTTTGCTGAGTCAACCGACGGGTCCTACGGTAAGCCCGACATTGTTAGATGCATTGTCGGGTGAGGTATTAAGGGGCATGGCAAGGGAGCCGAAGCCATTGAATGAATTACTTGGCGAGCAAACAGCAAATATGAGGTTTAGGGAGGCATTGGCGGGCTTCCTTACAAAAACATTTGAGAATTTATCTAAATCAAGAAAACATAGATTGCTATTAGCAGGTGCATTGGCTGGGATAGCGGGATATATATTAAGCGGGCCGAAATTAAGAGGAGATATATTTTCATTTGGTATCGATATAGGCACAGTGCATGGATTGGAGCCGAGCTTCTTTGATGGTAGATGGACATACCCTGAGTTGCCCCGAGGGGAGGATATAAGGGGTTTGGAGAATCCATATCATAAAAGGAAAATTTATATTCTACGTAATATAAGGCGCAGGAACCCTGCATTATTTAATGAGTTAAGGAGGCGCGGTATAATTCAAGAGTGGGAAATGTCGGCGCCTTATGATTACCCACGCAGAGAAAGGAAGGTGATCTATGTATGAAAATTATAGTTAGAGTACCACCAAATGCAGATATTGTTCGTGTTGAAGCGGCAATACGTAATGCTTTGATGGCGTATGATTTAGATGTACGGTCGATACAAGTGGTAACAACAGCTTTCGGACAGGAGGAGTATGCCAGAGGACTCGAAAAAACCGAGGCTTGATTACAGGACAGCTATTATAGGTACTGTTCCTGTGATTGTTACAGATTTTAGAGTTGTTGAGAATTTTTCCTACCAGCAGATACAGACGCTACGTATGGATAATAATGTTATTTACCAGATACCCGGAAGGAATTTGTATGTTATTATTGGATTAGAATTTCCTGATGGTTATTCCATTAATACAGGACTGCGTGAGCTCCATGCCATGATGTTTCTTGCTCCCATTGTACCTATTTATAGTCCGTGGCTTAATGACATGGTTATTGCATCGTTTGATCAATATAGAGGGCTTGCTGAATTAATGGGTGTTAATACAGATGTAAACATTTATGCATTGCGTCGTTTAACGATGAGATCTGTTGAGTCGCCTTATGCTATTGGTGTTGAGATGGAGATTGCTCCTATGGATTTAGATGCGGCGCGGCTTAAACCCCAATTCCTTGTGGATGAAGAGGCAGCGCGGGCTAAATCTGAATTTATAGCGAGGTTGTTTGAGTTATATGAAACGATGAAGAGAAGTGAGGACCCGCTGGCTTATTTGGATGGCTTTACATCTATCTACAATGATTACAAGAGGGCTGTTGCTAATAAGGTTGTCGACTTCCTATGGCAGTCAGAATTATTTAAAAGGTGGATAAGCATAATGTATCCTGAGGGTGATAAGTCACTTTTACCAGTTCAAGGGGTGCGGCTTAAGCGGCAGCTTGGCATATGGCGGCAGACACCGTTTGCTAATATTGTTATTCATTATCTTCATATGGCTGATGATATCGTATCGTTGCGAGATGAAATCCATAAGTATGTTTCAGATGTGGCTAGTAGTACAGCGAAAATGATCCGTGATTATGTAGCTGATTACGAACAAATTCAGCAGGTTGGCGCGCCTCGACGATTTTTTCAAGTATTACAGACATTATATAATAGCATTAAAGGTGGCATACGCACCCGTGTTGATAGTTCATTAATGGGTACTATAGCGTTTGGTAATCAGATAAGAGAGATGTTACTTGAGGTTGCGTTACGCATGGATAATGGGCAGAGGGGTAAGTTTACTAACTATGTGCAAAGGATTCTATCTCTGACGGCGGGGCCTAATCTAGTAGTCCCTGAGATGATGATGGAGGGTGAGTCAGCTATTGTTACCATGTCTGATTTTCTTACTAGATTTTTTGCGGAATTAGGTAAGAAGTTAGATACGGATTCATACAAAATTTTTGTTGATTTATTTGCTGATGTTATGTCTGAACGTATTGCGTATTGGGAGTTGTTTTCAAAGGTGATGAAATATGAGACATTTGATTTTGGTAAGTATCGTGCTACTCCAACCAGATGGGAATATACCGTAACTAATAAATTCGTACCTCTGAGGATTGGTGATGCAGTAGCTCCCTTGTTGCAACATCTTGGTACTGACAGTCCTATATTTAGGGTGCAATATGCATGTGGTGATGGTCTGGCCATAAGGCAGCTAAAACAGTTAAGAGATGATGTTGATAAGGCTGTGCAACAGATAAATGAAATAGGGTCGTATTTCCCTTGGATTACGAGATATATAGAGCCTATAATATTATCCTCAACGGACGGCTTAATTGAATTTCTGGGCATGCAGCATGCGGTTTTAGATTCAGTAAGTATTAATCCGATGGAAGAAGCCGCGATGGTTGCTGAGGCTACATGTACATTTGTTGCCTCTGATATAACGATTTTTGATTACGAGCAGTTTGAGTTTGCCGATACTGTTGGTGCCAATAATTTATCATGTCTATTATTATTCTATGCATTGCGTAAATGGTACCAGGAAATTTTTGGCAAAGACCTTCCTCCGAGTGGTACTGTTGCAGAGACGGTGCAGCCATTAAAGGAAGGTGAAGATATTTCGAAGCTAAGGATTCCGTTTAAATTGTTTGATGTTATGGATTCACAGAATGTAACGAAGCGTGCATTTCAGTATGCGATGACATTATCCAAAGCTGAGAATCAGAATTATTATAACTTCACTATCTATAATTCAGATAAAAAGGCTGTATATGCATTAAATGAGGGTGTGGTTACTAACGTAACTAATAATCTGGTTGATGGTTATATAGTTCGTGTGAAAAACGGTGATTTTGTAACGGAGTATAGGAATCTGGGGAAATTGGCAGAGGATATTAAGCCGGGCGAAAAGGTGTTGGGTGGACAATATTTAGGGGAGGCGCGCTTCTTTGCTAGTGGAACATATCCAACCGAAGTACAGGAAAAAGAAGTTAAAATGCTACCTAACCTATTAGGATTAGGGGTGCCTGAGGTTGTTCAAGAATACAAGAAGAAAGTAAAAACATCTGGTCCTGCGCCTTATGGGGTGTTTGTATTATTTATGTATAAAAATATTCCATTGGACCTAGAAATTTATAAAGGTAAGGAGGTTTTTGAAAAAGCAGCTAATATATCTGCGCCCACAGATATATATGCATATTTTTGGACCCATACTAAGGATGATAAAATAACATGGGCTGGGCATACCTATGATGTGAAAAATAATCCTTATGTCCAAGGATATGTAAATAGTGTCTTAGGTGGGATACCTATTTTAGAATCAATTTCGAATCGTGTTTTTGATGAGAAGACATTTTTTGATGTCCTTATTCGATTACTGATGGAGAAATGTATGACATGTGTATCGTCATTTGATATTGCTGGCTTGGAGCAGAAGCTTGCAAATGAATTGGGTATGGAGCCGGCTTCTGCAACTGATAAAGCTGTTCCAACACAGGAGGAATATGTGCCCGTTCTTGGCCGTCCATACTTTACCCACCCATCATTGGAAGAGATGAAACTACCAGAGCCACAATTACCTCCTAAGGTAACTCCGGCACCAGAGGAAGGAAAAATGGAAGTACCTGAGGAGAAAGTAGAGAAACCGCAGCTTTCTGCACCAAAAGAATTACCTGAGGAGGCCCCGCCAGTAGAGGTGCCGCCTAGTGAACCACCAATGATAGAAGAAGGTGAAAAAGAGGAGGGTGATCTTTTAAATAGACTCATAGCACGTTACATGGCGCTTGTATCGCAAGATATGAAATATTTACAGCAGTTACCACCTACCCCTATAGTTGATATGGAAGCGGTGCCTACTGATGATGAACTTATACATAGGAAAAATAGTGGTTTATGGGAGCATTTAAAGCAGCATTACACAGAGTTTGTAAAATTGGAAGCTGTATTGTCACAGAAATTTGGTGATGAATTCTTTAAGGATTTTGATGAACGGGTAAAAGCTGAGCGTGAGGAATTACGGAAACTAGAAGGTGGTGGATTATACCGTTGGGTTGTTGCAGATCGCTACCGTGAAATAATTAATGATGAATATGTGACATATGGTATACCGTGGCAAAGTTTGAAGGATCAGGCACCCTTTGATGAATTGTTGCCATTGGTAAAACAGAGACATGCTGTTGTTGTCAGTCTTATGAGGAATTTGTTTGAACTAGGAAAGAATTCTTCTGAGCATGATTTCTGGGCCGCGGCTTCTTCAAGATTTGAAAATAGGCTGTCCTTCTTTAACAATGGTCTTGATCAGATCGCTGCTGAATACGGTGATAATTCAATGGAGATAATTGAATTTTATGATAATGCTTTGGTGAAGGAGCAGGATTATTTATCAGCTCTCGAAGAGGCTTATGAGAGTCAGTTGGTTAGGGAGGAAAAGAAAGAATCTATAGAGAAAAAGGATATGCCATCCAGTACTATACCACCAGCTGGTACTCCAAATCGTCTGCCTGAGTTAGAAGCAAAATATAAGGAGATCATAGGATATGAACGAGATCTATTAGAAGCGGCACAGGATTTAAAAGATCCTTATTGGAAGAATGCATTGGAGGAGTTTAACAAGCGTGTGGCTAATTATGAGGGAGATATTAAGGAGGCCGCGGGCCCAGATTTAGAAAAAATTTATGAGAATGCTATAGCTTATGAGACAATGATGCTTGATAATTATAAGACCAAATATCAGAAGCAGAGGGCTATTGGGGATTATACGAAGCCGCCAATGCCCCAGCATGTGGCGCCGGTAACAGTGCCAAAAGCAAAAGTAGTACCACCTCCTAAGGAGATGATTATTGTTCCGGATGATGAGATTGAAATGTGGCGTGATTTGTTAGATTTTGTGGCTGATCATTGGATCGGTTCTAGTAAGTTTAGGGATATTGATTTAACAGAAAAGATAGATGCTACTGATATAGACCATTCTTTCCAGAGTATAAAATCGGCGTTACGCGAGGCTTGGAATCGTTATAGTGAGATAGATCTGAGAGCTATTGCTGTGCATGTAACTGATAGCCATCCAGCTAGTGATAGCTATCTGGTAGGATCATCATTGTGTAGGCCATTTCTTATAGAGGGTCAAGAGGAAAAGACAAATCGTAAAGAGGGAGGTGCATATACAATTTATCATATAATGATTGGTAATGGGTTTAGTAGAAATATTGATCATGAGATAATAGGTTATGATACGCATTATGATGGCAGGATAATGACAAGTCGACCATTAACCCAAAAAGCATATCATGTAGGTGGATTGAATCATCTTGCTGTTGCGGTTGCATGGGTAGGTGCTACATTTGCGGATATAAGAAGCCCTAATGTACAATCTTTTGCAACAGTTTGGGGAATACAAACAGTTACACCATATGCTTTTATATCATTTTGGGATAATGTTATCGAACCAGCTTTACATTCATTGGAAACACCAACATATGATACATTGAGGGAAAGAGCATTTGATGTATTAAGTGATTCTGGATGGATTGATAGTAACTTCTTCACTAATAAGAAAACAAAGGGAGTTGTACCTTTTACAGAGAAATTCTATGAAGTTGCACCTGTATATGATTTTACTTATTATTTAAAAAATGAGTTAGAGGTTGCATGGCCTGGGTATGGGGAATTGCTTTCACCTGGCAAAATGTCTGCTAAAGGTTGTGCGTGGAAGCGTGGTGTCAGAGAGGCAGGGGTATATGTAGAAAAACATGCAGGGAAATGGCGGCTTGGCACTATATATGGTATGAGTAGAATGGCTTGGGATAGATTAGTAAAGACAGTAGGTATTCTCAATATGTTATTTAGACAGGCATTAGGTAAGGATATTATTATAGCGGGTCATTCGGAATTATATGGATTTATACCCTCATCATTGGGGCAAAAAGGTAAGGTTTGTCCAGGATTTAATTTACGTGGTAATCGTAGAGGCAATAATGACTTATTATCAGATATAAAATATGCGAAGGCATATTTACCAGATTTGGGTTATGAGTTATGGCTATCACCAACCGCAGAGAAATATTGGGAGAAATATTTTAAAGCTGTTATTAAGGCTATAGGAGAATCATAATGCCAGAGGATAGAACAAATATTATCTCCGATCCAAGCTCTAAGCCTACTGGAGATGGGAAGACTAAAGATAAGGGTTATGGGATGTTGCCTCTAACAGCTAATTTGTTTTTAGATGATATGCTTCAATTTACGAATGAAGCATTTCCTCTTGCATCTGCGATGTCTATATTGAGTGGTGATTATCATTTTATTGTGCGTAATTGGACGACGGCTTACCCAGATAGGTATATACCTGACAGGATTTTAAATAAGAGGGGGTCGACGCCTCTATTCTACTATGATAGTGATATAGGAATTAACAATAAAGTTATACGTGCTCTTGTTAATGAGACTCGGTATCAGGCTAATATGATTCTTAATCAGTTGGCGGCGTTTACTAATATGCCGGAGGATCTTATTGAATCTATTAAGCAACAATTAAAGAAATTTTATGGACCTGAGGCCGCCAATAAGTTTGAAAATGAAATTAAAAAACATACTTACGGGAAGAAGTTAGATTTAAAGGAATACAGGAAATTTCTTGAACAATTTAAAGAGCTTTATTTAGATGATTCGCGGCTTCAGTACTTGCTTGACTCATCGGATAAGCAGACAAGCAAGTTGTTAGGTGGCTTGGATGCGCGGCTTGGTCTATTATCATGGTTAAATGTCCGCAATTACGCGCGCTTATACATTAAGCTTTTGGAGCTCAAGGAGATATTGGAGCAGATTGGAAAGGGAGAGGGAGCCGTGCCTCCTGATGCTGATGCGCTTAATCTTATAAAGGCGATGATAATAGCTAAGTACAAGGTTGATAATCCCAAGGCATCAGAAGCAGATATTTCAGCTAAGGCTGCTGAGATAGATGCTGCTTTTGGTGATGAAGCAAAGTTAGCACAAGTGTTGACAAAATATGGTAAGGAGCTCGCTGACATATATAGTTCATATGATAAATTAAGTAAGTTTGTCGATAAGCTTATTAATGTTTGGACAAATGATCCATTTTTTAGCGGGTTGTTATCGGCGTATAGGGCAGAGAATAGAAGTATTACTGAAATTTTATGGTTGGCAAGGGATATTGCCCATGTTGATGCCGTGTTTGCGGCTAAAAATGTAGAAGATGCTGTGAATACCTATTTCCAGCATTCCCTTATGGTGGGTCCTAAAGAATTTGAAACACAGTTAGATATTTTGTACCGCATTCTGGTTACATATCCTCTAGAGGTTGCCTATAAAGTGAACCGAATTTATCCAACATTCAGGATTTTCCTTGTTCATCCGGGTACGGGGCTTATTTACTCATTCAGAGACTTTTATTCACCAAAGGCTGTTGAGAGTATTGATATTTATAGAGACAAGTTAGGCACGGCAGATGTATGTCGTATAACGGTTTCCAATCGGGGTGGTCAGTTTGTAACAGATCTCCCAGCATTTCTTGAGCCACATGATATTATTGATGCAGGGGGTGCAAGGACACCTCTTATGTTGAAGCCCGGCATGTATCTTATTGTAAAATTAGGTTATGCTAATTTGGAGAATGATCTTAGGACTAGGTTTATAGGGCGCATAACAGATGTACAAATGCAGGAAGGGCGCATTGTTGTTATGGCACAAGGTCTTGGTACTCAGTTGTTGATGGTACCCGGGCAGGATGAGGATCATAAGGGTGAGATTAAAGTCAAAGATGGCGGAATATTAAGGTTATTGGGGTTTGGTTCTATTATAAGTAGTTATGGGGCGCTTATTGCTCATTTATTATTGCAGACGCGCGGGCTTGGTGATCTAGGTCGCCGTGTGAGTTTATTCCGTAGGTGGGAGCTAGGGTATCGTGGAGGTATATATAAGACACATCGCGGGCCTATCATGTTTAGTTTGTCCAATGCATTAAATAGACTTCTTCATAATACGGCGCATCTTTTACCGTTTTTTGCTAAAAAAATAGTAGGTGTTTTTAAACATTCACCATTATATCATTTTCTGCCTGCGAAAACGCGTGAGAATATAGATAAAATGATTGATGCCTTGCCTTTATTGCCAACTATAATGGATGCATACCGTCATTATCGAGATGTAACACATAATATTGGTGCGCTTATGGAGAATATTTATATTGATGCTGGTGTTGGTGGGGCTAGTACATATACAGGCGCGGGTAAGTTTGCGTGGGATATATGGGCTCAATACTTGAGAAGTATATTTGGTGGTATTGGACGTGGGCGTTCAGCTAAAGACATTCAATCGCAGCAGAGACCTATTAATAGTGAGGTGGTTCCATGGGGTATTGAGTACTATACTCGTGCAAAGTCCCTATATGATTGCTTGAAGGAAGTAGCATGGTTCTTCCCCGGATATATTTTATATACACCGTTTTATAATGAGGATTTTGTGTATAGTGCGCGGGCCACTATATTTATAGGTCAGAAGACATTTTATTACAGATACAGAGATGATTTATATTCAAGGGTTGAGGATGGTCCTGTTATCAAGAAAGCATTATTGGAAATCATTGATGATGCGATACAGAATATAGGTAAATTAAAGAAAGTTGACTGGGTTTATCGTTATGGGCAATTGTTTTATCTATTTCCTGATATAAATTCCATCTTGGGCAAGTACAGCTCTTCACGTATGAGGTCATTGCCGACAACACAGCCAGGGAAACTTCCCGGTTATTTAGATCTAGTTTCTGGCGGTCGTGCACATGCTGTTCCACAAACGGTAACAGAAAGTAAAGGTGATATAACCGGGGAGGAGTTTAGGGTTCAATTGCAGGATCTTAGGACTCTTATCGAAACAGAGGGTGAATCATTACATAAAACGGAGAAGAACATCTTCCACTTAAAGTTCTTGTTTAGACCTGAAAATTATTCTCCCGATGTTTATAACTATGTATTATCGATGAAGCCGGAGGTTGCGTTGCATATGGTATCAGCGCGCCCGCTTCAAAAAACCCACTTTATTAATAGTGAAGAGGATATTATAGCCAACAATCTTGCCGCCAATGCAACTGATATGCATAATGCGGTGGCTTATTATTTCCCCCACGATCCATTTATGTGGGCTCCGGGGATAGCAGTGCCGGGGCCTGATGAAAATAAATTTGATAACTTCTTTATGTATGTGTTGGATGATTCGATTCCTGATGATATATTAACACCTGTTGAATTTTATGAGCCGAATTCCGATCCCAATGTATGGTTTGACTGGCGTCGCAGTTTGGCATTCAAGAAGCGTGTAAAGAAAAAAATTCTGGAGCCAAAGGATCTATTAGAAGCATTCCAATTTTTGCCGGCTTACATGATGCAGCCGCTTAACAAACTTATGGAAGAGATTGCTAAGATGTATGCGGGTGAAGTCATTATTGTTGGTATGCCCACAATCGATCCGTGGGATATAGTTTACATGATGGATCTAACTAATGATATGGTTGGTTTACTAGAAGTAGAAGGGGTTACTGAGCATTTTAGTGTTGAGACTGGTTATGTTACCGTCATACATCCATCACTTTATACTACTATTGATATGCTTGATAAGTATAGGGCGAGTGTATTGCATCGTGTGTTTCATACAGTTTATGCGTCGACATTAAAAGGTGCTATTTTAAAGGCGGTATTGACGGCTTTTGGATTAGCCATATTTGGACCATTCATAGGTGCGGCGGCCGCCTTCATAGGTATATCAGCTGGTTGGTTGCTGATACCATTAATCATATATAAAGTAACCACAGGTGTTTATAAGACTTTGAAGGAACATACAAGTCTGATGGTATTTAATGCAGCTAGGGTTATGTTAAGGAATGCTTTATCATTTATACCTGTATGGTATAAGGGATTCCCATATGTGGCAGGGATACAGGGTTACAGAAGAGATACCATAGAGGTTATGATGTTGGATAAGTATCGTAATAATCCTGTGATACGGACGTTCATTGGCATAGATCCGTATCGGCTGTGGTATAATCAGGGGAAAATAGATAATTGGTATATATTTGGGACATTCTTTAAGTCTTTAATTGGATTTTATCCATTCTGATGGTTGTCGATTATGTAAATAAGTTAGAGTTTTATGATGCTGATCGGATGCTCGGGCTCTTTAGGGTAAGGCAAGGGCTTTATGTTGGTTATGTGATCAATTTACGCCTTGGTCAAAAGTTTGATGATGCTGATTTATTTTTATGGTTTCATTCGGAGAATCCCAGTCCTTATGATGGTAATAAACCTGTTGATGAGACAGATCATTTAGATCCCCCTCATTACATAAGTTTACTTTTACCTGTTTTTACTCATGGTATAAAGGGGACGACTGTTTCACCATTAGAGGCATCGATTGTTAGTGCGCCTTCTGCATATGGTTCAAAGGATAGTGCATCAGTAACGGATGGTGAGGGCCACGGCTTATTCGTAAGTAATAATACAGTAACAATCAATGCAGAAGATGCTGGCATTACACTTGGGCGTGACGGTATTTATATAAAAGGTAGAGTATTGTTTGAGGAGCCATCCAATACTTATGGATGGTTCAGGAAAAACCCTATGGCAATAATACCTTCTACTGTTGTTACTCCGTTTCCTGATTTATCGATTGATGTTGAGATGTTAAGCAAGCTAATACCGGGCTTATAATGGTGGATTTGCACATAAATCATTTAGGATTGCTCGGTGATGATGTTTTTATCGATACTGATAAGAACGAGTATCTTGCTGATTTTATCGCATTTTTGTTGCGCACTACTCCCGGAAGTATTGATATTTATCCAGAGCTGGGTGTAGGTGTTTATGATATGATCGGTGAATTCTGGTCCAAGGAGAAGAAAAAGCACATTACATTGGCTATAAAAAGGAAGCTTAATGATCTGCCTCAGATAGGAAACAGAGTCGCTCGTATTACTGTGTCAAGGGTTGTGGAAAAGGGTGATACCTATTTATTCATTGGTATAACGCTTATTACTGGCGAACGATATTTTTACACATTAGTTATGAATGAACATGGATTAAGGTTATCGAAAGGGGGTAGGGATGAGGTGTATGATGAATATGTAGAAATGTTGGCAAAGGTAGAGTTTAAGGATGAAGATTTCAATAGCATTATGGAGCTATTATGATTACCAAAACGGCAATCAAAAATATATTAGCTGATGCTGGCTTTGACACAACAGATGGTTCACATCTGGATAGGCTGGTTGATGCTATGTATGATGTTACGCAGCAGCTGTTTTCTTCATGGGATATAAATCTTGATGCTTTTAATGTTGATGCTCTTTCTGGTGGTGATCTTGATCGAGTTGGTGATTTCTTTGGTATAACACGGTTACCTGCATTGAGAGCAAGTGATCCATTGGGTGTGATTTTAAAGGTAACCAATGAAACTGATGATCCTATTACATTGCCAACGGGGGTATTAGTTAGGTCAGCTGATTGTAATTATGTTTTAACAAATGAAGCCGCCATTACCATCGAACCACATGATTCAGTATTTGTTCCATTTGAGGCATTAATTGAGGGGACAGTAGGTAATGCTGCTGTTGGTGAGGTTAACAGCATTGATTATGTAGGTTTATCCGTAACTAATGTATTACCTATTTTGACTGGTCGTGATGAAGAACCTGATGATTCATACCGTTATCGTCTATCGTTAGTGCGTCATATGCGCATGGGTGTTACTGCTACGGCATTAGAGGCGCTTGCATATACATTTCCATATGTAGCTAATGCTAGTGTTGATACAGTAGGCGCGGGCTTAATAACCGTTTTTGTTGAACCAGTTATAGGTTATTATGACCCAGCATTGTCCTATTATGTTAAACTATATTTGCAGCGTTTTACGGCAGCTGGCGATTTATTAACGGTTCTTATGCCATCTGTAAAGGTTGTTGAATTAGATATAGCATACAAATCACGGACTGATTATACTGCAGAAATCTATAACATTGTTGTTGATTATTTATTGAATCAAACATGGTCATTTTCAATTACTGAGATAATAGAAAGAATTTATGATTCCGTCGGGCCTATTGATCTATATATAAGGTCTTGTTATGTTGGTGATTTGGATCTTAAGACAATGACTGTTTACAACAGGATACCTATTATTGATGAGTATTTACCTGAACGACGGGAGGAACCTGAGGTGCCTGTTTTCTCATCTGTGCGGTTTTATACCAATTCAGATTTTATTAAGATAACTAGATTATGAGAGCTGTAATTTCTAAGTATAGAGGTTTAGTATCTGATAGCGTAATGCGCAGAGCATTTCCGCCGTGGGTATATGTCGAACCTGGCGGGCCTCTCTACACGCTTATTGGTACACTATTATCCCTTGCTGAGTCATATGCAAGATATGCTCGCTATTTACGTCGTAATGATCCATTAAAATCATCATTGCAAGATTTAGTTAATTTGTATTATAAAGCAGTACCTGAAAAGCCTGAATTCTGTAATGTTCGTGTTGGTGACAATGTATTTAAGATAGCTGTTACGGATGACCACATAGAATTTCTGGGAGCTGATGTAGGATATATTGCACCTGTGGGTGTAATAAGGGTACCGGAAGGGGTACAAGATTTTATTATTTACAGAAAGGATATGGAGCTTTACCTTGATGTTGTGACATCAAGTGAGCATTATTCGACTAAGTATCCCTTTGAGGTATTTAAGAAAATGTCTCCGTTTATAGCGGGGACTGTGGTGAAGCGCGGGCTTATCATCACTCCTAAATACACAACCTATACCAAACTTGATACCTTTGAGGAATCAAAGTCCGATCCTTATTTTACTATCACAAAGAAGATTAAAGTTATTGACCCGTTTCATAAAAGAGATGGAATTTCATTATCATGGGTTCTTAATGATGGTGAGGTTATAGAGCATAATTTAGTTGACCCAGCAACATATGAAGCCGCGCCGCTTACTGTTTCTAACTTTATGTTTCCTTATACAGATGACATTACTCCTTACAAGTTCCGCATTGAATTTGATAATGGTATAGTCCAGTTGTATAATCCTGTTTCACCGTTTTATATAATTTATGAATATGGATCACCAACACCATATATATCGTTTAATCAGTCATATGATTACATCCAAGAGGAAATGGTAACAGATTATCCTGATGAGGTTATTTCTGATGGTACTACGGGGGATATGCATCTTGAGGGAAATCATATGGTTGTTGATGTTACATTGAATAATATGGTATCGAGTTGTGATCTCTTAGTAGCGCGGCTTATTTCCCATGCTTATCTGGGTGACCCCGATGGAATAGAACCAAATGAATCTGATGATGAAGGTCACTATTATAAATTTACTTTCAATCCAGAGCCTTCCGATCCTTATGAATATGGTAATGGGGAAAACGATAGAGGCCTATTATTTGAGGTTATTTTACAGCGTGCAGAAGCAAGAGTTGATCTGCATGATGCATCGATGACTGATGTAGTTACGTTTCCTGCTGGTACTGATTTAAAGGATTATTTTACGGTCTCACATGAAGGGTTAGCTATATCCATAAAGCCTAACGGGGCACTACTTGAGACAGCTGAGTATGGAACCAGCGACTTTAAGTTTGCATTTACATTTAAGTATGTATTAATATATACAGTAGAAGGTAGTGTGCCGACTGTGGGGCGCTTGCAGTACCTTGATGAGGTTATAAATTGGGAGGATCCTAATGCATGGGTGATTGGTCCTATGACAGCATATATTGATCATGTTCCTGAGGGTTATGGCGAGCGCTTCATTTTCACTGGTGGGTTAACGGACTATAAGGTTGTATTGCAAGCGGATGTGCATGAGTATGATCCATCGCATCCCGATATACCTGGACCTGTATTATATGCGAGTGGTACTGATATAACAGACCTTGTTGAACTGGAGGTATGCGAGGATTATATGCGGTTTGTGCCCAAGATAGAGTTATCATTTAATGGTTTTGAATTCCGAAACTTAAGTGCAACAGTACCACCTATAAGGGTGCAGGGTACATTGCGTATTGAAACTTTGAACTTTTATACACTTACACCAACTCCAGAGAACACAGTATACATGTCATTATCATTATATCCATTTGCAGACAGGACAAAGAATGCGATTTTAAGTAAATATAGTAGATTTACATCGAATGTAAAGATTACGAGTGTAAGGGTTTATAACTTTCTTGAATATATTGATAATGTTCTTATTGAGGACGATATTACAGTTCAGGCATTGGGGCCGGTGCGGGCTTATGTGTTAAAGGCATATCCGACGCGCCTGTTTTTATATTACATGGGGACCAATGATGTAGAATATAGAGATTTTGATAGTAGCATTCGTAGTATTACCCACTTTGATGGATATATTTTTATTGCACTTGATGATGGTATTTATGCATATGATTTATATGCTGCTGAGGTAACAAAACTGAGTGATGTTGTGGCTGATAGGATACGTATCGGTCCTGATAACAAGTTATATATTCTTAAGGGTTCAAGAATCACAGTATGTGAGTTAGTAAGAAATAGAGCTTTTTATAATGGTGCAGAGATAGTATCATTTTATTCTATTGTAGAATAATATGAGAAGTGCTGGTTATTTAAATATAGCGGCTTATTTTGATGCGGTACCAAATAGGGAGCTACAACAAGCAGAGATATCATACTTGTGGAGGCGTATTGGTGGTGCGCCTCTGACGCTTCATTATATGTCGCTGAATCGCATATTGATGGCGTTCTTGATGAAGGATTTTGATGTTATTAATTACCGTTTTCCATTTAGAGTTGATAGATTATCATTATTTGCTTATAGGAAAAGGGGTAAAGATTGGAAATATAAAGTATATGAGGATATTGAAGCCGCCGCCTCCCTTATAGATAAATATGAAGAGGGCGATGACTATCCATTCTTTCCCGTAAGGACCGAAAATTCATACATGATTGTACCTTATCCGGGGTATGAGATCCTTTATATTGGTGATAATGGTCAAGAACTTTTTGAAGCGCCAGCTCCATCGACAGATAGATTGGTTTATTCAGCATTGTATTGGGCCTTGTTATATGCTGATGATTATGGGTATTTACCTAAATCAATTGAGGAGCATATTATTAATTGTTTGTTAAAGAGACCAACGACGATGGCGGGCTTCGAACCTTATGCTTATGACGTGGCTGAATATGATGTTAATATGGGTTCCTATCCTCTTATGACTGGAGCCCGTGTTGCGTATCCTGATAAGGATTTTAATATTGATACATCTAAGCCGGCGCCCGGCTTATGCTTCGGTCTGGAGGTGGATGACATAGAGGTTGATGCTGAGGATTATCGTTTTGTTATGACTGACGGCGGCTTCATCATAGGCGGCCGCTTCCTACACACAGGATTATATGATGTTTATGTTTATGATATTTCTAAATATGAATGGGACGACGGAGAAGGTACATGGATACCAGTCGGGCCATATGAAGAGCCGATAGATCTGAAATTATCAGTCCCTCTTTCATTTCCTCACCTTATTTTTGCTTTTGAGAAACCATATATGTTTTCTCACCACTATGTTCGTATTGATCCGGCGCCCGGTGATAGCTTTGAAGTGCCATTTATGGATCCTCCGTTGCCTTATTCGTTGGAGGGGGCTTATACGCCTTATTCCGGATCATATCACGATGCCATGTACGGTAATCCAACCGTTTTAGATGAGCATCTTTTGAAGTGTGTCGATCCGGATCATCCTGAGCGTTACAGTTATTCGATCCTTGATGTAGATCTTATTAGGATTCATCATTGTGGATACAGGACATACATTTATATATTTATTCTGCGGCATGATGAGCTACAAAAGTTAAATAAAAGCGTTGATAGTGTTAAATATGATGTTTTGGATGGATTAACATTAGGGGTTGTTGGTATTGATGATGACTTTTCAGATACTACCATAGAGATTAAAGGTAATCCTGATCCGTTATATTTATCGTCTAGTTATGAGTGGTTGACATTAAAGGTAAAGAAGGATGGTGTGTTTTTAGATGCTGTTGTTGTTAAAGCATATGATGATTCAGATAGCCGTATTGTAATGCATCATGCCAATCTTGCTCCTGATTACGGTGCATCTGATGTCTATCCTATTATGACAACATGGTTTGGGTATGCTTTAGTAGGTGTTGAGGATAGTTCACGTATTGATCATTTTGTGGTTGAAAAGATTTAAATTTTATGTATAATAATATTGGAGGGTTAACATGGGTTTCTCAATAATACCATCGGATCATTATATAAAGCCCGGTCGGATAACAGCGGCAGATATTAACCGGGCGTTTGATGATATAAATAATAGGCTTGGTGGCTCAAATTATGTTTTGCCGCTCCTTGTTGCAGATACCAATATTATTTATCTTTCGCGTATTAGTGAATGGGGTCCTGATGATGTTGAGGTGCATGTAAGGGATGTCACACCTTATTCTGTTGATCCAGCAACAAGAACAGGTACACTTAAGATATTACCAAGCATCCCTACCGGTAGTTGTGTAAAGGATACCTCCACATGGGAGGTTACTATTGAAGGTACAACGATCGGATCCGGGACATTCGATGGAGCAACACATGAGTTTAGTGGTATAGCTTTATATGGTAAGACAATAACAGTACATTTTCATTTTGATTTTGATGATACAGTTGGATTTTTAGACGTAAGGGAGAAGGTTTTATTTAATTTCCAGCTTGCTGTAGAAGCGTTGACTGATGCTACTGATAAGCCTTGGAGTTATTATACAATTGTTGGACGTGCCGAACCGCTGCCTTCATTTGCGTCTTCATATCCCCATGTGCTTGTCAGATTTGATTCGAGGGTTGTTGAGACAGATGCTACAGGAACGGCTATGGTTACCGGTACTGTATATTTTTCATGGGGTAGTGATACGACAGGTACACATTGGGAAATTTATAAGGTTATTGATGGCGCAGAGACACTAATATCATCGGGAACTGATGCCATATCAGAAAAAGATTTTAGTTTTAATGTTACTCTTACGGATGAGCGGGAGAAGGAGGTTATTTTAAAGGTTATTCTTGGTAATAGTACATTCCCTAATGTGACCTTTACTGATAAGTGTTGGGTGATAACTGATGTATCTGATGCCTTACCTTTAATTGAACAGATACCTTCATGTGTTGTTATGCCTCCATTGTGGGAATCATTCTATACTGTCGGTTCAAATACTTATGTCTATACATTCTATCTAACTACATCAGCTACCCATTGGGTTGGTATCGATGATGATAAGCGCGCGCTTAAATTAAATATAGAAAACGACGATTACGAAATCAAGAAGACTGATGGTACATGGGCAACAATTGCTGATGCCGTTGAGAAGGTAATAGCTATTGCACATACGCGTAATACAAGTGGTGGCGAGAGTGTTTATGTATATGATCCTTATACATTAGATAGCTATATTTATGCGGGTGATGGTACCATACCTTCTGGGGAAACTCTACTATATGTTGATTTCCTTGTAATGTTATCGAAGCAATATGATTACAGTTATATCAAATCACCCGGTGGTACTTATACTTATAACGATAGCCCTATAGAATTTTTATATACAATCGCTGAGCATGATACCAGCTTCATGGTTATTGGTAGTAGATCGCATACAACACATGTTCATTATTATCCCATTTTATCATCTTGTATTGCATTTTTCGATCCTACTAATGTGAGTATGGAAAGTGGTAGTGCCGCCAGTACCCTTAGGGCTATTATTCTAAATGCTCCACTACAAGAAGCTGATCTTGTGCGATATGGGTTTATTAGTGGATCTGCATCACCAACATCGAAAATTGAGTATCAATATGTTATATCATGTTTGGAGGCTCCTGCAGGGGTTACTGTTGAAATATATGATGATAGTGATGATAATTGGCACCCTATTACATCAAGTAGTTATACTATTAGTATAGGCGAACTTGATGCCGTGCCGGCTTATTATAGTTTTCCTGTACGAGTTATTGGTAGTGCTACGGCTAATATTCTGTTCAATGTTGAATTAGTTGCAAAGTATCATGATGCATCAGGTACCGAATCGACTGTGCTAATAGAGCGCAGGCATATTGCATTGGCTACATTTTTGTCTGGAGGCGCGGCGGCTTATGCAACCTCCCTTTCGTTACCCCGTACCAATTTTATGGTCTATGTTGGTGGGTATGGTATGGGCATACCAACAATTTCGAAACCAGATATTAGTGATGTCTATTTAGATAGTAGTACTCATTTATATTATCTTGGGTTAATTGCGCGGGAACCATTGAAGATCATTTATGGAGATACCACAGGAGATATTGTAGGAGGCGAATCGAGGCTTGGTGGCGTAACACTGGAGGACATGTCGGCATCTATGCTTGGGTATCGTCTTGATACAGATATCCTGTTACCAGCAGGGGTATTAAAGAGTGAGATCTATGTTGCTTATGACCCATCATCAAAGCATATAATAATAAGTAGTGAGTTTACAGGTGGTTGCATTCCAATAGGTGTACTAATAATCGAGCGTTATGCTGAAAATCTGTATCCATCATTGAAATTCATTCCCTATGTACATACATATGTATATGAGGCAACACGTGGTTTAGAGGTCGGCCGCTTCGGTTTAGTAGATAAGGTTGGAGTAGATAGTCCTGTTATTGTTGCGACGACGCATTTTGAGAATGCTGATGATTTGACAAACTTGCTTGCGCTTATGAATACTGGTGACAGTTGTTTGCTTATTGGTGAGAATTATGCGAGTAGCGATTCCTTAAGATTCCCTTATGTAATGGGTGTAAGGAAACTTGCTGAAGATAAGGTGAAGCTTACGATGCTTACTGATGTGGGTATGGCAACTGTTTTAATGGAGAGTGCAAGCAGATATGTCTATCCAGTTCTTGATGTCTTTAGAATTTATTATGTAGATGCTAGCGGTAATTTTAGTGCCACGCCGCCACCTCCGACAGCGGTCTATCATGCTGTAGGCCCTCCAGGGAGTATAATTAGTACCAGTGTGCTGGGAGATGATGCAAAGATTTTTGAGAATATTGGCAATCAACTTATTATTCTAGTAGAGCCATACATTTATGTTGATAAAACATTACTTCCTGATCCCAGTGTTAATATAGTAGGCATGCAAGTTGTTGGTGGTGGTCAATATATGGGAGGATTCTTAATGCTTTCCCATTATATATTATTGACGGATGATCATGGGAGTGGTTATTTCCTGTCAGTACCAGCGAGGATAATAGTATTTGGCTCTATGTATCATGCCCTTGGTGGTTGGGGTGCACCGAGTACACCTGGTAGTCCATTTACACCGACAGCACATGATTAATGTATAAGTATGTTGACATAGAGGAAGCCGGCAGCAATGTTATCCCTTTGTTTACGATGCATGGGCATACTATGCCGTGGGTTGTGCATAATGTATTTGCTAGTGAAGAGGGCTATGCTGCAACGGGTTATTACCTCCATCCATTTGATGTCAGTGGTATTAAATATTACTTTTATCATGAGCTTCCATCGGTGCCATCTACATTGAATGTTTATAGAATTGATGGGGTGCCATTGATTGAACATGTTGATTATGATTTAGTTGGTAATAGAGTTTATCTTGATTGGTATTGGAGGTATGAGTCTATTATTATTGAAGCCGATGGTGTGAAGTTAGCTGCTGATTGGATACCATATGAATTGTCAACAGATCCGGTGGCTGATGCTAAGCGACATCATTTTCTTGTTCCTGTTGGAGATATAATCGAATTTGACGGTTCGGAAGCGGGGCTTCACTATTATTATCCGCGTCTTATCCCTAGGAAGGTTTCGATGCCGCCTGTTTATTATGACAGGTTTGATTTAGTCTGGACGCCGCCTTCTGATACCACATTATATGTTAAAGCGAAGCGGAAGAGATTTATAATTTATCAAACGGTGCCATATGTGACGCTAGATTTGGCACACTATTATACATGGGATGGTTCTACATATGTTGAGCATGATGTTAGTGATGTATTATATTTTAGGAACACTGGAGAGATAAAGTTTGATGATTATGTGCCATATGATGAAATAAGTTTCAAGGTTGTATCTATCGACGGGATTGTTATGAATTTAAATATAAATCCTTCAAATCTTGAGTTATTGTCGAGAACTGAGTACATGCCGTCATTTTTAGTTGGTTATGCCATTACATCTGATGAGTTTATTGTATCAGTTAGAGGATTTGACCACCACATTCATTACTATGATTTTGGAGATATTAGGTCTGAGTTACATGGTATTACTGATGTTTTTTGGTTGTGTGAATATAGATTATTAGATCCTTTGAAACGGTTGATGATGGTAAAGCATGATGTCCATCGAAGGAGAGGAGGGTATGTATAGTATTGGCGAGACAGCCATTATACCGGTTTTATTTTTTGATGAATCGTATAGTTTGATGGATCCTGTTGAATTGGAAGGAGAGTGTGTTACTCTTACGATGTATCGTCTTGATGCAGCGCCGTCCGTAGCAAAGTTTATTGATGACTTTAGATGGATACACACAGGAGCTGCGGGCTTATATGATCTGGAGGTCATTGTTGAAGAAAATATACTAAGTGGTGGAGATTATTATATTGGGGCAACGAGATATGATGTGGGTATTTATGCATTGAAGGTTAAGCCGCGGCTTCCTGGCACTTATTATATTGTTGTAGAGGCTCATGCATCTGGTCTTGCTAGCGAATGTGTTTTACAAACCTTTACTGTAAGATTCATAGAGAAGAGAGATCCATCATTATTATTAATGGAATGAGTGAGTTATCAACAGCGCGCGGGCTTCACCGTATAGTAATATCATTACCTGATGATACATATACGGCAACTATAAAGCGATTTAAGGATTCGTTATTGTATGAGGAGTCAGTTAATCTCGAGAAGCTTGATACAGAAAAATATCTTCTGGAATTCGTTGATAAATCGAGTGATGACGGCTTGATATTTATCCAAGTTGTTAATTCTGTTGGTGATGTAGTGGCTTTTGAGGCTATTGGGGTGAGTGAGGTAAAAACGGATGTGTTGTGGTTAGTTGGTTATGCAGATACCTATGGTGTGCGTTATCCATTGGCAAAGGATGCATTTGTTATATTAAATCATAGTGATTTACATTATCTGATAAGGAAGAAATTAAAAGGTAACAGGTTTGGGAGGTCATAATGAATGTTGCGGTTGATAGATTCGTTGTCTTGCCTATAACATTTAGAACTAGTGGTGGGTATGCTACATTAGATCCATCTACGAATATAGATGTGGACATCACATATCTTCCGAATTTCGATAGTGATGATGGATCGACGGCAGTCAGTACATATAATATTTTTAACCCCCTAAGTGACCCGAATGTTTGCATTCTATCCTTCCTGTCATCGAAGAGGGGCATCTATATGGTAAAGGTAACATATACAGGGACTGAAGTATTATCAGAACCACCAACTAAGTATTTTGTTGTAACATGTGGTAATGATTATGATCCACCGCTAAAGCATACATATGTATATAATCCTCTAACTGGTAACGTATCTGAGGTTCATACAGATTATTATAAAGATAGTGAGAGTACCGAAACCATCTTCAGGAAGAAGATTGTTGGTTTCGTCTATGAAGAGGATGGTGGTGAAGCACGGCTTAATGAGGTGACGGATAAGAACGAATGATACGTAAGGAAAGAGAGACATATGCTGGGGCTGTCTATGTAACTGGTATACCGATGCCTCTGACACCGAGGGCATTTGATGGATTATACATTGGGGGGCTTCTTTTGCCTTACTATGTCCCTAATGAGTTCTATGATCGGTTGCAAACAGATGCTGTTAACTTTATAAATTCTGTTTTTGACTTCTGGAGGCCGGCGGGCTTATGTCGCTACATCTATTTGAAAGATTAGGTCTAGGAACAACAGATATAGATCGGACGATCGATATCCTATTAGAGTTGCGCGATGCGCTTCAGCAGCTATCTAGGTGCGAGAAGCGCAAGCTATTAGAATCATATACTGATTTTGGTGGTTATCCATCTGATTTCAAGGAGCTTGTTGCCTTATTAACAAAGATCGAGGCATATGTTGAACTGATTGAACAGCGTTATCCTGTATTTAAGCAGTTCATCGATGATGTTCTTCGGTCACTTTATGATGTAAGACATCTTACATCTAGTGCTGTTTTTTCCTATATGGATGGTATTAATATCGATTATTACCCAGCGCCTCATCTGTCATCTGTAACCGAAGAGGTTGATGTTAATGATATAGATGTTAGCGTTGTACCTTATACAGAGGATATTGAAATTGGTGAACATTTTATTGCATGTAGTCTTGAGCGTCAGGATAACATACAGAAGATTATATTATCTTTTAAATCTCCTATAAAGGCAACGCGGATATGGATGCCGATTTTTGGTGCTAAGGTTAAGAGGTTACTTATTAATACAGTAAGCGCGGGCTTCGATTACTGGTATGGATACATTGTACCTATACATAGGGTTATTAATGCTGATGATAAGGTAACTATTGTTGTGGAAATGATGATGAAGCCGCGCTTCGAGGCTGTTAAGAAGCCGGCTGATGTGTGGAAATTATATAAAAAGCCTACTTGGATTGGAGATGCGGTTATTTTGAAGCCGCGCTTGGTATTAGATATATCATCAGGCGCGGGGCTTCTTGAAACAACAACACTACCCATGGTATTTGGCGATAATGGTAGTGTTGTGCCGTTTGTTAAGGTAAATGGAATTTATTTCCCTGCGATTGGTCGTGAATATAATGGGTTACCATTTCCATTTCACTATGATGGGCGATATTATTATTTCCCTATTTATACATCTGGTGATTTCACATCTAGTACGCCTCTTATGGGATATCGTACTGAATACAGGTTATTTAAATCATCATCGCTTCCAGAATTATCATATGAGGTCGATTTTTCAGGATTTACACACTGGGTTTTTTGGAACCCTTGGAAAAATAAAATTGAGGCATATCCTTCGGAGGGATTGTTTGCTATACCTCATCTTGAGAGTGAGTTGATTATGATGCCGCCTCCTCCGACAGAATTGCCAGAGGAGCATGAGTAGAGGCTAAAATGGCAATAGATATTGAATATAGAACATATGAGCCATATGAGATACCGCGTGAAGTCAGTCCTATATGGGTTGCGCCCCATATTGGCGACTTCGATGCTTATAGTATTTATAACTATTATTTATCCTATATTGTTGAGAAGGTTTTGAGGTTACCATATGTTGATATTAAGGATGAGGTAGTACAACAGGGGCCGGGCTTATTCATCCCCGGTAAATATATCTTCCGTATCAAGCGTTTTGTTGCTGATGATGCAGTACCGGTTTATAGATTAAGAAAGGGCATTATTTATGTTTATGAGGAGATTAATAATATTCAAGTTTTAGAGGCTATTGTTTTGGATGAGGTTAAGTATGCGGCGGGCTTAATCAATGATGGAACATTTGGACCTTATATAAAATGAAGGTTTACAGAAAAATAGATGCGTTTCCCATAGGTGATGTCCTAACAGAGCTTTCTTCGATGATGTACGATGTAGACCAGACTGTTGGCCGTTTATCTCATGTTGTAGACCGCATTGATGGTATTTCTGATTTATTTGATGAATATATAAAATTATTGCAGACAGTAGCAATTTATACAGAGGATCTTATAGGATTTGGGACATTTGAGAATATTCCCTTGGATGCTGTTGAAACGAATGGTACTGTGATAAATGGCAAACTCTATCCCTATGTTCCTATTGACAGTAAATGGATTGTTAAGACGACTGTTGAAGGTCATTTATATATGGATGGTAGTGAAGTACCAATACCAAGTGAGTGTGTTGCTGAAGGGCACATAGTATTTTATGAAGGTGGTACTACAGAAGTACTAAATCCGACAAATGTTGGGATGCTGTTTGATCGTGATATAAGCAAAGCATATCATTTGGAGGTTGCTGTTCCGGTAAATTATGAAGGAAGGATGGCACGTATTGCTGATGCATTATTTAAGATTAATCTGCAGCCAAGGGATGGCATGGTTTTTGTTGGTGAGCTGAGAATCTATGTTAAAAGTGGTAAGATCAAAGATATTTTAGTTAATGGAGTATCAAGAATAGTTGATTTAAAGTTTAAGGAACCATATATGGTATTAGAGGTTTTTGATGAGGTGGGAGACATATGGGTGCACCTAGTTACATAAGACGCATGCTGGCGCCGGCTCCGTATGCTCCTGTTCCATTAGTTAAGCTTGATAGATCTATACAGGATAAGTTATGGAGTAATTTTTTTAATGATTATATAACAAAGGGGCATGATGATTGGCGTTTAGCATTTTGCATATGTGAGGTAGTAGAAGGGCGGATTTATGGATTCCAATATTATGATTTTGGTGATGAAGGAGATTGGTGGGGGCCTCATAAAATATTGCAGGATTATAGCGATGATATCTATGCAAGCATATGGAAATATCTTGAAAAAAGCATTAGATTAGTGTATGTCTTGTTTGATCTAATACCTCATAACGATGCTCGGTATGTTGGCAATTTTCAAGGCTCGGGAAGATTGGGTGGTATTCCAAGATTTTTTTATCTAGATGAAGATTCAACTTTTTTCCCATCTTCATTTAAGTTATTTTCTCCTACTAGATTTGCCGTAAGAGGTGGACGGTTTGGTTATGAGTCTCTATCGGATCCTTATTGGGTGTACTCTACTGATACATTGTATGTGCATGGGGATGTCGTCTATAATCTCGATATACCTATTGGTAGTACACTGCAATATTTCTTACCATTTGTGCCATTATTGGGGAAAATTACAGGGGGAAAGTTGTGTGATGTTGATAACCAGAAGCTAATATGTCTTGATGACCAAAGGGGCGGGTTAAATCGTGGTGTTGGATGTATAAGGTCCGGTGTTGAGGACATAAGTGATAAAAGGGAGCCACTGAAGTTGTATGCATTCGATCTTATGAATGATATATCATGGGAGGATTTGTTATTTGAGGGAGGTTTGCCTTGTGTGGTACCAAGTAAGGTAAGAGTTGAATTTGTAAATGAGCCCCGGCCTATCAGTTGGGGTGAATTAGAGGGTACCACATGGTGGTATACGACAGCTCATCATATTCCTTATGCTGATGCTAAAAGCATTTGGATGTTATTATATAATATAGCTGGCAAGCATATTTATTGGAATATTGTATCATCATTTCCATATTATCATGTTGAGACAGTAGAGTCGATAGAAACACATGAGGTTCTCACTACAGATGAAGAGATCCAACCTATATGGGTAGATTCTAAAGTACTCGAGTATGATTTTTCCAGTCTTTTTAATTATACGGGAATCTATAAAGTTAGTGGTACATTTATGCTTAAAAATACGGGGCCTATAAATGTTGTGGGTTGGTCATGCCCATTTACAATTGGGGTTCTTCATATAGGTGATGTTGATATTAGTATCAGTAAAAAAACGTATGTTAATACAGGCACCACAATTGTTACATATACTATTGACCGTGGATTCATTGATTTAGATAACTTGAAGTATGAAATAATATGGTTGGATGGTGGAGTTGAAAAGAACTTTGAATTGAGATACCCTGTGGGGCAACTTTCTGCATCGAGGACATCAACAGATTTTAAACTATGCATTTATTACAATGATGAATTGGTTAAAACGATTGATATAACAGATATTAATGAGGTAACAATCGGTGATGTACCCCTGCCAATTGCCTATTACATATCCAGTGAAAATCGAGTGCATGTTGAATGGGATAATGAGACATATGAATGTTATGAAAGACTCGTTAATATAACGGGTACTACATCATGGGTTGCCTTATCATCATCTCCTTATGATTGGTATCCTGCCGTTGGTGTTAACCTTGCTGCTATTTATAAACTTAAGCATAGGACACTGGGGATAGAGGGACCGAGTATTACAGTAGAAATTAATAATGAGTTAGTGCGTACTGAGATTGTTAATGTCAATCGCGAATACATAGAAGTTGGCGAGGTTGAGATTGACGCTTATGCGCGCAGGCCTCAGCTTTATTTTGTCTATGATACAGTTATCCCCAATGGGGCGGCGGGCTTCAACTTCTTAGTATATGGTGACTTTGACGAAACTAATTTATCTTACAGTTTTGATGGGGTACACTTCCAGCCATTTACCATGGGTGATATTATCTATTTCCCTGAGGTACCCAATTTAGATCATCTATGGGTACGGTTTGAATCAAGTAATGTTAGATACGTGCAAAGTGCATATATTAAGTTTATCTTTTAAGGGATAGAGATATGACGGAAGATAGGTTACTACAACTAATACATAATGGGGAGTTTGATGATTATATTGAAACGCTGGATCTCAGAATCAAGAAGTTGCGCAATATAGCTGATGATTATGCAAGATTAATGGATGCGATAGAAACAAGTTTTATGTATGACTTAGATATTATCCAAAAGTGGAGCATACATGTCCTACGTGACTATCTGAGGAAGAGATTTGATGTTGTATGGGAGTGGAAGATCTCTGATTGGGATTTGGCTAATATAAAGGCGCAGTTAGCTCACAGTATTGTTGTTGATGGTGTGATGGTTAAGGATCTTTATATTTTAAATGGCAGAAGGGTTACATTTGAAGGTACATATCATAATTTAACGGATGTTAATGAAGATACATATTTTCGTATTCACGGTTACCGTCAGGCAGCTGTAGCTTTTCAGATACAAATTAGTAAAGGGGTAAAATATTTAGCAATAAACATGTTCCCCCGTTGGCATCAGTATGTATATTTAATGTCGACTGATGGACGAAGGTTATCTAATACAGTTCTCAATGCCGGAATTGTTCTTATACCAGTAAAGGAGCCCGGCGATTATTTCCTTGTTGTTGGTGAGTTATTTGATAGAGAAAGCATCATAATGATATCAGATATTATTGCATTAGGGGAATATCAGGATGTACCAGAGGTTACGTTATCATGGAAGCCGGCGGGCTTCTACAATTACTTCTTTGTTTATCCATTACTTGCCGGAAAAACGGCTTTGAAGGTAACCGATGGTACTAATAGTGTGGATATTTCATATGGTATTAACTTTATACAAAAGTGGATGGTTGAGGAGTCTGAAGCCCGCGCTTCGACCAGCATTGATTACTTAGGGACCCATTATAATAAGGCTTATTTAGTGGATTCAATATCACCTATTGTTGCCAAGAAGACGGAGGGGGAGCGGCTTATTTATTATTTCCCCAAGTTAACTACTGTTAAAGGAAGCGGGCGGCTTCTACAGCTCGACAGAACATGGAGGTTCACGCGTCCTATTGACATTGATGGTGAAAAATCATTGATCGGAGTTTTCAAATCCGATGGTAGTGATTTTGAGATTGATGGTATTTATCTGGCATTCAGCAAGCCTTTATACTTTATTGATAAGGACTATTTTTATGTAAAGGATAGCAGAGGACATATATATCTTGTATTTAGGCGTAATCCAAGCGAACTAGAAGCTGGTGATGCGATATACTGGTATAATCTAAAGGATATGAGCATTAAAGTTAAAGCAACACATGGTGGTGTGTTGTTCATGGGTTCGGATAACACATTGTTACCATTGGCACCTAAGCGTCCAATCAATTTTGAGTTAGGTGGTTATGGTGAAGGTCCATTATCAGCTCCTGGTGGAACTCCTATGGAGGAAGAAGAGGAAATATCATGAAGATTGATGCACAATATTTTGAAAATTATTTCAAGCAATATGCTGCACTTGCGCATGATATCTCCAATCTTGTTGCTTATTACCAAAATATAACAAACATATATGATGCATTTGGAAGTGCTTTATCTGTGTTCTTCCCTGTTGAAAAGGATGAGTATTTTGTAGCTAACAAAACATTAAGGACCGTTGGATCAATTTTATCTCTCACACACCATGTGGAAACCGAGCTATCTTTTATCCGCCTAAGTACCAGTACTAACTTGAGAGTCATTCCAGCAGTTGAAAGAACTATTGGTATTAGTAGTGTCAGAGAAGCACATGGTGTTACAACATCTATAACATATGGCGCAATGAGCCGTGAGCCATTATCGCTGATAAACAGAATCTTTGTAGACGAATCACTTTATTGTGAATTATTGTCACCATATACGGACCAATGGATTCTTGATGTAGGGTTTACACTTATGGAGACGACTCATTGGAATACACTAAAAGTTTTGCAGGTCCCACCGATTGTTGTTAATATAGACAGCATTGAAGTTGGTGGTATTAGTTATGAGCCTTATAATAAGCAGTATCCGCATCTATTCCAGCTTCCTGATACAGCAATTAATGCATTTAAAATTATAGGTTCATCTGCTGAAGTGACTGCGGGCGGGGCTTCAGCTTCAATCATCGGATTCACACATATAGGGGTTTATTATAGGCGTTATCATACATATGGTGTATTTAATGCTTATTTCCATAATGATACAGATAGAGAGGTATCTGTAAGTCCTGTGTATTATATACCACCTCAGCTGTATGAGGATTATGATACTGATAGTGATATTATCATTGTAAAGTTATATAAAACAAGTACCTCACCATCGGGATTTGAACTGATTTGGACATCTCTATCACCGACATCGATTATCCTTGATGCTGATAGTGATATATATGTTGAGGTTGAGTTAAGAGGGAATGAAAAATATACGCCTTTATTTTATGGCATCAAACTTATAGAGGTCTAACATGACGGATAGTGATTTCACAGCTTTGCAGCAGCGTGTTGCTCAATTGGAAGAAACCGTTTTGGAGTGCATAACAATCGTGCGTTCATTGAGTGGAGTAATAGAATTATTACAGCAACGTATTGCTGATTTGGAAGATAAATCATCATTACTAGAGAAGGAGGGGGTTTTACTGAGTAATGATGATTATCAGCGTTATAAGGATATGTGGAATCGTTTGCTTATATTAGAGCAAAAGTATCGTGAATACTTAGCAAAATTACTGCGCAGTTTGAGAGAAAAGCATGTGGATCCTCTCGAATAGTTATATTGAGAGTGATAAGGCAACTGTTTTCTATGCGGCTTCGGATGATGAGTTACCAGCAATTTTATTCAAGGTTAATGATCATTATGAATGTGTGTATGTGCATGGGAGAGGCCGGCCGGCTTCACTAACATCTGGTTATGTAAGACTCCCCCATGCTAGTACTCGTTATTATCACATAAGAGCGAAATCTATTGACAGAAATATTTACGAAGTTGTCCTACCACGTCCACGGACCGGGGTTGTTGCATTATATGATTTGCAATCAGATACATTTGTGCATGAGCTGCATTTATCAGAGCCAACAACTGATTTTGAGCATATTGTTGTTGATATTGTTGATAATATATTACGCATCCACATTCCCGATAAGGTATATGGTGATTGTTATGTTACATATCATAGCACATCTACACCACCCTCGAAGCCTACTATTGTAACATCGTTTCCTATTGTGAAAAGTGGGACTTACAATGTTGAGATAACGGAGCCGGGCCTCTACAACATTTATGTTAGGGATAAATCAGGCAATCTGTTAGGGCCTCATGCTGCTTATTATGATCCAACATTTGATAAAAAGATTGTTCTATCATCCTTAAGGCAGGTAAGTGGGGTTGTTGTGGGCACTGTTAAAAGCAATTATTATCCTGTCGTTGTTTTTAGGTGGATGGGTGAATTAGATCGGTATGTATATTTAACGACATTATTCGAGGGGCAGGATTATTTTGTAGATGAGGATCCATTCTTTGGGCAGAACATTTATGCATGTGGTTACACGAAGGAGGGTGAGGCATTTCTTGTATCTTCAGCTAGTTTGGTATTTTATCCTTGTGAGTATCTTACTGCTCCATTTCTATCCGTTGCTAGATTAAGTGAGGAGGATTTATACATGGAAGTAACAAGGATTATTGAGCATGTTATTGTCAGAGATGGGCTACGCACGGCACGCGTTACTGTTTATCCCAATCCCGATGCAAGTGGTTCGTACACAGTTCTTGATGATAGTACTGATTATCCACTCTCTCACTATGGTGATGTATTAGTCGACAGGAAATATGTTTTTGTTATTAATAGATCTGGCACATCTATTTATGTCGCCCCCAATACAGTATCAGGAGACGATATCATTTCAACAGGCATAGAGATTCCTAATAATACTTATAAGATATTGGAGATAGAGACACTTCCGATGCTTTTCAGACTTTCTAGTAGCCCATCGGCAGGTGGTAAGGTAATTATATGGGAGGTTGGCTAATGATTGGATTTGCGCGGGTTAATGAGTTTTTTGATGTTACAGAAAAGAATGGTATAGCTAATAAACTATCCGATGCAGTAATAAGGCAAATAGCGATGGAGAAGCCGGCTTCATATAGATTAGATGGGCATGAGCTTAAGGTTGAATATATCGTTGATGATGGCTACGGATTACTTATCCTATTCCGTCCCAATATGCAACAGTTAGTGTATATTAGAGATGGGAGATAAGGATAACATCAGGTTATTATTAGAGGAGATGTTAAGTCGTCTTGGTGATAAGCATATTAGTAATGGTGATGCTGAGATTATAGCTAGGGCTATTACGTCCCGTCTGAAACCGTTTTTTGATAATGTAATACTACGCACAGTACAGAAGGTATCAGGCAGTGGCGATGTTTCCAAAGAGATCCAGGAATTACATGATTTGATCAATGACAAGTTTGCCGAGTTACAGGTTGAGGTTGTGAAGAAGAAGGATACGATTTATTTATTAGCTAATTTAATTGCGCTTCTTGCCAATGTTATCTTGTTGGTTTTTAATTTGATGCCGAAGTAAAGGAGCCCTCTATGAGGGTATAAAAATGCGATGCTTTTATTATGGACAAATATCCCGGAAGCACGGGGATATATTGTTTATAAAGCCCCGCACTTTGTCTATCCGACAGGAAAGTTGTCAGAACCAAAGTGTGTCTGTAAAGGGGATAGTGATACATCGGACCCGGGCTTCAGCGTACCCTCCTATGTTGACGATGGATTAAAGGGGTTTTTAAGCCCGCCAGAAGGTTATAATTTTTATGCCTATACCGAAAGCAATCATTTGGAGGTTGATACAGGTGTTTATGTAGTTGTTGCGATTAATGGTATTTGTGCATCAAGTTATTCAAATCCTGTTAGCATTGTTTCTGAGTTGGAGGAAAAAACCATATCAGTAGCTATAAGGGAGGTGCCTGTTGATGATACTGTTGTAGCCAAGCGTTTCTGTCGGTGGGGTGTATTTTTAACAAAAGTGCATTGGAATTTTAATATTGATAGCATTATAAGTACTGACTATAATGTTGACATTGAATTCAGCACTCTAACCAGCGGTTCCTTTGTACTTACTGGTGTACCTCCTACTGGTAGTGAGGATGTATCAGGTAGGTCATTTTATAAGTATGCTTTCGAGCCATTGGTCATAAAGGTCAGTACTGATGGCTGTTCTATCAGTCAAGTAAATATTGCTATTGATGTTGTTTTGATTGAATACCCGCTAGATGTTATAAGGGCTGCCTTGGAGAAAACAACGGTTATAGATCGTTTTGATAAACCTGAGCCATCCTTAGATTATGTCACAACGGGTTATCTTAGGAAGCCGTTGATATTAGATTGGATTTATGTCGACACATCTGGTTCTTTAGATGCATATTTATTATTGCATAAGCGCGGGCTTTATCATCATTATGATTTGTCATTGGATAATAAGTTTAAGCCGCCGCTTGTTTTAAGTGATATGGATGATCTAGCACTATATACTAAAGGTGACACAGGTTCTGTAGTTATGGTAAGTGAAGGCCCGCTTCAGGTAAAGCAAGATAAATTACCTGACATGAAGGATGTTTATTTTGAGGGCGGCTTCCTCTTAGGGCATGATAGAGAGATAAGGCGTATATATCTGTTCAAGGGGGCAATCAAACATATTGATGTCCAATTTTACAAGCAGCATGATGATGCCGAACTGACGGTTTATACACCACAGGCGGGGCTTCAAACATTTTTCATCCCTAAGGATATTTTATCTGCACAGTTCGTTACTGACATTCCATTTGATGCTGGTTCATATATAGTAATAAGTTCAACAGAAGAGCATCCTATTACTGTGGATTGTGATGTGCGCATTGAGATATGGAGAGAGTATCCACCTTGCATATGTGAAGTTGCTGTTGAGGAAGAGGAAGAGGAGGGCGCGCGGCCTCTAATTTACGACGGCACCTATTTTGAAGGCGGGGCTAATGGCTGGCGCTACAAGACATATCCTTTCCAAGCACATCTATCCAAAGTAATGTTCCTTGGACACGATTTATTTGATGTACCCGTGCGATACAACTTCTATGTTAATGGGGACCTAGTAAAGACGTATGATCTTAATTTCTCAACTAGCCGGCTTCTACAATTTGATTTAGATATAACAGTCCCGTCTAATGGTGTCCTTGTTATTGAGCAGATTATTATGGATCGTACAATGTATGAGGTTACAAGGGATGTTGATGTCATATGGTCGCTTACCTTCGAGGGTGAAGGAGCATATGTAGCAACATACACGGCGGCTGATTCTGTACTCCTGAATTCACCATCATCTAATAGTACAACAGAATTCCAGCTTATTGATGCTATTACATTTCCACATGCTGTTCATTTGACGGGCATGAGTGCTTCGGCGGCTTCTGGTAGCGATAATGCTATATACAAGGTTGAAATACCGGATTTAGATGTTAGCTATGAATTTACAAGTACATATCTATGTGATCCTGTTGTAGAGGTGCCGCCTTACACTGCTATAAGGGCTTATTATAAGGTCAATGATCCTGAAGGGGATGAGGTTGCATACCCACAAGTCCTTTTGCATATAGGCTTTTTGGCTGAACGTGAGGAGTTTGTTGATCTTGATAATGTGGGTATATTTTGGTTGAGGGAGCATAGCGGGAGTCTGTATGACACTATTACTCATCAGCTTGCTCTGCCAAGTGGTACCTATAGGTGCATCTTCTTGCAGGCATCTGTTTACCAAACGCCGTTGGATGAAGCAGATATTATTATTGATATAGGAGGAAGCGGAGATACTCTTAATGTGAAGCCGGGGCTTCATAACATTTACAAAACAACGGATTTCACCTTTGGTAATATGGATACAGTTACAGTAAGTTCAAGTGACCCGCGGCTTATGCACGGTATTGTTATCATGGCTATCTATCAGAAGGTTGAGACATGAAAAAGATAATTTTTATAATATTGATTATGGTGGTGGCTTCCATATCACAGATTATCAGCGTTGGTGAGGATAGAGCGATTATCAACTTTGGTTCTTATGAAGGCGCAAAACTGTTGATCTATGATGATGTCCATGAGCTGTACTGGTATGACGGTTCTTGGAGCAATGATCCTAATGAGCTGGAGGGTTATACATCAATACAGTACCCTATGGAAATAACAGGGTTGGTACCGGGCAGAAAATATTGTTTAAAGGTAGTTGGATTATCAGGTACTGCTTATAATGCACTTTCATCCACCTATTGTTTCAACACACTTGTTAAACCTATCAAAAGGTTTACAAGTTGGGATAGCATTTATGTGGATGTAGGTGTTTTCGATACCATAAAAGGGAATTTTATGATGTTTTTCCCTTATAATATGGAGCCACCTCATATAAGCGGGCTTCTCTATTTAAAGAGATCTGGTGATGTTGATACGCTTATGTATTGGAATGGGGTTCGTTGGGTTAAACTTGTGGAAGTAGGAAGTGCGGGGCTTCACACATTATATGATGGTTCTGGCATCCGTGGTGGTGCTTATAATGGTACATCTGATGTGACATGGTATATTGAACCGAGTGCAACTATTGATACTCTTGGTGATAGTATTTTTGTTAAGGATAATTCCATAGATAGTATAAAAATAAAAGATAAGTCAATTGCGACATCTGATATTGCACCGACGGGTGAAAATGGGCAGGTATTAATGATTGAAGATGGTAATGTTACATGGAGCAATGCTTCTGGTACAGCTCCAAGTGACCATAGCTTTGATGTGCTTATAACTAATGAATCATTAGAGAAAGAGTGGAGAACACAGCCGGGCTTAAAGAGAGCAATGACAACAAATTTTGTTATATATAGATATTAATAGGAGGTAATAATGAAAATATTAAAAATAGTAGGAGCTATCTTACTGTTGTCATCGGTGGTGTTAGGTGTTGTACCAAGCAAGCTTATGTATATGGGAAGGTTGGCTGATGCTGATAATCATGTTGTTAATGGATATGTAGAGATGAGGTTTAAGTTTTATTCAGACAGTACAGGGACAACGCCTTTTAAAACGATTGAATTTGTTGGTGATGATTCCATTGAGGTTTCGGCGGGTTACTTCTTTGTTGTTATGGATTTATCAGATGTTATTGATTCACTTAACCAGACGGTCTATCTTGAGGTTGATATTTATAACAAAAGCACATCAAGTTGGGAAACATCTGCAGAGAGGGAGAGGCTTGTAGCGCAGGTACCATATACAATATGGGCCCACCGATCGGCTGTGGCTGAAACTGCAAATGTTATTAGTTCTGGTGCTGTGCAGACAAGTACACCTATAACAGGTGATGGAACCTCTAGTAGTCCTATTTCGCTTACATATGGATCGGGGCTTACACTTTCAGGATCTGTTTTGATCGTAGATTTTGATAATAGTACTATTGATACTAATTCAGCAGGTAAGATAAGAGTTAAACCCAGTGGTATTACATCAACAGAGATTAATGATGATGTTGTGTTTTCCAAGGTGCAGAATGCTTCTGGGACATTACAATTTGCAGTTACTGATGGTAATGCAGCATTACAGTTTGCGGCTTCGGGTATGAATTCAGTTTCATTCGATTCGGATAACCATAGAGTGACATATACCGCAACAGCTAATACCAATGTTCCTATTACAGGAAATGGTACATCCGGATCTCCTCTTAGTTTAAACTATGGTACTGGACTTACATTATCGGGATCGGATCTTATTATTAATGAGAGTGATATTCCATATACGCCGTCAGATGTATCTGATTGGAGTGGTAGTGTGGATCCCGGGGATGTAAATGATGCATTAGACCAATTGGCTAGTAGAACTACCAATCTTGAAAGTGGTAGCAATAATAATTATATTCGTAATCAATATTCATCTGCACAATCAGCAAGTTTTTGGATTAGTGGAAAGGGCAAAGCCAGTCAGTTAATTGCTGTGGATACTTTATTCCTAGGTGATATTTTAAAAATATATTTGAAGGGAGATACAATATTCTATGCATCTGATTCAGTATTAGATTTTGGCGGCGGCTTAATAATTGAGAAAGATAATGATGTGAAGGTAACAGCTGATCTTTATATTCCGAGTGCAACAGTGAATACTGCGGCAAGTACATTGTTAGCTATAACAAATGGCAAAGTAGAAAAAATTCTAAAATCAAGTGTGACGGCTGGTGTATCTTCTATTACCGGTGGTCTTGGTCTAGAACCTGATGATGCATCAACTGGTGATGTTACAATGACTGTTGATATGACGGAGCTTCATCTTAAAGGGTTGGTTGCAACCACATATGATTCGTTGAGGGTAAAAATAGATGGTAATACAATATGTTTTGGTGGCTCTAATGAATTACAGGTTTGTTATGGTGGTATATCAACAAATCATATCAGTGACGGTACAATTATTGATAATGATATATCTTCCAGTGCAGCTATACAGTGGACGAAGATAAGTAAATCAGGATCTTCCATAGATGATTTAGGTGATGTAAATACGAGTTCAGCGGCTTCAGGGGATATTTTGTATTATGATGGTAGTAAGTGGACGATTCTTTCGGCTGGTACAAGTGGCTATGTACTTCATACGAATGGAGCTGGGGCGGCGCCTTCATGGGGTACAATGGCTGATTTAATAGCAGGAGATGGTCTAAAATATACATCAGCTGGAAATTATAATGGTATAGATGATAAAACACTTCAAATAGATATAGCAGATTCATCTCTAACATTTTCTGGTTCTAAGTTAAAGGTTTCATTAGGCAAGGCGACCTTGACAACAACGAATTATAAAATATATAGAAATTATTAAGGGGGTGGAACAATGAAACGCTATATAGCCATAATTGTTTTGTTGTCCTTTACGCTATCATTTGCTCTTGTGCCCATGAAAATTGTGTATAAAGGGCGGCTTACTGATGCTAATAATAAAGTGCTGAATGGTACTTATGACATGATATTTAGAATTTATGATGGTGGTTGTAATAGTGATTGCTCGGAGTGTACAGGTACCAAGCTTACCGATGATACGGTATCTGTTGAAGTGAATGATGGTTACTTCCATCATGTTATTGATCTATCGTCTGTATCATTAGAAAAATTAAATAAGCAACTGTTTTTGGAAATATGGGTTAAATATGGAGATTTTGAAAGGCTGTGCCCTCGCGAGACGCTATACACGCGGGCTCCTTATACTATATGGGCGAGATCAAGTGCTGTGGCTGAGACAGCAAATGTAGTGGGGAGCGGGGCTGTTAATACAAGTGCGCCTGTTGCAGGTGATGGGACAGCAAGCAGTCCTATAACATTATCATATGGAGGCGGGCTTACCCTATCAGGTAGTGCATTGATAATCGCATTTGATAATAGTACTATTGATACCAATTCTGCTGGTAAGGTTCGTGTTAAACCCGGTGGCATTACATCGACGGAAATTAATGATGGAGTTGTATTTTCATCTATACAAAATAGTTCTGGTACTGAACAGTTTACTGTTACTGATGGCAATACCGCATTACAATTTGCTGCATCGGGGATGAATTCCGTTTCGTTTAATTCAACTTATAACCGTATTACTTATACAGCGACGGCTTCAGTAAGTGCTCCTATCACAGGTAATGGAACATCAGGATCGCCTATAGGCTTAAACTATAGTACGGGGCTTACATTATCTGGTTCCAGTTTGATTATAGATGAAAATAATATCCCATATACTCCTAGTGATCTAACGGATTGGAATGGTAGTGCTGATCCGGGCGATGTTGATGATGGTTTAGATCAATTAGCTGATCGTGTGAAGTCTATTGAAGGTGGTAATAATACGAACTATATTCAAAATCAGTATGGTACAGCTCAGTCAGCTAATTTCTGGATTGGTGGAAAAGGCAAGGCTGGTCAGCTTACTGCTATTGATACATTGTTCCTTAATAATGTGCTAAAGATTTACCTAAGTGGAAATACAATATATTATGCCTCGGATTCCGTTTTAGATTTTGGCGGTGGCTTAATAATTGAAAAGGACAACGATGTGAAAGTTAATGCTGATCTTTATGTTCCGAATGCATCAGTGAATTCATCGGCAGAAACGCTATTGGCTATAACAGGTGGTAAGGTAGAAAAGATATTGAGGTCTAGCGTTACAGCTGGCGTATCGTCTATCACTGGTGGTTTAGGTCTCAATCCTGATGCTGTGACAGAGGGTGATGTTGTAATGACTGTTGATATGACAGAGCTTCGTCTTAAGGGATTGGTGGCAACTACATATGATTCACTAAGGGTCAAGGTAGATGGCAATACTATATGTTTTGGTGGTTCTAATGAGTTGAAGGTTTGTACTGGTGGAATATCAACGACTCACATTAGTGATGGAACTATAGTTGATAATGACATAAGCGCCACAGCTAATATAGCATGGAGTAAAATTAACAAATCTGGTTCATCGATAGATGATATAGGGGATGTTAGTACATCAGGGGCAGCAAACGGTGCGCTTCTTTACTATAATGGATCATCATGGGTTGATTTATCCCCAGGTACAAGCGGTTATGTCCTAAGAACTAATGGAGCAGGCTCGGCGCCTTCATGGAGCACACTAAATAGTTTATCAGCAGGTGATGGACTTACATATGTTTCAGGTGGGCCATATAATGGTATGAGTGATCTGACGCTAAAGGTTGATATAGCTGATTCATCTCTTACTATTATAGGTGGCAAGCTTGCTGTTACCCATGGAAGCCCGGTGGCTACGTCTAGTAATTTCAAGTTATATAATAATCATTAATAAGGAGTAGTTGATATGAAGCCGCGGCTTCTTCTACTCATCAGCATTCTTATGATTATTAATACATGTTTAGCAGGTGTGCCTAAGGTATTGATGATAAAGAGGCAACTGGCCAGTAGTGATGGATCTGTCATAAATGGGGATACGACTATTGCCATATGTATATATGATGTTGGATGTAGTGGTAGTGATTGTCCTGATGCATGTACGGGCAGTCCTATAGTATGTGATACGCAGGTAGTAACTGTAAGCGGCGGCTACTTCTACTTCAAATTAGATTTATCATCAGTGGATGATTCATATTTATCAGATACTCTCTATCTTATGGTTTCAGTAAAAAATGGTGGATCTTATGAGGATCTATGTCCTAGGGAGACTCTTTATGCGACGCATACATATGCACTGAGTTCACATATTGCAGATAAATCATATAATAGTGATAGTTTGGGCGGACATCCACCGAGCTATTATTTAGACAATACAGTTGACACATTTATAGCATACTGGAGTTATATAAGGGAAATGCCTTCAGGTTTCGCCGATGGGATAGATGATACAGGTCACTATGAACCCAAAGATACTTTTATAGCATACTGGGATAGC